>Ga0214921_10000083_pt1 | contig 171440 bp, 169 predicted proteins | sample LL1505_MetaG_FD_177992 | JGI IMG/M metagenome (GOLD analysis project Ga0214921, IMG submission 177992) | Freshwater microbial communities from Lake Lanier, Atlanta, Georgia, United States - LL-1505 | ecosystem: Environmental > Aquatic > Freshwater > Lake | place: USA: Georgia | collected... | reverse complement strand
TATTGATATTGATTTTTTTGAATCTCCTTCTTGTTCTATTCTTAATAATACTCTTGTTTTACACAATAAAAATATTTCTCTTTCTATCACTCAACTTCAACATCTACGTATTCTCTTTCCAGAGTGCAACTAATGTATCCTCCCAATCCGGCTGTTTTAGATCTATTTTCCCGCTCCACAAGATTTCTTGCAGTTTGAATCCGTGCCATGTATCCGATGGCAATTTTTCCAGCAGGTCGGGTCTTGATAATATAGAGTGCCACACCTCTTTTATATCTCGATCACGATCATACTCAGACCACGGAACTGCGATAATCGGCATCTTGAATACATACAGTTATTAGATTTTATTCTGGTTCAATTTTGTTACTACTATAAAATTGATCTTTTCTTATTAAGTACCTCTCTTATTACCCATGTTTGATGCAAAAGCTTTTCGATGACCTCTATCCAAATCAACTTGATTTTGGAAAACGTATTGTTCAAGCTCTTGAATACCATCATACAGTAATTGCGTTCGCTCACACACAATGCGGCAAAACTGGTTCTGTGCTTGCTGCGATTCATCTTTCAAACATTCCTCTTAATCGCATTTTCATTATTACTGGCCTATCTTCTATTGATTGGCTGGTTCAAACAAAAAAACGCATTCCTATCAAAAACATTTTCCACCGTAATACACTTCATCTTTTCATGAAAGCTGTTGCCAAAGTTCAAAATCCTTTGGTTATTATTGATGAATCTCATATCGCGTCTAAACCTGGTCAAATTATTCATAAAATCACTTCTTCAATTGACGCTCAATATGTTCTTGTTTCTGCTACACACGACTGGAAACGTTTCGATCCTCTTCCTGAAGGAGTTGCCATTCGAGTAATGACTGATCCGCCGAAGTATATCTCCGTAAATCATTTTGCCGAAAATGACCAGTTGTTTCAATGCAAGAATTTGGCAAATCATCCAGATGCATTGGATCATATTCGTGAGATTATTCCTTTTCTTCAAAAGCCGGCATATCATATCATTCGCACTGCAAGAAACGAACTACACCAAATGACTATCACCAATTTCAAAAGTGTATTTGGATCAAATTACAAATTTCTTTCTATGCCTGATTTGAAAATTCTTTCATCCAAACCATCATGTCATACATTTATCTTTATCAAGGATACGCTGCGATGTGCAGTTACTATTCCTAAACCATATATTGGAGTTCTTTATGAACGTTTTACCAATTATCCGAATCGATCTTCCATTATTCAGGGTCTTTTGGGAAGAGCCACTGGTTTTGAAAGTAAACATATTATTGTCTTCTCTTATCCTGATATGATTTGATAACTAAATAATCACGAACTATATTGTAAATCTACTTAATACTTTTTTATTAATGCATATTCTAATTTCAAAATTCTATAAAAACTTGAACCATACAACAAATCTTCTTGTAAAGATTTATATTTGATGATTTTATCAATATTTTATAGTATTTTTATAAAACTCGTCAATAGTCAATCTAGATTGATGAAACTTATTTTTATAATAAGTTGATTTATCAAATTCTGTTCCATACTTTATATAATAACCCAATTCATGTGAATAAGCACCATATGACCATCTAGTAGTTCCATTTATATTTCTAACAGAATACATAACATAAGGTATCTCTCTAACAAGATGCAATACATTGTTTTGTTTCAAATGAAATTTTATAAGTCTTTCTAAATTCCAATCAATTATATTTTTCATTTTTAAAAAATATTCGTTTGATCTAAGTACAAAATTGTTTAATATATTCAAATATGATTCAATATTATTTTTGGATAGAACTGCATGTCTATCAGTAAATCCTTCATAATATTCACAATCGGGTATCCATATGAATTGTTCATCAATTATATTCATTTTTGGATGAGGCAATTGATATATATAATCACTTCTTGTAATAACAAATCTATCATATTTATTTATTAAATCATTATCTATTAAATTTTTCAATAAAAACCATCTAAAAAATATTAATATTCCAGCAGAACCCGGATGTTGATTATGTTCATCCTTTATTCCTCCTAGAAATTGATCTTTTACTTTTAAAAATTCACGCCAGTATAAAGGTTTCTTGTAAGTATTTACATTCATTTCAAAAACTAAATGATTCTCACTTTTTTTCACTCCGTATACTTTATTTTTCCATTCTTCTTTTGGAAAATCTTTAGTATGTATGACAATTTCATCATCATTTGTATCCATATTTATATTTTCTCCATAATAAGTAATATTGTTGGTAGATTTATGTGAATCTTGTATTTTTCCATATAAAGAATTCACATTATAAAGACATTCATATTTCTCTCTATTTTGAGAAATAGTGTTGTAAGCATATTCAAATGCGTCTCCAAAATCATCTGGTTCATTATACAAAAATTTGTATTTTGCTAATTGATAAAATGGGTTATTATAATCATAATCAGGTTTTACACCAATGCATAAACATAAATCTGCATCTAATTCATCAATCACATTTTGCTTGAAACTATTGAAAGTCAATTCACTTGCTCTCGTTTCACTTAAAATAATCACAAGAGTTTTAGACATTTAATATATTAAATATAATTAATATATTAAATTAACTTATCTAAGCTTTTGAAATGAGACCTCTTAATTTGTATTGATTTAATATAACTTTTTATTAAAGAAACTGAATATATTGTTCAAAATCAAACTCCGAAATTTGATCAAAAAATGCAGGATCTACCAGAGACAAAAATGGAGGAACCTCAACAGGAATTATTTTTTCATAATAACGCCCTTTATTTCCACACATATAACGAATTTTTCTTATGCTTTCTGCATCCATATATCGATTATCATCTTCTTCAATATCATTCAGAATCGGAAACAATGAACATTTACCGTTCATATGTCCTTCAGGCTTGATAAAATGTTTGCAATTAATGCACAATTTTTTTGATAGAGAAAAAACAGAACTTGCTGAAATAAGAACAAGAAGAAACTTCATATATACATATGCATCATGTATTTATATTCATTTTTATATTATTTTTTGCTTCATACCCAGTGCCATCTTCTCCACATAGAATACTAGATGATCGTGCAGTTGAACAATAATACATATTTTTTGTATCTTCTTTCCTTTTACCATCAATCAAATGATTGACATTCTTATCTATAATAAGAAATTTTTTACATTGAGCATATGGTGATGGAGTAAATATATCTTTCTTGAAATGTTTACAATTCATGCATAATTTTAAAGAAAAAATTGGAACAATAAAAAGAAATAGAAACTTCATTGAAAAGACATATGTAAAATCTTTATACTTATACTGGTAAATCCCATTCTATTCTAACTTCACTTCTCTCTTTCCATTCTAATACAAAGAATATTATAATGGAACTAACCATAGGAATTACAAATATATTTGTGATAATAGATATCATAGTAATCATAATGGAGACACTACCCAACTTGAAGAAGATTAAATGCATAAAACATAATACATCACATTTATAGACAAACCAATCATGAAATGTCTCTATTAATATACCATTATGTACAACGCGAGGATTTGTTGTTAATATTTGAACACATGGTGGAGTAACACCCTGCATTAATTCTTGACGAATATTACGAAGTTGTCGATTTCTCTCTCTTGCACGACCTGCCATAAATTTTGCCATTTTATGAATTGTAGCCAATCCAAACAGAACCGAAAGAAAGAGAAATGATATAGCAAGTGATAAGGATACAGTAAATAATATCGTATTTGAATGACTACCCGAAATTATTTGAAATCCGCCACCCATAAATAAACTAGAGAGAAGCATAACAGTTTGAACTTCATTATTTTTTTGTTCATATTCATCATCATCTGCTTTGTTTTGATGTTCATTTATTGATGCTGCATAAGTCAACAATTGTGAGTCATTATGGTGTGAGTTAGAGACAAATAAGGTTCTAACTCCAAGACCCAAATTTATAATATTTGATCCAAGATTAATTAATCGCGACATAAAGTTAATAGTATTTTACATTAAATTAGTAGTTTCAATTTTTAAGGACTATTTAAATTTGGAATATTGTAACTATTATTACTTTGAGACCGTATTTCTCTCAATCGAGCATTTGCTGCTGCAATCATATCTCTTTTTAATTGAGAGTTTGGTTTCATACTCACAATTGCTGCTAGTAATTTTTGTGAGTTACTATTTCTTATTTGATTCATTCCACCTTGATATTGAAAATGTAATTTTGCGTCCTGTTCTGATGAAGATGCTCCCCATCCTTTTGCATTTCCTGCTAATGCAAGTCTTATATTTCTTTCAAGATCTCGTGCTCCTCTGCTTCTCTGTTTAGATGTTGCACTTCTTGCTCTAACTAAACTTGCTTTACGTGTTCCACCTCCTCCACCACCTCCACCTGAGCCTCTACGCCCGGCGTTGCTTGATTTACGTGATACGCCTCCACCCCCGCCTTTGCCTTTGCCTCCACCCCCACCTTTGCCTTTGCCTCCACCACCTCCGCCTCCTCCACTAGGCTTTGATGCTTTTTTAGTTTTCTTTAGTTGTTTACTTTTATATTTTGCTGCTGAATAAGATTGCATTGGGTTTATACCAGGATCTTGTGATAAAACAAAGTTTACATTATTTGGAAACATATTCCAATGTGCTTTTTCAGTAGAATTCAAACTAGAAAATGTACTATTTGATCCATTTGAATTATCTGCATTCATTGGTCTTGCGCTTCCCTCTCTTGCTAATGCATTGAAATTGGGCCGAGTAGTTACTGCACCTTGTCCTCTTCTATGTCGTTCTCTACCAATAACTGCTGCTAAATTATCATATCTAGTATCATTTGTCATTGTTTGGAGCATGTGTTGCCATATTTCATCTATTTCTTCATTAGAAAATGTATGAATGATTTGTGGAAGTCTAGTGGTGATAAAATGTTGAAATTCATTGAATTCTCTTGTGTGTTCATCTTCTTCATCATACCACACTAATGTATCATTAAAATTTACATAATTTGGATTTGCATATAATCTTTGAAGAGACACTCTTATATTATCTTCACCTTCATTGCGCTGTCCCCATTGACTTGCAGCGGCTTGACTGTGAGATGTTGATGGATGCCATTGAGCCTCAACTTGTTGTGCTTGATGGGACATTGAACCATTATTACTATTGTATCCTTCTGTGGCATTTGTTCTTTGACTTCCACCATTTTCATTTTCATTTCGCTGATTTTCATTCATTCCATAATTTCCAGTAGCACGAGCAATCTCTACCTGTGATATAATTTGAACAAAATCATCATATCTATGATCTGTAGTCAATGAATTGAAAGCAAAATCATTTATTTGAGTTAACTCTTCATCTGTAAAACTACCAATTATTGAAGGTAGTCTATTTTGAATAAATCCACGAAATTGCATGAAATATGTTGTTCCGCTTGGTTCTTCATCATACCATCTTAATGCATCAAGAAATGCATCAAACGATGGATTATTTACTAATAATGCAAATGCTTCAGCTTTTTCTCTTTGATCTTCTTGTTCTCTAGTCTCTCTAGTTTCTCTAGATTGAGAAGTTATGGATGGTTTACCAAAAAATGAAGCAACCCCTGTTTGAGCATTAAATCCTGATTGAGCTGCTGCTGCTGCTGGTGGCCTTCGATTTACGCTACGTCTTTCATCCATTACTTTATCTAGAAGAGTTTGTGCTAATGGGTTACCAGTTCTATAAAGAAGACTAGTACTTATTGATTGGTGTAGATCATCTAATTGAGCATTTGTAAATGAATCTAACCATTGTGCAAATTGCACTGAGTCGACATAACCAAGCCAAGATGCATATTCTGTTGTGTCTCCAATTGCATATGGATTACCATAATTTATTAAATGTTTAATACCACTAATTACATCATGTCCATGTGAATAACCATAATCATCATCATTATTACTATTATTCGCTTGATTAGGTGCTGCTGCTAGTGCAGGTGCAAATGGTCCAGCATTTGGAGCAAATCCATTTCTATTATTATTACTATATCTTGCATTTCCGTTGTTTTCATTATTATTTCCATTTCCATTACTATTAATACTATTTTGACTTGGATGATAACTATTTTCACTTCCTTCATTATTACTTTGTGGTTCCATTGCTGCTCCTAATCTTTGTTTACTTTCTATAGCGGCATCAAGTAAACGTGCTATTTCACCATATCTCTCTTCCCATCTTTCATTTCTTTCCAAATTTATTATTTGTTGTTGCATCATAACTAAATTTTGCAAAGTAAAACTTAGTAAATGAGGGTATACTAATGCACTATGAATATAAGCACTAAAATCATTATATCTACCACTTCTTGGATCTGCTATAGAATATTTTGAAAATGCTTTATAAAAATTCATAAATACTGCGTAACGATCCCAATGCGTATTTGCTACACGTTGGCCTGTGCCACTTACATACATTGGTGTTACTCTTGTCCCTTCTCTAAGTGCTTGTGCTAGTCTTCTAGAAAGTGGTGTTCCTTGCATGGCATCTAATTCTCGTCGATTTGGACTTGATTGAGTTGCCAATAAAGTTGCTCTCATTTGTTGATATGACCCTTGATCTGCAACTTCTCTCATTATCATAGCAGCTGAATCATCGCTTAAACCAGCTAATGCATTTACAATTGTTTCTGCATGACCACTTGCTCCAATTCTAGCAAGTCTTCCATGTAAACCTCGATTTAATCTTGCCATTATACCATCTACACCACCTGCAATATCTGCTCCAATTTCAACTGCTTGAGCCGCGGCAACACGAAGATTACCTCGCACAGTTCTTCTAGTTCCATTTGCTAATTCAATCGTTTCATTAAATTCTGTTGGATCTACTAATTCCAACAATCTGTCAAAGGCAACCCACACAGGATGTGCTACATCACTTAAAATACCAGCTACTTCTCTAGCAACTGTGTAATGAGTTTGTCTTCCAATAGTTGTTCTGCCGCCAGGACCCTCTTGAATTTGAACTCTTCTTGTTGGTCTAACAAGCTTGGCAAGTGTTGTCCCAGCAAAAAATCTTCCAACACTAGAACTTGCTACAGCACCTGTCAGTCTAGATCCAATTCCTAAGGTAAATCTATCAACCACTGATCCTAATGCACCTAATTTTCCTGCTAATCCATCTGTGCTGAACCATGAATTGCCATTAATTGTATATCTGTCAGCCATTACTACTGCTTCTCTTGTTATATTTGCTACAAGTTCTTGTAAATGTTCTGAAAATACCGCTCCAAGCACTGCTCCTTCTAATCCTCTATCTTGATCACCATCGGCAACAACTACATATACTGTAGATATACCATATACTTGACTTATTAATGGTAATAAATTTCTGAAATCTGGACTTATATTCATATAATTTACAGCAATTAATATCAATTGATCCATTAAATTATCTATTTGATCACGACTTAAAAATCGAACACCTCGTAAATTTTGAAATGTCAATTCTACTTGTTGACCACCACTTGCTTCAAGCATAGCTCCTTGTGCACCAGCTGTACTGTGAGCTCTATCTAATACGCCTTCTCTGTTTACTCTGTATCGAATTGTATCTATTAATACTGTAGTATATTCGACTAATGCAGTAAGTATATTAGTATATAATGATTTCATTATATTTGGGCAACGTTGTAATACATTCTCTTGATTTGGAACACGATAATTTTGTGCAAATCTTGCAGCAGCTTCGTATGTCCTTCTTAATTTTTGTCTTACAATACGATCTCTTCGTCTTATATCACGTTCACTTGGAATATATCCTGCTACAGCACCTCCTGCTCCTGCTGGCATAACAGCTGCGGCAACTCCAGGTGGTGCCACTGGTCCTGCAGCTCCAGCACCTGATGGTTGAAAGAGTAAAGAATCAGGTGCACGAGCTGCTGGAACCGGGGTTCTAGTAAAAAATGCCCATGTTCTTTGAGCTATAGATGGATCTGTTTCTAAAGCAGGACCTAATGGTCTTATTGTTTCGTTATATTCTTGTTGTAATTGACGTATTATTTCAGCTCTGTGAGCACCGCGAGTTGTTGCAGCTAAACGATCAAGATATGCTCTATGGCGTGTTGTATCAATTGCAATTCTTGCAGCAATAGATCTTGAACTAAGCTGTTCTACAAAGTTTTCTAATGCCGGACGAATAGATTCAGTTGTGATTTCTACTAATTCTCTTACCATTTCTCCATTTATTTCTCCTGCATAAAGTAAATTTACAACTGGACGAACAAGACCATCTAATGATATCGAAACTAATTCATTAAATTCTGTAATTCTCATAGGAACATCCATTACAACAACTTCTCTCTCTAATTCAAAATGAGGAATTCTTGGATCCCAACGATTAGGTGCAGCCGCAGCAGCTCCTCCAACTGCGGCATTTGCTGCTATTGCTGCGGCTCCTGCACCTGCCGCAGGTATCCCAGCACCCACGCCAGCTCCTACAGCTACTGCTGGAACTGCTGCAGCTGGAAGTCCTCTTGGTCCTCTAGCTGCCTGAGGTCCTCGCGCAACAAGACCAGGCATAACAGCTAATGTTTGTTGAACTAGTGCTACAGGCATTCCACGAAATGCTCCTGATGGAACTAATTGACTAATAGGTCTTGCTCCTAAAGGTGTTAAACCTGCCAATCTTGGGTCTCCTTCATTTCCATTATAATTATTGTTGTTATTGTTGTTATTATTGTTAGATCCCCTAGCTCCGGCTCTACCATTTCCTCTACCTCTACCTCGCATATTAATATATCTCTATATTAAAAATTGATTTAATTATATAATCAATACTATAATAAAAAATGGCACAAATGATCACTCCAATTCCATTGTCTCAAAAGAATGCTCATGAGCGTGATGTTCATATTCATTTTGAAGAAAATGGACATAAATATTCGATCAATGGTGATATGACGTTTACTTCAGTAACAACCTGGTTGAAAAAGTTCTTTCGACCATTCAATGGAGATATCATTATTGATCGAATGATGGCATCATCTAAATGGCCTAGCAATAAATATTATGGTATGACAAAACAAGAAATAAAAAATCTTTGGAGACAAAACGGTGACGAAGCAGCAAAATTAGGAACAGCAATGCATAAATCGATTGAAGATTATTATAATGGTCAACCTATTCAATATGATTCATTTGAAATGAAATGTTTTGAAGAATTTGTATTGGATCATCCACTTGTTCCTTATCGCACAGAATGGACAGTATATGATGAAGATTTGAAACTATGTGGATCGATTGATATGTTGTTCATAAATGATGATGGAACACTGAGCATATATGATTGGAAACGATGTAAAGCAATGGAACTTGATTCTGATTATAATAAATACGCGTTACCACCAATTCAAACAGTCCCAGATACAAATTATTGGCATTATACGATTCAGTTAAATGCATACAAATACATTTTAGAGAGAAATTATGGTTTCAAAGTAAAAGAATTAGTACTAATTGCAATTCATCCTGAGTTAGATAAAACATACCAAAAATTTGTAGTTCCTTTTATGGATATGGCTCCTCTTTTTGGATTATAAAATTAATACATAAAACCCCATAAGAGATACATATAAATGTATTGCCATATGAAAAATAATCCATTTAGTAGAATTAAAATAACATAACAAAAGTTCAATAATATCAAAAATAAGAACACATGCAAACAAACTAATAAATGTTACTCTTTGAAATTCAGTTTTTAATACTAAAAACACATTATATAAAACATATAGACATCCGGAATAAACAAGTAATTGATCTAATTGGCGTCTAAATCCATATTCAGGTCTTCTCCAAAAATTAATAGATGTTAAAAATAATAAAAAATAATAAAGACTTGTGTATCCTTCATCATAATATAATGTAACTAATGCAGTTACTGACATTAAAAAACTTGAACAAAATAAGTATTTTGAATATTTGTACGGCAATGGAAGACTACACCCTTCTCCTATCATTTTTATTTCCATAATTGTTAGACTTATTTTTTATTTATTGTCCTTACGATTTTATAAACATTTTCGACATACTGGAATATATTGTGCATTTGGTTGATATTGATCCGTTTCATCAGACAAACGTTTTGAAAAGATTGCTGGTTCACCACATTTACATAATGCTTTTAATTTTTGTATCGAATCACATAACGGAATAATATCTAGAATATGACCTATTTTTTCTTGTTTGAAATCGCCATCTAATCCATAAACATAAATATTTTTATTCATATATTTACCCATAAACTCTTTTACAAATTGAACTAAATCAGGATAAAATTGTGCCTCGTTTATCATAATATGTTGTGCTTTCAATAACGAATCCCGCGTTTCATTCATCTCTCTAGACGATGCATAATCATTGAGTGGATCAAAATCATGAGACAAATGAAAATTTCCGCGTTTTTTATAAATATCCAAAACATCGTACAAATTAGAACATTTAATACAAGGGATTTTATTTCCATTATGATTTATTAATTCTCCGTCATATACACACGATTCTCTCTCTGTATTATAATCTAATACAACAACTTGTTCTCTATTTAATGTATTATATTTATTCATAAGAGAAGTAGTTTTAGAGGCATACATGCATCCTAGAGTAATGTGAAGAGACATTTTTGATTATTATCTTTATAATATTGTATTTTCAATTTTATATTATTTTTTTAAATATAAAATTGATTTAATTATAATAATATAATAAGAATTAGAATGTCTTCAAGATCCAAAATTAAAATAAAATCTAATAATTCAGAAAACAAATTAAGATATATTGATTTATTTTGTGGATTAGGTGCATTTCATTCTGCATTTGATTCATTAAAAAAATATACATGTGTATTTGCATGCGATATAGATGAAAATGTTAGAAAAATATATCAAGAAAATTATGGTATTAAACCTGCAGGAGACATAAATGAAGTAAACATTGAAAATATACCCGAGTTTGATATATTATGTGCGGGATTTCCATGTCAACCATTTTCAATTGCAGGTAAAAAAGAAGGTTTCGATGATAAAGTTAAAGGAAATCTATTTTATTCTATTTTAAAGATTATTGATATAAAATCACCATCCATGATAGTATTAGAAAATGTAAAAAATTTACTAACTATCAATGAAGGTGAAACATTTCATATAATACAAACAGAATTAGAAAAGAGAGGATATATCCTTAATTTCAAGATCATTGATTCTAAATATTATTCCCCACAATCGAGACAAAGATTGTTTATTATTGGAAATAAAACAAAAAAATATGAATTTCCAATAATTCCTACATCGATTATACCAGTTTCAAGTATAATTGATGCGACAGAAACAAAATATTTGAATTGTGATAAATATGATTTGGAACCATGTACAAAAAACTCTACACCAGGTTGTAAAATGGTATTCAAACTAATTCATAAAATAACAAAAAAAGGTGGTAGACAGGGGGAACGAGTATATTCAATTGATTCATGCGGCCCTACAATTTGTGCAACATCTGGCGGTCCTGGAGCAAAAACTGGATTGTATTATGTAAATGAAAAAGTTAGAAGATTGAATGTAAAGGAATCATTAAAAATGTTTAATTTTGATGAAACATATAAATGGACTAACATTGTTAAAGAGGAAGAGATGTTATTTTATCTGGGTAATTCTATTGTAGTGAATGTATTAAAATCTATATTAGAGAATATTACATAATCCGAACACACCGTTTCAAAATCTCTTCGGTTATTTTAAATTTTGCTTGTATATGATTCGGTGAACAATCTGTGTTGCCTCCTCCTTTTCGTTGTAGTGCAATGTATGGTGATAAATGAAGACAAGTTCCATTTGTTTTCATTTTTATATCAATCTGTATGGTTTGATCTATAAAATTTTTAAGAGTCTCACTTGAAATCATATAGATTTCCTTTTTACTAAATGTTTTATTGGTTTTCATTATACACCAATAATGATTTGCATCGTTGCCATGTCCAATTAATGTTTTGGAAATATATTGACGTACATCATCCAAATCATGATTGCATAATTGTATAAAATCCCTCTTTTGTTCCACTGACATTGTAGTACTAGTTTTTGTATTTCTATATAGGGTTAACAATGTCAAGTATTTACGAATAAACTGATTTTGGAATGTATCGCGTATATGCCGTCTATCAAATGAATCTCCTCTACCACCAAGACGTTCTATCTTTTTGTTTTGAATATTGACTTTAGAACCATCCTGAAAAATGATTTGTGTATCATACTTTTTACCATGTACTTTATTCATTGATACAATCTTTTTTCCAAAGTATGCCTCTAATGCAAATTGAATCGTTTCATCTGTTCTAAATATATATTCAGCTTTGAATCCTGATTTTGCAGTTTGACTGTTTTTGCTTGTAATTTCCATTTTAATTTAATTCTATATATAATATTCATATTTCAATTTTATATAATGATTCATACTTACGTTCTGTATCAGAGCATTCAAAATGGATAGTAGGTTGTGTATCCCATTCTTTGAACGGTTTTGCCTTACTAGTTGATTGTTCTAATCCAATAAGTTTTTTAAGTGCTTTCATACGTCGAGTAATTGGTTCATCTCTATCTAATGTGCGTGTAATTTGCTTCCATCTCCATTCAAACTGAAGTGTAGATTGCCAATCAGGAAAACCCGATACATAACAAATACGATTCCATATTTTTCCTTTTGCAACCTTTCGTCCTGTTGCTTTTGCACCACCACAAATTTCTTTATTATGTTGTCTCAATCGTCTATCTAAATCAACGGTTGCACCAACATATGTTGAATTGTCACAATATAGTAAATAAACGTACATTATCTATTGTCTTTATTTTTTATTTCATTTACAAATGTATTTAATCGTTTGGATTCATTTATAAACTTTTTAGGTGAAAATAATTCACCATTGCATTTTTTTATTGCAACATTAGCAAATAATTGCATTTTAAGACATTTGCTTAAATCATAACTTCTTCCAATCAACGGTGCATAATATATACATTTTGAACAAAGCATTAAAATATATATCTATATTATAATGCCAAGAAGAACGAATACAATTACTAAATCTAGATCAAAAACTAGATCCAGATCTAGAAAATCGCGATCCAAAACAAACTCTAGAACAAGAACAAATTCTATAAATAAATCAAGATCTAGATCGCGTAGAAAATATCGTGGAGGATGTAAAGAGTGCGACAATTCAAAAACTTGGAAAAGCACCGGGCCAATGTATGGTGGAAGTAATCCTGATCAAATAAGCAAGGATATATTTAGTCATGTAACAAACTCAATAGTTCGTTCTGTTGCATAATTATTTTAATTTAAAAAAATAAAATGCAAATACTGCAGCAATAAATTGAGCAATCAAATACCCCACGAATTGTATAGTATTAAGTTTTTTATTTAAATATAATGCAAGAGTTACTGCAGGGTTAAATGCCCCTCCCGATATCTTTCCGCCCCAATAAATCATTGCTGCTAAAGTAATTCCTATCGGAATCGCTTGACCTGTAATTAAAATAACAGATAAAAAAATAAATGTTCCGATAAATTCAACAACATACTTCATTTCTTCCATTTATAAAAGTAAATATTTTTTTTTTAATTTATCTCCAAATTTCATCTACAAGACCCAGTTCAATGCATCGTTTTGAATTCAACATTAGATCGTGTTTTAGTAAAGCCGTCAATTGTTTTTTAGGAATTTTAGTATTTTTCTTATAAATTCGTCGAATTTTAATAGTAGCCTGTTTCAAATTTTTAATTTGATCTTCTAGTTCAAGCATCTTTCCCCAAAATTCAGATGAAATTTGATGAATCAACATACTTGCATTTGGACGAATAAACCGTTTCTTTCCAACCACACTAATGAGTGTACCACTTGATGCAGTATATCCTTCAATGATTGTATATACTGGATATTTTGATGCACGAATATGATCAATTACATTTAGAGCAGAATCTACACACCCTCCATAAGAACTAATGTGCAAATAAATAGGTAGTGATTCAATTTTAGTTTCATAACAAAGTTTAAGACAATACTTCTCTGCTTCACGCATACATTCCATTAATTCATAAGTTGAACTACGGTCAACTTCTGAATAAAAATATACGTGATTTTTATCGCTCTTAATTTTTACATTGGGGCACTCTTCCATATACATATATGATGTCATTTCTTTTTATATTAGTTCATTATTATATTAACGAACCCACTGAGCAACCATTTTGTGAGTTAAACCCCATACTAATCCAAACACTACTGCATGGACAGCCGCAACAGTCATCTTTTTTCCCTTTGGAGGTAAAGTCAACAAAATACCTGGTGTTAAAACAAAGAACAGTAACGCAGAGTACAAAAACATCAACCAGCACATTTAAATAGTACAAATATTATATTTTAGAATAAATATAAAAATAAACTGATATAAAATATATGTTCAAAGAGTCAGTTTTTTCTGGAAAGCATTTGATTTGCAATTTCAAACAAATAGAAAATATAGAATTACTAAATAGTATCGATCATTTAAAAGATATGTGCAAAATTATTTGTAAAACGCATGATTTTTCAATTCTTCAAGAGTGTGAACATACATTTTCTCCGATGGGGTGTACGTTTTTATTTTTGTTATCTGAATCTCATTTATCTGTTCATACTTTTCCAGAAAAAAATTATATCGCATTTGATTTATATACATGTCGCGAGTATTCTGATAATTATATTTACACGAATATTTACTATTATTTAGTAGAACAATTAAAAGCAAAAGATAGTACAATGCAAATCATTGATAGAGAGTTTTGAGTGTTGAGTTTTAAAATTAATAAGAAAAACTATTGTCTCCTATGAGTAGTCTTAAAATAATATTGAGTGCACGAGATTCCATATTATTTTGAATTGTTTCTTTTTGAGAATCTAAAATCATATATTTTCTTTTAAATGTATATTTATTCAATGATAACTCACATATCATGTATTTTTTGTTACAATTTGTTAAATAACTTACATATGTTTTCCCCAGTGCGATATTTCTCCAATTGTATATTTATTACAATATCCATTAAATATTCCAACATATATTTTATCGGTAAACTGATGTTGTATTATATATTTTGTTCCTAATTTCAAATCTTTATAATTTACCTCTACAAATTTCATTATACAATAATATATTGACAGGTTTATGTATATTTATTATAGTAATTGTCATATTTACACGGATCCGTGTATAACTCATTTTTATTTTGAAACTGGATGACCTAATATTTTTTCCATTATTTTTTTGTATGCTCTTTCTTCCATTGCAGTTTGAATATCATTTTTTTTAGATACAATTTCATAATATATACAATAAGGGGAACATTCTTCTATGTATCGTTGAATTTCCTTGTACAAATTGAATTGAAGATAACATATATTATCCTTGTAATATTCTCTATAAATTGCTATGTGAACACTAGTATAACCATCTGGTTGTTTACACACTTGTATATATTTTCTATTTTTAATAAAATTATCATAATCATCTGGTTCCTTTAATTTGAATTCCAGATGAGGTAATGTTTCAAAGATCATTAAAAATATATATTGAAACTAATTAAATCTATTTTCATTTGAAAACATTACCAAATAAATGATTCATCGCCAATTATGGAGATAAGTATTTTAGCTAATGCTCGTCTTTCCATTTCATTTTGTATTTCTTTTTTCTTAGAACGAATTGTATAATATTTTCTTCCTATATCGTATGAAAATGTTATATATCCACATTGTCTTTTTATTGGTACATTGCAAGTAACATCCTTGAAATTTGCTACATCTTTACCAGATCTATGATAATTAGAGAATGTCCCTGTATAATAAAATGCTCCATTTAGATCTGTAATAATATATTTTTTATTTGGTTTAAGTTGATAAAAGTTAACCTGAACAAATTCAAGAGACCGCATTGTCATATGGTTATAGTTATATTTAAATACTTCAATTTTACCAATAAAAATATTCATCACCAATTATATTCCGAAGCATCTTATTTATAGCACGTGTCTCCATATTTTGTTGTATTTCTTTTTTCTTTGAGACAAATTTATAATAATATCGTTTTGGATATATATGAAATGCTCTCTCTCCATAATCAATAAAATAAGGATGTACTAAACGAATAGAATGAAATTCTGCACAATTAAATGCATATCCTTCGAATATTCCTTTATAATAAATAATATCAATTTCTTCTCCTGTTATAAAATATTCTTTCCCAATTTCCATAGTATAAAAATTGATTTCTTCAAACATTATAAATAATACTTGAAATTATCATCCAGTATATTCTGTAAAATTTTATTTGTCATATTGCGTTGATGAATTTCATTTAATTTATTCATGAATTCTTTTCTTGATATAGGTCGTAAGTATTTTTCATATTTTGAGAATAAACATGGTTCACTATATGGTGTAACTAAATGATCAATTATTTTTGTTTTAAAGTTATATAATTGCACATTTTTACATGAAACAAATTGAGAAAAAGAGTCAACCACGAAGATATAACCAAGTCTTTCAGATAAACGAATATAATAAGTTTCTCCCTTTTTCAATTGAGTATATTCAAGTTGTTCAAACATAATAAAATTATTCTATTATTATTAAATCATTATGGAATATGAAAAAGTAGATTTTAATCATTTAATAAAGGGTTACAAATACAAAATGAAAAAAAAGAATCATGAAAGATATGGTACATTTTGGGAATATAAAAAATCATTCAAAAATACTCATGCCTGTTTTTATGAAAGATATAATGATGAATTAATAAAAAGTTCTTATCCACATTATTGGGAATATTACAGAATCATTCCAAGTGAAGTACATATTTCAAAAATGATGGTTAAATTTAAAATATTTGAAAAGATACATATAAATGATTTAACAAAGGGGATGTTTTGTAAATTTGATACTTATGATGCATTCTTTTTTATGAAATTAGGTCAAGGTGCTGTCTTTCGTGAGATTGTATATGATGATAGGATAAATAGTAAACATGATGAAATTTACTACTATAGATATGTCAGTGAAGAAGAATATCGTAAAAAACGTAGAGACAAATTTAATGAAAATGCGTTGAAAACGATATTGAATCGTTTAATTGATGGTTTCAAATGGTAATTAATTTTTATTTCTAATTGTTTCTAGTAATTTATCAATTTGTTTTGATTGTGATTCTAATTGTTTATCTTTGTTTTCCAATTGATTTTTTAATAATTCAATTAATTCATTCAATTCATTACCCTTTTTTTCAGGGGTGTTTTGTTTTTCATCTTCTTTTACACAGGTTTCAGTTTTATTTTCTTTAACTGGTCTAGATTGTTTTGCAATATGTTTTCGTGTGTTCAAATGGTCACTATAATTACTCTTCAGCATAGTATTAAAATTGCAACAAGTACAAGTGTACAACGGCATTTTTATTTAATACATATTGTTTTTATATTGGTTTATTGTTTATTATATTAATTTTTAATTAATGAACGATTATTAAATAACATTAATTTATATTCTTCTTGCACCGCATCCACTGTTGGTTTATCTTCCTTTAAATCTATGAATCGTTCAAAATATTTCATTAATTCAGGATCTTTATTCAAATTAAACCATTCAATGATCAAATCTTCCTTGTGATTATAAACTGAATCCATTTCTTCTTTTTTTACTAAATTCCATTTATTTTCTTTATACATCATCATATAATTATTTTTCATGTTGGAAATATAAATATTCATGTTTTCTGGTTTATCTGGATTAAAATGTACTTTTTCGATTAATTTCAAAACACAACGCGATGCTTCTTTGAGACATTTTTTATAATCAACATTTGTCAAATGAGATGTATCTGTGTCCTTATAATTTAATAAATTTATATTTGTTACATTAATTGTATTATTTGAATTTGTATTATAAGTATTATTAATTTCTAATTTTTCCATTAATTTTTCAATTTGTTTGGATTGCGTATCAATTTGTTTTGTTTGACTTTGTATTTGAACCTGAAATTCATTTTTTTGTTGTTCTAATTGTAAATTTAATAATCGCACCAATTCAGTAAGATCTTCTGTTTTATTCTTTGTGCATGAGTATTTAATATGTTTTGATAGGGATGACTTATGTTTATATAGTTGTTCGCAATATTTACACTTGAATGTATTGGATTTTTCTTGGCTAACTTCGGCTAACTTTTGGCTAACTTCGGCTAACTTTTGGCTAACTTCGGCTAACTTTTCAGAGTTGTTACTGAGATGTTTTTTTGTATTTAAATGGTTCGTATAATTGCTCTTTAACAGTGTGAAAAAATTACAACGATCACATCTATACATTGGCATATACATTACTAAAATATTGTTTTTATATTATTTTTATTCTAAAAAAGAATAATTTAAAAATGCAATTTATATAGTTACTGGTTATGATAATAATACAATATTTGTTTTTATTCTTTTTTGTTACCATGATTTTTTTTCGACGGCTAACTTTTTTCCAATAAAAATCGAGGGGGGGAATTTATTTTTTTTTCATTCTCAAAATTTTTTTCAGAATTTTTCAATTTTTTTCATTATTTTTTTTTCATTTTGAAAAATATTAGTTAAATTAATGAAATGTTTGAATAAAACATTCAAGATAAAAGGGTGTATTGCGTCTCAATCTGCATCTGGATTGAAACGAAGTACATTAGCATCTCTTTTAAAGAAAATGCGACAAACATGTAAAAGAAATAATACAAAATACAAGAAACATCATAAATGTAATGTATTATTTCATTTAGAAAAAGGATCATTATCCAAGTTTGGATATAGTATGAAAAAATCAAAATCAGAAAGACATAGATCTTTAAAAAAAGCAATTCAAAAAGTAAAACCATTATCGATCTATAGAAAATTAAATGCGTTGTATGTATTGAATAAAAATAAACATCCAGAAAATGCAAAAATATTTAAAAATGATGCGGAATGGTTGAAAACGATTACAAATTAGTAACTCTACGAGTTCGAGTTCTATTTGGAGATTTTTTTAGTTGACTTTTTCTATTTAAAATAGATCTTTTTGTTTTACTAAGTCTATCTTCTTCTAAATGAAGTAAATTAATTTTTCTCATTGCATTATTACCAGCTTTACGTGATAAGAGAGGATTATAATGAGTATTATATAAATTACCCATTTTATTTGTTCTATATTGATTTACATTGAAACTTTTACGCCTTCGTCTTTCACGACTTCTAGATCCCATAACTCGTTCATAAGTTTTTGATGGTCTTGGCATATATAGTATAATAATATTAAAAATTGAACACATAGAAATCATATGAATAATTTTAAACAAAACATAAATGGACATTCACTCAATGCCAGAAGATATTATAAAACATATTGGTGCATTCTATGTTACAAAACAAATAAAACTGTTATGTAGACTATCAAAAATAAAAAATAAAATAGAAGAACTTGAAAAGAGAACCATTGATGAATGGATTGAACATCTTATGGTTTCAAAAAGATATTCAATCAAAAATATAGAAATCATAAATGATAGAATACATTTTCGTAATCTATGGGGAGACAAATGTATATGTAATAAGAATGAAATCATTCATCAAGGATGTATATCACATGTAAGACAATTACATCTTTGGTATACGCAAAGAATTATTAGTGCCGCAACACCTGCACCACAATATGAAGGAGAGAAAATTAGAAACATTGTAGGAGAACATTTGACCGCAAAATATGTAAAATATGGTGATTATTATGGCGTAAGATGTTTAGTGTTTACGCATTAATGATCTCTACATTCTGTATATTTTTTAATGTTTTAATACATGCTTCATAATCTTCAAAATTTTCAAACATTACTTTTGTCATTTCAGCTGGTGTAATTGTATATTCAGTCAATGAATTAATTTCATTTTTATTTTCATCATTTAGTTCTATATCATAAAACATTTCAATAAATTGAATAATAGATTGATTGGTACATTTCTTGAATTCACAAATTAAATCAATACGACCAGGACGAATCAATGCACTATCTAATTTTTCAATAAAGTTTGTAGTCATGACAACAATACGACCGGGAGCTTCAAGTACACCATCCAAAATATTCAAGAGACAAGATAATGTTAATTTCTCACTAGAAAATTCTTCCTTTTCTTTTTCTTCACGTGACTGATATTTAAAATCTTTGAATCCACAACTATCAGACGTCGAATTATCTAAACTTGTATAATCCTTTTCTTTTGAAAACCCAGGGGTTTCACTACGATCCAATAAAATATCAGTATCATCTGCATCTAGATCTTCAAATAAATAAATACGTTGATCAATAGGAATAATAACAGTTTCATTACGACCATTTTGTACAATATTTAATGACTCGCTGAAAAATAAATTTTCCATTTGAGTTTTCGTAACAAATTTATGTAGTTTAATATTAATAATATGACGCCGAGTTACACCACTTAATGCTTTAATAATACTAGTTTTACCGCATCCAGGAAGGCCATATAACATCAACCCAAATGTATAAGGAATACCATTTTGAGAATACCATTGTTTATTATTCATAAAGAAGTTTACACGTTTTTCAATAAGACGACTTTCAGGACCAATCACATTTTTAAAGGTACGATTTGTGTTAAACTGTTTCATTGTAAATGTGACAATTGGTGGCATTTTATTATATTCATTACGATTAATCTTTCCAGTAGAAACATCATTAAAATAATATAATTTGTCTCCTAATTTATTTTGAATTTGAAGAGTGTAATTATATTCAATCTTTTTTAAGTATGCACGTAAATCATCTACATCAAGTAGATAACTATAAATTTCAATGACTTGACTTAGTTCTTCATCAGAACCTTTTTCAGATAAAAGACGAATATATATTTGATCAACCGCTTCAATCATGATTGGGTTTTTGTGATTTAACATAAATTTATTTTTAGAATAAGAAATACTTTGAATGTTTGGTTTGTTTGTTACATAATCAAGTAAAGAATGAGCTAGTGTATCATTTTGTTTATGTAGAAAAATTTCAATACTAATGGATGATGTTATAATTAATTCATTCGTATTGGATTTTACGGCGGCATCATATGTTGAATCTTTGAATGGATCAGGATGAGCATATTCTAATTCTTTTTTGAAAAAGGGTAAATCTTTTGCATAAAATGCTGCTAATAAACATATAATTGTATAAAAACTTACATCATATGCTTTTATCATTAATAACATGAACAGCTGATTTTTCAAATCGAAAGTCATTATATTGGCTTATACATTCTTTTTAAATTTTATTTTATATTAAAAAGAATTAATAATATGATAAAATGACAAAGTTATTTACTTATCACGATCCATATCGTATTCATGCAATTAGTGGTTCAATTACATTATTACATTTTATCTATCGTACATATTGTATAATACGTTATAGTGAAGCATTTCCATCTATTTCAAATACTACAATTTCACAAATACTTAATTCTAAGTATATGACATTTATTCATGCAGGTCTTTATGCGAGTGCATACATTCCACATATTCCAAGTAAACGCAATTTACAAAATCCAATGATATGGCCAGAATTTAGAATTCATAATACTATATTTGGAATGAGACACATTTTAGCAACATGTTTTCCAAATATTTATTTTAGAATATTTCTTGTATTTATTTCAATGTATTCAGCTGATCTAACAACAAAACATTTTGGGTCGATTGATCAAAGAACAACAAATGCTATGCCATATCCAAAAATAGATGAATTAGATATGCAAAGAACAAAAAAATTTTATGCAGTAGCACAGTTTCATGCAACCGCATTATCTGTAATAGGTAGTGAAACACTTACTTATTATCCATTACTTGCATTACAAATGAGCCCATTATTAATGACTTTGGTTCGTAAAGGAATGATATCTTGTTATACATATCATTTAGTATATAGCATTGCATTACTAAGCATGTATCTAATTGTGTTATTGAATGTAAAACCAGCCTATATTACAGGATTCATTGCATACAAATTAAGGTTCAATACAAAAATGAATAAATATCTTATTTGGACAATATCATTATCATTTGGACTATTAATTCATTTTAATGAATGGATGAATTTCAAGTATTTATATATTAATCAAATATATGCTATTATTTATCAACTCTATTCTTTGAAATGGTTAATAAAATATTAAGATAATATAATGAATAAGGCAATGAAAAAAACCTTGAAAAATTTATCTGCTTTTTTAAAACGTGTATTCAAATGTGGTTGTAAAACACGTAAGGGTAAATCACGTAAAATAACAAGAGGAAAAGTAATGAAAGGAGGCTGACCACCAAAGAAATCAAACACAGAATTTCAAAGTCAGGATAAAATTGGTCAAAATCAATCGATTCAACCTCTAACTCAGACGAATATAGTTATTCCAAAAGTGAATTTACCGCATGTTCCAGCAAAAAAATAAATGAATTAAATGAAATGAATGACGTTTAAACTAAAACTAAACTGATATATTTCATTTATGATTTAAATACTTATAGAATAAGATAATAATGAATATTGGTTTTTTTATAAGACACTTCACAGAACGTGGCACCGAAGTTGCTACCTATGATTATGCAAAATATAATGAAGAAATTTTGCATAATAAAAGTTATATTATTTGTTTTACACCTGAAGGACAAAAAGCACATTTTCCAGGTGCAATGGAACGATACACATATGATAAATTCAAGAGGTTTGAAATAATAGAAATTAATCATGTGAATGATATGAAAGAAGTAATAGAAAAATACAATTTATCTTTTTTTTATTCATTAACTGGTGGCGGTAATGATATATATCAGTTTGGTTCAAATATTTGGGGAAAATGTAAAACAATAAAACATTGCGTATTTCATACAACTTATCCAGAAGGTGATTTTTATATTAGTATTTCTGATGTACTAAACCAAAAAAATAATACAAATTTGCCAGTAATACCACATATAGTTGATCTGCCAATGGAAACAGATAATTTAAGGAATGAATTAAATATACCTGAAGATGCAGTTGTGTTTGGAAGATATGGTGGTTCAGATCAGTTTAATATAAAAATGGCACATGATGCAATTAAAGAATGTTTGGATCAAGAAGAAAATATGAATATTTATTTTTTATTTATGAATACTGATCATTTTTATGAACATCCAAGAATTATTTATTTAGATAGAAATGTAGAGTTACAGTACAAAGCCAAATTTATCAATACATGCGACGCAATGATACATGCAAGAGAAATGGGAGAGACATTTGGATTGTCTGTAGGTGAATTTTCTATAAAAAATAAACCAATTATTACATGTAAATGTGGTGATTTAGAACATGTAAATATTTTAGGTGATAAAGCTATTTTGTATCATTCTAAAGAAGAACTTGTAAATATTTTCAAAAATATTAAAACAATTATAAGTTCACGAAATGATTGGACATCCTATGATTTTTCGCCTGCCTATGTAATGTCGTTATTTAAAGCGATATTTGATACGCATTAATGTTTGCGAGACTTTTTGCCCTTGCGACCCTTACGCTTGTTCGTGCGTCTTCTGCGTTTGCCACCACCCATAGTTGGCATTGCTCCAATAACACCGTTTATAGCAGCTTTCAATTGGTCTTTATCATCAACTGCTGCTAATGCAGCTTTTAATTGTGTTACATAATCATCTGGTTCTGGTGTAAGATTTACTAAGGTAGTAAGTTCTTCTTTTGTTGGCATTATATATTACGCAAAGATTTTATTAAAAATCAAATTTATAAATTCTTAAATTATTTATATTTTGATTCAAATAAAAGAACAAAAATAATATTAATAATTCCAGAAAAGAAATAAGATGTTTCTCTTAAATATTTTGCCTTAAATCCAAAATATTCCAAATGATTATATTTAAATAAATAAAACATTACACTAAACGCATACATCATTAATACAGTAGTTGACACCATTTTCCAGCCAGAAAATCGATCTAATTTTATGATATTATAACTCCATACACCCCTCAATAAATGATTGATCCATACACATAAAAGTGCACTAATGACAAAGACGAGACAATTGGTTGTTTCAAAAAACTGATAATCTTTAATGTACATAAATTCACCAAAAACAAGAAAAATAATCATAAAATGAGAGAAAAAATTAGAAAAAGATAATTCATGTATCTTAAGTTTTTGTTTTGGATAAAGAAAGTAAAAATATAAAACGCTAATCGATAATGCAAGTGGTGCAACCATTTTGAAAAATTTTTCAGATTTAACATTTAATAAAGCCATCAAAAAATAAGTAAATAAAAGAAATATAGTATGATGAGTTAATTGTGAAAAATACCAACATAATTTATCAACGACAGATGAATCATGTATAGATTTCCCATAATATTCACCACCAATTGGAAAAAAATCAGAACTATTTGTTGTTTTATTGAATGCTGAAATAAAACTTAATACAATATTTGTAAATAAAAAGATACAACTTACTAAATAAAATGGAGTTCTTTCATTAATAAGATGCATTACGTTCATTAATTTGTAAATGATTGTATTTATACAAAAATAACTTAATTATGTCAGATTGTTTGATATACAAATATAATATGTTTCAATAATTAGACAAAAATGAAATGCTACATGATTTAGTTTATAAAACGGTTCAGTTGCTATTATGATTACAATTATTGTATTTATAAGTAAAAAGGGTACTGTTACTTCAATTGGAGTTCTTAAAGCAAATAAATAGGAATCATAAATGTATGGCATGAACATTGCCAAATTATGATATTTATAAAAATGATGAATATTTGAATCACCTTTCATCAAATATAAAACATTAAGAATTCCTAGATAGAAACAAATAAAATGTATAGATAAAGAAATATATACAGATTCCGAAATTGAATTATAAAAGTTTGTTATAATACCTAAAATACATCTCATATGAATAAATAATGCATCATTTACAAATAATATAATATTATCTTTGTTCGGTAAATCATAATCGATTTTATGTATCAATTTATTATAAATATTAGAGTGATATACATGAGATGATATAGCTAACATGGATACGCCCAAAATATCGTACATATTTTTTTTATTCAAAGTATACATGCAAAATACTAATGGAATATTTATAAAATAAGTATAAGAGCAAATAAGCCTACATAGTATATCTTTATTAATATCAAGATATTTTGTTATATTTTTATAAACAATCTTATTCATTATTGCAAACCAATATAAATTCATTAGATATAATCCATCACATGCAATTAGTATAAAAAATGGAAAAGACATATTCATAGTAACATGAGTTGTATAAATTAATGTATAAAAGTCGTATATTCTAAATTTCAAAAATGTTACATAAAATAAAGCTAAATTAATAGTATATAATTGTGGTTGCTTTAACCAATATTTTAATATATAAAAAATAGATGAAATTTCAGTGTTTAATACTGGATATACAATAATGGATCGATCGTTTGGCAATATATTGTAATAATAACTACAAAGCAATATACTAAATAGATGATGAATTCTTGATTCGTTTGATGATGTAAAAAATAAATCAATGCATGAATAAATACCAGTAGAATAGAGAACAATTTCATAATAGAGGGAGGAAGTATCAAAAAAACTATACAAATAAGAAAATAATGCACAATTTCCTATTGCAAATTTACATTTATTTACAATGTCTAGATATACATCATCATTCATTTTCATTACATAAATACGGCAGTATATTTAAATTATATTATTAAAATCATTTTGATAAGATAATCTTTGATAAGATAATCTTTGATAAAACGATATTCTTTGATAAAACTTAAAGATATATAACAATATATACGAATGATGCGAATCGTATGCCTCATAACGCTAATGACCCCTGTATCTTCATTTTTTCACATTGGATTGAAACAACATATTCATACAAAAATGTATAATTTGAAAAAGATTGATGATGAACTTAGTAAACTTCGTGAAAAAACTGGCGTACTTTTGAGACAAAAACAACGAGTATTGAAACAAATGACAGGAATGAATTTTCATAATGATAGTGATATTGAATCTCATTTAAATCGAACATTCAGTAAACCAGATGAAGATTATGGACAAGATGAAGACATTCAAATTCCTGAAGTTCAAATTCCGGAAGAAGTGAGATTTATTATCATGAATGGTTTTAATCAAAAGAAGGGTGGTCAGAGTGAAAATCCATTTGATGATGACGATGCAAAAAGTGAAAACTTTCAAGTAATTAAAAATAATGATTTCAAATTCAAGGATGTGGGAGGTCATGATAAAATCAAAGAAGAACTCATGCAATGTGCAGATCTTTTAACAAATTATGAGAAATATTCAAAATATAATGTCAGAACACCCAAAGGATTAATTTTAGAAGGACCACCAGGAAATGGAAAGACACTTTTGGCCAAAGGGTTTTGTGGGGAGATTGATGTTGGTTTTATTCCAGTATCGGGTTCACAATTTCAAGAAAAATATGTTGGCGTTGGTGCAGCAAGAGTAAGAGAACTATTTGATCTAGCGAAAGAAAATGTACCATGTATTATTTTTATGGATGAAATTGATGCAATTGGTCGTAAACGTTCTGGAGATGATTCAAAACAAGATCATGATTCAACACTGAATGAGCTTCTTGTAAATTTGGATGGATTTAAATCGACAAATGGTATATTTATTATGGGAGCAACAAATCGTATTGATTTATTAGATGATGCACTTATTCGACCAGGACGAGTAGATAAAAAAATTTTTGTTGGCAATCCAGATAAGAAAACAAGAGAAGCTATTATTCAAATTCATATCAAGGGAAAACCACACAATATGAATGTAAATCAGTTGGTTGATTTAACAAATGGTTATTCAGGTGCACAAATCGAAAATCTTTTGAATGAAGCAATGTTATATGCGTTGAGACAAAATAGAGAGATGATGACAATTAGTGATATTGAAGTAACATCGAATCGAATTTTGGTTGGATTTCAATCCACAGACAGTATAGTAACACCTGAGATATTGGCTCAGGTGGCAACACATGAAATGGGACATGCACTCGTTGGTATGTTTACAAAATATAAAAAATTAATTAAAGTAACTATTAATTTGTCATCACCAACCAGTCTTGGATTTACATTGTTTGAACCAAATGAATCACAACTAATAACAAGACAAAATATGATTCATGAAATTATGACACTACTTGGTGGCCGAGTAGCAGAAGAATTATTGTTTCATACTTTAACAACAGGTGCATCACATGATTTTAGTCAAGCAAAAAAAATGGCAGAAAGAATGATATTAGATTATGGTATGGGTAAAAAAACAATTATTCCACATGGATCAGAAAAATACAAAGAAATATTAGACAATGAAATTGATGATATTATTGTAGAGGCATATTATGCGGCAAAATCATTATTACAAAAGATTGAACCGTTACTAAAGGATTGTGCAGATACATTAGTAAAAGAACAATCATTGAAGGAAGAGGATGTACAAAATAAAATTAAAAATAAATATTATTACTTGTTTTAAATATTTGTATAATATAATGGGTTATATATTCTTTAATATACAGAATATAAAAGAATCATGTAAAAGGGATATTGATTTATATATAACGGCATTATTAAATTCTGAAGGTGGAGCAGGTGTGATATTAGACGCACAACCACAACATCTAATTCAAAGTAAATTAGAAACATATGGATTGGCGGGTATAGATGTATTTTATTCTGTAGAAGAACCCCTTGTTTCTGTAGAAGACCCCCCTGTTTATTTGAGTCAAATAGAGTCAATTCTTAAACAAATGGGTGTACAAGGTATAACATATTTGGATAAATTTCACACAGTAGACGAATCAGGAAAAGAAAAATTATGGATTCTTAGAACATTATTACTATATAATATTCTTATAATTGCAACAATGTTTATGATTAAGAAGGCAGATAAAAAGTTGCTAAAATATATATTAGGTAAATATACAAATGTCAATGAGATTTATAAACAAGATGGAGTAAAATGTTTTACACCAAATATATTAAAAACAATTGAAGAATCACAAAATACAAATAATTTTACAACATCTTTACTTGTATCAATGTTTCCAGACCTAGATTCAGTTATTGGATTAAATCAAAGATTTAAATTAGGAAATTTTGGTTCATACAAAACAACATCTGATATAGATTTAGGTTTAATATTGAAAGGAAGTTATTCAGATGGTGAAAAATCACATATGGCTGATGTGATTTGGTTGGTTGAAGGACTTTTTATAGTTCTTACAGGATGGGATACACTACAGTATGATATTGAATTATATGGAGATATGTTAACAATAGAACAAAATGATAAAGAAACGTTTTATTTAGATACAAGTTATTTTGTAGATATAAACCCATTACTACCATCCGTGTATTATAGTGTTGCAAGAAATCAGTTAATGGCTCCTCTTCTTAGTGATTTACCAAGTGCTAATGATTTACCACTTCCACAACTGGGCATAAAACATATACTTGATTCAAGAAAAACAGATCAAAAATTATTACAATTATTAGAATTAGATAAGCCTGATCCTGAAGCTGATCCTGATCCTAAAATGCTTGAAATGAAAAATCATTTATCTGGAAAAGTTTCTGTTTCTTATCAAGAAGTATTACATGTGGTTGCATCAGGAACAAATGACGCTATATATGAATCTATACAACAAGATATGAAAGGTTATCTTTTAGCATCCAGGGTTGATTTCGGTTCGAAAAATGTGAAATATGCACAAACACCTCATGGAAGATATTTATATTATGCAGCATTATTACGTGCAGAAACAGCACGTATTAGTTTTATAAAAATGTCAACACATAGCCAGGAAGAGACAATAGGTATTATAATTCTCATAGCACGTGCCCTAGGCTATAGAATGGAAGATTATACATCTATATGCACAGTAGAACATGTTGTTCGAACAATACAGGCAAAAAAGGATACAACAAACACTTTTGCAAAAAGAGAACAACAAATAATTCATAACATAACGGATTGTAAAGAAGCCCAACCATCTGTTGCATTCCAATATGCACTTTGTATGTTAGGTGAAGTTGGGCTTACGTTAAGTATAATAGAACAAATAGGATTTATGCATAGATTTTTTAATGATTATTGTCAAGATCCACAAAATGATAAATGTTTATCTAAGCTTCTCAAGTATCAAGATAGAATTATTCATGCAGTAAAATTAATAGATGAATTAAGAAATAATAAAAAGGATAAACCAGTGCCAGTGGTCGTTGAGTCCGTGCCAGTGGTTGAGTCCACACCATTTCGTGGGGGTAAAAGGATAAAAAAATATAAATCAAAAAAAATGAAAATGAAAACAAACAAATCAAAAAAAATGAAAATGAAAACAAACAAATCAAAAAAAATGAAAACAAACAAATCAAAAAAAATGAAAATGAAAAAAATGAAAAAACCCAAAACAAAAAAAACGAAATAAATATTAGTATTTATTATATGAAGCCAATAACATTTGATGAATTATTTTCAGTATGGATATTTGTATGGTTCATATTATATTACCTGAACTTGACACAATATAGTCCAAAATTTTGGTTAATTCTTATTACAGTTTATGCAACATTATCAATAGTATACATGGTTTATATTCAATTGAAGACAATATATATATTAATCGTGGTGTTATTAATGGTTATAAGTAAGATAATTCCATTATATATCATTTTTAATGATAATATTAAAATAAATGATATACTGTTTGGATTTGGATTAGGTATAATATATTTATTATGGTTAAACTATAAAAAAGTAAATGTATTTACAATTTATCTTGTAGATATGTTCAATTATAATATGCCGTTTGCAAAAATGTTGGATATCTAGATACAATATTGATTATAATAAAATAATAATATAATGGCATATGATTTATTATTTTCATATTGGTTATTTTTATGGTTTGTAGGATATTACTTTCATATAATATCCTACAATCCCAAATTGATGTTCATTTTAGCAATGATTTACATAAGCATAATAATAGTACTTATGATATATAAAAACCTATCAGGTATCAAAATTTTTATTTTTTTATATTAGCAATCATATTTAAATTAATACCTTTTTATCTTATAAGAAATGATTCAATAAAAATTAGAGATATTTTTTTTGGATTTTTATTATTTTTTGTTTATTTTTTATGGGTCTGTTATAGAAAAGGTAAAAATAAATTTATACAAATATATACGGTGGATGTATTTCAATTCAAACCTCCTATAATGAATATTTTTGATGTATTCTATCATATAAAAAATTAACTTCATTTAAAATTGTTTTGTACTGAACTTTTTCAACGACACTTTTTTCAAGACCTTTTATACATACATACCAATAATTAGGAACAAATAATATACTATTTGGATATAATTCTACACGTAAAATATCATCATTTTCAACAAATTTTTCAATTTCTTTCATTTTCATTTTTTCAGATTTTGATTCAGATTTTGATTCAGAATTTATATCGTTTATCTTATTTATTTCATCTATTTTATTTTTATATTTTGGATGAATGCAATAAATAATAACTTTACCAGTATGAACTAAATAAAAATTACGACATTCTAAATTTCGATGTAAAGTTATTTTATTTTTTTTTAATTCGTATACTGAATCTTTTGTAAAAAAACGAACAGATGGTTCTAATAAAGCCATTTTTTCATAAGTTTTTTTATAGATCTTTTCATTCGATTTTGCATTTTTATCCTTATCTTTTATTTCTTTTAAATCAAAAGGTTTTATAATATTTGTTCCATCAAAAACAAAAGGTAATTTATAATAAATCGTAGTCATTATTTTTTGTTTTGATAAATCATCCTGATTATTTATTTGAGAAAATTCATTAATACTACTTATTTTAAAATGAATATAAATGTGCAAATAAAGTAATATTGTTCCAAAAAAAATGATTAAATTTTTCAAGAAATTCATATAAGATAGTTAAATATGATTAATCATCATTATTATCGCATTTTGGTGCAAGATAATATTTAATTGTAATTGTGGAATTATCAAATGTAATGACAATGGGAGAACTATCATCAACAAATACATGAACATTTGGATAAATAATATGCAACTTAGTAATATATTGCAAATATTTCAAACAATATCGTGTCTCCATTTCATATCCATCTACGACTGAAAATTCAACTAAATTGTCTCCTTCGATTTCGATAGATATAGAACCTTCATCACCTTTTGCTTTTAAATATAATTTATCATCTTTGCAAAAGATAATTGCTTCATCACCAAATATAGCAAGTTCATTTATATATTTGTCCAAAATTTTAGTTTTCATAACAAAATCTAGTTTTGTATCTGGCATTGCAGGAGATAAAATATCTTTTTCAATATCCATCATGTTCAATTCAAAATATTTTTGTTCTTTTTTATTTTTGAAATTAATTTCTAATTTTTCATCACCAGCAATAATTTCAATCAATGTATCAATTGTATACATTCCAAAAATTTTTACTAAAATATTTGTCATTACACTAAATGTTTGATTTTCAGATTCATATAAAGTAAACCATGATGCGGGTATAGTAATATCAATAAGACAAATGTGTGAATCATCCATCAGTTGGATATATAGTTGATCTGGTTTGCACATAAATGTTACGTGTTGATTCAATTGTTTAATAAACTTGAACAATTCAATCCATTCGAATGCTTTGTCGGTTTGTTTAATGTGAAGCTTCATTAGATAATTATAGTGTATCTATTTATATATTTTGTATTCAATTTTATACGGTACCATCTAATTGATTTACATGAGTATCATGATCTATTTCAACTGCGAATGATTCGATGTCATTTGTTATAGTAATGCTTCTGTGATCTATTCTATCTTGATTTTGAGATTGTAGAGATTGTTGATTTTGTTCTACCGTTCTTTTTAATTTCATCACATCTAAGTTTGTCTCCATTGAAAAACTTTGAACCTTTAACAATACCTTTTTCATTTCTTTCATTTCTTCTAATAGTCCTAAATATTCTGTTTTATAATCCATATCTCCTTTAGGCTTTACATCATTTGATTGTGCCTTTAATTCAGCAACTTCTTTCTGAAGTCTTTGAATTAATATATTATGTTGCATTAATAACATGGTTGGATTCGTTGCTTTAGGAATTTCTCCTTCTTCTTTGATAGGAGTCATTGGATTTGAGTTTGATGAATTAGATGAGTTCGATGTAGGACCAGAATAGTTTGAATTTGGTTGTGGAGTAGCACGTCTTTTTCTAGCGGCAGCTAATGCAGCAGTCCCACTCATATAAATATATAAATGAATTAAACATTTATACATTTAACGAATTATATTTTATATTTTCATTATATAAAATGGATGATATTCAAGTAGGAGGAGATGGATCAAAATCGTTCTTTAACTATATGTTTTCTTTGAATCCAAATGAAAAAAATGATTTATTAAACATGATGCAATATTCTATTTTAGTTATTATTCCTATAATTATCATTTTGAAATTAATGAAAAAATACATTCCAAGTGAAAATGATAAAAAAGCAAGTATTGAAATATTAATTGAATTAGTTTTACAATTAATTATTATTTTTGGATCATTTTGGTTTATTCATAAATTGGTAACCTTTTTACCTACTTATAGCACGACACCTTATCCTCATTTTAATATATTACAGGTGATTATTCCAGTTACTTTTATTTTGTTTTCTATGAATTCGACTATTAGTGAAAAGGCAACTATATTACTAAATAGAGCTTTAGTTGCAGTTGGTCTTGTAAAAGAGAACTACTGCGATGATGATGAAAAAGTTAAAGTAAATGCAGTATCAATTGTTCCACCATCATTAATTCCAATTGTAAGTAATCATGAAGCAACACGAGGTGTCCCCATGTATGATCAGAGACAGGATCCTACATTTGGTCCTAATGGATACCAAGGACAGGGTCAACAGGGACAAAGTCAAGGACAGCAATTCCAACAATTCGGTATTCAGGAACCTGCACCAGCAAATGAAATGCTTGGTGGATCACCATGGTAAAGTAAATTTATTGAATACTTTCATGTGGTAAAACATTCGGGTTTGACACAATTTCTAAACTATCCCAATTAATATGTTGACCGTAATGTGGTAATCCGGTGGGAGGACAAATAATAAATCGTGGATTTCCTCTTAATCCAAATACTGGTGTGGCCCATCTATCTCCTCTCCATGGAAGATATTCAAACCCCATTGGTCCGTCATCTTTACCTGCAAATTTATCAATTCGAACAGGATATTCTCGAGTATTATAAATAATACAATCGCCTATTTTAAGGATTATATTATTTGATTTTGTATGCACTTGAATAGAATTAGGAAAGTTGTCCCAAGTTACAGTTGTTGACTCATATGACGCAAAGTTCATAGTATAATTATTTATTTATATTTAATTCATTTTATAATTAATATTTTTGCATTGCATAACGATCATAATTCACACTAACAGCATTTTTAAAATCAGATTTCAACCAACAATTGCCTACACCTTCAGTAGTTGAACGATCTATTACATTTGTCACAATTCCTTTACAATTTGGTGTTATATTACATGTATCCATACACTGTTTTACAGTTAAATTACTATATGAACTTATATCATTACCTGGATAATCTGTTGATGTCGGGTACCATAATCCTTCTTTATTTTTGATGAAATAAAATAAAACTAAAGATAAAACTAAAATTACTAAAAAATAAACACCGGGATTGCATTTTTTCATTATATACTAACAAGAAATAAGATTTAATATACTATTAATATACATATGTTAGGTTGGTTTAAAAAGGATGTGACTGAAATATCTCAGCCTCAATTACCTCGGCCTAAATCTCAATTAAAATCTCAAAGTTCACGTTCACGTTTTGTTACACTGAATTCTGGATTGAATAAAACCGAGATCCTTCATTTAGATCCATATATTTTTTATAGAAATCGTCAATATTTGAAGGAAATAGAAGTAACGGGGGTAGTAATAAACGGACATAAAGTTCGATTACCTCCAAATTATTTTTATGAGTTTATAGTAAAATACATTGAAGCATACAAAAAATTATCAAAATCAGATATACCTATAGAAATAAGGAGAGAAAATGTAAAGAAAGCAAGAGAAATTGTATCGTATATGGATAAAATATATGCAAATAATGCATTATTGAACGAAAGACCAATACTTAGTATTATGCTTCATGGAACTTTTCTTAATAGTAGAGATTTAAAACTGAATTGGCATGAAGAAGGATTAAAAGAAAGATTTAAAATAACCACTTCTGCACCATTAAAAGTAGACGTAATATACATTTCTAATCCGGTATTAAATGATTTATCTTATTTTATGGATTCATCTGAAAAAGAAGAATATGATAAAATAATTAATGACTTAAAATATAGTTCATTTTTGAATGAAATATTACAAAAAAAACAAATAGATACAGTTACACAACGATTAAGAGAGTTTCATACTGATCTTTTTGAAAAAAGAATTAAAATGTATGAAAAGAAAAAAGAGGAGACACAAAAAAAAGAAGCGGATGTAGAACATTTTTTGAAGTCGGAACAAAAATTGTTAGCAGCAGGAATGCAGGTACCAGAATTTATGATAGAAAGTAATAATAAACGAAAAAAAGACATTGAATATTATTATAAATATCAAGAAACATATGTAAATTCAATTATAGATTATAAAAGATTTATCAGTAATAAACGTAATAAGTTTCAGGTCTATTACTTTAAAAAAGGATTTAAAATAAACAAACTTTTAGTTCCAGATGATTTACCTTATCCTCAGGGTATTTTTGATCTAGATCAACACAATTATTTGTTTGATTATAGGCTGGACGATCGTGTAGAAAATAGTGAAATTTTTAGACGAGGTAAAAGTTTATACATTAGTTTAGATAAGTTTATTAATTATTATTATGATTATTGTCTCAAAATTAAACCAAATAATATTATTATAATAGATAATTCTTGTGGGGGGTTTGAAAAAAATCATAAACATGCAAATAAAGAAACTGCGGATAAAATGAGAAAAGTATTCACAAATACGCAATCACGAGCAAAAAGAAGTTTGAATCGTTCAAAAATGAGTTTGGGTAAACCGCATAAAAGTTTTAGTTTAAATTTAAATAAACCAGTAAAACATATTATTCCATTAAAACGTTCAAATCCATTAACAAATGAAGAAATTACAAATATTCAACAAAGTGAAAGACAAAAACAACAACAAATAATGAATGATGTAGAAATTAAAAAAGAGTTGAATAAAATGGTAGTTAGAAGTCGTAGTCGTAGTCATAGAAGTCGTAGTCATAGAAGTCGTAGTCGCAGTAAAACTTATCCACATGAAGATGTGCATGAACAATTACAAAAATCATTGTCTAAAGGTTCAAAGAGTCGTACCTCAAGGAGTTTGACTCATGGCGTAGAGAAAAAAATAAATGAATAATGAATAAAGATAAAATACTAATAATTATTAATGGAACAAGAATTGGAAGAAGTAATGAATGAAATTAAAAAATATAATATACAAGATTCTCAAACTATAAAAAAGGCAAAATTAGAAATGTTGAAAGAATTATTATCAAACAATTCTGAAATTAAAGAATATTATAAGTTATTGAAAGAATATAGATATGTGGATGAAATTGATGAATTGAGATATGGTAGTTATATTAGATGGTTTAATATTACTGATCCTGAAGCCACATTAACATTATTGAGAGGTGGATTTATTGCAGATATTACAAATAAAAACGGAGTAAATATTTTATGCAAAAATAGAAATAAATTTTTTACTATTAAAATGGATAAAAGTGTTATTTTTCAAAAAAATACAAGTCAAGAAAAACTGTTAATACAAATATTGGATCATATAAATTAATGAAATCGTCGCGTATGATTAATATTTTTATTATTTCTACTATTGTAAAATTTACGATACATTATGCTTTGTATTTTTCGATCACAATAACATTTACATAGTCGATTCAGTAAAATATCAATCGCAGTTTGTTTTACACTCTTAATTGTATGCGGCATTGTAATATTATGATAAACTATCATATTTCTACAATCTAACATTTTTAACATTAAAATAAAGTTATACTATAAAGATATTTTTAATGGATAAAAATATAGTATTTGATTTTGATGAAACAATTGGATACTTTGAACAAATTATTGAAATGATAAAATATACAAAAAAAAATTCCAAAGAAGATGTTTTTCATTTTCTGAAATTATTTCCTTTTGTATTTCGAACAAATATATTTGATATATTTTATTATATTGTTCGTTTAAAAAAGGAGAAAAAAATAAATTCAGTTATTTTATACTCAAATAATAATAATGATATTTTTATTGGATATGTATTATCTTTTATTCATGAAACAATAAATTATAGTCTTTTTGATTCAACTATTTCACTAAATCAAACACATAACAAAAATAAAAATATAACAGATTTATTAAATTATTCAAATGGGTTAATACATAAAAATTCGTCCATATTTTTTATTGATGATAAAGAATATGATGATGTAAAAAATAGTAAAATTTGTAAATATTATATAAAATGCGAATCATATAAATATGCATATACTTATTCTATTATTGAATATATATTTACTATGAATAATATTCCAAATTATATAGAAAATATAGACAAAATACAAAAAATACAAAAAAATAAAATTTCACAATCAATATATGAAATTATTTCTAAAGAGATAATAAATAAAATTCGGATTTTTGTATTGTTTTAATCTTTGGTATTAATAAATACTTAGTGTTCGAGCACTTGCATCTGTTGCATTTATAAATTTTGGCATCCAAAAATAAGGAATTGTATTACAATCTGGATAATATTCTTCATACAGATTACGATAATACAACTGCTCTTTTGTAGTTGGGGGATTAATTGTATATAACTTGTCTGGCTGAATATAATTTTCCATTCTTTCTTGAATAATTTGATACCACGAATGGTTCAAACTACTCACTCCATCACTAAATGCCTCCTTTTTACGATATAAAATAGTAGTTGGTAATAGGTCAGGTGCAATATATCCAAATGCTTCCCGAATTAAATATTTTTCTGGTTTATCATTTGTTTTATGACATCTTACATTAGGAGGAATTCTTAAATAATAACTTGTGAAATCAGTATCTAGATACGGTGTACGTGGCTCTAAACCATGACTCGAAATACTTTTGTCACTTCTTAACACATCAAAATGATGAATGTTATCTAATAAACGTTTACATTCATAATCAAACTGATTTGCATTTGGACATGCATGAAAATATAAATAACCTCCCATTAATTCATCTGCACCATCACCATTTAATACAACACGAGCTTGACTATGTTCTTTAATGTATTTACCTACATTCCAATTACCCACACTTGCTCGAACACTTGTTGTATCATAGCTTTCAATATCTTTAATAACATTTGGTATAGAATGAATAAAATCATCCTCTGTACATATAATTTGGGTATGTTTACTTTTAATATGATCTGCTACAATTTGAGCATATTTCAAATCTTCAGATCCTTCTAATCCAATACTATATGTCTCTAATACAATGCCTTTTTTGGATAAATGGCGTGCCGCAATTGCAGCAACAAGACTACTATCTAATCCACCAGATAAGAGACATGCAACAGGTCTTTCCGTATTTTCAACACGTTTTACAACTGCTTTGCACAATAATGAATAAATATTATATAAATATTCTTGTTGATCAGATATAATTAATGAAGCTATCTTAAAATATTTTTCTTGGTTTGAAATAGAATATGTCACGCTTCCTTCACCATTTTCACTTCCACTTGTAATTTCCATATATGTTCCTGGTTGAAAATGTTTTAAATTGCTTGTGTTCATAAATTGCATAGGTGCAATATCAGATGCAAAACAAAATGTTTTGCCAATCACATTGATATAAAGTGGTCTAACCCCATAAGGATCTCTTGCAATAAAAAAAGAATTTTCAATTCTATCATAGATAATAAAAGAAAATTCTCCGTCCAATTTAGTTAGGCATTTACTTCCAAATAAATGATATAAGTGCAAAATGACTTCACAATCACTTCCACTTGTAACATTCAAATTATAATCACGAATTAATTCTTTATAATTATAAATTTCACCATTGCATATCAATACATAATTTTTGTATTCAAATGGTTGATTTCCGCTTGGTGTTAATCCATTAATAGCCAATCGGTGAAACCCTAAATAATTCTTTCGATTACCACATGTTATCTGTTTTAATTCAGAAAATTCAGGTCCACGTTTTTTTCCGCGATGAAAATAACTTTCATCAAATTCTAAATGTGGATTATAACCAATCAGTGCAAAAATACCACACATTGAATATATTTAGGTAATCTTTTTATATTTTTATATTAACAATATATAATGAATCAACCACAAAAAGATAAAAATTTTGATTATGATAATGAATTAAATAAACGTCTAGAAAATAGAAATACTCCATCAGAACCATTACAGCCATTATTTGATTTTAGACCCCTATCCACAAAATACACAATTATGCACGGGTTTGATAAACCAATACAACGAGTTGAACAAAAGACATATGACCCTTATCAAGTATTTAATCCTGGAGATAGAGCTCCTATTGATTATTTCATGAGAAATGTTGATGTAGAATCAACATTAAGGAGCCAATTTTTTGCACTTCAAAATGCACCACAGGCCGTATATGTCCCAGAATTAAATAGCCAGTTATATGAAAATTCTATGGCATATTCAGAAGCTCCATATTCTTTTTCTCAAACAGATGCAACAACAAATCAGTGTGTCGAACATAGTGCAGAACAATTATTTTATAATTGTATTCGAACAAATTCAAGAAAATAATATGATTTTATAATTCAATAAAATATCATCATAGTATATGATTTTTCATATAATAGTTATAATTCTTTTATTAGTATTATTTGTATATGTTTCTTATACATCATATGAAGGGTTTAACACAAGTTATAAACAATCAAATTATAGTCCTAATACAAATAAACCAATTCCAGTAGCACTTGATAATGTAACAACATATTTATCACCTGATACAGATGGAAATTGTCCAGGTGGTTATGAACGTGATAAAAATGATATAAATTCATTATGTCATTCAAAATGTCTGGATGAAGCAAAATTTTACAATGTAGATGGTCTTATACACGGGTGTTCTAAATTAGATACGAGTTACAATGCAACAGGTAATAATTATCCATTCGCAAAAGATAAAAAAACAAATATAGTTTCTCCCAAACCCACTGGTGCATGCCCATCAAATTTTAAGTTAGATACAAGAAGTGGGTTATGTCATACAGCTTGTCCGGATAGTGCTTATACGTTTTATGGAGATTTAGGATGCTTAATACTAAATAAGGAATATTCACAAACACAGTATGGTACTACTGATACTCCTTATCTTATTGCAGAAGATGGTAAGACTCGTTTTGTCTCTCCTACATCAAGTGGTTCATGTCCTCCCGATTTTAATCTTGATTTTGCAAGCGGGTTATGTCATACTGCATGTGAATCGGGTACATTCTATGGAACAAAATCTAATTCAAAGATTCCTGGTTGTCGTTAAAGTTTATTTCCCTTTCCTTGAAAATGTGCCATTTTTGAAGTAGATCCCCATTTAGTTGATCCAGGTTTAAATTTTTTTGTATTTTCAGAAAGTTCAGAAGAACTACTTGTAGCTTTGATAGGTTCTGGTAAAGAATTTTTTATTTGTTCATTTTGATTTTCAATTTTGGGACTTATATATCCATCAGGTTCATCAAAATCAACTTCAATATCTGCTTCAATAATACAGCACCCCTTTTTTGGTTTAACTTCAGTTACTTCCATAATATATTCTTTTGAATTATAATCAAAATGTAACTTGTCTCCAATGGTTACACATGAAAATGATCGCAATGTATATTCAAGTACTGCTCGAGGATCAGATAATTCTAAAAATTTGAGTTCTGGTTTGAATTTTATAAATGTTGCTTGTTGTAATGCAACATTTCTAATATATATAAAATCTCCCTCTTTTAAATATAAATTTTTCATAATCCATGCAGGAACAAAACATGTTCCTTCATCTGCGGTAAATTCAAGAACACCACAATGAGTCTTTTTATTATTTGTTACAAGTTCAAATGTCATTGGATATTGAACTTCTAATTCAATTAATATTTCTAAAATAGAAGATGGAAGTATAATTTTGTCTCCTTGCATTTTCATAGAAACACATCGTAGACTTTTAAAATCCATTTTATTTTATTATAAATATATTTATGTTATTTCAATTTTATAACGCGGCAAAACAATAAGAACAATAGTATAGAATTAATATATGTATTATGAAAAAATGACAAAATATAAAACAAAGGTAAACATGACAAAATATAGAGAAGATATACAAAATATTTTTAATGCATTATTAAAAGAAGATACAAAATTTGAAAATTATTATTTGTATAAAGAAGATTATGATACGTTTATAGATAACATCATTGGGAAAATAGTATCATTAAATGCACCTCCCGTTATTATGGAATCACATCAATCTGATTCTGTTTTTCTCATTGATAAAACAATATTTATTAAACCAAAAGAAAAAACTGTTATCGGAATGATGAAAAAAATATAATATAATTATATGAGCAGGCCGTTTAAAACACTTAATTGCCATCCAAAGAATAAAAGAAATACAAAAAAACGATATACATGTTATGATGATAATACATTAGTTATGTTCAAAAATCTATGGAATAAAAAATTTCATGATAATAAAATAAAAGCGACATCTGTTATGGATATATGGAATGAATTAAAACAAAAAATACCATCATGTACTGATGAACAATGTTGGTCAGATAAATTAAAGGTGAAGACAAATTCATTTACTCCAAAATCTCCAAAAGATTGGAAAACAAACAAATGGTTATCTAATATTGATATCAAATCTGTATTAGAACAATATAAGGAAGCATATTCTAATTTTGATTATTTAGGACCAACTCCGATTGATTTTGATAAAAAACTTGGGTCTGGATGCGTAAAGGATGAAATATGTAAATTAAGTATTGCTGAAAAAATTAAAAAAAAAATAAATAAAATAGGTATTTCTATTAATTTAGATGTGCATGGTGGTTATGGATTACATTGGGTAACATTATTTATTGATTTAGAAAAAAAATTTATTTTTTATTTTGATTCATGTGGAGACCCAATACCGAAAGAGATTAAGGCTTTAATGGATAGAGTTGAGGAACAATGTAAAGCACTTGGTATTAAAATGAAACAGCATGATAGTAGACACATGAGACATCAAATGAGTGAAACTGAATGTGGCATGTATTCATTATACTGTATTATTAATTTATTAGAAGGAAAACATTCTATTAATTACTTCAAAACACATAAAATACCTGATCATGATATTGAACGATATCGAAGAATTTATTTCAATTAGATTTTATTTCAAATATAATTTAAACAAAATATTATAGATAATTGAATGAATACAAATGAAACAAAGGCAAAAATATGGAATATGTGCATCGAAAGGGGAGTGTTTGATAAAGTAAAGGGTGAAGATTTCAAAAAAATTCAGGATATGTTTGAAAAAATTATTAAAGGATATGAAAAAGTTGAACCAAGTGTAGAAATTTTTAATAAAGTAATTGATTCTATTGCATTAGATGTTCAAAATCAGAATCAACCCCCAAAACCTGCATCATTTGAAGATATACAAAAAGAATATGATGTATTATTAAAAACTCCTATTCCTACAAAAATAGATTTTACAGATAAAGAACCATTGGAAAATAATATAATAGGCACAAATGGAATAGGCACAAATGGAATAGGTACAAACATAACCGCAAGATCTGAACTAAATCAGTTTGATTATCAGGCAGTTATTTCTCAAGAAAATTCTCAAACACCATATCAAAATGAAAAAAATGAAAATAAAAAAGAATCAAAAATAAAATTAGAAGAAATTCTTATGACACAAAATAAAATATTAATAAAAATTTTAGAGACACAAATTAAAATTATTCATGGACTTAAACTTTAAAGTTTCATAAAAGTTTTCATAAAATATTATAGTATACTATATGAAATTCAAATTATATAGTATATTATTAGCCCTATTAATATTAGTAATATTAGGATTATTTTATTTTAATAAAGAAGGATTTAAAAGCGATTATAGTGACTTTACATCGATAGATCGTATAAAAACGAATGATGGCAAATATCAATATTGTGTAGCAGGTCAAGTTACATGTTCTTCTGGTAATAGAACTACGATTTCAGATGATTATAATGGTGGAATAACATATGACGCTTCATGTAGTGATGGATCTACTACAGATTGTAGTGGTAATTTTGTTCAACATTTGACTGGTGCATCATTACAAAATTGGACAACACCAACATCAACAGGTCTAAATTTTCCATTTTCAACCCATGGATTTACAATCCCTTATTCATATATTCCTATAGATATTAGTGGAATTTATATTGATTTTTATGATGCTGATGGTAAATTATTAGATAATATGCATAAATGTGATATGTTACCGACACAATATGATGCGGATCAATGTCATGCAGCACTAACACCTAAAACAGATACACCCAAATCTAAAACTACAAAAGGAAAATGTATTGCTGATTATGGAACAAATGTAGGGGATTCTTTATGTTGTGGTCAAAAGGGTGTTTTACAAAAATATGCATCTGATTATGTTTGTCCAAAATCTACTCCAACTTGTTCAAATTTTGTTTGTGGACAATCATATGGAACTTGTAAATAATATTTGGATATATTATGTATATTTGGATATTAATTATCATTATATTTATAGTGTTACTCTTATTAGTATACACTAATACTAAAATGAATGAACACTTTAAATCAGATTATAGTGATTATACTACTATAGACAGAATTAAAATAAAGAATGATTCAAATTATATTTTAGATAAATACAATCGTTATTCATTTGATAAACACACCTCGGATGATCTGTATGCCTATTGTATAGGTGGTAAACCAACATGTCTAACAGGTAGTCCAATGAAGGCTGGAGTATATGGAAACGGAAATACCTATCGATCCGTATGTGATGATGGATCAAAAATAGTATGTAATAATGACATTATAAGTAATGTTAATAATAGTGATATTTGTGATAATTTTATTTGGACAACACCCAATAATATACCAATTCTTTTTTCAAATATATATAAGGGGTTTACTAGTCCAACAAATTATACACCTGCTGTTATAAATAATAATTCAATTAATTTTTATGATAAATATGATAATATAATAGATACAATTAACAAATGTTCGATTCTAGGTGTGAATCAAAATATTTGCAAAAAGGCATTAAATATTCCATTTCCAATTACAAACGAAAATCCACATATTTCTGGTACTGATATATATGATCCAAGAGCAATAAATAAAGAAGCAGGATATATACAAGATCAAGTTCCAGTATCGAGTAGCTTACCTGCATCTTATACTCAAATTGTACCGAAAGGTAATGGAAAATCTGGTATGTATCCATCATTCCCATGTATTGCAGATTATGGAGCATCACCAGGAGATAACGTATGTAATGGAGAAATTGGATTAATACAAGATAATACATTAATATGTCCCTATGACAAACCAATATGTAGTGGATATCGATGTGATTCAAAATTTGGAACATGTGTTGCTTCTAGTATCTAAATTAAATATATACATAATATAATGAAATTATTATTTATATATTTAGCTGTAATTTTAGCAATAGCATTTTATGTGTGGATTAATATATTGAAAGAAGGTGTAATTGGAACACAACAACCAGATGTAAATCTTTCAGCAATGGCCAATGAACAAGCTGCAATTCAATATTTAATAAATAAAAAAAATACAGGCATTGGAAGTGCAACCACAACAGATGAAGATACAAAACTATTAACTTCAGATGCTATATCATCAGGTATAACATCCATTGATAGATATCAAGATCCGGAATGTAATACAGGTCATCATATTTATTGTATAGATGGTCAAATTGGTTGTGAAGATATTTTTGGATCAAAATTTGATGGTGAATTACATACAGATACAAAATTAGCATATGAATCAGGAAATACTTTTAAAAATACTTGCGGATCATTTATCAATAAAACAAATTTATATGATTATACTACTAAAATTGGTACAGATATAACAAATACAAAGGGTGTTTATTTTGATTTATCTAATTGTTCAAGCGATAAACCATGGAGAGCTGGCGGAAATAACGACATTCCCAAACAAGGGTGTTTTGTATCAGAACTAGATGCAGATAATGCATGGTATTCATATATTAATAATATTTTGAACAAAAATGCAACTTATTCAAAAAATGATCATGTCTATGTTTTGTCCTCTTTTTTGAGATCATCGCCTCAATTATTAGATAAAGGAATTCTTTCCATATTATCAGCAATTGATCAAGCAAAAGGTGATTCATCCTCATCTAATAAATCATATACAACAATTAATGGACAGAAATATTATTATGGAACGATTGAAGCAGTAACTGGAGACACATATACAGTATCTTTATCAAATGCACCTAAAGCTAGTATGAATCCTGGACCTAGTATGAATTTAGAAAATATTCCAAAATCAGCTTTATTGAAAGATTCGCTATATAATCAAAAAACAAATGATTATTATAGTAATTTAACAACTGGAAAATACAAAAGACCTGTATGTAAAAGTGGTCGGTTTACATCATGTATGGCAAAACCTCCTTTTTCTATGAAAAATGGTAAATATGTTCCAGCAAGTGATCCTTTAACATTAGATGCATCCTATAATAAATATAGATCGCAATCTCAAATAGATTTATTAGCAAAAACTCCTTTTTCAGATGCACCCGTAAATCCTTCGGGTATAATTGATAAAAGTTCAATATTAGAATATAATCATTTTTTGCCACAAACAAGTGAAACACCATTTATTAAATGTATAGCAAACAATGGTACAAATTTAGGAGATCCCCTATGTTGTAATCAACCGGGTAAATTAACCGATACAAAATATGTTTGCCCTCAAGAAGTACCAACATGTGTAGGTTATTCTGCAACAGATAATGTATTTGGTTATTGTAATTAATTCTACATTGTAATTAATTCTACATTGTAATTAATTCTACCATTTTTCCTTTGTTTTACCTTCATATAGCTTTGCGTATCCATTATCAATGAGCCATTTATCCACACGAGTCCCATTATAAGTAATCTCTGTCAAAACTCGGCCATATTTATCAAAATCAAGACATACAACATCGACGATTTTCTCATTAATTAATTCTTTAAGTTTATCTCTTACTTCATATCCAAGCTTTTTTTCTTCTAGATTTTTTGTTTTAAGTTCAGGAGTATCTACATGAGCAATGCGTGCATGCCATTTAAATAAATGGCCAAGATATTCAAATACAAGATGAACCGTATCACCATCATATACATGAACTACTTTTGCACGGCATGTGTGGCCTTTTAAATTAAAAAAGGGCACAGAAGAATTTGCGTTCAATAGTTCATCGTTTGTAGTCGTCACTTGTGCACTCATTATAGATATATATAATATGTATCTATATCATTTATTATATAATCTAGATAACTCTTATATAGGTCTTAGCTTACCATCTACTAATATACCTACAGGAGCTATAGGTTCACCTTCTCTTAATGCATCATAATTTTTCCATTCATATACTCTTATGTCTCCATCACGTGTTCCATCTGGATTTTTCATTTCTAATGTAACATATGGTTTACCATCAATTGTTTTTTTAGCATATTCTGTTTTCTTTGTAACTTTTTTGAATGCTGTTAATTTTTCTTCGGTATAATCAGGTTGAGTCAAAAATTCATTTTTACTCTTTGTTGTAAAACAATTATGTTTACAATCGATCGCAGTTTCTTTTAGTGTATTTAAAAATATAGAGGATACTCGTTCTTTTCTTCTCATAATATCATATAATTTCATATCAGTTGATTCTCCCTTATCTAAATTCTTAATATTTGGATATCCTTCTAAATCAATATCTCCAAAATAAGAAATATACATAAACACTGTAACATCTTGAAACTCTTTTTCTAATTGAGCATGACTACAAATACGCCGAGCACGACCAATTACTTGATTTATACGTACATGATGCCAATATGGTTCTGTGATATGAACGAATCTGGTATTTTTTAAATCGATACCTTCTGCTCCGGATGCAGTAATCATAAGTAACTGAATCACCTCTCCATATTTATTTGACATAATTTCACCTTCATGCTCAGGATCAGGAAATTGTACTCGCAATTGTTCTTGTATAGAATTGGGTAAAGCTCCATAATTATTATTGTAAATATTACGAATAATTTCTTTTTCTTCTGGTCCTTCTGTTCCTGTATATAATGAAAAACAACGCATTTCTTTCAAATTTTTGATATTATATTTTGACATTACTTTCAATGTATATATGTCACCCATTTTTACAACTTTTAATTCACAGAAACCATAGTACATAAGAATAATTCTAAGTAGACCAATGCCTTCTAATTTTCTAAAATTAGTATATAATAAATGACACCCCCTGTTCTCTTCATTCATTATATTTTTTAGAATTTTATAGAATTTTGGACTATATTTATTTAAATTATGAGGTGCATCAAAGACATCTGAGGTTAATTTTGGTATATCACTTTCAAAATAAGATGGAGCTCTTTGATCAAATCGATCTAATACGTCTTGAATCGCTCTAATGTATTTTTTATCACTACTATCTTTTTCTTCTATATCTTCAGCAGTATATTTACCATCAACATCATTCAGTTTTTCTTCATCTGTAATTGCATCCAATGCATCCTCTGTAACATATTTAGATCCAGGCATAGGTCGTCGATCTTGTGGTGGATCAAAAGGAAATGCAAAATTACATGCAGCTCTTGAGAATACACGATAGGTTGAATTGGATTCTACATCATCAGCTCTTTTTTTTCTACCTCGTTCTTGTTCTCTTTCCTGATCTCTAATTTTAGAATATTCATCAATTTGATGTTTACTCATTTGAACATATTCGACATGAATATCACTTTCAATAAGTCTACCCTGTTTATCTCTTTCTGTACTTTTTACTATATCTGGCATTAATTTCTTGTTGTCTCCTACATAAGAAACCATGCCTAATATTTTTTTTTGAAAAAAATCTTTATTTTTAATATTTTCTCCATCTGCATCTAAAAAATATTTATCAAATTCTTCTCCTATATCTGGAAGTAATTTGAATTTATTAAATACGGCCTCTACGATTTGTAATCCATCAATCGAAACAAGTTTATCTGTAATAAGTTTTTTGAAATCATCATAATACATGTCTCCTTTTTGATTGTACATCATTTTACCTCCAACCTTTATAAAACCAAATGGTGTTTTTGTAAATTTCAAATAAGGTGCTGAATATTCGATCGAATCAATCATTTCATCTTGAAATATATCTTTGAATGCTTTTGTATTCAAAGGTTTTGCACCAGGTTTATAAGAAAGTTTGAATGACAATACAACGTTATACCCATGTATCAAATTGAATAATGTTCCTAACTCACTAGGATAATTTATAAATGGTGTTCCTGTTAATAATACAACACGACAATTTTCTGCCTCCATAATGGAATCGTACATTTTGATAGAAACGGTTGTTTTTTTTTCAGCAGCTCCGCCACCTCCGCCACCACCTCCTGCCTTTTCCTTACCTTTTTGTAATTTATTTACAATTCTACTGACAAAATTGTGGGCTTCATCAATAACAACAATACTATTATTAAATGGATTTATTTTTCCATCTCTTGTAAGATCCCTCCATGATTCATTACGTATACCATTAAAATTAATAAATGTATATTTTTCTTTTATCATTAAATCGATTTGTTGATCTAATGTTTCTTTCTCTTTTGGTTCTAGATCATCATAATTTTCTTCTCCAGGTGTTGTCAACCATACTCCTCTATTTTTTACTGCGAGTGCTTTTATTTTAGCACTAAAATAGGATGAATCAACTTTCAATGATTTCAAATCCTTTTCTGATGCAATAGGTTTAAATACCCAATTATTGTTCTTTCTAAATATTTGATTACCGCAAAATCGCATTTGAGTTCTATAATTTGCCTGCAATGATGCTGGTGTCATTACAAATACATTTTTGTCTTGAACCATTCCTTCAATAATACTTATTGAACTACATGTTTTACCTGATCCTAAACCATGATAAAATAATAATCCTCTATATGGAGTAGCAATATTCAAATAACGCTGTACAATCAATTGATGTGCAAGAGGAGAGAAAGTTTTTGATTCTTTGTCACATGATGCATCATCATCAGTTTGTTTAATAGAAGAAAGTATTTCACGAATTTGCTTAATAAATTCTGGTTTGTTATTAAAATAAAACGTATCTTTTGATTCCTTCATACTTCTTCTTCTCGAATAATCTTCTTCATCTTCATGTTGATCTACTAATGAAGCCTTAGTTGGAGTCTTTGCCTTTGGCTTTTCACTTGCCAATAGTTTAATTTTACTTCTAGCTTTTTCTGGTTGGGTTAATACAATAGGTATGTTTAATTTTATTGGTTTACCTGGCATTTGTTTGAATGCATTTTGTATATTCATTTTTTTCAAAAAATCTAATAAATCATCTTCTGGTTTCATTTTTGTTTCATCAGTTATTTCTATATTTAAAACAAATGGATAAACAACCGGAATTGTTTTATATTCTTCTTTTTCCATTATATTATAATTTATATTTATTTTATATTGAGATTGATCTTATTCAATTAACTTTAATGCCTCAAAACAAGCAATTTGTTCTGCCTTTTTTTTTATTTTATGAGTTCCTGATGAAAAGAAAATAAAGGTATGATTATATTTTTTAATATTTTCAAATGATTTAATATTTTCAAATGGAATAGCATCGGAAGGATTCAATAAATGTATTGACTCTGACAAACATAAAAATACACCCATTGTATATTTCATATCTTCATCATGATTTAAAATAACATATTCTGGTGTTTTTTTGAATTCTTTTTGAATTTTTACTTGTAAAATATTTTTGAAATTATCATCTGTTTCCAAAATTTCATTCCAATCAACCAATGTTTCATAAATATTTTCTATGAATAATTGACAATATTGAAAACCTGGTCCAACATTAAAATAATTTTTGAATAATCCGCTATTATCATCCACTTTAATTTGGTTTGAATCTAAAAATAATGCTCCTAAAAATGCTTCAAATAAACACCCCAACTTTTTGTAATTTGTTCTAATTTTTTTCTCTTCCGCATTTTTAGAAATAATGAACCATTTATGTAATCCCATTTTGTAACATAATTTGCCAATATGATCATTCTTAACTAAACTAATTTTTTTTTCTGTCATAAATCCTTCATCTGCATCTGGAAATCTTTTGTACAAATATAATTTTGTAATACATTCAAGAATTCCATCACCTAAAAATTCAAGACGCTCATTTGAATTACTTTTAAGCTCTACACAATGATATGGTTTTTCTATAAGTTTGATATCATTGTGTGGAATAATATAGGAACGATGCACAAATGCTCGAGAATATAAATCTAAATTATGAATATTATAATAAACATTATATGTTTCTAATAATCTTTTTATATTTTCTTGACTTATTTCAATATTTTTATCATTATAAGGGTTATAATCTTCCATTTTATATTAGTATTGATAAATATTTATATCTATTTGTTTATATATATGGCAAATTATAATATTTATATTGAAGATATATCGGGATTATATGAAAATGTAGAGTTAATAAATGGATTGAATAATATATTAACCATTGGGCCCATAAAATCAAATGTAATTCTTGGATACAAGGCGGTAGAAGCAGGTTATACTACACCAGCGTTAGATTTTTCTTATAATTTGAATGTATACCAAAATGCAAAAATAGGGAATAATTTGGATGTGTATAATAATTTGAATGTGATGGATAAAGGATATATGAATAATTTGGTTGTATATAATTTACGAAATTATCAGTTTCAACAATTATATAATGGAGATTTTAGTATGTACATATACATAGATCAATATTATCGTGTATATCCAGCATATTCAAATAATACAAATGGAGTAATTACAGTAGAATATCTTGATCCATTTCTTGTAAAAAGTATATATGATGTAAATACATTTAATAGTCTTGTATATATTCACAATCAACATAATGCAATTAATAGTATAACAAAAGATGCATTTTCATTTGATGCAAGTGGTCTACAAATTGGAACTATAGAAGATATAATCGACGCATTAAATGGAAAGACAGTTAATTTTATTGGGATAGTTCTACTTTTTCATAACAATCCTGTAAAAATATATGGTATAAATCCAATTAATACAGATACGGTTTATTATTATGATCAATCATATAATGCATTAGTAACCGGTATACTAGATGTACCAAATAACAAAGTCTTACCATCTTATGGTACACCTTTAAATATAATATATCAACAAATTGAAAAAAATATTTATACTGACATAGTTGATAACATATCTAATGCAAATTGTGCATTTTATTCAAATGGTAATAATATTTTGAATGGAACATTATATGTTGAAAATAATGCATCTTTTCAAGATAATGTGTATATTGATGGAACAACTATAATAAACTCCACCTTGAATGTGAGTGATAATGTTAGTCTATTAAATGGTCTCAATGTTTCGAATAATACTTCCATCGTTGGTGAATTATATGTCAAAGACAATGTGAGCTTTTTCAATGGATTAAATGTATCCAATAATACATCTATCGTTGGCGAATTATATGTCAAAGACAATGTGAGCTTTTTCAATGGATTAAATGTATCCAATAATACATCCTTGGTTGGTAAATTATATGTAACTGATAATGTACGATTTCTAAATGGTCTCAATGTTTCGAATAATACTTCCATCGTTGGTGAATTATATGTCAAAGACAATGTGAGCTTTTTCAATGGATTAAATGTATCCAATAATACGTCTATCGTTGGCGAATTATATGTCAAAGATAATGTAAGTTTTTTCAATGGATTAAATGTTTTCAATAATACGTCTATTGTCGGCGAATTATACGTATCAGACAATGTGAGTTTTTTCAATGGATTAAATATATCTAACAACACATCTATTGTCGGCGAATTATATGTCAAAGACAATGTAAGTTTTTTCAATGGGCTCAATGTATCCAATAACACATCCTTGGTGGGTAAATTATATCTAACAGATAATGCACGATTTCTAAATGGACTCAATGTTTCGAATAATACTTCCATCGTTGGCGAATTATATGTCAAGGACAATGTAAGTTTTTTCAATGGATTAAATGTGTCTAATAATACATCTATCGTTGGCGAATTATATGTCAAAGATAATGTGAGTTTTTTCAATGGATTAAATGTATCCAATAATACATCTTTGGTTGGTAAATTATATTTAACCGATAATGCACGATTTCTAAATGGTCTCAATGTTTTGAATAATACTTCCATCGTTGGTGAATTATACGTATCAGATAATGTAAGTTTTTTCAATGGATTAAATGTTTCCAATAATACATCTATTGTCGGCGAATTATATGTCAAAGATAATGTGAGTTTTTTCAATGGATTAAATGTATCTAACAACACATCATTGGTTGGTAAATTATATGTAACTGATAATGCACGTGTTATGAATGGATTAAATGTTTCCAACAATACATCATTAGTTGGTAAATTATATGTAACTGATAATGCACGTTTTATGAATGGAATAAATATTTCTAACAATGCATCGATTATCGGTGAATTATATGTCAAAGACAATGTAAGTTTATTCAATGGATTAAATGTATCTAACAATACATCTTTTATTGGTAAATTATATCTAACCGATAATGCACGCTTTATGAATGGAATAAATATTTCTAACAATGCATCGATTATCGGAGAATTATATGTCAAAGACAATGTAAGCTTATTTAATGGATTAAATGTATCTAACAATACATCTTTTATTGGTAAATTATATGTAACAGACAATGTTCGTTTCATCAATGGATTAAACGTGTCCAATAATACATCATTAAAGGGTGAATTATACGTATCAGACAATGTAAGTTTTTTTAATGGATTAAACGTGTCCAATAATACATCATTGGTGGGTAAATTATATCTAACTGATAATGCACGTTTTATGAATGGAATAAATATTTCTAACAATGCATCGATCATTGGTGAATTATATGTTAAAGATAATGTAAGCTTATTTAATGGATTAAATGTATCTAACAACACATCATTGGTTGGTAAAATATATGTAACAGATAATGCACGCTTTATGAATGGATTGAATGTATCTAACAATACATCCATCGTTGGCCAATTATATGTCAAAGATAATGTAAGCTTATTTAATGGATTAAATGTATCTAATAATACATCTCTGGTTGGAAAATTAAATGTAACAGACAATGGACAATTTATGAATGGAATAAATATTTCTAACAATACATCGATCATTGGTGAATTATATGTAAAAGATAATGTAAGCTTATTTAATGGATTAAATGTATCTAATAATACATCTTTTGTTGGTAAATTATATGTAACAGATAATGTAAGTTTTCTGAATGGTCTCAATGTTTCCAACAATACATCATTGGTTGGTAAATTATATGTAACAGATAATGTAAGTTTTCTGAATGGTCTCAATGTTTCCAACAATACATCATTGGTTGGTAAATTATATGTAACTGATAATGCACGATTTATAAATGGTCTTAATGTTTCCAACAATACATCTTTCGTTGGTAAATTAAATGTAACAGATAATGTACAGTTTCTCAATGGATTAAATGTTTCAAATAATACATCCTTAGTGGGTAAATTATATGTAACAGATAATGTAAGTTTGTTCAATGGATTGAATGTTTCGAATAATACATCTTTTTTTGGCAAATTAAATGTAACTGATAATGTGCAATTCCTTAATGGTCTCAACGTTTCGAATAATACATCCTTTGTGGGGAAATTAAATGTAACAGATAATGTACAGTTTCTCAATGGATTAAATGTATCTAACAATACATCATTGGTTGGTAAATTATATGTAACAGATAATGTAAGTTTTCTGAATGGTCTCAATGTTTCCAACAATACATCATTGGTTGGTAAATTATATGTAACAGATAATGTAAGTTTTCTGAATGGTCTTAATGTTTCGAATAATACATCTTTCGTTGGTAAATTAAATGTAACAGATAATGTACAGTTTCTCAATGGATTAAATGTATCTAATAATACATCTTTAGTGGGTAAATTATATGTAACAGATAATGTAAGTTTTCTGAATGGTCTCAATGTTTCGAATAATACATCTTTTTTTGGCAAATTAAATGTAACAGATAATGTACAGTTTCTCAATGGATTAAATGTTTCAAATAACACATCTTTTGTTGGTAAATTATATGTAACAGATAATGTAAGTTTTCTGAATGGTCTCAATGTTTCAAATAACACATCTTTTGTTGGTAAATTATATGTAACAGATAATGTAAGTTTTCTGAATGGTCTCAATGTTTCTAACAATACATCTTTCGTTGGTAAATTAAATGTAACAGATAATGTAAGTTTTCTGAATGGACTCAATGTTTCTAACAATACATCCATAGTGGGTAAATTATATGTAACGGATAATGCACGATTTCAAAATGGATTAAATGTATCCAATAATACATCATTAGTTGGCAAATTAAATGTAACAGATAATGTAAGCTTGTTCAATGGTCTCAATGTTTCTAACAATACATCCTTAGTGGGTAAATTAAATGTAACAGATAATGTAAGTTTTCTGAATGGTCTCAATGTTTCTAACAATACATCTTTTGTTGGTAAATTAAATGTAACAGATAATGTAAGTTTTCTGAATGGTCTTAATGTTTCTAACAATACATCTATAGTAGGCAAATTGTATGTAACAGATAATGTAAGTTTTCTGAATGGACTCAATGTTTCTAACAATACATCTTTGGTTGGTAAATTATTTGTAATAGACAATGTAAGTTTTCTGAATGGACTAAATGTATCTAATAATACATCGTTAATCGGAAAATTATATGTTTCTGGTCAATCAAATCTACAATCTACCCTATTTGTGAATGATGTTACAACATTGAACAATAATTTGAATGTTTATGGTAGCACAAATATTAGCTCTATTACAGTATCAGCAGGATCTACATTCAATTCTTTAGCAACTTTTACAAAGGGTGCAACTATTACGAATGGACTTAGTGTAACAAATCAAATAAATAGTGATTCCATTGTTGTATCTGGTAATACATCTGTAAATGGTAGATTATTTGCAGATACTTTAGTTTATGGAACACTCCAAAGTATTATCGGCTATACTGCATATAATGGTCCAACAATAAATGTATATGATTTTGCAGGTATTGATACATCAGGAGTTTATCAAAATGTTTCTGGAAATGCAACATTTCGTGGAACAGGTAATACTAAAATAGAGAATAATTTGAAAATAAATGCCACATCGATTGAAATGGTTGGATCAGGTACAACAAACGGAATTCAATATACAGGACCATACAGTTTAACATCTAGTGGATCAGCAATTAATAATTTTGATTATACTGGACCATTCAATCTATCTACAACTGGAATAAATGCTATGAAATATGGAGGAGATGTAATATTATCAGGCAATTTACGTATAAAATCTGGATATAGTCTTATTATTGAAAATCCTAATATTACTCAAGTAAATGTATCTACCGTAATATCTGATGACTTGCGTATAATAAATCAAGGAACCGGACCAGGTTTAGTAGTAAATCAAATAGATTCGCTTGATAATGATATTGCATGTTTTCAGGATGACACAATAAATGTCTTTACTATTGGTACAAGAGGAAATACAACTATAAATGGTGGGCTTAAGGTGGGATATGCACCAAATTTAGCATTCAACAATCCACTATTCAATATGTCACGTAATGCTACCTTAGATATTAGCGGTGATTGTGCTATTAGTAAAAATTTATATCTTACTGGAAATGTAATATCTTACTCGGATAGAATGATTAAAACAAATATATGTCCAATTGAAAACTGTTTAGATAAAATCGAAAAAATTGTTGGTTATAAATATGAACGTATAGATTTGACTGAAAATAAACCACATATTGGTTTAATTGCTCAAGAAATAGAAGAAGTTTTTCCAGAATTAGTAACAGAATCAAATAATATAAAAGGAATTAATTATCAAGGTTTTATTGCCATTTTATTAAATTGTATAAAAGAATTAAATAAAAAAATAGAAAGTAAAAAATAAAATCTTTATAGTTTATATAATGTCCTACGTAAACAAGAACATTCAAACTTTAATAAATCACACCGATGCTTGTGGTCAAGGCGGAATGAAAAAATCAGGTTTAGTATATGGAAGTGACTGGGCTAGGTTGAATAGCCATACACTTAAAACACTTACTCCTCATAATATTACTTTTACTCTTCATGGAAGCATGAAAACAAATGAGTGCTGCGGAAATATCGCAACTAAGAATACAAATCCATCTCAGAGAGCTTACAGAAGTACCAGGGGTGCATTCAATTAAATTTAAGATTTAAGATAAAGATAATAAATATATATATTTATGGCAATTATCATTGACTTTAGAGAGAAAGATATATTGAAACATTGCACTGAAATGAATAAAAATCAAATTGAAATAAAAACAGAAAATCTTCTTTTAGGAGATATTTTAATTGATAAATTATTAATTGAGCGTAAAACAATTAATGATTTAGCGGCAAGCATTGTAGATGGTAGATATAAAGAACAATCATTTCGTTTAGTAAAAGCACTCGAAGAAGGGTACAGAGTATTTTATTTCATTGAAGGAAATATGGATTTATACACTGGAGCCATTAGTAAAAATATATTAGTTAGCAGTATATATAGTTTAACTCATAAAGGGTTTCAGGTTTTGTTAACAAAAAATAGTAAAGATACTGCGTTTTTTATTTTACAATTTTCAGAGAAAATGAAAAAAGATTCAGAAAAAATGAAAAAGAAACAAGTGAAAGATGAATTAACTGATGATCAACTCAAGGATGAAGCGAGTGAGTCAGTAGATATCAAGGTTTCAATTGTAAATGAAAAAACATATGAAAATACTCAGGGTGTCATACAAACAAAAAAAAATAAAAATATTACTAAAGATAATATTAGTGTTTTTATGTTGTGTCAAATTCCTGGTATTAGCACAACTACGGCAGGAATTTTATTAGAGAAATACAATCATATTTCAAAATTAATTATTGCAATGAAAGAGAATCCAACAGAAATAGAGGATTTTAGAAATAATAATAAAAAATTAAATAAAAATATTATTAAAAATTTAAATGAATTTTTGAATCATTTTTAAAATTCAAAATTTCTCTAAAGTAGATGTCAATGTTGTTAAATCGGTTGAATTTATCATTTTATTAGTAAATGCTTCACTCACACTAGATGGTTTCAATTTAGAATCACATCCAGATAAGGTTGAAGTTGGACTATTGTTTAATTGTAAAGGAGGTTTAGGTAATGCAATCAAATCCTTTAAAGATGTATAATAATCTAATGCATAATTTGGATTTTGAATTCGTGGGACTCCATTGTCAATACCATCTGATATGGACGGCAAGTCATGATTTAGTACACTGGTTCCATTTCCATTTCCTTGATAAGTTCTAGAACTGATTGATTGTATAGAATACATATCAGTTGCACTATTATTTTCTAATGTTTTATCCAACTTCAAAACTGGGCAATGCACCTTATTTGCTCTTTGCCATTCAACATATCTTGAGTATTCATCTAAACTATTAAAATGTATTGGATTTACACCTGGTACTTTAGCAAGTTTTGGATTGTATAATAATAATTTATCTCCATCTTTTATTAAATTAGTTGGACATTTATTAACTATCTGATCATTTGAATTATCAAACCCTTCTATATGTCCAAACCATAAAAACATGACAACTATAGTTGTAATTCCAATTACTCCATATATCATAGTTAAATTCAAACGTTTCATATAACTTATAACAAGTTATTTTGTTGCATAATAATTAAATGTATATGCATCTATTACATTTTTTCTACCAACATCCTGATCTAAAGGATCATATCCAGGCATTTGATTTGAATTGTATGGAGGAGAATCTAAACTTGCATCAATTATTTTCCCCAAATCAGGGGTTTGTTTTACATCTGGAATAGTATGATTTACACCACCATCACAACTATCTGAATCAATGCTGAACTTATCTCTTACCTGATATTTTTCTTTTCCTTGTGTATCAAATACTTTTTCTAAATGTAATATTGGACAATTTATTTTATTTGCTCTTTGCCATGCAACATATTCTTCATAATCTTCTAAACTCTCCAATTGTATTGGATTTACACCTGGGACTTTAGGATGTTTTGGATTATAAATTAATATTTTGTCTCCATCTTTTATCATTGTATTTGGGCAATCTCCGCTTATAAATGATTCTGACATATTTCTTGGTTTTCCAACAAAATATATACCATATACAATCATGAAAATAATGAATACTAGTAAAAGTTTAGAGTATATTGATCTTTTCATTTTTAATATATACTTATATTATAATTATGACGAGAAACACAAGAGCAAGGACAAGGAAAACAAAAAGAAATGTAAAAGGCAAGGACAAGGTCCATTTTAGTTCTCGCGTCACTGTTCATAAAATAGAACCAAATAATGCAAATAAGTTCAAAGATGAAATAAATAATATGGATGGTCCAGTTCTTATCCATAGCCCACAATGTATGCATTGTATTGAACTGCGTCCAAAATGGGAACAGGTTATTAAAGAATTAAATAATAGGCAAGTAAATTGTAAAATATTAGAAATTAATGCAGAAGTATTAAATATGACAAATCATCCATTAGGAAAACAAATAGATGGCGTTCCAGCAATATTCAATATGGAAAAAGGTAAAACGAATGCGATGTTTAGTGATGAAAGAAATGTTGAAAATATGCTACAGTTTGTATTAAAACACTTAAAGGATAATAAAAATTTAAACCTTCCATACAATTATAATTTAAATAAAAAGGGGAATCTTAAAAAGGTAACAAATGCGAATAATATTAAAAAACTTAGACGTACATATCGTAATACTAAAAAAAAAGGTAAAGGTAAAAAATAAAATTGATTTAATAATAAAACGTATAATCATAATAAAGAATGGCTCACGCAGACGCCTCATCAGAAAAAATGCCAAAATCAAAAATACATTATCATTCAAAGGCATCACCTCTAGAATGCAAATTATTTGATTTTTCAGTAAATGAAAAAGATCATTTCCAAATACAAATGTTTGGAATTGATCAAAAACGAAATACATATTCTATTACAGTAAATGATTTCAATCCATTTATTTATATTCGTGTTGGACATCGATGGACTAAAAATGATTGTGATTTGTTTATCGATCATTTGAAATCTCATCCAGACATTGGGCATCAAGCAAAAAATATTATCAGTTATGAATTAATTAAGAAAAAAAGTTTGTATGGTTTTGATGGAGGAAAACAATACAATTTTATTTTCATTTCTTGTAAAAACATGTTCTTTATTCACAAAATGAAATCACTTTATTATGATCGAGATACACAAAAGGTTAATGAAGGTTATATGTTTAATTCTACTTTTACAAAAATATATGAATGTCAAATTCCACCATTGTTGCGTTTCTTTCATATTCAAAATATAAGTCCATCAGGATGGATAAGTATCGATAAATATAGTAAAACATTATGTGCTTCGACAAATTGTACCTATGAAATTGTTTGTTCATTTAGAGCAATTAATCCGATTGATCGTGATATTCTTGTTCCCTACAAAATTTGTAGTTTTGATATTGAAGCAAATAGTAGTCATGGAGATTTTCCTGAAGCGATCAAAAATTATAAAAAAGTTGCTTATGATATCATTTATTATTTAGATGGGAATGAATTTGGATGTGATCAAAGTATGTTGAAGGAACTCTTATATAATGTATTTGATTTCAAAGATACATTACCAATTGATAAATGTTATTTGAAAGATGATTATTGTGAAGATGATTTTGACAAACATTATGCAACGCTCATATCAAGTGTTATCAAACATAATCAAAAAGTAGAACATAGTTTGAAAAATTATTTTGATGCAGAAGTTACTGCTCCAAAGATTGTTCCACCCGATTTAATGCAAATGATTGCATCTGATATTGAAATGCCTGTTAAAATTGCTCATTTGATGAATTTATTAGATCAATGTTTTCCTCCATTAATGGGTGATGAAGTTACCTTTATTGGTTCTACTTTTGTAAATTATGGTGAAGATAAACCCTATTTACAACATTGTGTTTGTTTGAATAAGACAGATCGCGTGTTAGATAGTCAAGTCATTGAATGTTATGATACAGAAAAGGATTTGCTTTGTGCTTGGACTGCATTGATTCAAAAAGAAGATCCTGACATTATTATTGGTTATAATATATTTGGTTTTGATTTTAAATTTATGCATGAAAGAGCACAAGAAAATAGCTGTTTGCAGGAATTCATGAATCTAGGACGAACAAAAGAATACTCTACTGAACTTCAAGAGACAAGTATTGTGTTAGCATCTGGTCCATATGAATTAAAATTTATTGCAATGACGGGGCGATTAGAGATAGATGTTTATACTTATATGCGTAAAGAATTTACATTAGAATCATACAAGTTAGATTATGTCTCTTCGTACTTATTGGGAGATAAAATTAAAAGTTTTGTAAATCAAGGAGACACCTGTATTATTCAAAGTAAAAATAATAAAGGGATTGAAATCGGATCTTATGTTCATTTTGAAATTATTGGAAATTCAACGGATACCTATGAAGATAATAAAAAGTTTCGTGTATGTGATTTTCATAAAGACGGGTTTGTAATTGAAGGCAATATTTATTGTGAGGATAAGATGCGATGGGGTCTTGCAAAGGATGATGTATCGCCTCAGCAAATTTTCGAAATGACAAAACAAGGATCTGCTGAACGCGGTATTATTGCAAAATATTGTATTCAAGATTGTAATCTAGTTCATGAAATTTTCCAAAAGATTGATATTATGACAACTTATATTGAAATGAGTAAATTATGTAGTGTTCCAATTGACTTCTTGATGAAACGTGGTCAGGGAATTAAACTCACAAGTTATGTTGCTAAAAAATGTAGAGAGAAAGATACATTGATGCCCCTTATATCCAAGGGTGCAGAAGATGATATGTATGAAGGTGCGATTGTATTGGAACCTAAATGCAATCTTTATTTAGAAAAACCTGTTGCATGTGTAGATTATAGTTCACTGTATCCTTCTTGTAGTATTAGTGAAAATATTTCGATGGACAGTAAAGTGTATACAATTGAGTATGATCTAAATCGAAAGATTGTTCGGGTAACTGGTGAGCGAGATGCATCAGGTAAATTCATTTATGATAATTTGCCAGGCTACAAATATGTAGATATTGAATATGAAGTATTTGCATGGAAGAAATTTGGTGCAAGTGCAGCGACCAAGGTGTTAACTGGTCACAAGGTTTGCAGATGGGCACAATTTCCACATGATCAAAAGGGTATTTTACCATCTATCTTACAAGAACTGTTGAGTGCTAGAAAATCTACAAGAAAACAAGCTGAAAAGGAAACAGATTTATTCAAAAAGAATATTTTAGATAAGAGACAATTAAGTATCAAAGTGACAGCAAATAGTATATATGGACAAGCTGGATCTAAAACAAGTACATTTTATGATATGGATGTTGCTGCATCGATTACTGCTATGGGTCGCACACTAATTATGTATGCAAAAGAAATCATTGAAAATGTATATAGGGATCGTATTGTTGATACAGCATTTGGAAAAATGCATACCAATGCAGAATATATTTATGGTGATACCGATTCAGTATTCTTTACTTTTAACTTTACCTATGAAGATGGTTCACGTGTAGAACCACAAGATGCATTGGCCGCAACGATTACATTAGCAAAAGAAGCAGGACATTTAGCAACCATGTTTCTAAAAGCTCCACACGATTTAGAATATGAAAAAACATTTATGCCATTTTGTCTATTATCTAAGAAACGTTATGTTGGAATTTTATATGAAGATGATCCCACAGTAGGTTATCGAAAGTCTATGGGTATTGTATTAAAACGCAGAGACAATGCACCAATTGTAAAAGATATTTATGGAGGAATTATTGATATATTAATGAAAGATAAAGATATTGAAAAATCAATTGTCTTCTTGAAAAAAATGATTCAACAGCTTGTAGATGAAAAAGTTCCAGTAGAAAAACTAATTATTAGTAAATCACTACGTTCCTTTTATAAGAATCCAAAACAAATTGCTCACAATGTATTAGCAGAGAGAATTGGTGTACGTGATCCCGGTAATAAACCGGCCCCGGGTGATCGTATTCCTTATATCTATATTGAAACGACAGGAAAAAAATTGCAGGGTGAAAAAATAGAGACACCTGGATTTATTAAAGATCATAAACTGAAGATTGATTATGGGCATTATATTACAAATCAAATAATGAATCCAATAGTCCAAATTTATTCTTTGGTACTAATGGATATGAAAGAATTTCGCAGAAGAAAAGTATCCTTTGTTCAAGAGCTTGCAGCTATAAAAGATAGTTTAGAGGATTCTAAGTATAAGAAAAAAGAACAGGATTTAAAAGATAAAGAAGTCGAGAAAATGCTCTTTGATCCTTATTTGATTATTGCGAAAAATAAAAAAAATAATAATAAAATGATTACATCATTCTTTAAATAAAATATTGGTTATATTGTTTTATAATACCAATTCATTGCCAAATAATCCTTGTAATTGACCTTATTATCTTGACCAACTAATTTCATATTTGGTCCCTTTACATAATCTGATTGAATACCATCATAATCAAGTGCATATGCATAATAATTTAACGATGATATGTATCCTTTGAAACCAAATTTGTCTCCAATATATGTATCTTGATAGTTCTGATCAGGTAAGCCTTGTAAATTTTTTCTTTGACTCATAATACCATTAATATATACATCTACCGAAACATTTTGAACTCTTACTGCACAATGAACCCATTTATTTACAGGAATTGTTGGAATTTTTATTAATTCAACTGGTGGATTACTTAATTTTGGATCAACTCTTGTGCTTACTGCAACAGTTAACACGGCCTGCGAATTATTACTACTATTCATATCTTTGGATATATACACTCCTGGACAAACTCCGATTAATTTGGCATCAGCAGATCTATTTCCGTTTGCAGTTCCTTTTGAAAAAATACATGATTGATTTGACAATGTAGATATATCAGAAATAAAGAACCATACATCCCATGTAAATTCTAATCCTTGATCTTGATTTACAGATCTCAATATTGGTACTGCATCTTTATTTGTATAACTTGGCTTTGCACTTACTATTTTTTCACTATCACTTGGTATTAATCCATCAAGTACTTTTGCATTTTTTGTTGGCATAAAAAATTGGCTCAAAAAATATGTTCCAACATTAAATAAAAGATAAAAAAGTAAAATAGATAAAACAACTGCAACAAATTTACTAATAGCAGAATTTGCTTCCATAAATTGTTGAACTTGTCCTATAACTTTTGTTGCATTCTGTCCTGTAGAACTTCCTTTTACTTTCTCACTAGTTTCTGAAACTTTATTTTGAATATTTTTTTTTACATCCCCTGCAACTTCACTAATTTTTCCTCCTAAATCTGTAGCTGTTTTTGCTGCTTGACCTGCAATATTTGATACTTTATCACTTAATGTTGGACCATTTGTAGGTCTTGCATTTCTTGCATTTGTCATTTTATTTAAAGGTCCGTTTTTATTTTTATTTTTCAGGAAATTTGACATTATATATATTACATTATATAAAATGGAGAACCAACTTGATTTTGATTCTCGTAAAACGTAACTGATGCATTATATTTATTCAATAAATTACCAAACATGTTGCTGGAATATCCTTTGTTGTATATGTTCCATGCATCCTCTGGAGTCAATATGTTATCATAATATTTTGTGTTTGATATAAGACCTGAAAATCCAAGCTTATTTGGACATATATTTATGGCTAAATCACTTGTTAAATTTGTGTCGTTCGATTTATATGATGGATACCATAAAGCTCCTGGTGGAATAGTAGTATCTACTAATTTACCGTTGATATAGGTATCAATATTTTTATCACTAAAACAACATGTTATGTTTACCCATTTTTGAGTAGGTATATTTGGTATATTTATTGTGTTTGTAACAGGTATTCCACCATTTATTTTAGGATATGTACAAAAATCAATATTTAACTGATTTTCATAACTATCTAATGATAATCTTGGATTGTTCACTTTCTCTCCTACACCTCTTACTTTACGTTTTATAATTTCTTTTGCAGTGCCAGGTTTTGTATTCCAATCACTAACATAGATCCACGTTGTTAAAGAATAATTCGCAGTATACTTATATGAGCCTCCCATAATTGGTTTAATTACGCTCATTGCAGAGACTGGCGAGTCTAATGCAGCTACACCACTTGAAAATATTCCTAAATTTACAATAATAGCAATTGTTAATATTCCCATCACGACGATTAGTATCATTTTGGATCGCCCCTCTACCGCGTCTGTCATAATAAGATATCCTCCAACAATTATTATCAATCCAATTATTATCATACTAAATGTCCCAGTATCCATTATATTCTAAGTATATATTTTTTATACTGGAGGAGTTTTTTTATTATATTTTGTATAAATGGATTTTATTTTACTTAAATCTATACTATTGTTATAATATCTGAAATTACATATATTTCCAAAATTTATATTATTAGTTGACCCAATTGTTAATGTATCATAGATAGATATAGGTGGAACGAGAATGATATCGGACGTTTCACCATGATATTTATATGTCCCCACTAAATTGTTATTCACGAATAAATCTATTTTGCTATCATTTGAATTCACTACAACATGATTCCACCTTTGATACAAAATCCCCTTTGATCTATAAACCTCTTTATCATTTAATAAAATAATAAGTTCATTCGTTATATTATCATACTGTATTGTTATTCTTTTTCCAAATGAAACGATTTCTTGTATTGGGTTTGAAACCTTTTTGAAATGAAATGTATTAATATACAACCAAAATGACATTGCAAAATTATATATATAAGGACTGTATGGATCTGTATCAGACCAGTATTTAAATACATCTTTGATTGATTGAATTTTAGAATATATTTTGTTCACTTCATTGTTAGTAGTATATGATGCTTCCTGATATACTTTCACAATATCAAAATTTTTATATTCTGTTTTTTCTTCGGTTGGTTTTGGTTTTGAAGTGAAATCATAATGAGTATCTTGTTGTAGTAAACTTAATCCTAAACTACTAAATCCTTCTTTTTCTTTTTTAAATTCAAACCCCCATTTATTTGTAGCCGTTTCTAATTTTTGTTCATTCAAATATGTTTGAGTTACTGGGTCCTTAGGATACTGTATTGTGTCTTTTTTGCGGTTATAAGATATATCATTATAGGATATATCCATATCCCATTCTGTAACATGATCAATTTCAAATGATAAAATCTCGTCTGTTGAAAATCGTGTAACTGAATTTAAAGTTTTTGGATTAGAAATAAGTAAATTTCCTCCATCTTTATTTAAAAGTGGTGCTAAAAAAAAGATAGCAGCAAATACAACAATAATAAGAAAGACAATAAATGTAGTAGAAGGAGTATCTGCATAATCTTTTTTTATAAATTCAATACCATCTGTAATTAAACATGGAATATAAAATATGATATCTTTGATTAACGTCATCAAATCACTATCCTCTTCACTATCTTTTTTATACATTGTATTTTTTACTAATGCAAGAATTAAAATAATTATTCCAAAGGAAACCCAAATAGATTGTGATAATGTGTATACTAATGCACCGATGAACAACTTGTAAAAAATAATACATAAAATAAATATTCCAATGATAATCAAAATATATTCACCATAAATCATAGAAAATGTTTTAAATATTTCAAATAATTGTTTATCATTTTGCGATTTTGAATCATTTGATTTAGAGTCAGATTTTGGCTTCGACCAAAAAGATGAAACCACATAAGTGACATAAGTAAAAAGTAATATTCCTACTATATAAAAAGGGAGTTTTACATTTGTGCTATAATTAGAAAAAGCGGTATAACCAAATAATGTAAATAAAATAATATAACAAATTAATATAAAAATCATTTCAAACATTTATATTAACATTATATATTTTCCATTGACGTTTTCTTCCCATGACAATTTCTACATAGAGCTACTAAATTGTCTACATCATTCGACCCCCCTTGATCTAATCGTTTTATATGATCTACTTCAAACCATGCTTTTAATTGTTCTTTACAATCATTACATTTCCAATTTTGATTTGATGCAACAAACTTCTTTTTTGTCTCACTTACACTACGCTTATTTGATTTACCTGCTGTCATTATTCTTTGTACTGCCTTTTCTTCTGGTGAGAGAGACATGAATGGTTTCAAAAAATCTTTACTATTTCTATCAATCGGTAATACATTGATATATTGTTGTGCAGCCTGTAATGTACTATATCCTTTCATTGGATTTTTATTAATAATTAAATAGAATCCTAAAGCACCTATCACTATTGCCCCCATTTTGTAATATTTTTTATATTTTCCAAATGATTTGAATAAAAAATTTTCATGATATGCATTGTACAATAATCCGCCCGTTACTAATAAAATAATTAAATTAATATTCATAAGTTATAGTCTATAGAGACAAATAAATAATATAATTACAAGAATACAAAACAAAAGTGTATGTACTCTTTTTTTTGTAAAAACTATATCATCACTATTTGTATATAGTTTTGTCTCTAATTTATCCAAATAGGATGGATAATCTAAATATTTTATTTTTTCCTTTTTATGATATTCCATATAAATAAGAAATCCATATTCTCTCATTCTTTGTGTAGAATCATTAAAAGAATGAACAGGAAATTTTAAAAACAATTCATATATTTTGTTTTGTTCTGTTTCTGGTAAAAAAAATGGCAACGATTCACATAACGTTTTTATTTTTTTTTTATTATATTTCGTTGGAGTATAATAATAAGTTGCAAAATTAAAATAATCAAAAAATAATTCAATGTTTGCCTTTTTCATTATAACAATTAAAAATATTTTGCCATTTGATTTCCATTTTTATTGAAACCTACCTTACTATAAAAATCAGTTAATTCTTCTTTGCAATCTAAAATGACTTTATAACATTTATTTTTGGCTAATTCAATCAGTATATTCAAAATATTTTGTGCAATTCCTTTATTTCTATGATTTTTATCAACAATTATATCTTCAATATGTCCTACACTTTTACCACCGTGTATTATTTTGGGCTCATATATAATTGTCCCTGAACCTATAATCTCTATATCTATATTTGGTATATAACAAATAATAATTGTACCTATTTTAGATATTTCATTTACTTTATTTATAAATTCTTCATCTGTTATTATTGGAGTATTTGTTAATTGTGAAAGTAATTCAATATATTGCTTTTTTATGTTTTGTTGTGAAGTATTCAAAATTCTTGAATTATCTAAATTCAAATTCACTACATCGAATAGTGTAGTGTATAAAATATTTTGATTTACTGAATTATATAGTTCATTATATTCGTTTAGCTTATTCATTATATTTATTTACTTTCTTGTATTTAATACTTTATTACAAATTAAAATTATTGTATATTTATATAATGGCATTTTTTGAATTGAATGTATTAAGTGTTGGTGAAAATGGTGATACAGAACGTATTGAAATTGGATCAAATTATATTAATATGATGGATAATAGCTCAAATTCATTATTTTTATTAAATACTAGTAATAATGTAACAAGTATTAATACTAGTCTACATTTTAATGTATTGCCAACAATAAATATAAATAATACAAGTAGTTATCTCGCAACAACTATGTATGTTGATTCTAATATTTCACATATCAATACATCATTATTACAGATGAATGATTCTATATCAACTCTTAGTAATACGACATCTGTAAACGCATCAGTTAGTTCGCTTATTAATGATATAAATGCTTCAATTACAAATCTTAGTAATAACGCATCTTTGGTTAATAATTATTTTGTATCTATTAGTAATAATGCTCTAGATGCGGTTCAAATGCTAAATACATTTTTTGTTGAACCTGTAGAAAATTTAATTGCATATATTAGTAATATTAGCAATACATCAGGTAACATGTTGAATACTTCTATAAATAACTTGAGTAATGATTTAAGTAATATAAATATTAGTGGAAGTGCTATTCAACTTATGAATAAATATTTTATATCTCCCGTTATATCTCTCAATACATCGATCATAAATCTTAATACACATGTAACAAATTTAAGTAATACAACATCAACACAAATTAATGTATTGAGCGAAACTATTGATTATTTGAATACAAATGTAAATAATTTTAGCATTTCATATAATAATTCTCAAATAGATATAAATATATCTTTTGGATTACTTGAATCTAATGTAATTACAATCAATAATTCACTAGAAACAATTAATACTTCTATCGGTTTACTTACATCCAATGTAACTTCGCAATTTAATATAGTAAATACATCTGTTGATAATCTCAGTACATATGTAACAAATATAATTAATCTTGAAAGATCTGATGTTAATAGAGTAAATGCATCTGTCAATAACCTAAGTAATTACGTAAATGAACTAAATACATCAGTATCTGAAATAAATACTTACATAATAAATTTGAGTAATGATATATTTGATGAAATAGATATCTTGAATGCATCTGTCACAACATTAAGTAGTGATGTAACTTCACAATTTAATGTAGTAAATACATCTGTCAATAACCTAAGTAATTATGTAAGTGACCTAAATACATCAGTATCGGAAATAAATACTTACATAATAAATTTGAGTAATGATATATTTGATGAAATAGATATTATAAATACATCTATGACAACATTAAGTAGTGATATAAATTCGTATTTTAATATACTAAATGCATCTATCAATAATCTAAGTAATTATGTAATAAATACAATTAATCTTGAAAGATCTGATGCTAATGTAGTGAATGTATCTGTCAATAACTTAAGTAATTATGTAAGCAAACTAAATACATCTGTATTTGAAATAAATACTTACATAATAAATTTAAGTAATGACATATTTAATGAAATAGATATTATAAATACATCTATGATAACATTAAGTAGTGATGTAATTTCACAATTCAATGTAGTAAATGCATCTGTTGATAACTTAAGTACCTATGCAACAATATTAAGCAGTGATGTAACTTCACAATTCAATACAATTAATACTTCGATTGTTTTACTTACATCCAATTTAAATGCAACAAATACATCATTAAATACATTGAATACTTCGATTGTTTTACTTACATCCAATTTAAATGCAACAAATACATCAATAAATACATTGAATACTTCGATTGCTTTACTTACATCGAATATAAATGGTACAAACACATCAATAAATACATTGAATACTTCTTCTGGATTACTTAGATCTAATATAATTACAATAAATATATCTCTAGCAACAATTAATACATCGATCGATTTACTTACATCAAATGTAACTGGAACAAATTCATCCGTAGCAACAATTAATACATCGATCGGTTTGATTACATCCAATGTAAATGCAACGAATACATCCATAGCAACAATTAATACTTCAATCGGTTTGATTACATCCAATGTAAATGCAACGAATACATCCATAGCAACAATTAATACATCAATCGGTTTACTTATATCTAATGTAAGTGGTACAAACACATCCATATCAACAATTAATACATCGATCGCTTTACTTACATCTAATGTAAATGCGACTAATAGTTCTGTTGGGACAATTAATACTTCTATTGGTTTACTTACATCCAATGTAACTGGAACAAATACATCCATAGGGATAATTAATACTTCTATTGGTTTACTTACATCCAATGTAAGTGGTACAAACACATCCATATCAACAATTAATACATCGATCGCTTTACTTACATCCAATGTAAATGCAACGAATACATCCATATCAACAATTAATACATCGATCGCTTTACTTACATCCAATGTAAATGCAACGAATACATCCATAACAACAATTAATACATCGATCGCTTTACTTACATCCAATGTAAATGCAACGAATACATCCATAGCAACAATTAATACATCAATCGGTTTACTTACATCCAATGTAAATGCAACGAATACATCCATAGCAACAATTAATACTTCAATCGGTTTGATTACATCCAATGTAAATGCAACGAATACATCCATAGCAACAATTAATACATCAATCGGTTTGATTACATCCAATGTAAATGCAACGAATACATCCATAGCAACAATTAATACATCAATCGGTTTACTTACATCTAATGTAAATTCGACTAATAGTTCTGTTGGGACAATTAATACTTCAATCGGTTTGATTACATCCAATGTAAATGTAACGAATACATCCATATCAACAATTAATACATCAATCGGTTTGATTACATCCAATGTAAATGCAACGAATACATCCATAGCAACAATTAATACATCAATCGGTTTGATTACATCCAATGTAAATGTAACGAATACATCCATAGCAACAATTAATACATCAATCGGTTTACTTACATCTAATGTAAGTGGTACAAACACATCCATAGCAACAATTAATACATCGATCGGTTTACTTACATCCAATGTAAATGCAACGAATACATCCATAGCAACAATTAATGCTTCTATCGCTTTACTTACATCTGGTTCAACAAACACATCATCTATAAACATTTTGAATACATCAATCGGTTTGATTACATCCAATGTAAATGTAACGAATACATCCATAGCAACAATTAATACATCGATCGGTTTGATTACATCCAATGTAAATGTAACGAATACATCCATAGCAACAATTAATACATCAATCGGTTTGATTACATCCAATGTAAATGCAACGAATACATCCATAGCAACAATTAATACATCAATCGGTTTACTTACATCCAATGTAAATGCAACGAATACATCCATAGCAACAATTAATGCTTCTATCGCTTTACTTACATCTGGTTCAACAAACACATCATCTATAAACATTTTGAATACATCAATCGGTTTGATTACATCTAATGTAACTGGAACGAATACATCCGTAGCAATAATTAATACTTCAATCGGTTTGCTTACATCCAATGTAAATGCAACGAATACATCTATAGCAACACTTAATACAACTGTGTCTTCTTTCAATACTTCTATCAATAATTTGAATATATCTGTTGTGACTCTCAATACAACAGTGTCTTCTTTCAATACTTCTATCAATAATTTAAATACATCCTTTGTAACTCTCAATAACTATGTTGCAAATATATCTAATGTTCCTGGTACGTCAAATTCATCCACAGGAAATTTTTCAAATGCATCTGTTACAAGTATTTTGAGAACAAACGCTATACAACCCTTATTAGTATCGGATACAATCACTCTTTATACAAATAGCAATGGAATTATTAATTTTGGTTCAAATACAGTAACTGTAAACATTGGATCATCTGGTGCGAATGCATCATTAAATGTATATGGACCAATAACTGGAAATACATTGACATCTACATCTGATTATAGATTGAAAGAAAATATTAAATATAATGTATCTGCAGATATTTCACAATTGAAACCATGTTACTATAATTTTGTTAATAATCCAGAAAACAAACTTGGTTTTATCGCACATGAAGTTCAGGAAATCATACCTCAAGCTGTTGTTGGCATTAAAGATGCGGTTGATCATGATTCAATTGTTCCTCAAAGAATAGATTATAGTGTGATTACTGCCGCATCAGTTCACACGATTCAAAAACTGATGAAAAAGGTAGAAGAATTAGAAGAACGTATTCGTATTCTTGAATCAAAACCATAAATGATGTAAAAGATATAAATATTAATATTCATATTATATATCCTTTATGAGCTTGAACATATATAAATGTTCAAAACACGACAAAATTTGCTGTAATTATGGTCATCGATTAATTCCCGTACAAGGACCTAAACTACGTTGGCATTTTCGGCACCGAGGTGCATGCGAAAAAAGATTGTATATATCACAAAAATCGGCTGGAAACGGCAAAACGTGGAGCATTATCAATATGATTCAAAGAAAAGAATTTTTACATTTTACTACATTTATATATGTTACAAAACAACATTCTGCTCGTGCGATCATCAAAGATGAATTTGTTACGCAATATGATGCAGGATTATTGAATATAACCAATTTCAGTTTTCAGGTTATAGGTAAAAAGTATGTAATCGAATATACAAATAGTCATAATATAAATTGCACGATTATTATTGCAACGATTGATTCCTTTTTTTATTGTATTGGAGACAAAAACGTCAATACTTATAATTTGTTTGAAGGTATTGTGAATTCTGTATTAGAAAATCCTATTATTGATTCGTTTCGTTTTGCAGGGAAAGACATCAAATTATCAGATACCATGTACGTATTAGATGAATCACAAGATACGCCGGATATGTATGGTAAAGCATTATTAAAAATGTTGAGTGAAACAAAAATTACAGTTTATTGTGTAGGAGACAAATTACAAAGTATATCCAATGAAAGTAATACATTTAATTTTTTAATAAAATCTACTTTTCCGAAATATTTTGAACCAGCAATTAATATATGTCGACGTTTTTCACATCCACAATTGGTTAATTTTGTAAATTATATGGTTCCTTTTTCAAAATACGAGTTACCTTTAGTTACAGCATATGAAAAAAATAAAGTGAGTCAAAATGATGCACTTACAATCATATTTGAAAATATTAAAATAAATATGGAAGATCGTATCGAAGAAATAATGGGATATTATAAAAAAGAGGTAAATGAGAATAATTATTTGCCACAAGATTTTTTGATTGTTACACCATTTGTCTCTAATAATCCATTCATTAGTTGTCTTAATTCAGCAATTAATGAATTTTGGATTCAAACATACCAATTAGAATCATATGAGACCTATTCTGTTTTTCATAAATCTGAAATTGGATCAAGTATTAATTTAGATGATTCCAAAGATGCAACGCGAATTGTCTCTATCCATTCATCTAAGGGCGATGGCCGTAATTGTGTTTTTGTGATTGGTTTGCATGAAACATCCTTGAAAACATTCAGTGGGTTACGGGACTCACTTATATATGATTCTTTATTACATGTGGCTATTACTCGAATGAAGAAGAAATTATATATTACATGTAATGAAAATGATGAAATTGGTCAAAGAATAAAGAATTATTTATTAAAAAATAATATGCCATGTCTCACACATTCTCTTTTTATTGATCCAAAAGTAAATGTAAAAAATATATTGCCTGCATGTGGAGAGAGAATAAATTCATTGATTGTAGATGATTATCAAGATGTAACAAATTCTATTACAGGATTTTATACAATTCGATATGGCCTCATGTTTCAACAAGTATGTAAAAAACTAAAAGATCAATATTTTGATCGTATGTCTCATATTAAAGTTATTCGTGAAATTGCATTGAACTCGCCAATTGTTATTTGCAGTTCTTGGAAAGAATATAACATACGGTTGAAGATGAATACTGGTACAGAAGAAAATCAATATTCTGATAAAGATCCTACTATTCCATTGTTGAATATTAAAGGTTATGGCAGCTATTTTAATTTAATTTATGATAATATTGAAATGATTCGTAATACAAATGGATCAAATATGTCATGTTTGCAATCTATTATTTTTTATTATATGACCGAAGTAACAAGTAAAGGAAAATATACTCATATGAATATATTAGAATTATACAAAATGATTGATAAATATGAAGATTTTGATTCTGATTTTGAACCATATCTTTCAAATCATGACAATTATATGAAAAAAGTAGATAAAATATGTGAACCTTTACTTGAAATGAAAATGAGTTGGAATCCACATGTATCTATTGATTATGGAGATGATATTATTTTGAAAACACAAATTGATTTAATTGGTTATAATAAAGATACTGTATTACTAACTTATTTGAAACCAGAATTAAATCGTATGAATTATAATGAATTAAAAATAAAGGCTTTAATTGATTCATATATTGTCTCTAAATGTTCAAATGTAAAATATATTGGAAAGAAAATTAAGATTTGTATTTTAGCTATAAATGCAGAACCTTATTTTATGGAATATTGTGAGATTGATTCATTACGAAGCATTTTAAAAGAAACATTATTTGATTATTTTGCAATTAAAAATAAAGAAATTGCACAGTATAAGGGATCAAATATAAGACCGAGTTTGAGTTATATAAAAATTGGTGATTCGATTGAAGAATTAAATCGAGGATTACAAGAAATATTGGAGAAAATTTAGGTCACAATCTTGTAACCGTTCACGTGTGTTTTTGCAAAACACTTATCTGCAATATGACTATTTCTTCCACATCGTTTACACATTTTAAGTTTTTCAATATCTTCCTCCTCATTATAAAATGTTAATTCATATGCTTTTGCAAGACCACATTTTTTTGCTCTATGCGGAAAATAAGAGGTTATACATTTATCATTTTTATTTTTACATTCATTCGCAAAATGTCCATTGTCTCCACAAATATAACATTTATCTGTAACACTATTCATAATTTGATTTAATGTTATAATATTTGCATCACTTAATTTTATTTCGCAAAATGAACCACCTCGTACATTATTGATTCCATATTTTTCCATATATTTTAAAGTATACTTATCTTCATCATACTCATCACAGTCTGCAATAATTGATTCCACCTGTATTGGGGTATATTTTCTTGTCCATGCTGCATCATTTAATGTATAATGATCTTCTAATCGGAATGCTATATTGGTTGTTTTTCCAATATAATATTTGTTTTGTTCGAGCTGAAGAACGTAAATAAACATTTTTGAAATTTTATTTCTTGAAATTTTTTAATCAATTTTATTTTTTTGAAATTTTCAAAAAATTTTTGAGTCCTTGAAAAAATTCCCCCCCCCCGGCGAAAAAAAAACTTTTTATTTTTATACTTTTTATTTTATCATAACAAAAATAAATATCGTAATATTTATTTATTAGCATAAATGATAGTGAATAATTTATTAAAATTAATATATCAAAAAGTATAATACTTTTCAAAAAAAGTATGTTGAACACATAATACTTAACTTACTGGTCATGGTAATAAAAAACTACATGATATAAAATTATGGTGCGTCAACCTAAAGTAAACCTTGGTAAACCTAAAGTAAATGTTTAGCAAATGAATTAAAAATAAATAAAATATATATTAATGTCATTCGAATGTAAGTGTTGTAAATATAAAACAATTTATAAAACAAATTTTGATAAACATTTATTGACAAATAAACATAAAAAAAATAGTGAAATTATAGATGATAAACCATTTACATGTAAATATTGTAGTCAAAAATATAAATATAAACAATCATTATCTAAACATGTGAAGTATTCGTGTACAAAAAATAAGGATGAAGATTTGAAAGAATTAGTTAGATTATTGAATAATAAAATTGAGAATCAGGACAAAGAACTCAAAGATCAAAGTAAACAAATCGAAAAATTAAAGGGAAAATTAGAAATTAATATTAATACAACTGTAAATAATATTCATAATTTTACTCTTCTTTCATATACAGAAACAGACACTTCTCATTTAACTGACACAGATTATAAAAAATGTATTGAAACAAAAAATTGGTGTGTAGTAAAAATGATAGAAAAAGTGCATTTTAATCCAAAAAAACCTGAAAACAGAAATTTATTTATACCTAGTATGAAAGACAAATATGTTATGGTGTATGAAGATGGTAATTGGAAATTAAATCATACAAAAGATGTCATTGAAAAATTATATGATGAAAAGGAAGAATTAATATCAGAATGGGTAGAAATACACCCAGATGATATTGATTCAAAACAAGCTTTTGATAGATATTTATTTTTGAAAGATACTGATAATAATGAAAAAAACAAAAAAAGTTTACATGATCAAACAAGAGTATTATTATATAATAATAGACCAACTAAAAATCAATTAGAATTATATAAACCTACGTTAGAAGGCATTGAGGACAAATAATATAAACACATCCTAAGAGATATAATCAATGGACACTCAGAAATATTTATGTAATAACTGCGGAAATTTTGGTCATCTCTTTTACAATTGCAGAAAACCAATTACCAGTTTTGGAATTGTATGTTATCGATATAATGAATCACGCATTGAATATTTATTTGTACAAAGGAAGGATAGTTTAGGGTATGTTGATTTTTTAAGAGGTAAATATAACGAAAAGAATTTGTTTCAATTAAAAAATATTATTAAGGAAATGACAATACAAGAAAGAGACAATATTTTGAATCATACGTATAGTGAGCTATGGGATAAATTATGGAATAAAATAAATGATAAGTATGATTTGAAAAATGAAGAAAAATATAATTTTATTAAACGAAATCATTTAGAATTGTTTGATGTAAAATGGGAAGAACCTGAATGGGGATTTCCAAAAGGTCGGCGTAATTATAAAGAAAAGGACTTAGAGTGTGCGTTAAGAGAATTTGAAGAAGAAACAGGATATTCCAAAAAAACATTGACTCTTATCAAAAATTTAAATCCATATGAAGAATTATTTACAGGTTCTAATTTGAAATCATACAAACACAAATATTTTATTGCAATGATGAAATATGAAGATTCGCATTCTTTGAATTATCAACGAAGTGAAATTGGAGACATGAAATGGTTTTCATTAGAAGAAGCATTAGAGAGAATTCGTGATTACAACATAGAAAAAAAAGAATTATTAATATCTCTTGATCATTTATTAAAAAATAACATTATATATTAATGAGTGCAAGAGCAAGAACTATGAGAAGACCCAAAAATCCAAAACATTTAAGAGGTTCATTACATGAAAATACTATTGTATCAAGATTACCTGAAGGCACTCCTTTACAAGAAAGATGGGATGCACCAAATTATTATAGAGGACACCGACCAGGAACTCGTTATAGATCATTTAGAGATAGATTTTTACAAGCAGGGAGACAATTATCTAGAAGAAATCCTGCACAAGCTGCATTAAGATTAAGTGTATCAAGAAATTATGATAATACAAATATTGATAATGTTTTAAAAGCAAGAAGTGGATGGACTGAAGCAACAAATATGGTACATAATCCATTACATGGTCATTGGGGGGCAGTAGGATATCCTATGGCAGAAGCAACACCTGTAATGAGTGGTATACCTGTACATGAACCAGGCATACCTCTTTCAGAAAGTCATTTATATGCTGCTTGGCGTCCAGTAGCAAGATCAGTAATAAGGCCAATGACAACTGCAGAAATGATAAAAGAAGAAAGATTTAGACAAAGAGCTGCTGAAAATGCACAAAGAAGAGCAAGAGCATTATATCGAAGCCCTAGAAATATATCTAGATCAGCAAGAAAGGTAAGGTCATTCTCTTTGAAGAAAACCAAACCTAAGATATCTAAAAGATCATTTTAAAATATTTGAATAATATAAATGCCACCTCCTAAAGTGGATACACGAAGTAAAACGCGTAGACAAAAAGAAAAGAATAGAAGAAGAAAGAAAACATTAAAAAATCGTAAACGAGTAACATTTACACCAGGTCAAGGACAATCATTTACAGATAGATTCAAACGATTATTTAAATATCATTCATCCCAATCAGGAAAACCGAATGCGGGAGGAGGTTCTGCAAAAGTAAAATTGAGACTAAGATCAAGGCCAAATGTTGCTGAAGGCGGAGGTGGAGCAGTAGGTACTGCTGTAGTTGGTCCTAAATCAAGACGTATTCCAAAACCATCTATGCAAGCAATTCATGGAGTTGTTGCAAATGCTTATGCAGCCCGAATGCCTGTAGGTTCAGAACACACAAAGGGTATTTATGCAAATACTGAAACCGGTCTTGGCACTAAAAATTTTTTCAAAAGAACACTAAGACAAATGAAGAGAGTACGACATCCAGATCATGATTCTCTTCCACCTACCTATAGTTATCAAACTCGTCCCCAGCCAATTTATCCGCATGAAATTCAGGTAGATCCAATTGGTTTAGCACAACCAACACGATCATTGCATAATGCATTAAGACCATTGCCTGCTGCATCTATGCCAAGAGGACATAGACAAAATCTTTTAAGGGAAGCACTCGCACAACCAATTGGAACAGGTTTGGCAGAACCAGACGTTCCAGATTGGGGTTTAATGTATGAAGCAACCGAAGCAAGAAGACCTCATGTAACAAGAGCAATGACCGCAGATGAATTAAGAAAAGAAGATGAATATAGACGAGTTCAAGCAGATATGAGAACAGGTGCACCAGGCCCTAGTATGGGTATATGGGCACCATCTAGAGTAAGAAAGCCTGAAAATGGAGGTACTGCAGCAGTTGTAGCAAATGGTAGTGTGTCTTCAAGAGAAAGTACAAGAAGAGATGGAAGAAGAAAATTATCTATGGTAGAAGAACATACATTTTTGAAATATTATCCTCATGAACAAACTGATATGCTTGCTGCGGCAAAGAAAGCTGGGCCAGAAGGTGCACCAGCAAGAGCTGAAATAAGACGAATGATAAATGCTGTATTTTCAAATTCGAATTTGAATTATAATTCTTTTTCAAACGGGTCAACTGAATCATACCTTGATGATCATTCACCAACTTCATCAGAGCGTGGGTTCCAACAAATAATGATGGCTCAAATGACAACTCTTACCGCAGAGGAAGTTCAAAGATTACGAAATTTAGGTCTAGAACATATGATACCTGCTGCGAATGCTTCACAACTTGAAAGACAGGTAGCTATTGGTGAAATACGTGATGTTCTTGCTGATTTTAATTCAAGTATAGAGTCAGAAAGTGTACATAGTTCAATACATAGTCAACATTCATTTGATGATCCATTACATCTCAGTGCGGGTGAAATATTACTATTAAGAAGACAAGGACCAGAAGGTGTTGAACATATAAGACGTGCAACAACAGCAGCATCAGCAGAAATTACAATGGATCAAGTTGCAGAAGCGAGGGAATTTTTATCAACAGCATTGAGAGGAGCAAGATCAAGGAGTCATTCTAGATCAGCCTCCAGAAGCTCAGGCTCCAGAGGATCAAGAAGATCAGGATCAAGCGGATCACAATCAACCGCATCAATGTTACGTTCTCTCCAAGCTACACACGCTCCTGCAACATATCAATCATCTGCAGCATATCAAGCATTGCATGCAGCAGCATTTCCAAATGGAGAATCTCAATCATCTGGATCATCTGGATCATCTGCATTAACAGAAAGTTCAGGATCAGGACCATTAGAATCATTAGGTCATTTTAGTTCTACTGGTTCTAGAAGTTCTAGAAGTTCAAGAAGGTCAAGAAGGTCAAGAAGTTCAAGCACTTCAAGAAGATCTTAATATATTAACATTATACTTTATATACATATAGTATAATGGAAAAAGTAGATACAAGGAAAAAAACGCGTAAACAAAAAGAAAAAAATAGAAAAAGAAAAAAAACAGAAAAAAGAAAATCAAAAACTCATTTGAAAGATTTAAATGTCGAAGAATCATTTATGAATCGAATACGTAGATTACATAAACAAAAAATAGAAAAGTTAAGAACTATAAAAAATGCAGGTTTCAAAAGAATAATGACTTTATTTACACCACAATCACGTGCACAAAGTATAAAAATTCGAAAACCAACAATGATCGCACCCAGAGGATTTATGTCAAAAGATCTTGCATCAAGAATGCCATTAGGATCAAGTAAAGGATTAATTACAAAAATGAATAAAACTTATGCAGAACCATATAATTTTGTAGAATCACCAAGAATGTTAGCAGAACCAGTAAGAGTATTAAGTGTTGTGCATAATAAATCATTACCAAGAAAACTCAGATTTTTAAAAGAAGCAAAAGCAATCGCAATTCCAATTCATACTTCATATGCGGAAACATATGAAGAAGATCCAGGGATAACGTCAGAAATAGTAGGTGATTTAATGTCATCTGCATCAAGACGTATGACACGTTCAGAAATAAATAAAGAACATGCATGGGCAAAAAGAAATGCAGAAAGAAGTCGCGGACAAAGAGCATCCGGTATAGTATGGCCACAATCAAAACTTAGACAGGGCATAAAGGATCTTACTAATAAAGAAAAGGAAGAATTACTTTCATATGGACAATCATTGCCAAACCCAAATGCAGGTGGATATAATAAATATGATTCTATAAAAAGAGCAAGAAAATTATTAAAAAAACAAAGATATATTCATTTGAATACTGATTTGTCTCCATCTGAACATCAAAAATTAAAAAACATGGGTATAGAATATGTATTACCTGAAAAAAAAGATGAAAGACTTGAAGCATTGAAAGAATATCGTGAATTTCTTGTAGAAAGTCCTAGTGGAAGTGAATAATCAAGATTTGAATAACATCTTATACAATATGCTTTATTGACATTTAATAAAATATGTCAATAAATAAATGGAAGATGAAAACAGAAAATTTTTTGATGAAAACCCCAAATATGAATTACCTTATCCACATTTAGATAATAGACAATTTCAAAAAAAAATATCAGTCAAAAAAGAATTTCAATATCGATATGATGGTGAAATAGATAATGTTGCTAAAAAATCAGAAATCGTGTGTAAAAAAAAGAGTCGTGAATTATTTCCTCATCAAGAATTTATTAAACGATATATTTCAAGTGAAACGCCATACAATGGTATGCTTTTGTATCACGGTTTAGGATCAGGTAAAACATGTTCGGCTATCGGTGTAACAGAAGCATTAAGAGTGTACTCTAAATATATTCAAGGGTTCAAAAAAATAATGATTGTTGCATCACCCAATGTACAAGAAAATTTCAAATTACAATTATTTAATCCAAGTTCTCTTAAAAAAGTAAATGGTATATGGAACATAAGTGGTTGTTTAGGTAATTCGTTTATAGAAGAACTAAATATTAGTCAAATCAATGATTTAGAAAAAGAAGTATTAATACAAAAAATAAATAAAATAATTAGTAATCATTATATATTTTTAGGATATGTTGAATTAGCCAATATTATTGAAAAATTATATAGAATGAAACACAAACAAAAAGCATTAACAAATTATTTTCAAGGTAGAGTGATTGTTATTGATGAAATACATAATATTCGTTTAACAAGTGATTCAGATAAAGCAAAGAAAAAGGTAGCTATGATGTTAAAATCATTAGTTCAGACAGTAAAACAGATTCGATTTATATTTTTAACAGGAACACCAATGTACAATGATCCAAAAGAAATTATATTTATTTTAAATATATTAAATGCAAATGATAATCGTTCTACTTTAAGTATTTCAGAAGTGTTTGATGCAAATGGTGAATTAAAAAAAAGGGATGGACCAGACGGATTAATCGAAATAGGAAAACAGAAATTAATATTGAAATCAAATGGTTATGTCTCTTATGTTCGAGGAGAGAACCCTTATGCATTCCCTTTTTTAGTAACACCCAATATGTACAAAGACCCACAATCAATTAAAGCATTAAAAGCTTATCCAGAAAGACAATTCAATAATAATAGAATAGTAACTGGAATTCAACATTTAGATTTATATGTGCATAAAATGTCTCCAATGCAACAAGAAGGTTATGAATCATTTATTGATGAAATTACAAGTGAACTAAACGAAGAAGAGATGGAAAAATTCGAAGAGATGGATTCGTTTCAATACACAATGGTAATGAAACCAGTACAAGCATTAAATATTAATTACAAAATAACAAGGGGCGAAGAAGAAAAATTTTATGTTGGCAAAGAAGGATTGAAACAGGTGATGCGATATAAAGAAAGTGCTAATCCTCCATCTAAAAATAATTTTGAATACAAAATAAATGCAGGAATGTTTCAATATGATAAAATAGGTGAATTTAGTGTAAAAATTAAATCTATATTAGATCATATTATTCATTCAACTGGTATTGTTCTTGTATATTCACAATATATTGATGGCGGTTTAGTTCCAATGGCTCTTGCTCTTGAAGAATTAGGTATGAAACGATTTACCAATAAAAATTTATTCAAAAATCCGCCAAATGAACCATTAAATGTATACAATATGCGAAGAGATCCTTCTCTTTTTACAGGAGATGCATTCAAACATGCATCATATGCTATCATTTGTGGAGACAAAAAATTAAGTCCAAATAATAAAGAAGAAGTGGAAGCATTAACACATAATAATATGAACGGAGAAAGAGTAAAAGTCGTATTAATTTCTCAAGCAGGTTCTGAGGGTATTGATTTAAATTATTTGAGACAAGTCCATATTATGGAACCATGGTATAACATGAATCGAATTGAACAAATTATAGGAAGAGCTAGAAGAAATTGTAGTCATAAAGAATTGCCATTAGAAGAAAGAAATGTTCAGTTATTTTTGCATGCAACAGTCTTGGATAAAGTAGAATCAATGGACATGTTTTTATATCGCAAATCAGAAATAAAGTCAATTAAAATAGGAAAAGTATCTAAAATACTTAAATCTGTTGCAGTAGATTGTATATTGAATAAAGATCAACAAGAATTTTCAAAAATGACTGAAGTTGTAAAAATAACATTGAGTGATAAAAATGAAATCGATTATGAAGTAAAAGATCAACCCTTTACATCACTTTGTGATTATAGTGAAACATGTGAATTTGAATGTGTAAATAAAGCTTCTGCAATTACAGATAAAACAACATATACATATGAATCTGCAAAAAATAGTAAACTTATGGATAGAATAAAAGAATTATTTACATTGAGACATATTTATCATGAAGAAGAACTTATAAATTTATTGAAAACAAAAGGAAAAGGTATTGAAATTGAAAGGGTAATATATGATATGATAAATGATAAAGAACTATTAATAGATAAATTTGGAAGAAAGGGTACTTTAGTAAATATAAATAATTTATATATTTTTCAACCAATAGAAATAAAAAATAAACATGCAACCATGTATGAAAGAATGAACCCAATTACATATAAACCTAAAATGGTACAAATACACATCGACGGCGATGCTGAAGACGATGACGATGACGATGAAGAAGATGATGATGAAAAATCACGATCACATACACGATCACACTCACCATTACAATCACAGTCACAATCACAATCAAAATCAAAGGTTACAAGAAAGGGAAAAGCAAAAACAAACTTTATGGAAAAATTAATGATGTCCTATGATAAAGCAAAAGTTGGTTCAAATGAAGATGATTGGTATGATCATTATTATTCTACATTAAAATTATTGAAAATATTTTTAAATGATATTGATAAAGATTTGCTTTTGATTTTTCATATATGTGAAACATTCACTTTTGAAGAAGATTTACAAGCGATTGAATTATTTGTAAAAGATGATGTGAGTGAAATAGAAGATGTAATAAAAAAATATTATGAACAATTTATAGTTCAAAAAGATGAACTAACTGGAATATTATTAATGAATTATGAATTGAAAGACCCTCTTCAAGTATATTTATTGAATGAACATAGTGGTCCAAATGCAGGAAAATGGATTCCTGCTACCTATGAAGAAAAAGGAATATTATCTAAAGAAATAAGAAAAAAAATGAAAATGAGAGAAGATGAAGAATTATTTAAATGGGTTGGCTACATGGGAATGTACAAGGGATCATTTAATTTCAAATTAATTAATACAGAAACAAATACGGACAGAGAAAAATTAACCAGTTCTGTTTTTGAATTGAAAGGAAGACCAGAAATGTATAAAATATTGAATGAAACAGTAGATGAAAGTTTTACTTATAATAAATCAACAGCAGATGTTAAAAAAGTACAATTAGCCATTTTACAAGAGATATATTTAAGAATATATAATAGACAAAATGAAGAAAGGTATTTTTTGAACAAATTAGAGGCATACATACTCAATAAAAAATTGAGATAGAAATAACATATTATAATATATTAAAAATGGAGGCTTTTCCGACTATCGAAAATATTTTGGAACAAACTAACTTTTCAACATTTCAAGAAGATATTGATAAAATGTCGCAAAAAAAGCAAATTTGGTTAAAAAATGAAGAATATAAACTATTAGAACGATTTCGTTTCGGGTTATTGACATTTTATGAGGATCATAAGGAAGCAATTACTGGCGAATACACTGCAGAATTAGAAAAATTACGAAAAGAAGTATATCAAATGCTCAAGGCATACAAAGACGATATTCTTGCATTGAGGGCAAAACATATTAAAACGCCTGGTGAGCCTGAGTTAGCAGTTGGGGTTGAACTTAAACCATTACCAAGAAGACGAATTCGTCCTGGGGATGATATTAGGACAAGAATTATTGCAGGCGATGATTTGAAGAGAGATGTCGAGAGATTGCCAAAAAGATTTCAGGATAGAATACAAACAGAAACCGATAAATTAAATGAATTAAAATTAGAAGAAATTCAAGAAGCAAAAGAAAAACGAAATCAACAGCGTGATCGTTTTTGGGATAAACTATCAAATTATCGACGATCCTACGAAGAAAGAAAGGTAGTAATCAAAGAATTTGATGATTATGAAGAAACAGATATCAAAACAATATTGCGAAAATATGAGGGGCTTGTTATACAAATGAGACGTAAATATATTGAATTATCTAAGATACCAAATGTAGATTTAAATAGTCCTGAAGCAGATTACAATTATCAAGATGGCGAACAAGATCAAGATGAAGCAGGAGCAGTTGAACCAACACAGCCAAAAATTGGAGAAAAAGAAAAAAATTTAGACGTAGATAATTTGTATACAGAATCGATTATACAAGAAAAGATCAAAATATCATTCAATAATGTTTCCAATAATATGATTCGATATTTTGAATCATATGCACAAAAGAAAATGGAACGTAAATGTCGAAATGAAGGATATATACGATCAGGGTCAGCAAGTGTAATCAGTTATTCTACTGGATTATTGAATAGCGATAGTATTATTTATAATGTAGTTTATTCAGTACAAGTATGTTATCCTTATGAAAATATGGAAATAGAATGTAAAATCAAAAATATTACAAAAATTGGTATTCGTGCTATTATCACTGAACATAATAATCCGATTGTTCTTTTCATTAGTAGAGAGCATAATCCAGATAAAGATTTTGAACAATATAAGGAGGATAGTTATATTAGAGTAAAGGTTTTAGGACATCGTTTTGAATTGAATGATGAATACATAAGCGTAATTGGCGAATTATTATAAACTTGATATAAAAAACAAATATAAAAACTATTTTTAAGTATGAAAAATGAGCAAACTTGAAAAAATGGTGCATCATATTGACAATTTTTCAAAAGAAGACCATATTAAAATACTTGAAATCATTGCAAATTATAATCGTAATATTATTAGTGAAAATAGTAATGGATGTTTTATTCATATGGAAGATTTATCAGAAGAGATAATTGAAAAAATAGAACATTATATTAATTATGTTATGTTAAAAGAAAGTGAAATTAGTAAAGTAGAGACAACAAAAGATATATTAAAAAATAATATTAACATAAAAACGAATTAATAATATAATGAAATGCTTTCTATAGCAGAATATAACCCTTTTTTTATTAAAAAAACATTTGATTTACCTGAATACAAACCGAAACACAAAAAAAAGGTTATTGTAGATAGAGATGATATGTTTTGTGAATTATTTAATAAAATACATAATCACGATATTGCACATATTGATTATGTATTCAATGAAAAACAGGAAAAAATAAAGATTGCTATGGAAATTCATAAATTGAAATTAAAGCCTAAAATGAAAGATGAAGTGGAATTGAATTTGATTTATGGAACAAAAATAGATTTAAAAACATTGAATGTGTTATGTATGTTTTATAAAATAAATTTATTGTACGTAAAAGATAATATATATATTAAAATGTTTTATAATGATACAAATGGTATGAATGATATAATATATATGAATAAAATAATCCAACAAACCCCAATTGATGTGAGTTCAAAATATGAAGTAAATTTAGAGAAACCATTACGATGTGCATCTTATTACAAGATTGACGAATTAAGACAAATATCTACACAACTACATTTGCCAACTGAAAATATAAAAAAACAACAATTGTATGACTCGATACATAATATTTTAGATAAAATGATTATATAAAATTGATTAATAAAATTTTATATTAATATATACAACTAATGTCTCAAATGAATTTGGATAAGACTTTCGCAATTTATACATCTTTATTGAGTAAAAAATATGGAAGATCGTCCGAAAGTTTAGAGCAAAATGATATTCGAAATAAAGATGTAAATATAGAATATGAAGTTCGATTCAATGATATTAATAAAATGAAATTTGAAGAAATTCATAAAAAATTATTAATGTCAGGGTTTATATTACAAAATGAAGAGTATTATTTGAAGATTTCCAACTATATGAATAGCATTCGATGTGAAATAAAAGATCTTACATACGTAAAAAACTTTTGTAAAACAAACATTTTACCAGATACGACATCATATCTAATCAAAGAAAAGTTCAAAGAATATCCTGATATGTTTAATAATAATGATTATAATTTTAGAGTATCTATGCAAAAAGAGATATCTTTAAAAGATGCAGATCTCACTGTAAAACAATTATTGAAAGCATGGTCATCTGCGGATAAATCATATCGTTATATGAATCGTGTTACATTAATTCATCCCAATATGCCAGGTGTTGTGGTTGATTTAAGTGTAGTAAAATCAGCAAAAAAACAGGATAGGCTATTGAAAGAAAAAGAATTTGGTGTTAGTAAATTATTTGAAATGCCAGAATCATATGAGATTGAGGTTGAACTTAAACCAACCATAGATAAAGATTCATTATCTAAAACAGGATTAACAAAACTTCTCGATGATCTAAAAAAAACAATTAAATTTATTTGTTCTGGATTTCAATCATCCAATTTTCCTATTTCTGGAAGAGAACAACATATAATTGGTCATGAGTATTATTCATTATTTAGTAAAATTGATATTGATCGTTATATACCAACATCAAACATGTTTATTGGACCATCCTCGTACACATTGCAAAAAATTAATATGGTAGATGATCCAGGAAATACAGCTCCATGTATTTTACGTGACTTTTGTGTAACAGATAAAGCGGATGGTGACAGAAAAATGTTATTTATTGCTGGAAATGGAAAGATATATTTAATTACATCAAATATGAAAGTTCAGTTCAGTGGTGCAATATGCAAAGATAAAGAACTATGGGGATTATTAATCGACGGAGAACACATTTTGTATGATAAAAAGAAAAAATATATTAATTTGTATGCAGCATTTGATGTCTATTATGTTGGTGGAAGAAACGTAAGATTGTTACCATTTATTGTTGAAAAAGGTCAATGCAGATATAAATTTCTACAAGATAAGATTGAAAGGCTTAATGAAGTAATTGAATATTTAACAAAAGAACAATTACAAATAAAAGTAAAAAGATTTGCAGTATCAACAGAGGATTTAACTATACAACAGTGTTGTGAAAGCCTGTTTGCTACCATGGATACTTATCCTTACAATACAGATGGTCTTATTTTCACATCAAAAAGTTTAGGTGTTGGAATAGAAGAAGCTGGAGACAATAAAGTAAAAAATTATAAATACACCTGGAAACATAGTTTCAAATGGAAGCCCCCTGAGTATAATACAATTGATTTCTTGGTCAAAGTCAAAAAAACATATGGAGATAAAGATGAAGTAAAAAATATATTTTCCCCAGAGACACAAAATGTAGAAGAATTCAAAATATTAAATTTGTATGTAGGATGGGATGATTCAACACATGGAATTTCAAATCCACAAGATACGCTATTTAGGGGAGATATACCAACTCTTCATTCAGAAAAAAAGGGATTAACACCTCAGTTATTTATGCCATCTTCTCCGTATGATGAACATGCTCATATTACATATTTGCCATTAAAAAATGATACAAGTGGTGGAACACAACATATGTATACAGAGGAAGAAGAGACAATTGAGACAGATACTATAGTTGAATTTAAATATGAATTCAATGAGAATGTATTTATGCGATGGAAACCATTACGAGTTCGATATGATAAAACCGCTGAATATAAAAATACAAATAGTATATTCGGAAATGCATTTCATGTTGCAAATAGTAATTGGCAAACAATCCATAATCCAATTACAAAAGAAATGCTTATTAATACAGAACTAAAAATTACAATGGATGATATTGACGACAAGGATGTCTATTACAATAAAGCGACTGGTCCTTCTAAAACAGTGAATTTAAGAGATTTCCATAATTTGTACGTAAAAAATTTGTTAATCAATGCTGTATCGAATGAAACAACTACACTTGTTGATTTTGCAGTTGGAAAAGGAGGAGATTTGCAAAAATGGATACATGCTCGTGTAAAATTTGTTCTTGGTATTGATATATCAAAGGATAATATACATAATAAAAAAGATGGAGCATGTGCAAGATATATTGGAATCAAACAAAAAAATAAACAAATACCAGATGCTTTATTCATTCAAGGTGACTCATCCAAAATGATTATTAATGCATTAACCACAGATGATCCACTTGTAGAAGAGGTTGAAGAGGATAAGAAAAGCAAATTTGTATTAAAGCAAGTGATGGGTATTGGTAAAGCAGACGAAAAACATGGTAAATATCTTGCAAAACAGTTTGGCGTTGCAAAACAATTTGATGTTGGTTCAATACAGTTTGCAATCCATTATATGTTTGAAAATAAATATACTCTTCATAATTTTCTCAAGAATGTAAGTGATTTTATAAAACCAGGAGGATACTTTATTGGAACATGTTATGATGGAGCAAAAATATTTGATCTATTGAATGATGTTGAAGAAAATGATTCAAAGGATATATTTGTAGGATCAAAGAAAATTTGGTCGGTTATAAAAAAATATGATAATACTCATTTTCCAGAAACATTAGGATTAAAGATTGGAGTATATCAGGAAACAATTAACAAAGTATTTGATGAATATTTGGTTGATTTCAGATATTTGATTCAATTATTAGAACGTTATGGATTTACATTGGATTCTCCTGTAAAAGAATTTGGACCTATTGGAGATTTTAGTACATTGTACAAAAAAATGCAAAAAGATAAAGATAAAAGGATTACTATGACAGAAGAAGAAAGTCAAATATCTTTCTTGAATAATTATTTTATATTTAGAAAAATGCATAATGTAGATACAGATCAAGTTCATCGGTTTTATACACAGGATGAAGAAACAAAATCAAAATCAATTAGTGTTCCTGTAAGATTAAATAAAAAAATTATATTAAAAGGTAAATCATAATTAGAATAGATGAATAGTTATACTATAAATGAAACCATTGTAAATATTGATGAAAAAGATATTATGTTTAATGATAATATTTTTTATATTAACAATACATTAAAAGGTTACATACATTTAATAAAAAAAGAGATTGAATCAAATCTTGAATTATGGGAAAGAAATAAAAAATATTTAAATCCATATGAGTTTATAAATACAAATTATGATTCTGCAAGTAGTTGTGTATGTTCTTATAAACCAATCTCAAGAGCATTTTTCAAAATGATTGAAATATTGAATAATTATAATTTTAGTTTTCCAAAAAATATGAAAAGTTTTCATTTAGCTGAAGGGCCAGGCGGATTTATTGAAGCATTATCATTTTATCGTAAAAATAAACAGGATATGTATTATGGAATCACTTTAATGGATGATGAATGTAGTGTCCCAAAATGGTCTAGAGCTGATTATTTTTTAATGAAAAATCCAAATATTATTATTGAAACCGGTGAAGATAATACAGGAAATTTGTATAATGTTAAAAATTTACTATATATGGAAAAATATAAACACTCTATTGATTTTATTACTGCAGACGGAGGATTTGATTTTAGTATAGATTTTAATAAACAAGAAGAAAATTCAGCAAAACTTATTTTTTGTGAAATATGTTTTACGTTAATGTTACAAAAAGAAGGTGGATCTTTTGTATTGAAAGTATTTGATTTATATTCAAGTTGTTCATTACAATTATTGTATTTATTAAGCTATTTTTATGAAGAAGTTATTATTTCCAAACCATTATCGAGCCGACCTGCAAATTCAGAGAAATATATTATTTGTTTACGATTTAAAATGGTTCATAATTTAAAACAAATATTAGATAAATTTATTGAAAATTATGAATCATACAAAATAACAAATATATTCAAACCAGAAATGAAATTTCCAAATCATTTTGTAGAAAAGATGATTGAAATTAATTCTATTTTTGGACAAAATCAAATTGAAAATATAGTAAGTATTTTGAATTATATTGTGGATGAAAGTAAAAATGAAAAAAGTGAACAAATCAAAAAAACACATCTCTCTAAATGTGCTAAATTATGTAAAAAATATAATTTACCAATTTATGAATATTATAATTATGTATAATCTTTTAATTACATATTATCCATCGAACGATATTGTCCACATGCATCGGCCGAATAAGGTCTTTTACCTCTTACTCTCCAACCTCTACAAGGAACTGGTTTACGATTCAATACGTGTGCTGATTGATCTAGATTTGCTAAAAGACTATCATATTTATTAGTGCTATTTCTAATAGTATCATATTTCAATTTAGCAATCCTTGAACTAGAAGAGACACCTCCCTGCTGTTTGAATTGTGCATTATTTGGTTTATGAATTACTGGCTTACATACAGTACCATCGCTTTTAGTGGTACAAGAAGTCCCGTAATATTCATTTGCATTACCAGTACTTTTACCTAATGTTTGATTTTGATCATATGTTTTACATCTACTTTGCAAATATTGTTTACTATTCCAACAAAATTCTTTATTGATAATCGTATTCGCACTACGTCTTATATCAAATGATCCTGTGATACATGGATTACTTCCTACTATTCCTTGACAATCATTAACATGAGTAATATCAATGTATGATTTACACAAATTCATATCTGTTTTTACTGCATGTTCTAATGCTTGGATTGTTGGATGCGATTGAACTTGGTTTGTAGATATAGATGGTTGTATTTGTTTTCTCCATTGTTTAATAGGGTTTGGTTTACCTGGAAGATTTGGTATCGAGTCGTGTTTAGTCATCGGACGTTGATTTGATGGATATGCAAATACAGTTGCAGGACCCTTGTGTTTATAAGTATATAACATTATATTATATCAATATAATATAATGGAAGAATTAAAAGTTCAATTAGATACAAGCGACAAAATATATTTAACACTGTGTAGTGCCATATTAATATCTATTTTATTTATAGCAACCATTAAAAAGGTTTAAATCATTTTTTCTCAGTTTTTTTAGCTTCATCTTCAGCATCATCTTCATCACGATTTTTAGATTCTTTGATGACTTTAATTCGATTCTTAATTATATCTATTAAACCGGTTCTACATTGTATATTTTTTAAAATTTCTTTAGTATTATCGTAAATATCACCATCACTACTACTTATTCCTTGAAATACATTTATTACAATATGAGCAATATTATCTTTATCACCACCTATCGTTTTAGTAAAAGTATCTAGAATTCTTAAAGGATCAAGCCTATTAATCTTTTTACATGGAGGTTTTTCTTCTGGTTCGATATAAAATGGTCTAAAATAATTAAAAAGATGATTTTTAGTACGAACATATTCTATATCTGGTTTTAATTTAAATTTAGTCAATGTTGGTTGTCTTTCACTTAATGTATCATATTCTGTATCACATCTTTCTTGAGTTTCATCATGATCTTGATTTTCACCCTCAAGAAACTGGTTAACTATATCCTGTATTTTTTCTAATAAACGAATATCACGAATCATGCCAAAAATACTTTCAAGTTTATCTTTTGGACATGCATATAATCTTAAATTATGATTTATTTTTACTAATTGTTTCAATATGTATAAATTCTTTTTTTCTGATTTTACTTTATCATCATCAATTAATCTTTTCATTGTTGCTAAGTATATCGCCTTTCTAGATGGGGACATTTCTGCTATTTTTATATAAATTTCATAACATAATGCAAGTAGTAGAACAGGAGTTCCTACACCAATCGCAAGACCAAGCTGGACCGTACCAACTGCCACTATACTAATTTCAAGTGCTGCAGCTAACCCAATTAGAGTTGGAAGTGCCAAAATACCAAGTAAAAAATATAGAGAACCTATGAGAAATATATTCATCGCTTTATTAAGTCTTTTATTGGATTTTTTACTCCATTTGATATCTTTTTCATACATATCCTTAAAATATTTTTCAAATTCACTAAGAAAGGTTTGAAAATTTTTATTATATTTCATAATATTTGGATCAGCTTCATTATATTCTACTTTGATAGGATCTTCTTCACTATTTTCCAACTGTATTTCAAAATCTTGATCTCTATTGCCTCCAATAGAAAGTATTTTTCCAATATATGTATTATCACCAATCTTATTTGCTACAATCGGGTCTTCACCAGAAGGTACCTCAATATAAACCATTACTCTATCATTTTTATGAAATCCATGATGTATTTTTGATTTGCATCTAATAATTAATTCTTTTCCACTTCCTCCTTTCATTTTATCTGGTTTACATTGTTCATATTTATTTGTATTCGGATTAAATTCAATACAATCCTTAGTTGGTTGTATCTTGGGTAAATCTCTTTTCTCAAAATCTGCCTTAGATCCTTTGAATAAATATTCTGAAACAGTTTGTGAACAAATTCTATCATTTTTTAAATAATATTTACATAATTCGGGGGGAAGTATTTGATTCATTGATAAAGTTGGTAATAACAATGTGGCCGTTGCTACATTTCGCATAGAACTCAATATTGCTTTAGTAAATTTCCATGGAACAATTACTGGTTTTGCTACCATGGATAATGCAGACATAGCAACATCTTTTTTACTTGTTGGTGTTTTTGGTAGCATTGCTTTTGATACTTCTGTACTTGTTGGCACCATTTTTTTTAATGAATCACTTGCAGAAGATGCTATTTTAGACAATGCACCCATCGGTGTTGGTAAAGCTTTTAATGATGGAACAACATCCATAGCCTTTCCCTTGGCTTTAATTAATTCACTCTCTATTACTCCAGGTCCTTTCTCTTTTGTGGCATCTGCTATTTTTGATACCGCTCCAGGTAATTTTGAAATGGCCCCCAATGCCAATGCACCACCCTTCATTTTTTTTGATTTTCTATTTATGATTTTTGTACGTTTTGCACTTTTTCTATATTTAATTGTATTCTTATTGCTTTTATATTTCTTTTTTATATATTTTTTACTTTTATATTTCATATAATATACCAATATTTAATTAATAATATTATTTATAAATGTGTACGAGGAGGTTGATGATGACGTACAGCATTTATAAATGTGTAGGAACCATTTGATTTGTCTCCACCAAAACTAGTATCATTGTAATTTCTGTTTATACTTTCTAGAGTCTTAAACTGAGTGTATAAAGAACTGTCAGCAACATATTTTGTGTTACCGCTCTTCAATGGTATTTGTAATGGAGTAATTCCATTTGTTGCAATATTACAAGAATTGTTGCTTACACATCCACCCATTTTTGGGCGAATTATTCTAGAATTTGTACCATTTACTTGATTTGATCCACCACAAGATTGGTATTGTCTAGATAAAAAATCCCCTAAATTCATAGCTGTTCTAAATGGTCCAGCAGTTGATGTTATTGTTTTTTCATTTACAGTACCTTTATCAAACGTTTTTGTATCTGGTCTAAAAGTTTTACGTAATATTTTTCTTTTCATTGCAATCTCACCACCAACCTGTGTGCTTCCAAACCCAACGAGAGGATGACTTCCAGTAGACATTATAGTATAGAGATAGAAAATAAAAATATATGTTTCAAATTAATCGTGATTATATTTATGATTATGTCATAATTCTCGGAACAACATTCATTGAAATCAATTCTTGAAACAATAATTTACAGCTATATGGCATTTCAACATAGGAAAAGTCTGTTTTATTATCACATACATTGCACAAATGTATATGTTCTTTATCATTGTAAATTGCAATCAGACCACACTTTTTACAGACATGAACTGAATATTTATCAGATACATCATAAATTCTTTCTTTTGTAAATCGTGATGCTCCATGTGAGATCATGCAATCTCTCTCCATCTCTCCAAATCGTAGACCGCCATCTCTGCTACGACCTTCTGCAGGCTGGCGTGTTAAATTCACCATTGGCCCAATACATCGGCTATGCTGTTTGTCATATACCATGTGTTTCAATCGCTGATAATAGACAGGACCAATAAAGATGGACGTTTTGATTTGTTCACCAGTCTTACCATCATACAACAACTCATTTCCTTTTGATTCATAATTATGATTTTGAAGTTCTTTTGATATCTTATTCATACTGAGCTCACCAAAACTTGTTCCATCTCCAAATAATCCTAATTCCAAAAGTAGCTTTCCCACAAGTGTTTCTTTTAATTGTGCAATTGTCATTCGCGATGGAATAGCATGAGGATTAATAATAATGTCAGGTCTCAATCCTTCCTTTGTAAAAGGCATGTCTTGTTCATCGATAATATTACCAATAGTACCCTTTTGTCCATGTCGACTACTGAACTTATCACCAATATTTGGCTTTCGCGTTGATCGAATTTTAACCTTGCATGAATTGTATCCTTCTCCATTTCGATTCAACCACACACCATCTACATAACATTCTTCTTCTGTTCTATAACATCGACTTTGATCTTCATACTTGATTAGTTTCGTATTATCATTTTTATTGTCCTTGATCACAATAACCTTTGCAATCAAGATATCTTTATCTTCTACTAATTCATTCACATCCATGACACCATTTTTATTAATCTTATCATAATTTCCAAACTTCATATTTTTTGTTGTCATACGATTTGGTTTGATACGAATTTCTTCTTCCCCATTTGTTTTCTTATCATCATCCTTCTCTGTATGATAAATGGTTGCGTGAAATAGACCTCTGTCTATACTTCCTTTATTGAATAAGATGCTATCTTCTTGATTGTAACCACTATGTGTCATGATTGCAACAATTACTTGATTACCCGATGGAAGTTGATTAAGTTTCATCATATTCATCACACGTGTTTCTACTAAAGGACGCATTCCATAATTGAGAACATATGCTGTTTTATCAACACGATTATGAAAATTAGATACATATACTCCAATGGCCTGCTTACCCATGGCACACTGATATGTATTACGGGGCGATTGGTTGTGTTCTGGGAAAGGAATACATGATGCAAGAACACCAAAGATCGTACTTGGATGTATTTCGCAATGGGTATAATTATAATCAGGTTTCATTTCATTTGGCTTTGTTGCAATCATGGCAAATGATTGTTCATCTGGATCAATGTATTCAATAACTGAGTCATCAATCTTCAAGTTAAATAGTAGATCATCCCATCCAATTTCTTTTGAATCAAGTTGTTCAATAATCTTTTTTGTCACCATGATTCGATTATCCTTTACTTTTAGAAGAGGGCGTAAAAGTCGACCACATTCATTTGTTACATATATTTCTTTTTGTTTGTAATTAAATACAATAGATGTATAAATATTCAAAATTCCCTTGTATTTCTTTTGTTTCAGATTATTATATAATTCAAATGGATTTTCTGCAACACCAATCCATCGTCCATTAATAAATACTTTGACTTTATCATAATAAATCGAACTATCTCCTTCCTTGAAAGGTGTTATATAATCTTGTACATATTCATAAATAGGTGAACTATCTGAATGACCTGATACAATGGTTAAATAACTTAGATTTTTTACAACACCGACCGACTGACCTTCTGGAGTTTCTGCAGGACACAAGAATCCCCACGAAGTTCCTGTTAATTTACGCGGTTCAACTGACTTGCCACTCTTGTCAATTGGTAAATTAATTCGACGTAAGTGACTTAGTGTAGACAAATAGGTAAGCCGGTTTAGAACTTGAGCTACACCAACCTTATTGGAATTCAAATGTTTGATACCGAAATCACCAGTCGATAAAGCACGCTTCAAACCATTTTCTATCGTTGAACCCTTAACAATCTTATAAATGTTTGTCAATGTAATGATTTCGCCATAATTTTCAGTTGATTTCCATGAACCATTATTTATCTCTCTAATCACCTGTTTCTGAATATCTTTTACAACTTTATTGAAATAATTACGAAATAAATTATTCAATAATGTTCCTGTAAGTTCAACGCGTTTGTTTGAGTATGAATCACGATCATCGCTTGGATATTCGCCGAGTGCACAACGAACCAGCTTGTTGGTCATATGACCAAGTAAATATACCTTTTCAAGTTTGGTTTTACAATGAGGAAATAAATCATTGGTTAGAACGTCAATCGCAAAGTCCTTCTTTTTCTTCTGGCCTTCATCCTTGTCCATATTGATTGGCGTGTAAATAACCGAAGATGTGATATAACGAATGCTGTCATCATAACTGATATGTTCGCTTGCTTGTGATACAGATGCTTTTAGATAATCGAGAATGGGCTTGTTTTCTTCTGCATCAATACTCAAGCAAATAATTTTACAAATTTCTTTATCATTGTTTAAACCAAGTGCTCGAAACAGAATGAATAGAGGAATCGGACGCTTCAATCGTGGAAGCTGTACCACGATTTCAAATCCGCTTGCAATAAGCTTGGATGAAATCATCATATAAATTTGCTTTGGTGAAATACATTTCCAATCTGGAACAGAACGCATTTCTGCTGTCCAAAGCCATTTATGTGCTGCTTTTTGTTTGAAACAGAAGATTTTATTGTCAGCTGGTTTCTCCTGACCTAAACATGTCTTTTCTGAACCATTGATAATGAAATATCCGCCAGGATCCATTTTACATTCTTCAATCTTTTCTGGATGAACATGAGTATATTGATTTAGAATACAAATACATGATTTTAACATAATTGGAACTTTACCAAACTGAATCTTTGATAATTTGACATCCTTGATTTCTTCTGTTTCAAGAGAAGTGCCTGACCGAATAATATAACGAATGTTTAAATCGAGTGTAATATTTGAAGTATAAGTAAAATTTCTCAATCGTGCATCATTGGGAAACATTAATTTGGTCGCACCATTGTTTTCATGTATTTCTGGCCGATATACACATAAATTTTCAAATTCAATAATAATTTCAAGACGATGCTTTTTGAATTCTTTAAAATAATCCTGTATAGATCGAATATGAAGGGGATTAAACATTTGAATGGTTTTTTTCATTTGAACCTGAATAAAATCATTATAGGAGTCGATTTGATGACGAACAAGCTGTACAAGATGTTTATTATCAAAATAAGATTCAATGATCTTCCAGCAATCATTCTTCTGGTAATCCGTTTCATTCGGACGATCCATATTTTCCATTAGTTATTATAATTTATGGAATTCTTTTTAATTCAATTTTATACAATTCATAAAACATGATCTAGAAATCATAAAAATTATACAACTAGTAAAATAGCAATAATAATTAATAAAGAAGATGTATAATGTCTCCAAGTAAATACAACTTTTGTTGTAAATTTGTTCAAAATAAAATAAACAACTAATTGAAATGCATTGACCAATACTGCTAAACTATTTTGCGAATAACCCAGTACTTCAACAGAACCTCCAATACCTGGTAACAATATTAAATATTCAAAAATAGTAAATAACCATTGACAAAACATGCGTTGAAAAAGTGGAAAATTATAAAATAAATAACTACCTCCAAACCAAGAAAAAAATACACTACATGATGCAATTGTTAATGTAACGATTGGAAATGTCCATGTTGGAAGAAAATAGGAATAATAATTTACAATTTTTTTAAGAGTTGGATAAGCTCCAGATTTTTCTATTTTAGTATTCATTGTATTTATGATTATATTTTTTGTACATTTTTTTTGTGTTAAAATATGTACATTTTTTTGTGTTAAAATATGTACATTTTAATGTGATGAAATATAATGAGTAAGAGAACTATTAGTATAAATCCCCAGTTTTTTAATATATCTAAAAAAAAGAATAAAAAAATTATTCCATCGCAAGTGAATATAAATGCAAGTAATATTCGTCAATTATTATTAGATAAATTAAAAGAACACAAAAAAACAAGAAAAATAATAACTGAGCCAAAAAGTATAACACCATTACAGGAAAAATCATTTGATGAAAACAGTAAAAAAGAAGAAAAAGAAGTTGAAAAAGAAATTGAAAAAAAAAAAGAAATTGAAAAAGAAGTTGAAAAAGAAATTGAAAAAAAAATTGAAAAAGAAATTGAAAAGGATAATTCTAAACCATATGGAAATTTGAAAAATGGAATAAAACCAACATATAGAATGTATCAACAAGATGTACAAAAACCAAATGATGAAATACCCGTAGAACCTAAAATTATTTTAGAAGAAAAAGAGGTAAAAAAAACATTCAAATTAGGTAAAAATCCCAACACCAGAACAATATCTATTTTAATTAAAAATAACAAATCTCGTAAAAAGGTAGAAGATAAAAAAACAGAACATAAAAAAACAGCTGTATCTACAATAAAAAATTATCTAAAAAAAAAGAATTTAATTAAATATGGTTCTACTGCACCAACTAAACTGTTGAGAGAAATGTACGAAACATCTGAATTATGTGGTGGTATTTCAAATGAAAATAAAGATGTTTTGATTCATAATTTTGATAAATAATTTATCGAAACGCTGCACGACAAGTAGGACATGATCTACTGCGTCTCGCCCATGCTCTAAATGCATCCTTTTTAAAATAATGCCCACATTCAAGTAATGCAACCTCATCTTCTTCGCCAAATGTCTCTTGTGTAATAGGACATACTGTTTCATTCTTATTTTCTATTTCATCAAATGTGCTATAAGTTACATTCGATGAAACATCTGAATGAATAAAATTTTCAAGAATATCATTAAAGTTATGACTGAAATCAATTCCAAAGTTAAAGTTTTGACTCAAATCAAAATTCAATCGATCAAATACAAGTTGTATATCAATATTACGATGATTTCTCATATGATTTCTTACATTGTATTCATGTGTCAGCATTAAAGACAATAATTTAGATATGTTCTCAGAACTTTGTCTCAAAATTCTTTCTTCCATTCATTAAATAAATTATTCTTTTTAATTAAAAACATTCATTAAATGGATATAATGAATACAAATGAAAGCCAAAGAGGCCTCTCAGGATTAACCAATTTGGGAAATACATGTTATTTAAATGCTGCAGTTCAAATATTATCTCATATTCATGAACTTAATGAATATTTGATGAATGTAACACAATTAAATAGAATAAATGATTCTGTTTTGACAATCGAATGGATATCATTATATAAATTAATCTGGTCACAAAATTGCATTATCTCTCCAAATCGTTTTGTCTCTAAAATAAAAGAATTGTCTCTCAGTCAAAGCAATAGTACAAAATTTTGTAATTTTGAACAAATTGATTCAAATGAATATTTTTATTTTATGTTAGATTGTATACACAATTCATTAAATAAATTAGATCAATCAGAGTCAATAAAATTAAAAAAAACATCAAATGCTGAATTAAATAAAGAAATTGATGCATATGAAACAAAAGATTGTTCTATTGTTCATTCATTATTTACTTCTTTTTTAACCTATACTTACATAAATAAAGAGACAAATGTGGTAGAATTTACAAAACATGAACCACATTTTATGATTGAATTATCGATTCCTTTAGTAAACAATATTAGTATAGAAGATTGTATAAACCATACATTTCAAGAAGAAACATTAGATACTTTATGGCATGATGAAAAAACAAATGAAAAAAAAACACTATTGAAAAAAACCGAATTTGGATATTATCCAACTATTTTAGTAGTTCATTTCAAAAGATGGATTAAAATGAATAAGAATAGACAAATTGTTCATTTCAATGAAACATTACATCTTGATGAAAACTATGAACTATTTGGAATTTTAAATCATGAAGGAAATATATTTGGAGGTCATTACTTTAGTTATATTAAAAAAAATAATTGGTTTGTTTTTAATGACACGCATATTTCACAAATACAAATGCAGGAGATAGTAGGTGATAAAAATTATTGTCTATTTTATAGAAAAATAAAATAAGTATAGATTATAAATGTCAAATGTAAATACAACAATAGATACAAAATCAGAGCATTTGAATGTATTTGGTAGTCATAAAATATCAATGATTTTATTGTTAGTATTTGTTATTTTTATATATATCATTATGTTTAGTATTTTACATAAAAATAATGAAAATCCTTCTGGATGGGTTATGGTAATAGAAATTATATTATGGATTACATTAATTGTTATTATTATTGTAAATATAAAATGGTTAAATGATAAAGATTTCAATATTAAAACAGAACTAGATCATTTATTTGATGATAAACTTACAGAACTTAATATTTTTGCTACAGATGATCAACCTATGAAACAGGTAAATACATCAGGGCAGGTACAAGTACAACCACAAGTACAAACAAAAGATATATCTAATAATTCATGTAAAGATGACGATGGTGAAGTATTTCATATACAAAGTAATGAATATTCCTATGACGATGCAAAAGGAGTATGTAAAATGTTAGGTGCGAGATTAGCTACGTATGAAGAAGTAGAAAGAGCTTATCAAAATGGAGCAAATTGGTGTAGTTATGGCTGGTCAGATGAACAACTTGCTCTTTTCCCTATACAAAAATCTTTATACAATGAATTAAAAACTATACCAGGACATCAACATGATTGTGGACGACCTGGAGTAAATGGAGGTTATATTGAAGATAGTACAACTCAGTTTGGTATTAATTGTTATGGAAAGAAACCATATATTACTGACAATGATGCAGATTTTATGAAAAATTATACATATACACCAAGTATGAGTCCTGAAAGTCAATCAAAAATAAAGAAGGCTGTGGATGATCTTTTAATTGCACCATTCAATAAGGATAAATGGAGCTATGAATAAAATTATGGATTATTTTTTACTTTTTTGGTTTTATTTTTTGGTTTCACTTCAGGTTTCACAGTTTTTTGCTCAGGGTCAACAATATCAATCTTTTTGCCCTTTGATAAAGTTTTCGTTTTTTCAAATGGACCTTTTTTTAAAGGTATACGATGATAAAAATCATCAAGTTCTTTATCAAATGATGGGGTTTGTAAATGAGCCTTTATATTAATTTTATCATTAAAATATTGTATTTTTGCTCCAATAGGGAACATCTTACTATAATACAATATTTTATAGTGCGTCAACTTTACTTATATTTATTTCAATGAAAATTATAAATGAATGTTCTAGATAATTATAAAGAAGAGCTATTAAATTTAGGAGATCCTCAACCGATAGATGACGATGATTTACATTATTGCAAATTTAACTATAATCATATGCCTTTTATGGTAAAAACAAATAAAATTTGTCAGTTTGTATTAAAAAAAAATAGGGATAATTATGTAAATATTTCAATTACAAGTAAAGATTATTTATTATGGTTTGAGACATTGTACAAGTCATGTATTGAATTAGTAGCTGAAAGAAGTGAAGATTGGTTTGATGAACCAATGACAGTCTCTGAAGTTGAAAATGCTTTTATAAATCCATTGAAAAGTAATATCAAAGGAGAATGTTTTGATATACGATGTGCTACTGATGAAGATAGATTACATATTGTAGATACTAAAGATAATGTATATTCATTAGAAGAATTATCAAATTGCAATGTTATTCCAACATTTCATATTAAAGGTTTAAAAGTGAATAGTAAATATTTTGGTTTAGATATCGAAGTAAATAATCTTCTTGTTATTTTAGAAGATTTAGATGATGAAACACATCAAACACATGAAAATGTTCCAACTCCAATACCTCATAAGGAATCAAAAACTGAACCAAAAGAAATGAAAAATGAGAAGGAAGAAAAGAAAGATTTAGAAAAGGATGAATTAAATGAAGTATCTATTCCAACAGACAATTTAGAAGAAATGAGCATGGATATTGAAAGTAATGGATTTTATGAAATATATGAATTGTTAGATGAAAAAATTAAGGAAAATGTTATACAAAATCTTGAAAAAATATTCAATAAAAAAAAAATTAAAGTAAATCTAGAACTTACGGATATTTTTGATGAAGAGGAATAATTAATGTTTTAAATAAATTATTTTATATTCTAAGTTTATATAATGAAGTTTAGAATGAACAATTCAAACAGTTTTTTTAATGTTATTTTAGTACTTGGATTAGTAGTTTTAATTGTTGTAATATACAATTATAATAGTAAAAAAACGACAAGAGATAATATGTATAATAGCGTTTCTAGAGATGTATCTGGATCAGTTCCATCTATTCCTGGAAATGTAGTTGGCATGAACTCGAATGATAATAACTTTTTGAATGTGTCTGGATTAAATACAAATGGTAATGCCGGTTCTTGCAATCAACAGACAACAAACCCTTCGGATCTTTTACCAAAAGATATTAATAGTGATTGGTCAAATGTAAATCCTGCTAATGCTGATTTAAAGAATATTAATCTTTTATCTGCAGGACAATTAATTGGAATTAACACTGTTGGAAGTTCTTTAAGAAATCCAAGTTTGCAGGAAAGATCTGAACCAGTGATCCCAAAAACAAACATTGGTCCTTGGAATAACTCTACTATTGATGCTGATACTCTCCGCCGCCCATTAGAAATCGGTTCTAGTGAACTATAAATTAAATACAGTAAAATAATACAGTAATATAATGAACAAAGAAGATATTTTAGGATATGTTATCATAATACTCATTTTATTTATTTCATACAAAATATATCGTGATTCAGATATATTCCAATTAAAATGTATTGTTTCTACGGTGGATGGAGAGAAATATTGTGTTAGAGAACGTAAAAATGTTCAGGCAGCATCGGATTTATTAGCACGAATTACAGAAAAAATGACGACATTAGTAGAAATTTTGGATGATAAATATCCAGAAAGTAGTGGTAAAGAAAATATAAGAAGATTAGTAAAAAAGTTTAATCCTAAAAAAATTGTAGAAACATTGCCCACAAGCGAATATACTGCTTATAGTGAAAATAAGGGTCAAAAAATAGCATTTTGTTTAAATAAAAAAAAGAATGATAATAATAATTTAATTGATGAAAACACTTTAATGTTTGTTGCATTACATGAAATGGCTCATGTTGCATCAAAATCCATTGGACATAATACTGAATTTTGGGATAATTTTGCATTTTTAATTGAAGAAGCAGAAATATTCAAATTATACACTCCAGTCGATTATAGTAAAAAAAATACAGAATATTGTGGTATGACAATTACTAGTAGTCCGTATTTCACATAATTACACATAATTTCACATAATTATATATTATTTAAACATTAAATACATTATTTAATGTTTACAAACAAGAGTTAACTATAAAATATAATTTATATTTATATGGAGTCTAAAGAATCAGAAATGAATGATTCACCTGGTTCAAATGTATCAATGTTGAATGATTCTTTAGATATTACATTTGTTTTATTACAAAATAAAACAGAAACCCCAATTACTTTAGAAGTACATATAGATGATACAATTGATAACTTAAAAAATAAATTATCAAGAATACTGAATAAAGATGTAAATCAGTATTATTTATTTCATAAAAAACAAAAATTTATAAACCCATATGATATTTATAAGAAATTATCATCCAATAATACAAAACCAATTGATAAACAAACATTTGTCTCTTTTTGTATGAATCATAATATAGAACCTGTTGAAAAAGAAGAATATGATATAGATGATTTTTTAAAATTAAATTTAACAGAAGTTGAAGTGAATGAACCAATAGGTGTAGAAAATAAATCATTTATTGTAAATCCATTTGATAACATGTTTAATTATTATGATAATGTTCAGAGTGTATCTTCTCTATTAATTATGGATTATAATGTTACAAAAATTTATGTTTGTCTCGCAGAAGATGTTTATCCTTATTTTGAGTCTACTGGATTAGAATTAGAACATACTGCAAATGTATATTTTCCATATTTATTTTCAGAAAAAAAATTTACAGTAGACTTTAGTCCTTTTGTAGACAAGTATTCTAAATATGATGAAATGATTCAGTTGCAACATACATTATTTAATAAAGAATTAGCTACTAAAACCATGGGATTAACTTCAATGAATTTAGTAATTTATACAAAACAATCATTTATATTTCCAAGTGAAATATTTTTTAGATTATTGCAAACCACAAAAGATATACCTTTAATTAAATTAAATCCTGGTAAAAAACAAGAAAATATTTATAGAATTTTTTCTCCAAAAGTGAGTGAAAACGGCAATAAGGTTCCACTATTGAAAAAAAAGAGAATTACAAAAATTATAAATAATTGTAAGAAGGAAAATACATTATATTATGTAGTTGATCAGGTGTACAAAGAAAAAACAATACAGATTATTGTTGAAATCAATAAATCGGGACATATTTATGTTACCATAGACGAATTAGAATTATTTGATTTTGAACAAGTAGAACTTATTATTAAACAATCTGTAGAATTAATCATTTCAAAATTATTTGAATACTTTGACCCATCACGCCAAATATTCAATGAGTTTCATTCTTTACTAGATAATTCTGTAGAAATTATTGATTTCAAATATAAATTTGTTTTTAGGAGACAAGCCAAATTTGATATTGGTAAATATATTAAATGTTTTTCAAGTATATTTAATTTTGTTGAAGATGCTGATAAAATAAGGCTTCGATATAAGCGTGTCTCTAATTTTGATGAATTAGAGAGTATGGATGCATTTTTAGTAGATTTAATTAATCAACAACAAACACGTGACTTTATTATCAATGCATTGTCTCGAGATTATAATATTACAATGGAAGAAGCCACGCAAAAATTTGATGGTATTCTTGCAATGTATAGAGCAAATGAAGAAATGAATAGATCAACCAATCGTATTTTTAGAATAAAAAATAATCCTGGATTTCCTATTGAAATATTTAAAAGAGAAAGAACAATTGATGTTGAAATATCAAATATAAATAATGTTCATTATGTACATTTTTTAAGTATATTCGTTAATAATTTAATATTGTTAGCTCAACATGTAATTAAAGAAGAAAGAGTAACACAATTCTGTGACGTAAAAGATGTCAAAATCGTTGATGTTGAATATGAACATGAAGTAGATGCACCAATTGAATTTACTGATAATACATTGGATTTTAGAATTAAACCAGGTGAAAATATTGGCGAAGAATCAGAAGAAGATCTATTTAAGAGATTGCAGGAATTAGAAGAAAGAGACAATATTGATGAGGAATTCAAAGATATTGGTGAATTTCCAGTTCAAGTTCAAGATCCAAATTTATATCCAAATGCAGTCCCAAATGTTGGTTCAAGATCAGGTGGATCAAATGAATCTGTACCAACTCCTGAAGAAGTTGCAAATGAACCCGAAGGATCTGATGTACCAACTCCTGAAGAAGTTGTAAATGAACCCGAAGGATCTGATGTACCAACTCCTGAAGAAGTTTCAAATGAACCCGAAGGATCTGATGTACCAACTCCTGAAGAAGTTTCAAATGAACCCGAAGGATCTGATGTACCAACTCCTGAAGAAGTTGTAAATGAACCCGAAGGATCTGATGTACCAACTCCTGAAGAAGTTGCAAATGCATATGATAGTTCTAGTGATGGTGCAATTAATGGTAACGGAAATGGTGTAAATGATATAGCATCAAATAATGCAGAAGTAATTAAAGAACCGAAAGCAACTCCTAATGCAAGTGATGAAACAGAAGTTGCTACACCAGAGTCTGCAGCAGAGTCTGGTGCTGAATCAGAAGCAAGTGATGAAACAGAAGTTACTACACCAGAGTCTGCAGTAGAGTCTGGTGCTGAATCAGAAGCAAGTGATGAAACAGAAGTTACTACACCAGAGTCTGCAGTAGAGTCTGGTGCTGAATCAAAATCTGTAGCTGAAGCAGGTGGAGATTCAGTTGTAGATTTTGTTTCATCAGATGTGGATTCAGATGCTGAAACTGAAGTTAGCACACCAGAATCAGTTGAAGAACAACAATCAGATATTGAAGGTTCAGATCCAGTAATAGAAAATGATTTAGAATTAGAAAGTGTAGGAAATGTATCAACACCTGAATCTGTATCAGGTTCGAATAATTCAAAAAAATCAAATAATCGAGTATTTCTTGGTGGTTCTGCAATGATAATGAATGACAAGGTAAATGTATTTTTTTACGATGAGCATACAAAAAAAGAATTTGTCAAATTGTTCAAAAGAGATATAGAATGGAAAGCTGCTGATGTCAAAAATCATTTCAGATGTATGGTAAATACGTATTGTACATTAGTTCAAAAAGATGATACCAAATGCAGAGGAGCAATGACCTCTTTATCTGAGTCTGAAATAGATAGAATAGATATGGAAGGGTTTGAACGTAAACAAATTGTTATTTACGACAAAGAGGGAAATAAATACAAAGGATACACTTTTATTCATCCAGAACAACGTTTTATATTACCCCCAATTGAATACATAAGAGAAGTATATTTAGCATTAAAAAGTGTATGGAAAGATATCGATGGAGACAAAAAATTATATGTATATGATGAAAATTATGAATTGAAAGGGTTTTTTGATGGTACTGATTATTTAGATAAAGAAGATGCTCGGATAGCTGATTCAGGACATTCAAATCCATTTTTAAAACGTCTTCAAGAGAAAGAACCAACATTATTTTTGAAAGATGATGATGCACAATATTCTCAATATAGTAGATTATGTGCATGGAGCCAAAGAAGACATCCAGTTATTTTAACAAAAGAAGAAAAAGAAGAAATTGATAGAGAAGCACCTGGAACATATGATACCGCCATTGAATATGGTACAGATCCATCAAATAAATTTTATTACATATGTCCTAAGTATTGGAACTTGAAAACAAATAAACCCATGTTAGAAAAAGATGTAGATCCAACTAAAGTAATTGACATTGATAAAAAAGCATCCAAATTATCAAAAGGAAAAAGTATGAAAGATAAATATATATTTCAATTTTCAACAGTAAAGGAAGGACATTATCCATTACCAGGATTTTTAGATAGTAAAAAACATCCAAAAGGACATTTTATTCCATGTTGTTTCAAAATGAAAAAAAATCCAGGTAGAGTAGAAGAATATAAAGAACATATTGGTGCAATGAATAAAGCTCGATTGATTGAAGAAATTAAAAAAGAAAAAATTAAAAAAGGCAAAGTTGCATTTACTACAGAAGAATTAAGTGGAATGTCAGAGAATAGTTTGAAAACTATTTTAATTGAAAATAAAATGTTCCCTGATTTTTTATTACAAAGAAGAGATGATGCAGAAAAATTAATGGCACAGGAAAGAGTAGAAGAAAGAACTGCAGTGGATAAATATGTTCAAAATGGATTGAAATTTCCATTAGATAAACAACGTATTGGATTTTTAACATTAACGCTTGAAAAGTTTTTTAATGTATCATCTAATGAATACTATTCAAATGTAAAAAAAAGAGAATTCAAGTTAAATGAGGATCTATTATTTCGTTATGGTATAGAACAAAATAAAAATACTTCATTTTTATCTGCAATTGGGTGTATTTTGATTAATCAAGGTATAATTAAAGGTAGTCCGGTTGATTCCTTGATTGAATATATTAGTAAAATGGTAACTTTGGAAAATATTCAAGAATTTCACAATGGAAAATTAACTCGTATTTTTTCAGAAGAAGAATTGGATGATAGAAAAAGAATTGAAAAAGGATATGCAAAATTTATAGAATATATTAGAGACAAAGATAAATATGTTGACTATAGATATTTATGGGACATTGTATGTGGACTTCTTTTTAAAAAAAGAATCAATATGATTATTTTATATGAACCAATGGACGATAGTACAAATAATTTGAGTATTATATGCCCAACAACATATCATTCACGGTTTAAATTTGATTTGAATAATCCATCTATTATTTTATATAAAAAAGGGGATTTTTTTGAACCGTTATTTTATGCAAATAAAAAGGTTAATAAAAAATTAACTATGATTGATCCAACTGAATATAAATTTTTGTTTCATTTAAAGGATTCGTTTATTGCAAAACCATTGAAATTTATAAATAAAAATTTGAGTGAGTGTAAAGAAATATCAGTGAATAAAAAATATAATTTTAAACAAAATAAATCATTAGAAGAAATACAATCATTTCTTCCTGAAGGATATACTCTAAAATCACAGGTAATTAGTTTTGATTATAATATTATTGGTGCAATAATTAGTGTAAATACAACCGATTTTTTTATTCCTTGTAGACCAGGAAACATCATACCAGAAATAGAAGTTATTCGGTTAGATGATGTAGAATGGAATACATATGATGAAACGGTTAAAAATTTATTAGAACTATACAGAAATTCTAGAAAACAAATTTATTGTAGACCACTTATTCGAGTATTAGAAGATGGAATGATTGTTGGTATATTGACAATGACCAATCAGTTTATTCAATTAAATGAACCAGAAGAGGATGAATATGAAGAAAAAGATAGATATGGATTAGATAAAATAGAAGAACATAATTATATTGCAGATGATTATAGTATATTACACAATCCAGTATCAAATTATAAAGATAAACTTATACACAAACTAAAATTAGAAAAGAAATTTTATAATGCATATTTTAATATTTTAAAAATAGAAATAAATAAATTTGAGAATATTGCAATCAGACAACGTATTGAAGAAATTATGAAAGGATCATTATTATATGCAGCAAAAATAGAACAAATAAAGGATCTATTGAATCCTATAATTGAACAAAAAATTAATTTTATTACATATTCTGATAGTGTTTTGAGTGAAATGGAAGATATAAATTTGTGTAAAACAGATATCGAACAGAGCTACTGCACGCCAGATGGTTTATTATTAATACCTAGCTTGAATTTATATACAAAACAAAAAAATAATGAATTATATCTTATTAAATTCATAGATGGAATTTTAAGAAATCATACTATTAAAATTTCAGTATTTGAACATTCACATAGTACAATTTATTTTACAGATAAATATAATTTAACAGAAGATGAACTATTACTTTTAGAATCATTATTATTGCCATATTTAGATAAATTAGGAAAAACTGTATACAGTAATGAAAGAGTTACATATCTAAGTTTTGAAGATTTACAACCAGAAGAAATATTGAATTTAGCAGATATTGTAGAAGTAGAATATCAGAGTCCTGAAGTTGAAATTGGTAAACCAAAAATAAAAGTAAAATCTGATTCAACTTCAAATTCGAGTGCAGATCCAGATGTAGGTCTAGATAATCAATCACTTCCTGGTTCACAAAATTCTTTTCATCTAAATGATCCAAATAAAATATTGAATAGAAATAACGAAGAAGTAAAATCTCAAGCTGAAGATGATGAAGAAGATGAAGAGAATGAAGAAGATGAAGAAGAAAATGATGAAGTAAAACCTCATGGCGAACAAAATGAAGAAGAAGATGAAAATGATGAAGATGAAGAAGGAGCTCAAGATGAAGACGGTGTAGATATTCCTATTAGAAACGCAGATTTACGTATACCAGCAAATGATAAAGATGAAAATCAAGATGAAGAAGAAGATCAAGAGGAAAATGAAGAGGAAGAACAAGAAGAAGATGAAGAGGAAGAAGAAGAAGAAGATCAAGAGGAAAATGAAGAGGAAGAACAAGAAGAAGATGAAGAGGAAGAAGAAGATCAAAAGGAAAATGAAGAGGAAGAACAAGAAGAAGATGAAGGTGAACCTATTGAAGACCCCAAACTTCATTCAAGAATTTCTTCAAATGAAAATGCAAATAATGAAGGAGATAAAGATGACCCAGGGTCAAAAAATTTTGGAAGATCAAAATTTAAAATCAAACCCCCATTTGGTAAATCAATAATCAGGCGTGATAGTTCAAGTGAAGAAGAGTTTGATTTATCATTTGAACCATCAAAAAATGAACCTAAACTAAGATCAAAATTTAAAATCAAGCCCCCATTTGGTAAATCAAAAATCAAACGTGATAGTTCAAGTGAAGAAGAGTTTGATTTATCATTTGAACCATCAAGAAATAAACCTAAACCAAGATCAAAAATAGTTTTTAGACGACCTGAATCAAGACCATCCAATTCGGGTTCATCCAATTCAGAACCATTGCCACTTAGTAAGTTCAAATCTAAAGATATGTTAAAATGTATTGATAGAGGCATTGATATTGCAGATTATCCTACAGATAAATGGAAAAAACTTTTACCAAAAAAAACAAAAAGGTTTAGAATTAGATTATCAGATGATTTTAGTTGTAATTATTTATTATTAATATATCTTTTAAAGGATTTTGATAAAAAATATAGTAATTACAAGATTTCAGATATTAAACAAATGCTTATCAAATGTTATAAAATGGATAGATACAAAGAAGCTATTTTTAAAAAATGGGCAAATGAAGACAAAACAAAATTTGTAAAATTAATAAAAAAAAGAAAGGCAACATTTGAATCCATCATACTGGCTCCAAACTATTTCATAACGACAATAGATATTGTGTTAATTATGCATTTTCATAAAATTCCAATTGTATTACTTTATCAACAAAAAGGAAGATCAACCACATTAAGTATGGAGAATGAAAAAGATTATTATTATTTTATTAAGGTCAAAACAAAAAAACAATTCTTTTTGCATTATATTGATACAAAATTATTAAAAACATTTAGATTTCATGATGTTTCTGATGCAATGTTACGAGAAATAGATCCTATACTTATATCAGAATATTTTGAGAATGATCGATTATAGATCCATAACATATTCATTGTCTTCTGCTTTTTCCACATGTGATATTACATTATGTTGAATCTTGAGTTTATCTGTACCACATCCATCATCAGTTTGTTTTAATAATTCGAATATGTCCTCATCATCGCTTTCATACTCATTACGCTCTGATAATTTTTCCATTTCGATTGTGTTCAAATATACAGAGAATGCAGATGTTCCATAAAATCCCTCTTGTCCGCACATAACATTGGATGATACACCTCTCATTTCATCTAACTCTCCATGTTTGGCTGCATTCAAGAATATTTCAGTTGTCTCTTCGAATGTTGCTTTTGCAATTGGACCAATATTATCACGATTAATACCATGCCTAAAGATGGATGTCATTTTTTCGTTGTATGACATCCTATCACACAAAATTGCAATATGATGATGATTGATATATGAATCAAATTCAATCACATCAATGGTCTCATTGAATAAACATTTCCTTGCTGCTTCCACACCCAGGATTTTTTGAGTCTCTATAATATTGTTAGAGAATGTCCTATCTGTGTCAATATAATCAAGTGACAAGATATCTAATAAATTACTTCCGAATGTATCAAGTACACAAATATCTTTTTTATCGTAATCACCTGTTTCACTATTATAACTCATGTAATTATTAATTTTTCGTAAATGCACTTGATTGATTCCATCTACACCTCTTAGAACAATATTGTTTAATAAATCGTCTTGAAAACTTTTTACCATATAAATATGATCTTCTTCATCTAAGCTTGCAGGTTTGGATTTATTTTTGATATTCAATCGAATGCGGAAAATCAATTCTTCGTCATTCAAATCACTGTAGAAACAACTAATACTTCCATCATAAATAGTCATTAATACATAATGAATTTCTTCTACTGTAATATTAATTTCTAACATGTGAGTTTTATCAAGTGTTAGACGCAAAATCCATTTATTATAAGCAGAATCTTCTTCTTGAACACATCCATCTAAAATATCTTTGAAATCATTGTATTCTTTGACAAGTCTTTTATCAGATGTAACCAATGTAGTAAGTTCATCTGGATCAAAATAAATTTCAGATTTTAATACAATATCACTCATTTTAGTGTGCTGGATTCTAGAAATGTATTCATATGCTTTATCTACATTTGTCTCATCTTCCTTCTTGAGAAAGATAGTAATCGATGGATTTTTAAGATTATCAGTAAGAGTTAAAATTTCTTCAATACGCGGTACACCTCGTGTAACATTGGATTTACTTGATACACCTGCATAATGGAATGTATTCAATGTCATCTGGGTAGTAGGTTCACCAATAGATTGTGCTGAGATTAATCCAACCATCTCTCCTGGATTTACAAGAGCAGTTTTGTACATCAACATTACCTTTTCTAAGAGGAACACGATTCCATCTTTATTGAATCCGTTTTCATAAATAATTTTGTAAGGGTTTAGATAATAATAGTATGCGAGTTTAAACATAAAACAGGGATTGTATATACGATCCAATTCAGCGTAGTACTTATCCAAATATCCATAACATTCTAATGGAGTAATATCACTTAATGATCCTGCATGAATATTCAGTTGTTCTTTTACATTTGTAACAATCTGTTTGAATGAGATTGGTAAATAAATCGTATTCTTATCCGTATATTCTGATACAGATTGAATATAAGTATTACGTCCATCAATCATCATTTCAATATCTTCTTTGATATGTTTTTTCAAATCATTTACTTGATCATTGAACCGAGTAAGAGCTGTCTTACTAAACTTTAGTTTCAATACCGACTTTTTGTAATCATAATTATAATTTTCATAAATATACCCAATTGTATCTGTTAACAAATCAAATTTTACATTTTCAATATGAATTGTATCAAAGTTTGTTCCTCCATAAGTAAATTGTACGATTTTATTTTTATTATTACGAACTGTTCTATCATAGGAAACATAAATGTCTTCAAGACCCTTGATCAAACGTCTTTGAATATAACCAGTCTGACTGGTTTTTACTGCAGTATCAATCAAACCAATACGACCGCCCATAGCATGGAAGAATAATTCTTCTGGTGTTAATCCACTAATGAACGAATTTTCTACAAAACCGCGTGCACTTGGACTATCATCGAATTGTTTGAAATGAGGTAGAGTACGATTTGGAAAACTGTATGGAATACGTTTGTTATCAATATTTTGCTGACCCAAACACGAGATCATTTGAGAAATATTAAGAGTATTACCTTTCGAACCAGATGTCACAATCGTTACGAAACGATTATCTTTGTTCAAATGTTCAATACCAATCTTCCCTGCATCATTTGATGCTTTATTCAAAATATTGTTCACCTGATACTCGAAATACTCTTCATTTGTTCTTCCTGATTTGTTTTCAAGAATGCCTAAATGGAGCTGATCAATCAATGTTGCGACCTGTTTTTTATTATCAGAAATTTTTTCATTAATAAGTTGATTTGTTTGTTCATTTGAAATTAAATCACTAATACCAACACTAAATCCAGTTGTTTTCATGTATTCTGTAATAATTGCTTGAAGATTATCAATAAATAGCTGACTTTCTGTTGCAGAGAAGTCGCTGTTAATTCTTTGAATTAGTCCACGACCACCACCGCCAAGAGTATCTTTGTCTAATTGACCTCTGAGATATTGACCATTTACAATTTCCACAACATGATTTGATGTTTCATAGATATCGCTTGTCTTGAACGAATCCTTTTTATATTTCATTGTGATTGGAGGTAAAATACTTGATAACAATTCAAACGATGTATATTCTTCTTTATCATTATTAAAGAAATTTGTATCTAATTTGGTTGTTTTTGATAACAAATTCATTGCTTCTTTACGAGTGAAACGAATATTTTCTCGAGTAAACAAGTAAGATCCAAGTAACGAATCTTGGAAAATACCAATAATACTTTTATTATTCGCAGGACTAATGATTTGATATTTGATTGCTGCCAAATGCTTTAACTCCATCTCAGCTTCATCATTTTGTGGCATATGCATATTCATTTCATCACCATCAAAGTCTGCATTATATGGCTTTGTATCAGCAACATTCATACGGAATGTATCACCTTTTCGCATGACTCGAACAATGTGTGCCATCATCGACATCCTATGCAAAGTTGGTTGACGATTGAATAAAACATAATCCCCATCCAACATGTGACGATGTACTGTGTCACCAACCTTTAGTTTAACATTTTCTCTATCCACATATCTCAATGAAATATTATCACCATTTTCCTTTTCTAAAATTTTCGCACCAGGATACACATCAGGACCATTTTTTACTAGATAGGTCAAGAAATGAATATTTGTTTCATTTACAAATACCGGTTTAGTAATATTCATGGCAATTTTCATTGGTACACCAAGCTCTGTAATAGATAATTCAGGATCAGGCGTAATCACAGAACGAGCACTAAAATCCACACGCTTCCCCATTAAATTACCACGGACACGGCCAATCTTTCCCTTGTGACGTTCTGTAATTGATTTTAGGGCACGACCAGAACGCTGAGTTACAGGAGATGCACCTGGTAATGTATTGTCTACCATGGTAGCAATATAATATTGCAAAATAGATGTCCAATCATCGATTACTTTAGAACTTACGCCTTTAATTGCAAGTTTCTCTCTAAGAGTATTGTTATACTTAATGATATTTATAATAATATGAGTTAAATCATCCTCACTTCTTTGTTGCGAATCATGTTTCACTGATGGCCTTACGCTAGGAGGTGGAACAGCAAACGTTTGGCAAATCATCCATTCTGGTCTAGACCAAACACTAGAGAAACCCATAAAATTAACATCTTCATCCGTAATTTTCTTGAAAATTTTCAATACAATTTCTGGGGTTAATTTCATAGTTAATTTATTATCTCCTTCGTCGTCCTTTGATTTTGACCATTCTGCAATCAATGTAGCAAATCCTTCCTTCTTGATTTTTTCTGGCTGCAAGCATTCGCACCCATTTTCACTCTCTTTACCACACCGATCGATTTTATTAGATAGAGTAAATACTTCATCCCACCGATGTTGAGGAGAATAATTTAATAAATTCAAATATGCTTTTTTATTCATAAGAAGTTTGCTACATTTGATACATACACATTTTAATATTTTTTGAATTGTATTCAAATATTGAATATAGAAGACAGGTCTTGCTAATTTAATATGACCAAAATAACCAGGACAATCAATATAATTTTGTCCATCTGTTGGGCAAATCATTCCTGGCTCTAATACTCCCATTCGCGGATCAAATAAACCACCAATTTTAGGTTTAATACCAGTATATGTCTCCTTATTTGTAATTTCAGCAACAGAATACTTTTCGATTTCTTCAGGGCTTAATATACTAAACTGAATTCCAATAATCTTTGAAGGAGTTTTGGAAGTCATCCTCTTTAATAAATTAATTATATTTTTATATTCATTCAATTTTATAATAAATATTGAATGAGTATATTATATGCCAAAACGTAAAAAAGTAGCTCTTGATGATTCTAAACACACATTATTAAAAATAGATGATAATAGCAACACATATAAATCTTTAATTGAAAATGTAAATGTAGATGAAATTACCTATTTTAATGGAATGCCTTATGATACACAAATGAAAATTATTGATGATTTGGCATTATTAAAAATGATGTCTGAAATAAATACGCCATATAGAATACAATTATTGAACAAACCTGTATCATTTAAATTCAAAATTGTTGCATTGAAAAAAATTAATGTATTTGAAAAAATGGATCCATGTGATGGCGAATATCATAAATTGAAAAAATGGATCGAGGCATTTTTGTCTCTTCCTGAAATGTCAAAAAGACTACCGGTATGTATTACAGATGGACCACAACAATGTCAAGAATATATGGAACAATGTAAAAATATACTAAATGAATCCGTTTACGGACTAAATGATGCAAAAATGCAAATTATGCAGTTTGTTGGTCAATTGATATCGAATCCATCTTCTATAGGGAATGCAATCGGGCTAAAAGGACCAATGGGTACAGGAAAAACAACTCTTATCAAGAATGGTTTAAGTAAAATGTTAGGAAGAGATTTTGCGTTTATTACATTAGGTGGTGCAAATGACGGTAGTTTTTTGGTTGGACACTCCTATACATATGAGGGAAGTCATTATGGAAAAATTTCAGACATTTTAATACAATCTAAATCAGATAATCCAATTATATTTTTTGATGAATTAGATAAAGTAAGTGATTCCTATGGAGGAAATGAAATCATTGGTATACTTACTCATTTAATTGATTCTACTCAAAATAACGAATTTCATGATAAATATTTTTCTGAAATAGACATTAATGTAAGTAAATGTTTGTTTGTATTTAGTTTTAATGATGAAAGTCGTGTAAATTCTATTTTAAAAGATAGAATGTATGTCATAGAGACAAATGGTTATAATAATAAAGATAAAATCGAAATTTGTAAAAATTTTATATTACCCTCTGTATCAAAAGAAATGAATATAAATGTGGATGATATTATTTTTTCTGATTCTATTATTCAATATATTATATCATATACAAAACATGAAAAAGGTGTTAGAAATCTTAAACGAAATATAGAAACCATATTCAGTAAAATTAATTTATTTCGTTTAATGAAACCAAATACATCATTGTTTGATAACAAAATAATTACTATATCATTTCCACTTACCATAACGATTGAAATGATTGATAATTTATTACCTAAAAATGAAGAAAAATTGAGTTGTTTGCATATGTATTTGTAATTATTTTATTGATTGAATTTATTAAATTTTAGTTAATTTTGTTTTTTTAACAGGTCTTAATACTCTAGTAATACACTCACTGAAATTATCGTATGTTGTTTTTGATGCGTCACCATTATTTTTCAAAAATCCTGAAAAAAATACATATTTTGAACTACATTTATTTGTTTCCCATTTATTACCATTACTACTTATTTCTATTTTAATAAGATAAATAAAAATAATAATAATTCCTATTAAAAATATAAGCCATGGTAATACACCGTAACTATTACCTAAACCTCCCTCTTTAAATTTTTTAATAACCTTTAATATTTGTTCTGTTTGTGGATTTATATCCATTTTATTTATAATAATATTATTAATTTCATAACTGATCTAAGTTGGTGTTTGATCCATACTACGAACACATTTTGCAAAACTATTTACACCCTCAACTGGATCACCTTTAATAGAATTCAAAAATAATGTTACAGGATTACAATTTTTATCATTAATAGTATATTGAGCGGCAATTATTTTTTTTACATAACTTATGTATACAATTAAAACAAATACTATTATAAGAATAATACTTAAATCTGTAATATCGCTCATATAGAATAATAAATTATTTTTATTAAATACATAATACAAATAATTTAAAAATTAAGCAAAATAGTAATTATGAAGTTATTGCTTTTTCTTATTCAAAGTCTAATGGTGTTCTCTTTTAAAATGCAACATATTAAAACTCTTTGTTGGACATTTTCATGTTATGATAATCATTATGAAAATGTCTTTATTGAAATGAATAAAAATCCGGATTATCTAGAGCATAACACAATTATGTATTATAATTCATTGTATACAACTATTATTTATAAATCTATTGATTAATACACAATAGTACCTAATTCTTTTAAAAAATTTGGATTTGAAATAGGTTGAATATGTTGTCTTTCCATCATTTTACAGAGTTTAACTGTTTTATCAAGTTCTTTTACGAAAATAGGAAATAATCTTTCTGCAACATTCAATGTAAAATGAATTGTAGAAAAAAGTTGAGGATTTGGTTCAATTTTACTATAATCTATAGCATCGATCATTTTTTCTATTTTATTTAATTGTTTTCCAGCAAAAGATTTCTCAAATACTTTTTGTTCTGGTTTTGTTAAAAGAGAAAATACAGGAATATCTTTGTTTTTTAAAGTTAACTTACGAGAATTATTACTTCTACGATTGTGACTTCTACGACTATGACTTCCACGACTATGACTTCCACTATTTTTCCTGGTTCTGCTTCCTCCGAAAAATTTGGTTTTAAGTCCTGATCCAAATCTTTTTGCTGCATGAAAAGCAGTTTCTGCTGCTGCGGCTGCTGCTTCTGCCGCTACTCGTGCTGATTCTTTTACATCCTCAGGATCTATTTGACGTAATCTTTCAGCACGAGCTGCTATACCTTCTGCAGCTCCTTGTGCTAAGGATCCTGCACCTTCTAGAGCTTTTCCTGCGAGCGATCCAGCACCTTCTACTCCTCTTCCTGCAATTGACGCTGCACCTTGTGCTCCTTTTGCAGCTAGTTCTCCAAGTTGTCCTGGTATTGCACCCATGATACCAACCTGATCATTTACAACATTATTTACCACAGAATGAAGTTTTTCTGCTGCTTTCTCCTTTAATGGTTCAACTACATGTTTTTTAACTTCTTCGACTACTGTTTGACTCGAAATATATCTGCTAGTTTCTCGCTGAATCATTTGTATATCACGACCTAATAGTGATTCATATACAGCTCCCATTAATAAAAGCATTTGTGATAAAACAAAGAGTCCTGATCTAAATAATCCTTGATATAGAGCATCACGCGGTGAAATAAATTCTGGTGCACCATTAGAATGTCCAAATAATGAATTATGATGTACAATCATACTATGAGATGTACCTAAAGTTGAAACTCTTAATGTCGTATCAAATACAATAAATATTAATAACATTTGAAATATATATGCAATGAATACAAGAAGACAAAAAGGAAATGGCATATGTCCTAAAAATTCTTTGAATGAATTACCTACTACAAAAATAAGTTCGCATAAAAATTTGAATATTCTAAATATTAATACATAAATCAGTTTCAAACAATAAATATATGTTGTAGGATTACTTAAATCGCAGTTGGATTCACGTCTAATAGTTCCTATAGCAGACATAAGTCGCCGATTCTCTCTTGTAATCTGTTCTCTTAATCCATCAAATCTATCTAAACTTGCATGATGATTATGGACAATATTTTGATCTATTCCGTGTAATACTTGTGATATAACGCCCATTTGATCTCTAAGTTCTTCCAAACTTCGTTCTGTTCCTAGATCTGAACGAGCGTGTGGAGCACGTGTCTCTAATGCTAATGCAGAGATGCGTCTTTGTCTTGGTTCAACACCTCCTGGATGACTAGATCCGCTAATTAATGAAGACCACGATGGTGCTTGTGTAGGTGCACTACGAGATAGTTGACGTTGAACTCTTTCTTTCTCTTTTCTATCTTGTTCTGCATAATATGCATTCCAATTTCTCATTATATATAATGTATAATATTATTTAGAGGTATAATGACATGAATAGTAATGGCTCTTATAAAGAGTTACTTTTCTCTCCTCGAAAAGTATAAATCAAAATATGGAGACACATTTCTATTAATGCAAGTTGGAAGTTTTTACGAAGTATATTCTGCAAAAGATACAGATCCAGATATGATGTATTTTTCTAAATTATGTGATTTGAAAATAGCACAAAAGAATGAATATTTTATGGCGGGTTTTCGAGATTATATGATTGATAAATATATTCAAAAATTAAATGAAACGTCTTATACAACAGTTATCTTTAATCAAGAAGAAAAGGATGGTATAATAGAGAGAAAAGAATTTGCTATTTATAGTCCAGGTACAACATTTATTGAAGATGAAATAAAATTATCAAACAATATATCATGCATATGGATTCATCAAATTAAACAAAAACAAATTATATTTGGTGTCTCTAATATTGATATTTATACTGGAAAAACAAATGTATTCGAATATGAACATGTATATTATCATAATCCATCTACTTATGATAATATTGAAAATTTTGTCTCTATTTATAATCCAATAGAAATTATTTTGATTTATTCAGATGAAGAGACAATCGATAGTATTATTCATTATATTGGAATTAAAAGTAAGAAAATAGTAAAAATATGTTTAAATCAAGATACCGCCTTGTCTAAACAAGCAATTTCATGTGAAAGCCAACATTATCAAAATGAAATCATCAAAACATTTTATTCTATGTCTAAAACATCATTTGTTGATGCATTATTTGAAAAAGGAATTGCATTTCAATCCTTTTGTTTTTTATTAAATTATGTATTTGAACATAATCCATCTTTAACGAATAAAATATCTGAACCATTTATTGATAATCAAAATAATAATCTTTTGTTAGCAAATCATTCTTTAAAACAATTAAATGTATTAGAAAGTGATTACATTGGTCCATATTCAAGTGTTATAAAATTGTTGAATACGTGTCGTACATCTGTTGGTAAACGATATATGAATCATATATTGTTGAATCCTATCAAACAAGTTGATCTATTAGAAGAATCTTATTCTTTAACGGAACATGCGTTATCCAAAGGGTTTGCATGTTGTCTCCAAATAAAAGATATTGAAAAAATTATTCGTAAAATAATACATAAAAAAGCATGCCCATCTGATTATTATTATTTATATGAATGTGGTGAAATATTAATGAATATTTTTTCAAATTTAGATACAACCATTAAAATTCATATAGAAGAAGAGAAAACTTTATCAGATATTAAGATAATCAAAAAACATCTAACTACTTTTTTCAATATGGACATTTGTAAACAAATGAACTCAACCAATTTTGATAAATATGAAGACTGTGTTTATTTGATTAATAAAGATGTAAATTCTGAATTAGATATAGCATTGCAAACAAAAATAGAAAATAAGGAAAAGTTAGATGCAATTATAACACATTTAAATGCAGTGTATACTTTTATTGATAAAAAATGTAGAGATGCAGTAAAGGTGCATGATACAAATTCAGGAAGTTTTTTAACCATTACTAAAAAAAGATGTGATGCATTAAAGAAAAAAATCATAAGTAGAGAGATAACTTTTATTTCAAGTTATACTAAAAAAGAAGAAAAATTCTTGTTCAGTGGTGATCTAATATATTCTGAATATAATTCGACAACAACTATGATTCAATCTGAACAGATCAATCATTTATTCAAAACAGCTTATTCATCCAACGATATTTATATGAAATTATTAATTGAAACCTATAATAAAATGTATGAAACTGCATCATGTTTTTCATTTGATAAAATAGTAGATTGTATTCGTAAATTAGATTTATTAAATACAAAATGTGAATTAGCAACCATGTATAAATATTGTCGTCCACAAATACATAATGAGAAAGATAATAAATCATATGCAAAAATGAAAGGGTTGCGTCATGTATTGATTGAGCATATTGAAAAGAATGAATTATATGTTACAAACGATATTGAATTAGGGTTGGATAATCAGGGAATATTATTATTTGGAACAAATGCAGTAGGAAAAACAAGTTTGATTAAATCAATTGGAGTATGTATTATCATGGCCCAAGCAGGACTCTATGTTCCCTGCGATAGTATGATTTATTACCCTTATGAATATTTATTTACACGTATTATTGGGAATGATAATATATTCAAGGGTCTTTCTACATTTGGAGTAGAAATGAGTGAACTAAGAGTTATTTTGAATAAATGTAATAAAAATAGTTTGATATTGGGAGATGAACTATGTTCTGGTACAGAGATTGATTCAGCTCTAAGTATTTTTACAGCAGGATTAGAAACAATGTATGCCCGAGGTAGTTCATTTATTTTTGCAACACATTTTCATCAAATACAATATTTTGAAGAAATTCAAAAAATGACAAAATTGTCTCTCAAACATCTTAGAGTAAAATATAATCATGAATTACAAAAATTAGTATATGATCGAAAATTAGCAGATGGTGCAGGAGAAAGTATATATGGTCTAGAAGTATGTAAATCATTACATTTACCAGATGACTTTTTAAAAAGAGCTCATGAAATTCGTGGAAAATTCATAGGTTCGCAATCTATACTAACTTTAAAAACAAGTGCACATAATAGAGAAAAGGTTCGTGGTGTATGTGAATTATGTAAAAAAAATATTGGTACTGAAATACATCATTTACAATATCAACGAGATGCAGATAAAAATGGTATTATTAAACATTTTCATAAAAATCATTTAGCAAATTTAGTAAGTATTTGTGAATCTTGTCATACAAATATACATGATAGTGGTTCAGTATTTGAAAAAAGAAAAACATTAGATGGTGAAACTATATTGGGTTTGATTTAATTATTTGAATTATCAAATTTTAATATAAAATGTTTCTCCATTAATTTTAACCATTTTTTTTGCTAGATATATGAAACAACTATAATTTCCAGACCCGCGTGTTTCAGGTTTATTTTCATCTACATTATAAAATATGTACCGGAAAGGCACATCACCATAAATCGGAACGGTTCGTTCATTAATAACAACACTTTCAATATGATTGAAAGGTATTTGTGTATTTTGAGTATAAGGAAATTCAAAAAATCTTTTATCAAGACCTCTCCCAGCTTCTATTATGTATACTGTTTCTCCAGATAATAAAACAAAATGGCCTGATTCTATTACACGGATATTAGATAGTTGAATTGGTTGTTTATTCCCATTATTTTGAGAATTGAATGGTTTATTTCCATCTGATGATTTTGCAGATTCTGGTGAATTATTTTTAGAATTTATTAATGGATTACTTGGATTACTTGGATGAATACGCCTAGTACTTTTACTAAGGCCCATTCTATTGAATAATGATGATCCACCCTTAAATTTTTTATTTTTACACCTTATTTTACGCGTCTTTTTATTCATTATATATTATATTATTATAATATTAATTTATTATTTTCATTTTTGATTTTATTTTTTTTCTCTACAACACAAAATAATTCATTAAGGAGAATTCAAATATTCATTTCGTAATATATGTGATAAATATTCATACCTTGTTAATATTTTATCATTTCTATGATATGGGCATTATTTACTAGAATGAACAAACCCACTATTGTACATATTATTAGGTATTCTTGTTGGATTGTTTTTATCTCTTTGGGTTTCATCATATTTATCTTATCACAGTTATTATATAATATATATATATGTGTTTTAATCCAACAGCTAGTTTAATTGCATTTTCAATTGGTATTACATCCTGGATTATTTTGGTATATTTGAAATTATATAATTCTTCAATTATTGTTATGTATTTGTCTATCATGCAATTATTAGAATATTTTGCACACGTATCTATTATAAATAAAGATAATGATACAAATATAATTACATCAAAATTAATTTTTGTTTTTGCACTAATACAACCATTACTTTATTATATTAGTACACTATTAACCAAAGGAAACTATAATTTTAAAAATGCAAACAAATACTTATTTTTACTCCCATGTTATGTGTTATTTTTAGTTATTTTTTATTTTTATTTGAATAGTAAACAAGTATTTAAAACAACATATTTAAATAATACATGTGACAATATATGTAGATTATCATGGGATTTTTTTGGTTATAATAAAATATTTACAATCATTGCATTTATTTTTTATTTGTCCATTTGTTTAATTTTTTGGAAAAAATATGCGTTAGTTTATTATGCACATGTATTAATATTAATATCAGTTATATATACACTTTTTTTATCAAGAGATATTAAAATATTGGTATCTATTTTTGGAAGTATATGGTGTTTTCTTGCTGTTACTTATGGACCATTAGTTATATTGGATCATTTTGGTTATTTTAAATAATGAATCTGATATTATCCTTCAACCAATTAAATTCATCGATTGTAACTTTATGATATTCCTCTCTTTCAATAAAAGAATTATATAATTTGTCTCCCAATTTTATAAATTGTCTATATTCATCACTTAGATTTAATATTAATTCTAATCCAAGACACTGTTTATTTGTAAGATGAATTTCTTTTTCTTTATAAATAAATACTGGCATATCTTGATTTGTCATTTATTGTTTATATAAAAATTGATTTGAAAATATTATTGTATAATATATATAAAAAATGCTTATTCCAGTAAAATGTTTCACTTGTGGTAAAGTAATTGCAGACAAATATATTTACTTTCAAAATGAAGTAATTAAAAAGCGTCGTGAAGCTGGTATTCATCCAGAAAAAATAAATTATCTAGATGATGAAAAAATGGATAAAACAATTGAAGGTGAAGTATTAGATAACCTTAAACTAACAAATATTTGTTGCAGGAGACATATGTTGACGCATGTGAATATATTTTAAATATTCAATCCTTATATAATTCAGGTTCTTTATATTTGATATCTTTTATATTGATATTATCTAATCCATTTTTTCCACATGGTCCGCAGTGATCTTCATTGGAATAATCTATTTTTTTGTTTGTTTTTGTGTCACAATCATTACTCCATCTACCAACATGCATTGGTTTTGGAATAGGTCTAATATGATTTAGCATTCTTACTAGAAACTTCATACAACATATAATAGTATGTGTTTAAATCATTATTCTAATGGAAAAATTTTATGAATCTCTTCTTTAATTTTTAGAGCTAAATCAACATGTTCTGCCTGAGTATCATCTTTATTAGTTCGCACATTCAAATAATGAATCCAACTACGTAATGTTCCATTCATATACAACTTTGTTTTTGTTAACCCCTCACTTAAAATAACCCTACTTTGTTCTTTAGCAATATTATTGTAAATACAAAAATCATAATATTCTTTCTCTTTTTGAATTAATTCTTGTTGCAATGATGCAAATTTTTCAGATAATTCTTTATTGTCTGCTCCTGCAACTAAACTCATTTGCCTATTTGTAGGATGTTGTAAACGGCATTCTCGAGTTGTAAAATTGGTTGCAAGTGCATATCTTTGGCTGAATTCTTGAAATGAAAAGGATCGATGACGAATAATTTGTCTACTGATGTCTCTAGTTGTTTCAATTTCTACACAAATATTTACCATTTCAAATGGAGAATAATGGTGATGTTTTAATAGATATTTGCATAATTTTTCTGATGTTAAATGGTTATTTTGATTTTCTGGATTAGACACTCTAGCACAATATGCAACTTGTTCTAATAAATTTAAATTTTTTATAGATCCATTATCTTCAATTTGCATAGTAGAATAAGAGACAACACGAGCCTTGTTAAATTCCATTTAAAATAATAATGAAAATGTATTTAAATAAAAAAATAAATGATTAAAAATCAGTAATACGATTTATATAAGCAGCCTTTTCTGAAGTATTATACATCATTTCTACGATTTCACCGCATTCGTTTAGATAAGTTACATAAATAGTATCTTCTTTTTTAATAACATTTGTAAAAATTAATTTTATATCACTTGTGCTTAGTGGAATGATTCCATGGTTTAAATAATTTTCAACATAACGAATTTGATATTTATATGCTTTTTGCCATTTTGGATTTATCCCTTTAAATCTTATATACCATTCCATTGTCAATATATATACAACATATTTAAATATTATATATATATATATAATGAGGACATCTAAAAATAATACGAAAGCGACTATAATTGCAAGTACAAAAAATACTACAAATTCGACTCGATCAAAGGGACGAAAAAAATCACGCACTCAAAAAAGAAAAAGAAAAGAAAAGATATTTAAGGGAGGAAATAATCCATTTAGTGATATTTTTGGAATGTGGGGAACAATGACATACAACTTATCAAATGCATTCTCAGTGTTTACTATTACACCTCCTTCGGGGTATTTAAATCAATCGTCTAGTGTTTCAAATCCAAGCCCAAGTAAACAATTTGTATAATTTTTTTATTTGATAATTATAATGGCAAGAAAAATTCGTATGTCTAATACTTCTCGTTCAACTTCTGGTTTTGATTTAACAAATATGTGTACTCCAGCAACTATTTACTTTGTATTGTCTCTTATTGGTCTCATTATGGTTGGTTTAAACAATTTAAATAATCATGATAAAGTATGCATCGGCGATTACAACTGCTATGTAGGAAATAATACAACTGTTTTTATTTTGAATGCAATTTATATATTATTCTGGACATTTATTCTTGATTTAATGTGCAAAGGAGGATACTCTTCTCTTTCTTGGTTTGTGCTTCTTTTACCCTTTATTATTTTATTTATTTTATTTGCAGTATTAATGGTAAAAGATGAGAGTTTAACACAACGTCAACTAAAAGGTTAATTAAATTCTATTAGTTTATTTATTATTTTAATCTAAAAAAATAATAAATAAAAATATAAATGACAGATGAGAATGATGAACTTCAAATGGATGAGTTTCAAAAGGATGAGCTTCATTTTAAAATCATAGATAAGTATTTTAAAGAAAATTCATTAGTAGAACATCAAATTTCTTCTTGTAATAATTTTTATGATAATAGTATCAAAAAAATATTAAACGACTTGAATCCATTAACTTATTATAGTGAATTTAGTGAAGAAAAAAAAATGCACAAATACAATGTTGAAATGTATATTGGTGGTAAACAAGGACAGCTTATTTATTATGGTAAACCAGTCATTTATGATGAAGGTAATATGCATTATATGTTTCCAAATGAAGCTCGTTTAAGAAACATGAATTATGGTATTTCAATACATTATGATGTTGAAATAGAATTTACTATTTATGATCCTACATTTAAAACAAAAAAACTTATTAAAAAAATAATACCAGAAAGGGCTGAGAGAGAAACATCTGGACATTTCTTTTTGGGAATGTTTCCAATTATGGTTCAATCCAAATTGTGTGTATTACATAATCTTCCAAAAGAAACACGTTATACAATGGGTGAATGTAGACATGATTATGGAGGTTATTTTATTGTAGATGGAAAAGAAAAAGTAATTATACCTCAAGAAAAATTTGGAGACAATTTAATTTATATTAGGGAAGTAAATGATAATACGCATGATTATTCTGTAGAAGTACGTTCTGTTTCTGAAGATACATCAAAACCCCAAAGAACATTTGCAATTCGTCGTGTTGCTTTATCTCCTACTTTGACAAATGGTCAAATTGTAGTATTCATTCCAAATGTTCGTAAACCAATTCCATTATTTATTGTATTTAGAGCATTAGGAATTATTTCAGATAAAGATATTTGTAAAACAATTCTTCATGATTTAGATAAATATTCTGATTATTTACAATATCTTATACCATGTGTACATGATGCGGGTCAAATTTTTAATCAAATGAATGCATTAGAATTTATTGGTTCTTTTACAAAAGTAAAAACAATCAAAGAAAGTTACAATATTTTAATTAATTATTTGTTACCACATGTAGGTGAAATGAATTTTAGAACAAAGGCACTTTATATTGGTCACATGGTTTTTGAATTGTTACGCGTGATTCATAAAGATCAACCTGTAACAGATCGTGATAGTTTCAAATATAAACGAGTAGATAACACAGGATATTTAATGAAAGAGTTGTTTTTAGAATATGCAAATATTATGTATTCAGAGGTCTACAAAAAAATAGATAAAGAATTATTCTATAATAGATCCACGTATATTGATGAAGTTGAACCAATGGACGATAATTATTTATTTATTAATTTATTTAATGCAAAACATTTTATAGAAGAACGATATATTGAAGATGGATTTAAAAAAGCATTCAAAGGTAATTGGGGATCAAAGGCCCATACAAAACGTGTAGGCGTATTGCAATCAATTAATCGTTTATCCTACAATTCATTCATGAGTCATTTAAGAAAAATAAATTTAGATATTGATTCTTCTGCAAAAATAGTAAAACCGCACATGTTGCATGGGTCTCAATGGGGTGTGATCGATCCAGTAGACACACCAGATGGTGGAAGTGTAGGATTTCATAAACATATGGCTATTATGTGCAAAATAACACAGCATATTTCAGTACATGAAGTAATTCAATGGTTTGTAGAAAATGTAAAGGATGATCGTATTAAAATACATTTTTTAGAAGAATGTGATCATAATGATATGTCAACGTATACTAAAATATTTATTAATGGTTTATGGTTAGGAATGATTAAAGATCCTTATGCATTGAAAGATTCATTTAGAGATGCAAGATTACTCGGCGTTATACCAAGTATAGTAAGTTTTTCATTTGATATTTTATCCAATAGAATTGAAATTTATAGCGACGAAGGACGTCTTACTAGACCATTATTATATTTTGAGGGTAAATCAAAAAATCAAATTAGTTATAAAGGTATTAATATAGATAAATTAAATTGGAAACAGTTAATAAAAGGAAAATTAATAGAAAAAAGAGAAAAGAGCGAAAGTAGTGATTTTCATGCAGATGAAGTATTTCATAAAGTTTCCATATTGGATGGAAAAAATGCTCAATTTGCTACAAATAAAGCAGTATTAGAATACATTGATACATCAGAAGCAGAAACACTTTATATTACAACCACAATTGATGTAAAACCAGGACATACCTATACTCATTGTGAAATACACCCTTCCCTCATATTAGGTATTATGGGAAATCAAATTATTTTCCCAGAACATAATCAATTACCCAGAGATGTATTCAGTTGTGGACAATCCAAACAAGCAGTATCTCTTTATCATTCTAATTTTTTTAATAGAATTGATAAAATGGGTGTTATTTTGAATTATGGTCAAAAACCTATTTGCCGAAGTAGATATTTACATTATTTAAATGAAGAAGAACATCCTTATGGAGAAAACGCAATTGTTGCAATTATGTGTCATACCAGTTACAATGTAGAAGACTCTATTTTAATTAATGAATCTGCTGTAAAGCGAGGTTTGTTTAATACAACATATTATACCATGTATGAGACACATGAAGAAACAAGTATGAGTCAAACATCTAATGCAAATGAAAAAAGAATTGCACCTGTATTAAATTATAATTTACAACGAACAAAACCAGGTTATAATTATAATGAATTAGATGAAACTGGATTGATAAAACCGAATACATTGGTAGACGACAAAACTGTATTGATTGGTAAAATCTCATATCCAAAAAATAATCCTACCATAGTAAGTGATGATAGTATTTTTCCTAAAAAGGGACAGCTTGGTTATATAGATAAAACATATATTACAGAAAATGATGAAGGTCGTAGAGTTGCAAAAGTTAGAATAAGAGAAGATCGAAAACCATCTGTAGGAGACAAATTTGCTAGTAGAGCTGGCCAAAAAGGAACAATTGGTGTATTAATTCCAGAAGAAAATATGCCATTTACAAAGGATGGTCTTCGTCCAGATATGATTATTAATCCACATGCATTACCATCACGAATGACAATCGGACAATTAGTCGAAAGTATTTTTGGAAAAATGGCATGTATCAAAGGATGTGGAATTGATAGTACTGCATTTTTAAATAAGGGCCCAAAAGATAAAATTATTGGGGAAGTATTGAATCAGTTTGATTATCATTCAAGTGGAAATGAATTAATGTATAATGGTATGACTGGCGAACAAATTGAGTCTGCTATTTTTACTGGACCAACCTATTATATGCGATTGAAACACATGGTAAAAGATAAAATTAATTACAGAGCACGCGGACCAAGAACATTATTAACTCGCCAAACAAATCATGGAAGAGCAAATGATGGTGGTTTAAGAATTGGAGAGATGGAACGTGATGGTGTCATTGCACACGGTATGAGTAAATTTTTATATGATTCATTAATGAACAGAGGGGATGCATATAAAGTTGCCATTTGTAATCATACAGGAACTTTAGCTATTTATAATAAAGAAACTGATCATTTTTATAGTCCACTTGCAGATGGACCTATTCAATATGATATTCTTGATAAAAGCACTTATATACCAAATTTAGTAACAAAATATGGTAAAGAATTTAGTATAGTGGAGATACCCTATAGTTTTAAACTGCTAATGCAAGAATTAACAAGTATGAATGTACAAATGAGATTAATTACTGCTGATAATATTGAACAATTAACAAAACAAGGAGATAGAAGAATTAATGAGAGACAATTTAATGTAACATCAGTATCACCTGGAAAAGAAGAAGATATCTTTGAAAGATTGAAGAGAGAAAATGAAGAAATTGCTAAATTTGAAAGTGAAAAAAATAAAAATTTGAATTTCTATTTAAATATGAATAATAATGCATTTATTGTAGAACCTGAATTGTTATCAAAAGAAGAAAAAAAACAATTATTGAATATGAATGATCAACAAATTAGAGCGTTCATTGAAGGTCATAATGTATCTGATTTGACTCCAAAACAAAAAGAAAATTTTTCTAGAATTATTAGTTCATCAGCACATTATATGAGATTGGAACAAGAAGTATCAACAAATGATTTGTACAAAACAATATTACGTGATGAAATAAATAAAATGTTTGAACCAACTAACTCAGAAAAGCAAATGTATAAAGAAATGTATGGTGAAAATTTGAATGAATCTGGTTCCAAAATAGGCACAATGTTTGGTGGGGGTCCTGATAAGCCAAATGATAAATCTAATAGTTCTGATTCTCAAAAAATTACAATTAAAAAAGAAGGTTATGAACACAGTTCAGAGTTTGGCTCAGTATCAAAAACATCTGAATTAAGTCATTCTGAATCATTTGAAAATGATGGTCAAAGCCAGGTTCAAGGAGGTCAAGGAGGTGAAACAAAAGTTATAAAGATTTAATTTTGATACAAAATATAAAATTGATTTAAAATAATTAATATAGTTTTTATATAAAATGGATTCCACGAATAGTTACATCAAACAGCTATATACTTCACGTAATACTATTTTAAGTTATCTCAAAAATATTGGGTACGATTGTTCTGATTATGAAAACTTCTGTTTTGAAGAAATTAATATAATGAAAGATACTGATAATTTAAGTTTTATTGTAGAAAATTCTTTAGGAGAGAAATGTTATGTAAAATATGAAATTGACGTAACATTCAAGCATAATGTTTTAAAAAAGAATAGCATTGTTACTCTCAAAACAAAAATATTTGATGGTGATGAACCTATTTTGACAAAAAAAGATACATTATTTATTGTTACAACAAATTATTCAGAAGATAGTGTTCATGCAATGATTAAAAATTCTTGGGAAAGTGAAGGAATATTTATTGTTTTGTTCAATTTAGCACATTTACAGATTAATATATTAAATCATAGTTATGTTCCAAAACATGTAAAACTTACCGATGAAGAAGCAGACGAATTCTATAAAAAATATAATGTAAATGAAACACAAATACCCGAAATCAGTAGGTTTGATCCAGTAGCTAGAGCCTTATGTTTAAGGCCAAAACAAATATGTAAAATTACTCGATATGATAAAATTTCATACAAAAATGATTATTATAGAATTTGTGTTTCATAAATATATATAAATTATATAAATGGCGTGCAATTTATCTGTTGATATTATAAATCAGCCAACTATTATAACAGATTTTACTGATTTTAGTAATTGCAGTTCAGCAGAGATTAATCGATATGTAATGGATTATAATAATGCAAAATATCCTGTGACTACTTGTTCATCTGAAAATATTGATTGTAAAGCACCATTTAATCCAAATTTTACAAATAAATATTGTACAGAAACTGAAGCAAAAAATTATGTAAAAGCATATAATAGTCAATGTTTGCTACCTAAATTAGATTTTGTTCAAAAAGATATGAATAAATTAATAAATCAATCAGTTACAAATGATCAATTGACTACTGCAACACAACTAAATAATGATACTATGAAATTGTATATGAATGATTATTATTATATTATCACAAAAGGAATTGTTTATTTTATTATATTAGGAATTTTTATTTATTTTTTTGGAATATCGAATTTAATTGAAGGAGTAAAAACAACTGGAACTGTATTGAAAGATAAAGCAATTGTTATAAAAGATAAAGCGGTTGAATTAAAAGATAAAGTTGTTCCAAAAGAAACATTATAATCATATGTTAAATATTTGTACAATATAAATGTCAGATCCAAGAAACGCACTCGGTAATCCAGATTATACTGGTCCGCCCCCACCACCGTTACAGTTTCCAGATATATCTTCTAGTAGTGTAGCAATCAAGGCATTCAATGCTGAATATGAAAATTACAAAAAAATAAATACAGCACCAAATTCAAGTTTACAAAATGAAGTAATTGAAACAACAAATATATTGAATAGAGAATATACTTTATTAGTCATATGGTTTATTATAGCTATTATTTTTTTTATTTTAACAATTGTTGCAATTATGTCTAATGAAATGAGCAGTTATATTTTATATCCTGCTTTAGGCTTTTTAATTTTTATTACATTTTATATAATTAAAAATATATATATTTATTTAAATGGTCTTTGATATTTCAGTAGAAGCGACTAATGCAAGAAATAAAGCAATAAATGACCAAAATGATCAGAACTATAAACAATATAATCAAAATAAAAATGCAGTATTAATTAATTTAGGAAAACTTAAATCTAAAGAACCAGTATCTAAATTACAAACGTATGAAGCAATTAAAATTGAAACAGAACAACTATTAATAAGAGAAAAAACTATATTTATTATTAATAGCGTAGTAACCGTTGGATTAATGGTTGCTGCAATTCGTATAATTTTGTAAGATTTAACTAATTAATTATTCAACTAGTATAATTATATTACAAAATTATAATGGGATATACTGAAGCATATACTGAGGCGTATACTGATGTTTCTTTTGTAACAACAGATGCATCTTTTGGAACTCCATCTGACATGACATTCAATGCAAATCAATACACTTTTTATAAAAGTGTTGAAAAAAATTTGAATGCATTGAGTCAAACAAGTAATGAAAATGTAAAACAAATACAAATTAATACGTATTATTATAAAAGATACAAAGCTGAAAACCAATTATTATATTTTATAATGATTGTTCTTTTATTTGTTATTATAATAACTTTAATAAAAAAAAATTATCCATTTTTAGATGATTTAGCTTATTCTATTATAATTGGAAGTATTTTAGGATTATCAATAATATATATTGTCTATTCTTTATGGATTATTATGAATAAAGATAGTTCAAATTATGATGAAAATGAATATTCGTATAGTACAAATAATATAACATCGGGTCCAGATCGTTCAAATACTCTCAATGATAGTTGTTTAGACAGTATTATACCTGATGTACCAATTCAAACAGTGAATACAGATAAATTAATGAGTTCTTTATTTGAATAATTAAAATAATTATTTAATGTAAATGACGCAAAAACATGTTAACGATTCACAATATAAAATATATGATCCTGCTTATGTAGATCCTTCTTATAATGTCAAAGATTTTAATACATATTTGAAGGTGGGTGGGTATGATAGAACTGCTCCACCAAATTATTTACAGCAATATGTAAATGATATAAATATTAACTCAAACTACAATTATGATATAGGACTTTCAACAGGACTTCTAAAATATTTAGATAGTTACAAAAGTGATCCTAATGCAAATAATCCAAACAGTGCCTATAAACAACGGCATATTGATGTAAATAAGTATTATATTATGAAATATCAATCAGAAAGTTATATTTTGAAATTAATTATATTTTTTTGTGGATTAGCATTAATAGGGTCTTTATTCTTTTTAAAAGGATTCATAAACGAATCATTATATATACTTTATTTAGGAATTATTATTAGTGTTGCAATGATTACAATTGTTTATAACATATACAAATTAATTTATAGAGACAATACTCATTTTGATGAAATTGATTTTGGTTATATGAATGATCCTGGAACGGACGTAAATTATCCAGATATATCATTTGATATTGTAAATCCAAATTTGAAAATTGATAAATGTGTATAAATTATGTTTAGAAATTTTATTATAAATAAATGTATTTACAATATAGATGGGTAGAAGACGTCCTCCATCAATATTTCGTCAAAATCGAGGTGGAGGTAGACGTAGAGGTAGAAATGTTGGAGGAGATGAAATATCTAGAAAAAGAAAAGAAATTGCAGATGAAGAAGTTGTCATACGAAATGAACATAATAAATTAGTACAAGAAGAAGCAACATTGCGAAGATTACAAGCAGAGTTGGCTGCATTACTTGCACGAGGAAATAGTGGTGGAGGAGGAGAACAAGGCAGCATGTTTCTTGCACTTCTTGGAGAAATTGCAAGATTACGTAATGAAATTTCAGGATGTGGTTCAAATTTGAATAATCTTCAGACACGATTTAATGAGTCTGATTCAAAATTAAGAGCTCTCAATGAACAAATGCAAACATTACGAGGACAATATGATACATTAAGAAATGAAAAGGCAATAGTTGATGCAGAATTACAATTAAGAATTTCAGAAATTGTTACATTGAAACAAACTATAGTTGAATTAAACGCAAAAATAGATGGGTTAAATGGTATTATTGTTAATTTAAATTCAATTATAGATACATTAAATACTCAAATAGGTAATTTGCAACAACAAAAAACATTTTTACAAGAACAAGTTTTTGTAAATGATGTAACAAATACAAATCAATTATTAGGTGTAAGCGAAGTGATAGATAGTAGTTTGAATCGCTTATTTGCTTATTTAAAATCATCGAATATAAATCCTGATGTTATCTATCAAAAAGTAAATTATAGAGAAATAGAACATGATAAGTTATATAATATAAATAAAACATTAGATGTATTGTACTATTGCTTTTATGCTGCATTTGTATTGATTATGATTTGTATGGGAAATACACAAAAAGAAAAATTTTTGATTTATTTAATGATTGGGTTAGTTCCTATTATATACCCATTTTTATTTAAATTTGGTAATTATTTATTCGGATTTTTATCTAGTGATAATCATGGACCAAAAAATGCATTTATAGATATAAATAATACCATTTTTGCATATAATGTTTGAATCTAGTATTGGATTTACAATTCTACTATAGAAATGTTATTCCATCCATCACTCGTTCGACCATATTTTTTACCCATATAGTCGAGCAATTGTTTGTAAGGAGGATTCTTTCCATTTCCATAATTCGATGAATACCAATTCTTGAAACAATCTTTGACAATACTAATCTTAAGTTTGTCTCCACTTACTGATGTTTGAATACACGAGGATGTGAATTCCAAGAATACATCCTGTTCCTTTCTGTAATCTTGACTCTTCTTCATCACTGCTTCACAATCTTTTACCTTACCCTGAGTTTCATAGGCAATCTGAACAAGCATACTCAAGAATACAGGAGCCCATGTTTCAAACTTCTCATCAATCTTAGGATCGATTTTGTATTGATACGGATAATCTTCCTTTGGAAACTGCGGATCATTATACGGATTATTTGTAAATTTTGATTTGTATTCTACTGCACGAACACGACGCCATGTACCATCATCAGTTGCAGTCATTTCAGGGAAACAATTTGTTGCAACCGCTAATTTGAATTGAGGAATAAATGTTACACTATCTTTGAACAATGCACGACACTGAATTGGGTCACCACCAGTAATTTCTTTCATAATACCTTCATTGATTTTGTCTCCATTCGATGGTTCTTGCATCACTGCATAACGAACACCAATGAGTTGAGCTACTTCAGACGATGTGCTACCAATACTATTTCTCTTTTGAGTAATAAGAGTAATGGGTACAGTGCCTTTGTATTCACCCAATACTTTTCCCATCAAATCGATAAGCTTTGATTTACCATTTGCACCAGTACCAATATAAATGTTGAATGTTTGATTCTCATTATTACCCAACAATGTGGATGCCAAATGTTCCATCATATATTGTTTCAATTCATCCTCTGGGAACAACTGAGACATAAATGTATCGATTTCTCTAATCACTTCTGGTTTATGTTTTTCATAATGTGATAATGGATAATAATCAATACCAGTTGTTTTACTAATATAATCATCATGTTTTCCCTTACGATGTACTTTATTATTGAAATCAATAATACAATTATTACAACCAATCAAATAATTATTTGTATTTAGTTTTGAATAAAACTCCTTATCATAAAAGATCTCTTTTGCTTCTTTCATGATATTATTTTTACTCGATGTCTTTTTAAGAAGAGCCGCCGTTTTTACAAATTTCAAGATTTGTTCTTTTCCTTCTGAGTTTGCATTTGCATCTTCTTTGGTAGGAGCTTTTACTAATGTCTCATTTTCTTTTTGTTTCATTAGTTTATGATAAACATTGTACATATCAGTTGAGATTTTAGAACGAACACTAATACCATCATCAATGATTTGCCATCGATTACTAATAAATTCATACCAAACAGAATCTTTGATACTTACACAAGTAAACGAGTCTTTATTCATTTGATATAAAACCATGGCCAAGTCAAATTCCGTATTATGATCAATTGAGTAAAATACATAATAATGAATCGTTTTACTTCTGATTTCATAAAACTCTTTTTCATTCGATGATTTACACCAGTACATGATTGATCTAAGTGTAAGACCCTCTTTGTTATAACTATCAAAATTAGACCACTTATCAAACATTTCTGGAATACTATCATAATCAAATTCTGCATATTGAGAACTAAATTTCAACCATGTGATAAAGAGTCGCGGATCTGTATTTTTCAATGCCCAACCTACACGAATCCATTTACTATAAGAACCTGCACCCCAATATTCAACTGGAAGAATCATTGTATAGGCATGAGCTTCCTTGATTAAATAATCAGTAGCAGGTAAATTCGAAATGTAGTCTTCAATATATTCATCCAATTGTTCCTGATTTTTTATTTCATAAGGTTGAATATTTGATGAAATATTGGAGAGAAGTTTTACTTTATTTTTGATAATCACTTTTCTTTTTCTTTTTCTTTCTTCAGAAAATTTTTCATAATCCTCTTTCATATTCTCATTCAATGGCATATACACCTGTACGCTGTCTCTGCATGTCAGCTGTTTGAAATTAGCCATTATCCATTCTGGTTTGATTTTTTCTTCTTTGATATTCCATGTACAAGTATCAGATTCATCTTTTGCATAATTACATTGAAACATACACGATAATTTATAATCTTCATTACCCGGTTTTCTTGAACCAAACAACTGCCAGTTTGCATGTCCTTCGAAAACTTTTTCATCGAGTACGTCACTCCATGTATTTGTAATTGGAATATCACTCCAAATATCACCAATCTCTTCTACAAGTGCTTTTCTTAAAATCAGTTTCATGACATAATCCATTTTCAAGTGAATCATAATATGTATGCCATCCTTTGTCAGCGTATCTTGCATATTTACATTATCTTTTTCAAATACAAAACATGTTATAGGTTTCCCATTATTTTCAACAATTTTATTAATATTTTCTAAAACAAGTTGTATAAAATCTACGATATGTTCTTTTGTGTGTTGTCTCTCTTCTACACTAGAATCATAACGAAAATCTAAATCAATCAGAATAGGTCCTTCATCCAGTTGTTTTTCTGTTAAATATGCTTGTTTCCTTTCTTCAAATACATGTTTTGTATAAACACGATAGAAATCATCAATATCTGATGATGGAATAGTAAAGGATCCTCCAAAAATGTTTAATTTTTGTGAAGCAATTTTAGTATAATTATGCTCTTTAGGATCTTTACAAATGAAACGCTTCAGAAAATTGTCCAAAGCCATTTTTTGTTATAATATTAGGATTTATTTTTATCTCAATTTTTATATACCAAATTTTTGAGACATAAATCTATGGTATAAATCTAATAAAGAAGATATGACATAAGATTGTATAATAAATTATATAATGAATCTATCATCAAGTATTCGATCTGCACGAAGAATTATGCTTGATTGCAAGGATATTATGAGTGAACCGATTGATAATATATATTATCATCACGATGAAGATAACTTATATAAAGGTTATGCTTTAGTAATCGGACCAAAAGATACTCCTTATGAAAATGGGTTTTATTTTTTTGAATTTACTTTTCCAGAAACATATCCTTTTAATCCTCCAAAATTGAAATTTCATACTTATGATGGATTTACACGGTTCAATCCAAATTTATACATCAATGGTAATGTTTGTCTCTCTATTTTGAATACATGGGAAGGAGAGAAGTGGAGTGCATGCCAATCCATTCGAAGCATTTTATTGACTCTGACAACCGTACTGAATGATAAACCACTTTTGAATGAACCCGGAATTACTCAAACTCATAAAGATTTTGATGCATATAATGAATTATTAGAATACAAAAATATTGAAATTTCTATTTTGAAATATTTAGAAAAAACTAATTTAAATTATGTTTTTCACTGTTTTTATAAAAATATGGTTGATCATTTTATTAAAAATTATCAAGTAATATGTGAAAAAATTAAAAAACCATCTAAACGTATTCAAATATCAATTTATACGATTGCATCTTATCATTTAGATTATTTCCATTTGTTACATTTATTAGAAATGGTTTATAATGAAAAGAAGAATTCATAAATTTTATAAAATTTGATAAATTTTAATATCATTTAAAAATTGATTTTAAATGATTTGTATAAACTATATATAAAATGAATTTCTGTAAGAAGTGTGACAACATGTATTATATGAAAATTGATAGTGGATCAAATGATTTAAAATACTATTGCAGAAATTGTGGTCACGAAGATGCGGATCTTAAGATTGAAAATTTATTGGTTTCTTCTTATGAAAAGAAAAAAAATGTGAATATTAGTATTAATCCTTATATTAAATTTGACCCGACTTTACCACATTTACATACCATTAAATGTCCAAATAGTGAATGTAAAACAAATAAACCTGATCAAATGTCAGATGTTATTTATTTTCGATACGATCATACAAATATGAAATATATTTACTTGTGTGCTGAATGTGATTTTAGTTGGAAACCCTAATTTATAAATAGATAATATATTTAGCCATATTTTTAATTTTGGAACGCATATACGGGATAATACACTAATAATTTCTTATATAATCTATATGAGCTTTACAACTCCTACGATTGATGTATATTTAGCTGGAACTACATTGGGTATAGGAAATGTGAATGCAAGCATAATCAATATTGGTCAAAATGGAACAACGATAAATGTTGGTGGAAAAATGATTGTTCCTGTTTCAGCCACTACACCATTTTTAAATGTTTCTGTATTTAATACATCTAATGCTTCTATTAATAATGCATCGATAAATAGTCTTTCTACTAATTCATTAAGTATAGCTAGTCAATTTTTTACAACATATTTGAATACTACTGTTTTTAATTCATCGAATGTATCTATTCTTAATGCATCGATTAATAATGCATCGATCAATAATTTATCAATAATCAATGCATCGATCAATAATGCAACAATAAATAATGTATCTATCATCAATGCATCAATCACTAGTATTTCAACAAATTCATTGAGCATTTCTAATCCATTTAATATATCAATATTGAATACAACTATTTTAAATTCTTCAAACGCATCTATTATAAATGCATCTATGAATAACGTTTCTATAAATAATATATCTATTATAAATGCATCTATAAATAATGCAACAATGAATAATGCATCGATGAATACTGTATCAATAATTAATTTATCAACAAATAATCTTACTTCAAACAGCATGGTAACATCCGTTTTAAATTCTTCTTTAACAAATTCTTCAAATTTATCAATCAATAATGCATATATAATTAATTTGTCTCTGATTAATGGTTCTATTAATAATGCATCAATTAATAATCTTTCTGTAAATTCTATGAATGTAACTACAGCAACTACATTATTATTGAATACGACCTCTATTAATTCTTCAAATATATCCGCTAATAATGCATCCATTAATAATGCCTCCATTAATAGTGCTTTTATCAATAATATTTCATCAAATATATTAACTGTATCCAACTTATTTGTTACAACGATAAATTTATCTACTATTAATTCTTCAAATATATCTACTAATAATGCATCTATTAATAATACATCTATCATTAGTGCATTTATCAATAATGCATCCGTAAATAATATTTCATCAAATACATTAACTGTATCCAACTTATTTGTTACAACGATAAATTTATCTACTATTAATACATCCAATGCATCCATTAATAATGCGTCTATTAATAATGCATCTATCATTAGTGCATTTATCAATAATGCGTCCGTAAATAATATTTCATCAAATATATTAACTGTATCTAACTTATTCGTTACAACGATAAATCTATCTACTATTAATACATCCAATGCATCTATTAATAATGCATCTATTAATAATGCGTCATTCAATAATGCGTCAATTACCACTTTGAATGTAAGTAATCTAATCATTAGATCATTATTACCAATATACATAGATTCTGCCACAACAGCTGCACAAATGTCTATAGGAACATCAAACTGTAGTATAATTACTATAGGTCAAAATGGCATTAGTATTAATATAAAAGGCGTTATAAATACTAGTACTATTAATACAACAACAGGAATTAATGCATCCAATGCATCTTTTACAAATGTATCCTTTACAACGATTGCAAATGGTAGTACTACTATTACGAATGGAGGAATAAATACATCAACTGGTTTATTTAGAGATATTACAGTAACAAATATAAATGGTCAGCTATATGGAACAGTTAGTTCAAATATGAGTTTTACAAATTTATCAGTTACTCAAAACTTTTCAATGCCTTCTACTGCTTTTATGAATATATCCAATGCATCTTTTACAAATGTATCCTTTACAACGATTGCAAATGGTAGCACTACTATTACGAATGGAGGAATAAATACATCAACTGGAACATTTACAAATGTTACAGTAACAAATATAAATGGTCAGCTATATGGAACAGTTAGTTCAAATATGAGTTTTACAAATTTATCAGTTACTCAAAACTTTTCAATGCCTTCTACTGCGTTTATGAATGTATCCAATGCATCTTTTACAAATGTATCATTACAAACATTGAATAATTTTTATTTGTATTCAAATACATCATTTGATCGTTATCCATTTGGATGTTATCTAGTATTAAATAATTCTTCTGTGAATGCGTATCAATATGAAACAACTATATATGGAAATAATGCAGGATTAAATACAACTGGAATACAAAATTCCTTATTTGGAGGACAGTGTGGAAAAAATATTACTTCTGGAAATACTAATGTAGGAATGGGATCTGATACATTATACTCATTAACTACTGGTGTTCGTAATACTGCAATTGGACAAGCAGCAATGGCTGCATGTGGGCAAGCAGTAAATGAAAATACAGCAATCGGTATGTTTTCTCAAAATATCGTAAATGGAAATTACAATACTGCAGTTGGAGCATTTACTGATAAAAATATAACAAATATAGGATCTAATTATAATACAGCAATCGGTTATAATTCATCTACTTCTAATAATATTGCAATTGTAGTAAATTCTACGGCGATTGGTGCAAATTCGACCACTGGAGGATTTTCTAATTCAACTGCAATTGGATATAATTCAGCATGTAGTACAAATAATCAAATCACTTTAGGAACTACAGCAGAATCCATTTATATTCCAGGATCACTTGCTGTAACCAGCACAGCAACTGCAGCATCATTCAGCTCTACATCTGATTTGAGAATGAAAGATATTATTAGACCAATTAGTATTGAAGAAGCCAAAAAATTTCTGAATAATAATTCTACGGTTATCTTCAAATGGAAAAAAGAAACTGATCATTCAATAAACTCAGGTTATATTGCACAAGAAATAATAGAATCAGGTTTTGAACATTTGGTAACTACAGTTGATAACAAAGATTTACTAGATGGTAAACAATATGTATTGAATTATGCAGGTATTATACCATATCATGGAACATTAATTAAACATCTATTGAATGAAATTGAAATACTAAAAGAACAAATAAAAAAATATATAAATTAAGTATATGACAACTGTTACTGCGAGTAATTTTCCATTATCATATTCGGGAGCATCTGCATTAACATCTACTACATTAACCAATAATTATAATGCACATGCGATGCCAGGAGCATGGATATATAGTTCAAATGGTTCATATCCTATTTATTATTCAATAGCAGATTTTGGAACAAATCAATATGGTTTTACATCAACAACTTATTATCAAATAATGCCTGGATATAAAATTATCTATTATACATCTAGTTATTTTAGTGGAACAAGTGCAACAATAGATAATTCGAATAATTCTTATTTATTAAGTCAATCTATAACTGCTACTATTTATAGTATAAAGTTATATTATCAAGGAGTTGAAATTACAAACATAAAACAATCTCAACAAACATCACTTAAATTACCATATTCTATTAAATCACAATATCCAAATACAATAGATCCAACTGGTTTATTGTATTATTATAAATTTGATACAGATACTCTTGATTATTCTAGCGGGTATGGAGTTCTAAATGGAACTAATACTGGATCGATTGTTACTACTGCTACCAAACTGTATAGTGGGTCACTCTATTTAAATAATGGAAATTATTTTCAAGTTCCTACTCATACTATAGATCAAACAAAGGGATACTCTGTTGCATTATGGTATAGATTGAATTCAACTCCAACTGGAACATACCCAAGAATTTTGGATATAGCAAAAGGAATAAATCAATCCAATGGAATGGCGTTGTATTATAGTTCTTCAAATAATTTATCATTTTCATCCAATACAGGTGGCACAGGTGATACTGGATTAAATTATGCAATGGATAATAACTGGCATCATGTTTGTATGACATGTTCTATCAATGGTTATTGGACAGTATATATAGATGGTTGTGAAATGCGTGCAACAATAATTCAAACTTTACCATTTGTTACTACAAATAGTGCAGGAGCATGGTTTTTGAATAAAAGTAATAATACTACAGAAGGAACAGCAAATGCAAACTTCAATCAATTACTTATTTTTGCAAGAGAATTAAAACCATACGAAGTGTATTATTTATATAATAGTCCAACTACATTAAATTTATCTTATTTACCTTTACAAATAAGTAATCAAAATCTTAAGTATTATTATCCGTTTACAAATAATTTGAATAATTATTCATATACTACAGGCATTGATGATAGTTCACATACAGGAACAACAATTGATACAACAAATACAATAATGAATTATGGATCATTAAATATAAATAGTGCAAATGGTTTTTTTCAAGTGCCATCACATTATATTAAAAATAAGTATAGTATTTCATTTTGGTATAAATTAAATTCATACTCAAGCGGAACATATTCTAAAATAATTATATTAGCAAATTCTTTATCTGGTGGAAGTTCTGGAGGACCATCATTAAGTTATGCAAATGCAAATTCAGGTTCTATATATTTTACTCCAATTGATGGGCAAACACCTAATATTTCAATCGGATACACAATGGATTTTAATTGGCATCACATTTGTTTAATTTATAATGGATCATGGACTATTTATATTGATGGCATTAATATCTATAGTATAACCAGCACTATAGTTTCTTCATTAATAAATTATTATTATATTGGAAAAAGCACTTATTCTGCTCATGGAAATACAAATGCAAATTTCAATCAATTTACAATTTTTAATAAAGAATTAAGTATTACAGAAATTAATACATTATATAAAAATCCAACAAATTATATTAATATCTCAAATATACTTTATTATTATCCATTTAATACAAATTTCAATAATATATCAACTAGTGGAAAAGTTACTCCCCCCTACAATGGATTAGATGATTCAAACCATGGTGCATTAACAATAGATAATACAAAAACAATTATGTCAACAGGTTCATTAAAAGTAGATAGTTCAACTGGTGTATTTCAAGTGCCACCTCATTACATTACAAATGGATATACAGTTGCATTTTGGTATAAATTATCTGCATATTCCACAGGAACATATTCTAAAATAATTCATTTTGGAACTGCTCTTTCAGGAGGAAGTCCTGGAGGCCCATCATTAAGTTTTGCAAATGCAAGTTCAGGTGCTTTATATTTTAGTGCAATTGATGGACAAACTAGTAATATTTCAACAGGTTATACTATGGATCTTAATTGGCATCATATATGTTTAGTTTATAATGGATCATGGACTATTTATATTGATGGAATTAATATATACAGCATATCTAGCACTATAGTTTCTTCATTAATAAATTATTATTATATTGGTAAAAGCACTTATACAACTGATGGTAATACAATTGCAAATTTCAATCAATTGATTATTATGAAACGGGCAATTAGTTTAACAGAATTATTTACATTATACCAATATCCATTAAATACTATAACATTACCATGTTCCTATTATTATCCATTCCAATCAAATTTTAATAATTGTTATGATTTACTAAATCCTATCGATGATTCAATCCATACAGGATTAATAATTGATAGCACAATTAGGATTGCTAGTTCAGGTTCATTAAAAGTAGATAGTTCAGTAACAGCATTTCAAGTGCCATCTCATTATATTACAAATGGCTATACAGTTGCATTTTGGTATAAATTATCTGCGTATTCCACAGGAACATATTCTAAAATAATTCATTTTGGAACTGCTCTTTCAGGAGGAAGTCCTGGAGGCCCATCATTAAGTTTTGCAAACGCAAGTTCAGGTGCATTGTATTTTGCTACAATTGATGGACAAACTAGTAATATTTCAACAGGGTATACTATGGATCTTAATTGGCATCATATATGTTTAGTATACAATGGGTTATGGAGTATATATATTGATAGTAATAAAATATATAGTGTATCTAGCACTATAGTTTCATCATTAATAAATTATTATTATATTGGTAAAAGCACTTATACAAATGATGGTAATACGGTTGCAAATTTTAATCAACTTGTAATTTTTAATCGTGAATTATCACAAAGTGAAATCTCATTATTATATAATAATCCAAGTAACCAAATTACTTTATCTGGTATGAAATATTATTATCCATTCCAATCAAATTTTAATAATTATTTAGTTCCAATTGTAAAAGGTATTGATGACTCATCTCGAGCTTCAGGAGGAGGTGCATACATAGATCAAACAACAACAAAAATGAGTATTGGATCATTGTACTTAGATAGTTCTAAGGGTGTTGGTGTATTTGCTTTACCAAAACATTACATTACTCCAAACTATAGCATTGCCATGTGGTATAAATTAAAATCATATCCAACTGGAAGTTGGTCAAGAATCTTTGATTTAGCACCTGTATATGGACAGGGTAATACAGTAACATTGACTTTTTCGAATACAACTGGTACATTGTATTTTACTTCTAAATCATTATCATCACAAGATAATCCAATTGGTTATGTTGTATCTGATTTTAATTGGCATCATATATGTTGCACATATGCGTCTCCTATTTGGAAAGTATATATTGATGGAACATTATATTATACACAGTCAAGCACTATCACTACACCATCTCCAACTACATTATTAAATTCTCCTTTAATTGGTCAAAGTGTATTTTCAAATGATGCAAATGGCATTGCTAATTTCAATCAATTAGCTGTGTTCAATATAACCTTGAGTCAATCACAAATTACAACATTGGCTTCATCTACTAATTCTTCTTCAATGATTGATTTACCAAATATGATGTTTTATTATCCGTTCAATACTAATTTCAATAATTATGTAAATATTTTTTATTCTGGCATTAATGATGCAAGTTATTCATCATTTTTAGATACAGTAACAACAAAAATGGATACTGGTGCTGGATCATTAAAAGTAACAAGTGCTTCAAATTCATTTATGGTCCCTGCACACAATATTACATCTGGATATACTATAGCATTCTGGTATAAATTATCTGCATATCCTACAGCTGCATATGCAAGAATATTTGATTTTAGCACACAAACTACAATTGGTTCAGCTGGAGGTCCAGTATTATTTTATAATGGAACAACTGGTGCAATTGCATTTTCACCAAGTGTATCAGGATATGCAAATAATGTTACTACAATTTATACGATTGATTTGAATTGGCATCATATATGTATTACTTATATAAATTCATCATGGAATATATATATTGATGGAGCATTAATAAAAAATATGAGTTATACTGCAAGTACATCTCTTTTGAATTATTGTTCTATTGGAAAAAGTAATTATTCTGGAGATGGAAATGCTATTGCTAATTTTAATCAACTTGCTATTTTTGAAAGAGTATTAAGTGATTCAGAAATAATGTATTTATATTCATACCCAACATATAATATAAATTCTACACTTAATTATGTTTCTGGTAAAGTTGAAACTTCTAAAACTAGTCTAAGTAAAGTAACTAATTATGCATATCCTGGATATGGAACAGGATTAAATACAAACAAAATAGTAAAGGATAATTTGGGAAATATATATTTAAATTTAACTTCTCGATCAGTAAGTATATATCGAAAATCTACTGGATTGTGGACAACTATTGATACAGATCCAAATCAATACAGTAATATTGGTGCATATAATAATATATTGTATTATAGTAAACTAATTATTCCAACTGCAGCAGATACATATTATCAATTATATAGATACGATATAACAACTAATAGTAATATTTTTATGAGAAATTTCAATTATCGAGTTAATGCTTATATAATAGACATTACGAATAATTATTTAGTAGTAGGTGGATTTTTTGGAGGTGGAATTTTATGGTTCAATCTTACAACATATGCGTATGTAGGTAATACAACTGGGCTATCAACATCTTGTATGGCTGTAGACTCATATAATAATTTATGGTGTGGATATATAAGAGATAGTACTAGAGCAGAAGCTAATAGAAATATTTTTATATATAACATTTCAACAGGATACTTCAATCGTGATGTATTTACATCTATATATGGAGGTATATATCATATTACTATAGATAAATTAAATAATGTTTATGCTGCGGGAGGAATAAATGATCAGGGAACAAATCTAAATCAAATTACTAAATATACATATTCCACTGGTATTTGGAGTACTCTTACAGGAATGACTGGAACGATTACTGCGTTAAGTATAGATAGTTTGAATAATCTTTATGTATCAGGTAATCTTACAATTGGTTCTACTACAGTTAACCTTGCATATTATAATGGAACATGGAACACAGTATCTTATGTATATGGAACATTGGACACTTTATATATAGATACTTCAGACAATTTTTATTTTGGAGGAAGCTCATTATCATCTGATATTTTATCCAATACCATGTTTATACAATATAATTCAACACCTATAACTACAATTACTACTACTCCTATAAGTACAATAAGTTATCCAGCAACATCTACGAATAGTTATCCAACATTTCCAGGATGTTATTATTTAAGTAAACAAAATACCGTATATCCAATATATACCTCAACAAATACAATTGCAGCAAAAGATGATGTATGGTGGGTTTTACCTGGATATAAAATTATTGTATATATTGGAACAAACTATACATCAAGTAATTTTATAGTGGATAATACATATGGATTCAACAACATGTCTAAAATGTCTGATTATCCAAATCAGGTTCAATCTGTCAAAATGTTTTATAATGGTCAACAATTGATTGATGGTGCACCCCAATTATCTAACAGTGTAAATATGTTCACAAATACAATACCTATTTCAGTGCCTTACACATATAGTGTATCAACTAACGAGAGTGTAATAAATAGTTCATTTCCTTCTTATCCAGGTGCTTGGATGATTGGAACAAATTCGACAATGCCTATTTATATATCTATTCAAGATCTTACTCTCATGTCATATGGTTCAAAAGATCTTAAATATATGATTTTACCAGGATTCAAAATAATATTATATTCAGGCACAAATTATACTGGAACTACACAAACCTATGACAATAGTGGTTACAACATGTATTATCCTCAATTAACAACACAATCTACGACAAAATCAATAGAACTTTATTATAATGGAATGAAAATTTTTTCTTATAAAAACTATTATGCAAATAAGGATAATATCGATTTTGCTGTTTCAGTAAGATTAGTTATTCCTAGTTATAGTGGTCCTGTTGTAAATGTACGTAATTCATCAACAAACGTAACTCAAGATTTTTACGCAGATAAATTTCAAACATATTTAACTACTGGTCCAAATAATACAGGTACTACTTATGCAAGTTGGATTAGTACAAATACAGGATACATTACAAAATTATATGATCAAAGTAACAAAGGCAATCATGCAATAAATGCTGCTAACAATACAACTCAGCCAAATTTAGCACTGATAAATAATAAATATGTCATTCAGTTTCAAAGTGGAAATTCAACTGTTTTAAATTTAACTAGGTCAACTCGTCCAAACACAATTTTTTGTCATTTTTATAATACAAATTTAGAATTTGGAACAATTATTTCAACAAATAGTGATTATGGAATGAGATTTGGAGCATATCAGGCAGAATTATCTGGAAGAAATATTAATGGTAATACAACTCAAGGTGATTGGTATTTCAGTTCTATAGGAACAAAATTAGCCTACGCTAATAATGTAAATATTACATCAACAAACACACTTTCTGCAACAAGTGTATGGCAAGTATTTTCAGTTTCTGTTCAAACTTCTATTTGGTGGTCTGGAACTATTACAAATGAATATTTTACAAAAATTGGTAAGGATGGATATTCAAATAATCGTTCTATAAATGGATATATGACAGAAATGATTTGTCATAATAAACAAATGTTTGAAAGTGATATGATAAATTATTATAATGATTCTTTATTTACAAACCAGTTAACTATACCAAAAATTTATACAACACCTACAACTTATGATTTACCAATAACATATGATTATACAAAATCATCAAATATAACTTTTGCCATATCTATGCGTTTAATTATTTCAACTTATACTGGCCCTATTGTAAATGTTCGAAATTCATCGACAAGTGTAACACAAGACTTTTATACAGATAAATATCAAACATATTTAACTACTGGTCCAAATAATACAGGAACTACTTATGCAGCTTGGATTAGTACGTATACAGGTTATATTACAAAAATGTATGATCAGAGTGGTCAAGGAAATCATGCAATAAACAGTACAAATGCAACTCAACCCAATTTAGCATTAGTCAATAGTAAATACGTAATTCAATTTAATTATAATAATTCGACTACTTTATCATTAACTACACAAGTACGTCCAAATACTATTTTTTCTCATTTTTATGATAATACAATTAGTACTGAGAATATATACACGTTAATTACTTCATCAGGTGATTTTTCGATGAGAATAATAATTCCAGCAGGAACAACAGTATCAAATAGTGTAAATACAGGTGATGGAGGAGATTGGTATTATCAAGCATCAGGCACTAAATTATCTTATATAAATGGATCCAGTGGTTTAACTATAAATACCACTTTATGGACAGTGCTATCTTTATCTGTCCAAACACCTGTATGGACATCAAGAGTTGCAAATGCATATTTTACTGCAATTGGATCAAGTGGATATTCTGCACCAAGAGGAATGAATGGATATATGACAGAAATGATTTGTCACAATACACAAATGGTTGCAGCAGATATGGTAAATTATTACAATGATAGATTATTTTAATTATACGTTTGGTTATAATTTTGTAATCGATGCCTTTATAAAATTGAATTTAAAAAAAATACATATACTATATTAAAATGAGTGATAACGAATTTGAACCAGAAGAAAATTTTGATGAAGAAGAGGAAGAAGAAGAGGAGGAGGAAGAAGAGGAATTAGAAGATATGGAAGATATGGAAGACGGTAGTATAGCACCACTCGAAGTAGATGATGAAGATAATATACCAATCAATGAATATAAAACTAAGTTTTCAAATGAAATGAGAAGTGAATATATCAAATCCTATCATCCAGAAGAAATTCATAAACCATTTGATGAAATTTATCAGCTATCGCATGTAACACGTAATGAAGAAGGTAATATTATTGACGATAATCATAAAACATATCCTATTTTATCTAAATATGAAAAGACACGAATAGTTGGATTAAGAGTATCTCAATTAAATAAGGGTGCAAAACCATTCATTACATTGAAAAATAAAATTTTAGATAATTCTCTTATTGCAGAAAAAGAATTACAAGAAAAAGCATTACCATTTATTATTATGCGTCCAATTCCAAATGCACCATCTGAATATTGGAAAGTATCGGATTTAGAACTTATCTAATCAGAACCTCCTAGCGACAACCTACGGTTTCGCACTTTCCCTTTGTAATCTTATTTTGAGGGAGGTTCGGAACCGTAGGTTCTGATGGTCACTCGAATACTTTTTTCTGGATCCGAGGTAGTTTTGTATTCAATAATTTTTCTAATTTAGAAATAATTAAATTGGTTGGAACTTCTTTACCTTTTTCATAATTTACCATTGTATTAAGATTCATTCCTAATTTCAATGCTAAATCTTTTTGACTCATTTTATTTGCCATTCTAGCTTGTTGTAATGCTTTTTGAAAATCAAGAGAAGGCTCTTTCAAAGTTACTTTGTCTTTATCTTTTACTTGGGTTTCTTGTTTTTTATATGATTCACCTGTTTTAATATCAGACTTTTTTAAAACAACTGTTTCCCAATCTTGAAACTGCATGATTATATATAGATTTTTATTTTTAATATTTAATAAAAATCTATTATAAATGATTCAAGTAGAAGAGGTTCCTTATGCTTATATAAATTTAGATATTTCGAATATAGAATCATTCCATAATGATGTTTCAAATATACCAGTTTCAGTAGAGGTTGTTCCTCATAAAGCATATTTAATTGATGAACCTATTACACATTCAGGAGCATATTTAAATTTTCATATATTTAGATTATCTCAGAACAGAATAAATAGAAATGATCAAATTAGAGGAATATCGCATAATTACACTATTCAAAGAATAAAATGTGTATTTTATACAATAATTTCAATTCCAATTACAATTATTTTAATTGGTTACATTTCTACAATATGGGATCGAAGCTAGAATAAGATTGAATATTTCATATAAACAAAAAAATATAGTATAATAAATGATTCAAGAAATACCATTTGCGATATATATTAAGGATGAAGAAAGTATAGATGTTTCCTTGAATGTTTTGCCTTTATCGATTGAGATTGTGCCTCATACTGCAAGCGTAGTTATGAATTTATCAACAAATAATACAGATTATACAGGAACATTTGAATATAAATTTAAAGTATTCTTTATTCTATTTTCTTTTTCAATTATGACCGCACTTATATCCTTTCTATTTCTTCTATCAAAATAAATATTTAAAACTATTTGTTAAAATATAATAACAATGATTGAAGAAGTCCCTTGTGGCGTATTTATTAAAACCCAAAATGATTCAAATAAAAATATTTCAGATTCGATTGAAATTAATACACTACCATTATCAATAGAAATTATTCCACATAAAGCAATTTTAATACAAGAAGCAGAAGTAATTATTGTCAGTCGTAATTATCGTTGTAATTATCATTATTCAAAATGGTGTTTTTTTATATTTTGTGGTATTCCATTTATGTTTGGTATATTGTTAGTAGTAGGTATTTTGAATCCAGAAGCATTACATCTTTAACACTTCCATCGACTGCCACAATCAATACATGTCACATACGTTGTCATCGGCTCATCAGCAGATCTGGTTTGTAATTGATAATAGGTACACTTGTTCGATTTACATTTTCTGCAAATGAAATTATCAGTAGATGCTTCAATCTTAGGAAAGTATTTATTTTCAAGACGTTGTTTCTTTTCTTCAATAAGTTTATCCCATTTTTCTGGATATAATTCTTGATGTGATTTAAATGCAAGATCAATTGTTTTGAATGTTTTGTCCAATACTTTCTTCAATAATTCAGGATTTTTTAAATTGAAATAAATCATTTTGAATTTATCTACATAAAGTAAAACAAAGTATTTGTTATCCCAACGCTTAATAATTTTATATTCCTCTGCAGTTTGAATTGTTTTATTATATATACTTTTTTCAATATTGCGAGACATAATATCATTATTAATAATATCTTGAATTGATTTAATCACCCTTGAACGAAATGCGACTGGGTCTGGAACAATCATTTTTACTATTATCTATGGATTAATATTTAAATTCAATTTTTATAGCAAAATACTTAAAGTATTTCAATGATATTATTCATGAAATTCAAAATCAACATGAAAATCAAAATAATTCTATTTATTTTATTATGTTTTATTACAAAACTTAAATGGAATAAGAATTACAAAATAGTCTATGATATACCTTTCAAAAAATCAGATCCAATAATGGATATTGTAGTTGGTCCAGGAGGAAGATATGGAACCTATACTTTGGGTATATGTCATTATATAAAAAATAATTTTGATATATCAAATAAAAAAATATTAGGATTTTCATCAGGATCATGGAATTCTCTTTTTATGTGTATGAAAAAAGAATACGTTACACCAGCATTAAAAAGATCATTTTCATTAAGTAACGAACCTATTTCAATTATGTTGAAAAAAACAGTAGATATATTTAAATCATATACAATCGATCATTTTGATATTGATAATTTATATGTTGCAACAGCATCATTTAATAAAACAGTCATTTACAATAAATTTTTATCATTGGATGAACTTGTAAGATGCTGTACATCAAGTTCATTTATACCTGGTATAACATACAAAGATATCATTTATTTTTATAAACAACGACCAACAGTGGATGGTGGACTTCATTACAAAAAATATATAAAAACATTATCTCCAAAAACACTTGTTGTAAATTTTAAAATGTTTGGAAGATACAAACACATTAATATGATGAAAGAACAATTCAAAAAATACAAACCAAGTGCATATTTTTTATATATAAAAGGATACCAGGATGCAAAAAAGAATCATTCTTATTTTGAAAAATATTTAAATTAATATAAAATCAAATCGTGTATAAATAGTATGTTTAATTCAAAAATATTCAAAAAATCTCTTGGAATTGGGATTATTTCATGTATTCTTTATAAAACAATTCAATATTTGGAACAATATCTAGATAAGTCGTACAAAGTAATCGATGATGTAATTCCTGATATTCTTATATCATGTGGAGGAAGATATGCCGGATATCAACTAGGTATATGCCACTATATAAAAAATAATTTTGATTTAACACATAAAAAAATATTAGGTATTTCTGCAGGTGCATGGAATGCAGTATTCATGGCAATTAAAAACGAAAAACATACGAATGATATTTTAAATAAAGTATTTGAAATAAAAAAGGATACGTTACCAATCGCTTTGAAAAAGACAAAGGCTGCAATTGATAAATATGATATAAGTAACTATAATATCAAAAATATTTATATAGGAACAACCTATTATAATAAAACAATTATTCATAATAAATTTTTATCGATTGATCAACTATCAAGATGCTGTGTTGCAAGCTCATTTATACCATTTTTAACTCATAATGAATTGTTTTATTTTTACAATAATCGTTTAACATTTGATGGAGGATTTCATGCAGATAAATATATAAAAAAAATACCACCCAGTACTCTTGTTATAGATTTTAAAATGTTTGGAAGACATATGGATGATATCATTTATAAAGATATTTTTCGAAAAAATAAACCAACAACCTATGAACTATATATGAAAGGGTATCATGATGCAAAAAAGAATCATTCTTATTTTGACAAATATTTAAAATGAAATGACCAAAATGAAATGACCAAAATGAAATGACCAAAATGAAATATAGATTTATTCTTCTTCATATTCTTCATATTTTAATTCTTCATCCACGCGTTTTCCCAAATAGTGAGTATCATGATTGTCGACATTATCATCTGCATCATCGGTTTCTGTATTTGATTCTATTTCATATGTATCTGAATCAGTTGCTATCGCAGTTTCTACAATTGAATCTTTCATTTTAGAAATATAAAATAATTTCCATTCATCTAATGAAATAGAATCATTTTTTTTGATAATGCATAAAGTTCCATAATACTTATCATTCGTAGAAAATTTATATTGATTTTCTTTATCTTTTTTACCAGTCCTTTTACCATACAATTCATATGTATCCCATTGACATAATTGTTCAAAATCTTTATTTGTTCTATATCCACATAATGAATACATTTTTTCTAAAGATTTCACATTTTTTTCAATAATATTACCATCCTTTTCAATAAGAAGAATTTGCATTTGTTAATCTATATTTTGTAATTTGTTTAAATAGATTTTATTTATATCAATAATGAAGATATACGTTGATGGTCAATCATACAATGATTTGGAATATGATACAAAACAAACCAGAAAATATATATATACAAATGATGGAATCTATTGTTATAAAAAAGAATTACAAAAAATGGAAATGATTGAAGATATAAGAGAGAAACTATATAAGAATATGCATTTTTATATAGATAATTCAAAAATAAATTACACAGATATTATTTATCATATACCATATTTCCATTTATCATGTGAAGAAGAAATATGTAAAAAAAATATTGGAGATGGTTTATTTTTAGTAAAAATAAATTATTTTGATCAAGTTGATCATTATTTTGAAACAGATAGAATAGATGACTCAGTATATGATGCAATTATTACGTTTTTATCTTCTAATTAATTTAAATAGTCTAATTATGTACAAAATTATTTATTTATTTATTACGATAGCTATTATTCATTTTATATTATATTATTTTAATTTTGATTTTGATTTTCAATCAATTACAAATTATTTTTATAAAGAAAAAATCGATCTTACTCAAATAAATGCATCCATAAATGAATCTATAAATGAACTTAAAACATTAAATGAATGTATTAATAATGGAGAAATTAATACCTCTTTTTCCTAAAATAAATAAAATAAATTATGATGTAGTCAATCACTTAACAAAAAATACAAATTCAAATTCTGCAAGTTGTTTATTTATTCCAAAAGGACCAAAATTATTTGCATGGTTTACGTATTATAATAATAAACCAATATGTTTATTTTATAATCAAGAACAAGAAAAAATAGTTTCCCATTATGTATGTTTTAAAGAAGAATTGTCTCTAGGAACAATATTATATGGAACGTTGATAGATAATAATTTTGTATGTGAAACAATTAATTACTATAAAAATGAATTAATAGGAGGTAATTTTATAAATAAAATAAATATAATTAGAGACATATTGAAATTTTCAATTAGAGATAATGATTTTCATAGTATATCCTTTAAATTACCACAAATGTCAAACTCAAAGATACTATTAGAGTGTTCTAATTTACCATATCAAGTATATGGTATATTACAAATAGAGAATCGACCAAAACTAGTTATTTTAAATCATTTATTTGGCCATTTTCATATAAAAAAAGATTATTCTTTAGAAGATGTTTACAATTTATATGCATTGAATGAAAAAAACGAACTTACACTATATACGACTGCTTTAGTAAATGATTTTAAAACAAGTCATTTTTTAAAAAAAATATTTAGGATAAAAAAAACATATAAAAATATTGAATTTAGCGATGAAGAAGAAGATGAAAATCAAAATATACTTTATGTAAGTTGTCTATATATTCATGAATTTAAAAAATGGAAACCATATGTTTTAAAACACGGGAATGCAGATTCTATAAAAACAATTCTATTTAAGGAAAAAAAAAATATTGCGTTATAATATAAATGGTCGAATTAGAAGGTCTAGAAAGCACGTTAACTAAATCTGGTGCACCAATTGATGGTGGAACTATGCATGGCGGCAAACGTCGTAGACGTGGTGGCAAGTCTCGCAGAACTCGTAGACGCATGCGTGGTGGTGATGGTAGTGTTAAACCAGAAGAGGTTTTGATGGGCGGCAAGTCTAGGCGTAAAAGAAGGAAGGGACGCAAGGGTAAAAAGAGCCGTTCTTCCAGAAGATAATAAATTTTAGATATTTAAATTATATATGTATATATAATTTAATGGACACATTCAAACAAGGTATAAGCGTAAAACAAACAAATAATCCAGCAAAAATGAATATGGAAGAAGGACAATTCTCTTTAATGCGAAAAGTATTTAAAGATTCAGTTGCACAAAAACGAAATAATGCAGGATCAACATTAAATTTATCTTTTAGTGATAACTCTTCTTATATTGCAAGAAAAAAGGCAATTGCTATAGGTAAGCAAAATAAGGGCAGTGTATCTTACATGTCGTATGACCCTGTATATGTAAATCATGTCATTCGAAAACAACACTCGTCTGGTGCGGTTGTTCCTAAAAAGAGTATTGCACACAAATAATCATAATTCTATATTAATGTAATTAAATTTATTAAAAGCTTAATTACATTTGAAATGCATCATTAATGACTTTATTTTTTTCAATTTTATTTACTTTTTTCAAAACAATTTTATGATCATATAATGTCTCAAAACAGTTGTTATCTTCATGTAATTCAGGGTATATTTTAGTAAGTGGTTTATCAATAATCAATAATAAACGTTCATATCCAAGTAATTGTCTATATTCATCAATATCTAAATTACCATAATATTTATTTAAAGTATAGTACGGGTTTGGTGCCAATTTAATATTTTTTTCATAATTATATATTTTACCATAAATATAATTTAATAATTGATATCTCTCAAATTTTGTATTATCATCAATCTTTTCATTGAACAAAAAACTACATGCACATTCTGGACTACAAAAACAACCATACACATTGTATTTTTCTTTAAATGCACCTGATGGAATGTATATACTTGGCGAATCAAAACCACACGTACACCAAAAACAATCAGATTTTTTACAAATGCTATTCGTATTTAATGACTTTTCTAGTTCAGATAATTTAGAATATATTGCCTTTTTTTGTTTATCGCCCTTTATTTCTTTTTTATCATCTAATAGTTCTTCTTTAACAATTTCATACGAATTATCTTCTGTATATGGTTCTACATTGCAAATTTCAGGATTATAATTAGTAATATCTTCTACTTTAATATCTGATAGTCTACATTTCAAATGTAAGATAATATTTTTTTTTTCAATATTTACATTAATATTATTTTTTTCATTTTTTACTATTTTACCTCCTTTAGGTTTACGGCCTCTTTTTTTAGGTAATATTATATTTGTTGCATTTATTTCTTCCATTACTATGATAAATTATATCAATTTAAATACTTTTATTAAATTAATTAAAATGTTGCCATGGATTGAAAAATATAGGCCAAATCATATTGATGATATTATATTAGAAGATGACACCAAAAAGATGTTATTCGAAATGGTGAATACTAAAAATTTCCCTAATCTTTTATTATATGGTCCTCCAGGAACAGGAAAGACCACAAGTATCATATGTTTATTAAAAATGTATCAAGAAAAATATAAATGTACTAATAATGTCATGCACCTAAATGCATCAAATGATAGAGGTGTTGATCTTATACGTACTCAAATTTATACATTTATTCATACACAAGGAATGTTTCATAATCATTTAAAATTTGTGGTCTTGGATGAGGTTGATTCTATGACAAAACCTGCCCAATTGTCTCTGTTGAATTTATTACATATCCAAAATGTACGATTTTGTTTGATATGCAATTATATAAGTAAACTTATACCCAATCTGCGTGATTCGCTTATGTTGATCCCTTTTTACAATACGATCAATGATTCATCTTATATTCAAAATATTATTGAAAAAGAAAATGTGGATATTGATGAAGATGTAATTAATAATATAAAATTTAATTATTATCCAGATTTAAGATCTACTATTAATTGTTTGCAAAATTATCATACAAATCCTATGCCAATGATTGATCAATCATTTATCAATGATATTTGTATTCATTATGAAAGAGACAAGGTAAAAGAATATGTGAAAACCATTTATTTGAAAGATTTTTTTATAAAATTATTTATGAAAATGATAGATTACAATATTGATAGTAAATTATTGTCTCTTATGAAAGAACTAATAATAAAACAGGACTTTGAATATTTTGATAAATATTTAATGCCTTATTTCATATCATTGAATCCATGATTCAAATATATTCACAGCAAACAAGTTGGCCATTAACTAGTTTGAATGGTCTGCCACACCCCCATATTTTATCTTCATGTTTGAGTTTATCACATTCTTCTTTTTGCAAATGTGGCTCAATTTGTTTGCCAGTATCTTTGCAAATACCACACCGAAATATAGCACAATTTATTTCTATAACTTCAATTGCAATAGTACAATCAGGATAAGGACAATTTAAAATTATAGGGTCAGGTCCCATCTTCTTTATATGAATATATAAAATTGATTTAAAACAATATAAAGAAGTATGTATTAAAATGGAAGATCTAGATCTTGATTCTGATTGGACAAATTTTATTACACATGGTAATAAACAAACTGAAGTGAAAGAGAGAAAGGAAATAAAAATGCCAGAATGTGATCCAATTAAAATTAGTACAAAAACAAAAATTATTTATTTAAATGTTGAATTAGATCTTAAAAAATTATTCTGGTCTTTACCCATGATTGATTATCAAGAAGGAAAAGAAGGTATTATTAAAAAACAAATTAAATTTAATTTCAATACAAAAGAAGAAGTGGATGAATTTGAATACAATCTTTCTTTAGAAAAAAGAATACATAGTGTCTCTATTTTAAATCAGATCGATTCGCCAAATGGGCGTGTTAAATTCAAGGATATTCGTAAAATTGATATTGGTATATGTAAAAATGATTTAATTAAAACAAAGAAAAAAACAAAAAGTGCATTCTATAATTGTTTTGTAATTATTCATCGTGTTAAAATTGGAGGAATTTTCAGAGAGATCCATATGAAATTATTTAATACTGGAAAGATTGAAATACCTGGGATTCAAAATGATGAAATGGTAGTTTCTGCTGTAGAATGTCTCAAAATTTTATTAGAACCTTATTATCAGAGACAAATATCTGAATTAATTGAAAAAAGAGAAACAATTTTAATTAATTCAAATTTCAGTTGTAATTATTATATTAATCGAGAACAATTATTTCAAATATTAAAAACAAAATACAATGTAAAATGTAGTTACGATCCATGCAGTTATCCAGGTATTCAATGTAAATATAAGATTAAAAGTTTAGAAATATCATTTATGATCTTTAGGACAGGAAGCGTATTAATTGTAGGAAAATGTGAGAATGAGGATTTATATGTTATTTACGATTTTATCAAAAATATATTCAAAAATGAATTCATGAATGTTTATGAAGAAGTAAATGAAACAAAAGAAAAAATTAAAAATAAAATTAAGAAAATTATATATATTGAGGGATAACCAATATAAAGAAACTTTTACCTAATAATAAATATATGGAAAAAAAGGATGAAATGCCACTCCCAAGTCAAAAAATATTACAACATGCATGCAAATTAGCCTGCACACATGATAAGCCAATTATGATGGACTATTGGGTAGATTCACATGCAGGTGGAAAAGTAATGATTGGTGTAAAAGAGAGCGAAGAAAAAATACTTGTACGAAGTGAGGAAGAATACACCAGCCCAATTTCCAAAGTATACAAGGTAGGTGATGAATTTATTTTAATTACGGAGAACTCGATTTATCTTGTATCTGCAAAGATTCCAACTCGCAAGATTTCTTGAAATACTTAAATTTTTATTTGAACATTAATTTTATTTTTTTGAACATTTTTATTAATTTTTTTATATCATTTTTATTTGTTATAAATAATTTATATAAAAGAAAAATTAATATTATAGAAAAAATAATTATATAGACATAAGACATAAATGATCTATAAAAAACATTTTTGATTTTTTTACTAATTGTCAATTTAGATATTTCTTTAATATTTTCTATTGCTATATTTCTTTTTTCTGTAGTATCATTTAAACGATATACATGATGATTATATGAATCAAATAAAATAGAATATACAAGATCAGGATCTTTTATAAATTCGATCAATATATTTATATCTGCACCAATTTTATAAGAAACCATATTCATGTAATCATAAGGATCTATAATAGTTTTTAATCTATTATAAGAACAAGGAAATTCTTTTTCTTGTTTTTTATCATCTTGAATAGATTCTTTTTTCATTATTTGTTGAGAAGGTAAATTACATTTTCCACAAATATATTTTGCAATCCATCTTGATTGCATTTCAGATATCATTGGTATAGAAGTTAAATAAGGACGAATAAATCCAACAAATGAAACGGTTGGATCATTTATACAAAAAATATGTTTATATTTAATTGAATCTATAATATCGTGTTGTAAGAAATTCATACATTTTAATGGTTTATAACCAGTGCAAAAAAGAATTATATCATATGATTCAGTTTTTCCACTTTTGAATGTAATATTTTGTTTATCAATATTAATTATTTCATTTTGTGGTTCAATTGTTCCTTTTGCGATTTGATCTATAATATCTCTCGATTTTACATAATAAGAATTCAAATATTCACATTTAGGTTTCCATATATCAATGCCTGAACCTCCTTCACCCCAAACAAATTGCACATTATTGAATTTATATGGATCTATACGTTTGGTCATAAATTTTTTTTGAAAAATATTTTTTAATAAAAAATCTATTGATCTATTATATAGCATATCTGCTGGTTCATATGCACCTAAATTTCTATTTTGAAACCATACTCCATTTTTTATAGAAACAGTTATATTATTATTATCTTTTAAAAATAATGCACAATCTACTGCTGTATCACTTCCACCAACTATCAATATTTTCTTATTAATTACATTTTTTATAGTATCAAACTCATTACTATGCATCATTGTACCTGTAAATTTTTTATAAAAATTATCATTTGGTATGTTTGGACAATCATTTACTGTTCCTGTTGCAATAACTACATTTTTACATTCGTATGTTCCTCTATTTGTATTGATTCTCCATAAATTATCTATTTTTTTTATAGAATTAACTGATGTATTTTGTTGAACATACCTTATTAAATTAAAATGTTTAGCATATTCTTTATAATAGTTTAATATCAAACTATGATGTGGAAATTCTGGCATTTCCTTTGGTAAAGGAAAATCACTAATTGTCATATATAATTTAGATGATACAGTATATGTATCATCAAATACACTTGGTGTATTATTTCTATTCCACACACCAAACATTTCTGGATTTTTATCTAATACAATTATATTATTTTCACCTTCTTCTAATAAATGTTTTAATGTAAATATTCCTGAGATACCAGATCCTATAATTATAGTATTATACATTATATTATAGATTTATAAAATTCTATTACTTTTGGATTTGCTTTTATACGACTTATATCAAGCGATTTAATATAAAGCCCTTCTTCTGTGCGAACACGACTTAGTGCAACATATGTCTGACCATATTCAAATACAGATGAACCAATGTTAATCATTGCTTCATCCAAACTAATACCCTGAGCTTTATGAATCGTAATTGCCCATGATAATATAAGAGGTATTTGATAGATACCATCATTTTCATATTTATCATTTTTCCATAAATGTGGTTTTATAATCATTTTACATGTTTTAAACTGAATAATTGGAAGACCTTCTGTAAAATCGATAACAAGTCCTTGAGAACCATTGACTACGCCTAAATCTTGATCTAAATTTACAATACACATTACTTGTGATCCAATTTTTAAAGTAATGGTATCATCTATATTTTTTTGTTGTTTATCTAATTCCAAACTAATATGACCAACAGTTGTACTTTTATAACTTTTATATAGATGTGGTTCAGATTCTAATGTCAAATTTTCAAACTGATTTACTTGATCTGCTAATTTTTTAGTTGGATAAATAATGGTTGGTTTAATACCTTCCCCCACCTTCTTTTTAGTACATTCTATTAATAGTTTACAACCTTCTGGTGAAATATTACCCTCTCGAACCTCATTTAATACTTTCTGAAATCCATCATCTTGTTGCCTGTAATTTTTAGTAAATAAGATTGTTTTATCAAATGTTACATTCCACAATAATGATTCAAAACAAAATGAATCATCGATTGGAGGCAACTGATAAAAGTCGCCACAAAATACAAGTTGTATTCCACCAAACGGTTTTGTACTTTTTCTTAATTTTTTACCAATTGCATCAAGTAATTCAAATAATGATTTAGACATCATACTTACTTCATCTACAACCAATATATCTGTTAACCAATTATCTACTTTTTTATATTTACGAATATTTGCAATTAGTGTTGTTATCTCTCCTCCGATACCAATACCACCCCATGAATGAATTGTTGTTGCTTTGATATTCAAAAGTAGTGCTGCACATCCAGTAAGAGCTGTAACACATATTTTCTTATTGTGTAGTTGTGCATAATTGTATATCATATTAATAATAAAACTTTTTCCTGTTCCTGCTTGTCCAGATATAAATATATTTTTCCTCTGTGTAAATAAATCAAATGCCTGTTGCTGTGCAGGAGACAATAATGTCTGTTTTGATGATGTCGATGTCATTGAACAATTTAATGTTTCATTAATCAATAATATATATTCAATTTTTATTATTTTATATTCCATTTTATATAATGAGTAACAGTTCTAAATATGGATATACTTCTCTCAATTATAAAAACTGTTGCCCTACATACAAGCCTACCATAAAAACAATTGTTGTTGCAAAATCTGAAAGTCAACATATATTAAGCATTACATCTTGTTGTAAAGCATATGTAAAACCAACAAATGAAGGGATCAAACATCAATCCTATGACCAAGTATTAAGAAGAAAGAGGGGACAAGCATTCACACAATAAATCAATGAAAAATCAACAAAATAAATTAATAAAAATATAATTATAAATTTATGATATAGAAATTAAAAATAAATTACAATACACTAATGAAAGTAGGCCGATTAGGATTTACAGAAAGTACCCTATTATTCTGTTTTTATTTACGTAGTAAAGGAAAACCTACTATAGAATTAATCAATTATGAAACAAATTTTTTAAAGTGGTTATTTGATACTTCGGGATTTTATGACATATCTTTTAATTATAATCATTCTTATACAGATACACCAATTTATAAAAAACTTATGGAAGAATTTTATAGAATGAATAAACTATCTACAAAAACAATGTTTTTAATTCATGATAATATATTTTCAGGATATCTTCCTTTATTTTATCAAGAGTTTAATACAGAAAGATATGATCCAAAAGAAACCTTTTTTAATTTTATTAGAGACAAAAGGGTATTAATTATTAATCCAATGGCAAATTTAATGAAACAACAATATGAAAATGGTAATTTACAAAAAATAAATAATATTGACCTGAATATGTCTATATCGATTTATGAAAATAAATACACATTTTTCAATAATGGTTATGGTCCATATAAAAATAGTTTTGAATATGTTGATTCTATTATGAATGAAATTAATTCATTTGACGTAGACTGTGTTGTAATATCATGTGGTGCAATATCAACATTAATTGCAAATAGATTGAACAAAGATTATTTGTTAATTGGCTCTGATTCATTGACATTTTTTGGTATTAAACACGGTCGATTAAAAAAAACATATGATGAATATTGGATAGATGTTCCAGAATCATACAAACCACCAAATTATAAAATGATTGAAGGAGGATGTTATTGGTAAGATTAATTTTTTAGAGTCCATTCACCACCAAGACCCCAATTTGCTTTTATTTTATATAAATCTACATTTGGATAATATTCTATAAGCCTCATTGTTCCAGTGTTGTAATAATCAAAAGGGCCCTTGTATAACCATCCTGAATAATTTTCTAATAAAATATTATTTGGATCATTATGAAACATATAATCTTCGTTATAGTCAATTGTTTTAAATTGCATGCATTTTGATTCATCTGTATTTTTTTTGGTCAATAAAAACTCCTTGAAATGATTTATTATTTTTTGAGAATAGATACCAATATTCATAGAGTATCTACCATGTATTTTTGCAGTCGTAATTAATGAAATATCAATATTTATTTTTTTATAAAAATTTGTTCCAATCCTACATGTATCATGCATATAAAAATAATAATTATCACTATTGCGATATTCATCTATTTCAGTCAATGCAATAAATGATGTAAAATCTATACTATTATGATTACAATATATGTATTTAATATTCTTGTAATCATTATCATTTTTTATACTATACTCTTTATTCTCATAATAACCTCCAACAAAAATAATATGTTCAAACTTCAAAAAATCTGGATGATTTTTCATACTTTCTAATAAATGATTTAATGCAATTGTACTTTTATTATGAGAATTAATTACTATTTTTATTTTTTCATATGATTTAGATAAATCTTCTTGAATTGTTTTTTTTATACGAAATGTGAATAATTTTGACTCTTTTAATTCATATGTATTGACTCTGTAAGAATGCTTAATATTTTCTTTCAAAATATTAAATATATTTATATTTTTGATATTTTCTATAATAAATAATGCATCATCTTTCATGTATGAAGTAAAATGATTAATTACATCAAGTGACTTTGAATTAATATCGTTACTAAAAACAACTACATCGTATTTTTCAAGTTGTATTTTATCCAAGAGATGATCATTGACTATTTGAAATATGTTTTCATCTGAATGCGAGTTATTTAATAAAAAATGAAAACGATTGAATTTAAAATTTGGTTTTGAATTAAATATTGATTTCATTTAATTGATATTTAATAAATTATTTAAATGATTATTATTATTATTGATAATGATATTTCTTGATATTGGCATTGATTTAGGTGGATCAATGCAACCAATTTTATTGAAAGGAACGTCCACTCCAACTGATTATGAATTGAAACTTGCTCCTATGGTTGATCAAAAAGAAATTGAAGTAGCATTTTATGAAGGTCCGCGGGCATTAGTAAAAGATAATCAATTATTAGGAAAAATTTTATTAACTCATCATGAAAAGTTAGGACCTTTTACTATAGATCTTCACGTAGAAAATGGAAAACTTATTGCATCAATTGAAAAAATAGTTGTGGAAACATTTTCACTTTCTAATGAAGCAACCGCTTTTTTTATTTTGAAAGAATGTGAAACATTTCAAGAAGAGGATCAACTGATAAAAGAAAGAGAGAAAGAGAGACAAGAACTAAAAGAATATATTTATAGTACATTACATACAATAAAAGAGATCGATCATAATAAAATGATCGATAAAACACCCATATTAGATATTATATACAAAGCAGAAGATGTCTCTTATATGGATATTACACTCGAAGAAATAAAAGCTGTTCAAAAAGAATTAGAAGGAAATGTAAATCTATTTATGAATAAAATTAAAAAATATATTTAAGTATGATTTAAAATATTGATCTATATAATATTATGCACAGAATTCACAATATTTATTTAAAAAGTTTACAGGATCGTAAAATGTGTGATAAATATATAGAGGATCTATATACATGCTATGTAAAAGATTATACCATTGAAAAAGAAAAATATCTTTTAGATAAAATGAAAATACATTGTTACAATTCTTTTTCAAATAATGCAATTTGTTCTTCTGTTAATTCTTGCGATGTTACCTTGAAATGAATAATTAAATCACCTGTTTGTCCATCTCTATTGAATCCCTTTCCTTTTACTGATTTTTCATCTCCATTTTGTATAATATTTCCTTTACTACTTTTTAGTTTCAAAGGTGAGCCATCAATATAATGCAATAAGTATTCAAAACCACAAATACTTTCTTTGAATGTAATCGTATGATTATAAATTAAATTTAATCCTTTTCTTTGAAATAATTCATGATGATTTATTTTAATATGAAGCCTTAATGATCCGCGACGATCAAACTGACCATTACCCTTATCTTGAATTTCAATAATTTCTCCATCATCTATTCCTGCTGGAATAACAATATAAATTTTCTCTTGTTCTTTGAAAGACATATTTGCTTTACGAAATTCTCTTTCAATCAATATTGGAATATTTGCACCTTTGAATGATTGTTCAAATGTTACTTCAACTATTTTATCCAATGGTTCAATATTTATATGTTGATTCATGTTCATTTGATTTATATGATTGATATTCATGTTATCATCTGTAAAAAAAATCATTGGCTCTGCATGCATTCCTCCCATACTATGCATTTTGAATATTTCTTCAAATATATTTTGAGGAGGCATATGCATATGTCCATGCGGATGTCCTTGTCCAGGTTTACGCAACCCATGTCCAAACATTTCTTTGAGTATTGAATCCATACTTAAAGGATTGTTTCTGTTATCATACTGAGCTCTTTTTTCAGAATCATTCAATGTTTCGTATGCTTCATTAATCATTTTATATTGTTCTGCTACAGATTGGTCGGGATTTTTATCAGGATGATATTTAAAACTTAATGCACGATATGCTTTTTTAATTTCACTATCAGATGCATTTGGTGGTACACCTAATATTTTATAATAATCCATATAGTTTATACAATCAAATACTATTTAAATATATTACGAATGGATAATTAATGAATATAAATTTACCCACTAAATTAAGTGACGTAATTATGCAAAATAAGGTTGAAATACTTGCACTATTAAATCATTATATGGATAATAATATGAATTTATTATTTATAGGAAGTAATAATACATTTAAAAGTAGAATAATTACTTTATTGGTAGAAGAATTTTATAGCAAAAAAAAGATAAATTCGTATAAACATTTGGTTATGAACATTGATTGTTTTATGGATATTACTTTTTCAAATTCTATTAATGAAATTAAAACATTTTGTAAAACAAATACAATTCATCCAAAAATAGTTGTCATTGATAATTTTGATATAATTAATGAATCAAATCAACAATACTTAAAAAAATGGATGGATACATGTAAAAATACTTTTTTCATTTTTGGTTGCGAAAACACAAATAAAATAAATGAAATTATTCAAACACGAATCAATCCAATTTATATAGAAGATTTGAATACTGATAATTATAGAGAACTAATAGAAACTATTTCTAAAAAAGAAAATATTATTATAGAAAATGTGGACGAATTATTGAAATACAAAAATATGACAATTTATTTTATATATAATCTTTTTTATAAATTAAAATTATTAAAACAAACTCATGTAAAAGATATTATTCCTTATATAAAGTTAATTGATTATACTATTTTTGATAATTATTTTGAATTAATTCCTACAAATATTAAAGATGCAATACAAATTTTATTTAAATTATATGACAATGGTTATTCATTAATTGATATATATCACTTTATGTATGAATATATAAAAGTAACAAATCATCCTCACAAATACATAATTATTGAGAAATTATGTACATATATTCAATATATTTATGATGGGTTTGATAACAAAATAATGTTACTATTTTTTACGAATGACATTCATTTAATAATTCCACCATAAATTTAAACATTCTTCACTACAAAACATTGTTTCATATGCAGAATATCTAAAAAATTCCAGTTTATTATCATATATACTATATAATTTAAAACTATTAGGTATATCCGTTTCATTACATAATGAACAACTATATTTACATTTTCGCATACATAAAAAGTAATAAAGAGATCCAGTATCCTTTAAATTGTATTTCTTTACAGAATTAATATATTGTTTCATGATTTGATTTACGTTGCTTTGAACAAATGTAAATATGTAATTTATAATTTCTGGAGGAATCATATAAGTTAAAATGAAATATAATTAAATATTTTTTATATTTATATAAATCAATGAAGAATCAAATATTGAAAGAGAAAATTATTTTCTTTGACGAATTTTTAAAAAATGTTGGAACAAAAGAAAATAATTGTATATGTATTAATGAGAATCATTACAAAAAAATTGATTATAATGGACAATTAAAAGAATTTTTAGAAAAGGTAAAACCTTTTTATCATTTATCCAAACTTCATTATATTGAGAATGTAACTCAATATAATAATTTTATAACAATTTTGAGACAAATATCTAAAATGAATGAATTATATTTCACGTACAAAATAAAATACACAAACTCAAAACATTATATTGAATATTATTTTTATCCATCAGATCAAATCGATAATAATGATCTTTCATAATATTCCCATTTAAATAATTTACTATCTAAAAAATGATACTCTTTTTTTATTCCATTATATTTTATAATTTTATTATCAACTAATTCAAATTTTTCTTTTATATATTCATTCCATTTACCATATTTTTCTGCAATATTTCGATAATCATACAATATTTTTCCTGAAAATATATCTGTATTATTTTGATAATATCCAACATTCAATAATAATTTGTCTCTTCTTTTCCATATTTTATAATTATTTCCATAATTTGTTAAACAATAAATGATTTGCCATAATGTAGCATCATAATCTACTTCTTTATTCAAATTATTTATAAAACGTTTCATAATCTTTGCAGTAGGAATTTCAATCATCTGTATTTGTTCTTTGAATATAACTTTTTTATCCATAGTTATCTTTAATTGAGACAATTTGGATTCTAATAAAGGATAATTTATTAAATCGTACTGTTTTGTTTTTGTTACTTTAGGTCCATTTAAATGTAACCATTCATCCCAAGATATTTCAATTAATTGTTGCGTTAATATTAAGACATCATTACTATCTATAATTTCATGAATTCTTATAAATTTTCCATAAAAATAAAAACCAAATAATTCGCCCCTTTTATGATTTTGTGATGATTTCCATCTATAAGTTTTTAATCGTGCCATTTCATTATATTTATCCAATTGTTTATTATGAGTTAAACTAATAGATGATAAAGTTAAAGGCAACATAGTAATAATTAAAAGAAAACTTTAAATCAAACAATAAAGATTAATAATCAAACATATCTGCACAATATGAATTACAAAATTTTTCACCAAATTCTATATATGGTGGTGCATATCCAACGCGTCTACAATTTACACAAGAATAATATCTTGAATAAAATTTTTCTTTATTGAAGATAGGTTGACCATAAAATCCCATTAAATGAAGAATGTATGGTAAATGAGTTGATTTGCAATCAAAATCTGTGCCATATACATATTTCACATCCTGATATACTTGATCTAAACAAAGAATATGCTCCTTCATGATTTTATTTGTTCTTCCTTGACAATAACTAAATATATGATTCAAAATCTCATCTGGTAATGAGGTTATCATTGGTCAATTATAATATTCATAATATTATGAATTCAATTTTATGAATATTATATTTTATTTATGTATAATGGCAAAAAAAAAGATGACCCCCTCAACAAATAGTTTAATATTTGGAGGAATATTAACAGGATTTGCAGCAGTTGCTCTAGTAGGTTTAGTATGTGTTGTATTATTTGGTTTAGGATATTATTTAATAGTAAAATATAATAAACCTGGAACTAAATTATTTAAAGATATACAACCTATGCAATATGTAGGGATTGTTCTTTGTATATTAGGATTATTACCATTTATACAATATTTTTTTATGGGATTTTTATTTAGTGCGGGTGAATCTGTATTTTCAAATATGTTTGAATAAATTAAATAGCCGCAACATATGGATGAATTTCTTTGGTTCGAGTATGTCTAATAATTCCCTTTTTATTCATATATGAATTCGTGACAGATATACTTTTACCAGTTGGATTTATATGTCTTTTAATTTTTGTTTTTACATGTGTTTTACCACCTGTAGGATATTTGAAATTACTTACACGATTTGTTTGTATATTGCTTGTATTCTTTCTAGTCTTGGATTTACTTATGTTTTTGCTTTTACTTGTACTTCTGGATTTAGAAATTCTCGACTTTCTAGTCATTTATATTATAAAATATTTTATTCTAAAATATTTTTGATTTATGACATTGCAGACAACATATAATAAGAAATAAACACATTACATTTCAATACTTCTTCTTCATTTAAATTACAATACCAATTATATACTCTGCGTTTTATTAATTGATCATGTGGAATATATAAACCAATATGATGCTTATCTAATATTATTTTCTTATTAGACATTAAATCTTCAATAGAAATTTTATCATTATATCTTGTTCTTGTTCCAATTAATTTACCATCAATATAAGGTATTTGGTTCTTTTTAAAATAATTCATATCAAAATTATGATTCTCTACAAAATCTTTTGTCAATTCTTTTGCATATAGTTGTATATATTTGTTTAATTCCACATTTTCAGCATTTGAACCCATTAATTGCGTAGAATGTGTCAAATTAGAAAAGGATACATTATCATCGTTATATGTCTCACATACAAACCACAATTTAGGATCATCTATTTCTTTTATATTTTTTCTTAGAAAAAGAGATGGTGGAACCATTATACCTCCATACATATGAAGTATTTGCAATTTACATAATTCTCTATATTTATCTAACAATGTTCCAGATAATTTTGTTAAATCTACTTTTGTTTCCGGCAATAATACAGGAATATTTGTATCATCGTAAATAATAATATCATATGTCTGTCCACACCAATCAATAATAGATTTGATACAGAGTGTCATATATGCTAAATTCAATTTATGACTGGTTCTTGAACCAAAACTTTCCCAGTCTCTAGAATTTTTTACAAAAGGTAAATGCAACCATAATTTTCGATTCTTTGATTTTTTTAAATATAATTCAGAAAAGAAATAAACATCAATATCTACATTTTCTTTTTTGAATTCTATCACATTATTGTCATAATTTTTTTTATAATATTTGTACATTAATACTGAAAACAGAACAGCTATAAAAACATATACAAAAAACATATAATTCATTATATATAGAATACATAAAATATTAGAATAAGACAAATTATTAGGATAGTAATAAATATTTAGAGACATATTCCTTCCTTTTTGATTGCATTTTTTCTTCCTCCTTCATGTATTTATAAGATAAATCGATTGCTTTCATATTTTGTTTCATTTCCTCCTGTTCTAATTTCTTTAAAGATTCCTTTTCTCCAAGTATAGTACCTTTTATTTGCTGACGATGTCTCTGATATTCATCTACTGTTTTAAATTTGGGTCTTTCACTAAATAATTTTTCTTGATCCAACCCAATTATACTATTCGTATGAGCATCTTTTACATCATAATATTTAT
>Ga0214921_10000082_pt1 | contig 171521 bp, 155 predicted proteins | sample LL1505_MetaG_FD_177992 | JGI IMG/M metagenome (GOLD analysis project Ga0214921, IMG submission 177992) | Freshwater microbial communities from Lake Lanier, Atlanta, Georgia, United States - LL-1505 | ecosystem: Environmental > Aquatic > Freshwater > Lake | place: USA: Georgia | collected... | reverse complement strand
ATCAAACTCCGTCGGCAAGCGGTTGTCTATGCTGTCAGATATTCGGTATCCCCCGAAAAATGCCAGAATAACCGAAGCAACCCAGAGAAGTGTGAACACAAATGGCTTCATTTTTCTTTGCTAACGTTGTTTGGTCACACAAATTTCTGATTTAACCATCAAGGCGAGAAAAAAGTGGACAATTCGGGCGGGTGTTGCAGAATTGGAAGCATGAGTGAGGGGAAAGAGAGAATTGTTGCGGAGCATCCGAAGGCGTGGGTGGTGCGGATGGTGGAAGGGCGCGGCTTGAAGGTTGCGGAGAAGACGCTGTATTGGTGGAGCGTGCATTTGGAGCGGTTCCTGAAGTTCTGTCGGAGCGCAGGGGCGGAGTCAAGCGAAATTCCGGAGGTGGCGGCGAGGTTGTTTTTGGAGTCGTTGCCAGTCGGCGGTTCGGCGCAGGATTTCGCGCGCGAGCAGGCGCGGATGGCGTTGGATGTTTTTATAGGGGAAATGGTGGGGTGGTCGTGGGGCGAAGATCGGTACGGGCGGGTGGGGCCGGAATTCCGGTTGAAGGCGAATTCGGCAGGGTTGAGCACCGAGGACACCGAGAACACAGAGGGTTGGGTATCTACGAATCGAAGAGAGAGCGCGGATGAGGCTTCGTTTTTACCTGAAAAAGGCGATTCGATGCTGCGTGTGGAGTCTTTTGGTGGGGGAGGTTCTGCGTTGAAAACTACCGCGGTTGCGAATAGAGTTGGGCAGAATCGCGAGAGTTGGGACACGATGCGGCGGGCGTTGCGGGTGCGGCATTACGCGTTGCGGACGGAGGAGTCGTATTTGCATTGGGTGGCCCGGTTTTTGGATTGGTTGGAGCGCAGAGGCAGGGACTTGGAGGCAGTCGGCGAGGGAGAGGTGCGGGCTTTTTTGGAGGAATTGGCGGTTGGGCGAGGGGTGGCGGCGGCGACGCAAAATCAGGCCTTTTCCGCGCTGTTGTTTTTCTTTGGCGAGGTGGTGAAGCGTCCGTTGGGGAAAGTGGATGCGCTGCGGGCGAAGCGATCGACGCGGCTGCCTGTGGTGCTGTCGCGAGAGGAGGTGCGGAGGTTGCTGGGCGGGTTGGAGGGCACGATGTCGCTGATTGGTCGTCTGCTCTATGGAACGGGTATGCGGATGATGGAGGCGATCCGCCTGCGGGTGAAGGATGTGGATTTCGACCGCCAGCAGGTGATCGTGTGCGAGGGGAAGGGATCGAAGGACCGCGTGGTGATGTTGCCGGAGACGCTACGCGAGCCGCTGCGGGAGCATTTGGAACGGGTGCGGATTCTTTTCCATGAGGATCGCGCGGCGGGCTTGCCTGGTGTGTGGCTGCCGGGTGCGTATGGGGTGAAGGATCCGAAGGCGGGGGAGCGCTGGGAATGGCAGTGGGTTTTCCCCTCAAAGAGCGTGGGCAAGGATCCGCGCAGCGGGGTGCGGCGGCGGCATCATGTGCATGACAATGGGGTGGGGAAGGCGCTGGGCGTGGCGGTGCGGAGGGCGGGAATTGCAAAAAAAATCACGGCGCACACGCTGCGGCATTCGTTTGCGACGCATTTGCTGGAGGGCGGGGCAGACATCCGAACGGTGCAGGAGCTACTTGGCCACAGCGATGTGAGCACGACGATGATCTACACGCATGTGCTGAACCGTCCGGGCGTCTCGGTGCGGAGCCCGCTGGATGTTTAAACCGAAAACGGATTTTTTAGACAGGATGATCCTCTGCTTCTGAGTTTAACAGGAATCGAGCGTTTGAGAAAATCAAGGTGCTGCAGGCGGAGGCTGGCAAATGGAAAAAGTTCTGCCTCCAAGCAGCCTTGCAGTCTGAAATCGCGGGGTTGCGTTTCAGCGTGTGACGAGATCGAGCCAGTTGGGATTCGTCTCGGCGTGGCAGTGGATTTCCTCGAGGATTTGGGGCATGGCCGTGGTGGGTTTCCAAGCCCAGGCTTCTTGTGCGAGGCTGGAATCGAGGATGGCCCAGGGTATGTCAAAGGGGCGGCTGGATTGGTCGTTGGAGATTAAGTTGGGATCGTGTGCAGGACTCGCGGGGCTGATTTTTTCCGTGCACCATGCGGAGAGTTCGCGAAGGGACATCGCGTTTTTGTGGCCTCCGGAGAGGTTGATCGTGCGGGGTTTTTCGGTGCCGCGAAAATCGATCTGCTCGAGGATGAGCGGCGCGATGTCGCGGGGATGCAGGCAGTCGCGCACCTGCAGGCCTGAGCCGCCGAAGCCGATGTATTTCAGCGGACGCCGGGCGCACCACGAGTGGATCCAGAAGGAGAAGATGCCTTGGTCGGCTTTTCCAAATTGCCCTGCGCCGGCGAGGACGCCGCAGCGGTTGATCCAAACGGGAAAGCCGTAGGCGTCGCCGTATTCCAAAGCGAGCCATTCGGAGCAGAGCTTCGTGCTTCCGTAGAGGCTGATCGGGGGCGCGGTGGAGAAGGTTTCTGTGATTCCGCTGCGGGACCATCCGGGGCCTGACGCGAGGGATGGCAACTCGAAGCGCATGGGGATTTTTTCCATGGGCAAACCGGCGAGCTCGGCGATCGAATAGACGCGGCTTGTGGAGAGCAATGTGAAGCCGGCTTTCCATGATTTGCAAAGCTCGAGGAGATTCACCGTGCCGTAGAGATTTTGGTCCACCAGATCACGGCTGGACGAGCCATCAACGCCTGCGAGAACGCTGGGATTGGCCGCGCAGTCGATGATCCAATCGGCTTCAGGCAGGCTCTCGAGCAGCTCGCGGTCGCGCACATCGCCGATGCGGATGTCGCAGCCCAGCGCGCGGAGGGATTCCAGATTCGTCTCACTGCCTGGACGCGAGAGATTGTCGAGGCCGAGAATTTCGATGCCGGATCGATACTCGAGCAGTGTGCGTGTGATGACGGATCCCGCGAAGCCGCAAATGCCGGTGAGGAGGATTTTCATGGGATGATGGGGTTTTTAGCGAACAGATTTTAGAAAATTCCAAGGGTTCAGCACCGGTGTTCCTTCATCAATGAAGTCGATCTCATTTCGCGTGACAACGGTCAATCGATGCACTTTCGCCGTGGCAAGAATGAGGGCATCGCGAAAGGGGCGGGTTCGTTTTGCATGCAAGGCGGCACATTCTTCGGCAACGAACTCATCAACACCGAGGATTCTCCCTGCGAAGCCAGCTTTCACCTGCCCTTCATACCACCTGGCGAGCGCGTTTGCTCCCACGGCGTCACGGCGTTTTGCCAGTTCGATGCCGAGTCTCATTTCCATCAAGGAAATCACGCTCAGGTAGCAGGATTCGACGAGTTGAGCCGCTTGCCACGCTGTAACGGACGGATCGCATTTTTTGGCGCGCCTCAACTCGGATACCACATTTGTATCAAGCAGGAATTCAGGCATGCAGATCGGCAGGTGCCAGGCTTTCTTTGAATGGTGGGATTTCCAAGTCAACCTCCCCCGCTTCGGAGTCTCCTAAAATATCGAGTAAGTTCGCTTCGCGGCGAGGTTCGCTTTTGAGCACTTCGTTTTTTACTAATTGCGCCAACCAACCTGAGAGAGATGTTTTTGCATCCACCGCCCTGTGCCTTGCCAAGCGGCAGAGTTCGTCATCAAGACTGATCGTGACATTCATATGAATACACGGAAACACGGAAACACGGATTTTTCAAGCCTGAACTATTGACCGATGGATTTCAAGGTTTCAGCGGCAAAGGGAGCCAGGCTTCCGAGTTGTCCGGGATTTGTTTGCGGCCTTCGGCGATGGCCGTGTTGATCGGGGGCTTGCCTTGCCAGCGCCTCAGCAGGGCTTGCGACTTCAGTAGGGAGTAAAGTCGCTTTTGCCTTTCCACATCGGGACGGTATTGGCGCATGGGGAGGTTGTTATCCGCGTGTCTTCCAAGCTTCGACGATTTGTCGGATGGTCTCGGAGAGGCTGATGGTGATGTCCCACGCTGGGTAGTGGGATTTCATTTTCCGGAGGTCGCTGTAGTAGCAGATGTGGTCCCCGATGCGGTTTTGGTCCACGTAGCTAAAGGTTTGTTTTTTTCCGGTGAAGGATTCGGCGATTTGGAAGGCTTCGAGAATCGAGCAGGAGTTTTGTTTTCCGCCGCCGAGATTGTAGACCTCCGCGATGCGCGGAGCTTTGCAGAATTCCCACATGAAGCGGGCCACATCTTCGCTGTGGATGTTGTCGCGCACCTGTTTGCCTTTGTATCCGAAAACCCTGTATTCACGGCCTTCGAGGTTGCATTTCACGAGGTAGCTGAGGAAACCGTGGAGTTCCACGCCGGAGTGGTTCGGGCCGGTGAGGCAGCCGCCGCGCAGACAGCAGGTGGGCATGTCGAAATAGCGTCCGTACTCTTGCACCATCACATCAGCCGCGACCTTCGAGGCGCCGAAGAGGGAGTGTTTCGATTGGTCGATCGAGAACGATTCCGCGATGCCGTGTTCGTGGGCGGGATCCTCGTAGTCCCAGCGCGAGTCGAGTTCGCGGAGCGGGATGGTATTTGGACGATCGCCGTAAACCTTGTTGGTGGACATATGGACGAATGGCGACTCGGGGCAGGCTTGCCTAGCTGCTTCGAGGAGGTTCAGCGTGCCGACGGCGTTGGTGTCGAAATCATCAAAAGGAATCGCCGCGGCGCGGTCGTGCGAAGGCTGCGCGGCAGTGTGGATGATGATGTCGGGCTTGATTTTGGCAACCAGATCTAGAACGCCCTGACGGTCTCGAATGTCGAGTTCGTGGTGAGTGAAGCCAGGAAGGAGGTCTGCGAGGCGTTTCTGGTTCCACCGCGTGTCGCCTTGGGGTCCAAAAAATGCCGCACGCTGGTTGTTGTCCACCCCGTGGATGGAACAGCCCTGGCTGGCAAAAAAGATCGAGACTTCGGAACCGATGAGGCCGGAGGAACCAGTGACGAGGGTTTTCATGCGATGGTGACGATCAAGCTATTTCAAGAGACCCCAGAGTAAAATCAAAACATCGCGCGTCCATTTGCGGCTTGCGGCTGAGTGTGGACGCTCGGGAGTTCGAAGAGCCGCCAGCTCGCGGCCAAAGGATCTCGACGACATCGAGCGCCTGAGCCAACGCTGTGTCAGCTGAGTGCCCGGTTTAGGGCGCTGATGATGGCGTGGATCGAAGCGAGTTCGATGTTGGTGTCGCTGCCAACGCCGAAGTGGGTGCGGGCGGCGGGCGTTTTGATTTCGATATAGCTCACGGCGCGGGCATCGGCTCCGGCGCCCAGCGAATGCTCGGAGTAGCTTTGGATTTCGACAGGTGGGAGGTTTGTTTGGCTCAGGGCGTGAACGAAGGCGGCGATCGGGCCGTTGCCGGATCCCTGGAATGTCACGGGCTCGCCGTGGAGGAGGAGGTCGGCTTCGATTGTGACTTGCTCGCCGCGCTCAATGGCCCGGAATCCGCGAAGGCTGACGGTGCCAGTGCGGAGGATGTAGGTTTTCAGGAAAAGTTTGTGGATTTCCTCGGCCTCGAGCTCGGTGCCTTTTTCGTCCGAGACCGCGTTGACGATGCGACCGAATTCCTTCTGGAGCATTTTAGGAAGCTGGTAGCCGAATTCCGTCTCGAGGAGGTATGCGACGCCGCCTTTGCCGGATTGGGAATTGATTCGAATGATCGCTTTATAGCTACGTCCGATATCGGCGGGATCGATGGGAATGTAGAGCGTATCCCACGGATTGCCTTTGGCCTGGTGGGCCCAGGATTTCTTGATGGCATCCTGATGCGAACCGCTGAAGGCCGTGAAAGCAAGGTCGCCGGCGTAAGGGTGGCGGGGATGAATCTCCATGCGGGTGCAGCGCTCGTACACCTCGCGGATGGCATTGAGGCGGCTGAGGTCGAGGTGCGGGTGGATGCCGTGGGTGTAGAGATTGAGTGCGACTGTGACGATATCCAGGTTGCCCGTGCGCTCTCCGACTCCGAAGAGCGTGCCCTCGACCCGGTCGGCTCCAGCGAGGAGGGCCAATTCGGTGGCGGCAGTGCCCGTGCCACGGTCGTTGTGGGTGTGCAGCGAGAGAATCGTGAGGGCGCGTCTTGTCAGGTTGCGGGACATCCACTCGATCTGGTCGGCGTGGATGTTTGGCGTGGCGTATTCGACTGTGGCGGGGAGGTTGAGAATGATTTTATTCTCCGCAGTCGGCTGCCAGACGTCCGTGACGGCTTCGCAAATCTGCAGGGCAAAATCGAGTTCCGTGCTCGTGAAGCTTTCGGGCGAGTATTCGAGACGGATGCGCGAGCCTTCGGCCACCAGTGGCTGCATTTTTTCCTTCAAAAACGAAACCGCATGCGTGGCGATGGAGACAATCTGCTCGCGGGTCGAGTTGAAGACATATTCACGCTGCTTCGGCGAGGTCGAGTTGTAGAGGTGGAAAATAATGCTGCGTGCGCCGCGCAGGGCCTCAAGCGACCGGAGGATGAGGTCTTCGCGGCACTGGCAGAGGATTTGAATCGAGACATCAGACGGGATCAGTTTCTCCTCGATAAGGCGGCGACAGAAATCGAATTCGATCTGGGAAGCGGAGGGAAAACCAATTTCGATTTCCTTGAAACCGATGCCGACGAGCATCTGGAAATACTCGAGCTTCTCCTCTACGCTCATCGGTTGCGCGAGGGCCTGGTTGCCGTCTCGGAGATCCACGCTGCACCAGATGGGAGCGGAGGTGAGGCTACGGTTTGGCCACTGGCGGTCGGGGAGGTCGATTCGTGGAAAAGGCCGGTATTTGGTGACAGGCGGCTGTTGCATGAGTACTTCTACCTTAGCACCGCACGGAGCGCTGCGCCAAGTTTTCAAAAAGCAGGAGGTCTTACTCAATAATGTCCACTACTAGGGCGGTGGAATTATCCCGGCCCGAAGCTTGAACCGCTTCACGAACCAGCGCGGGCGCTGCCTCTTCCCTGGTTCCATTGCGCAAGATTTCTTCCAGGCGGTCGTCGTAGAGTCCATCCGTGACTCCATCGGTGCAGAGTAAAAATCGATCGCCGGGCTCTAGGCCCACGGCACCCACTTGTGGATCAACAAACTGGTGGGTCGCGCCGAGAGCTTTTTGGAGGATATTGCGCCGCGGGTGGTTTTTTGCCTCGCGCTCGTTGATCTGGCCGTTTCGGAGAAGCCAGCCGACATAGGTATCGTCTTCTGAGATTTGTTTCATTCCACCGGCTGCTGGAAGGAAGTAAATACGGCTGTCGCCAACGTGTGCAAAATACATCCAGCTCGGAGTGAACCAGCACAGGCTGAGTGTGGCCCCCATGCCGGAGCACTCCTCGTAGCAAGAGCCTAGGTAAAGAAGCGCGCGGTGGATTTCGACAAACACCTCCTGAAGCACATCACGGAAGCCGTTTGAAATCCCCATCGCTCCCTGAGCGAAAATGGGAGGCAGAAGTTTGGTGATTTTTTCTACGGCAATCCGGCTCGCAAATTCCCCGGCCATCGCCCCGCCCATGCCATCGCTCACGGCAAAGAGGCAATCCGACTTTGTGACGTTCGCATCGCCAATCTTACCGAGTAATTGTGCGCCTTGAGCATCCACGAGAAGGCCAAGAAAAGAATCCTCGTTGTTTTTGCGAACCTTCCCGCAATCCGTATGTGCTGACCATGCGAGGCGTTGGATGGGAGTTGGACACGCGCTCATTTTTCAGGCTCCAGGATCGTCGCAAACTCGAAATCAATCAGGCAAAAACGGCCGTCGGACTGTCGGTAGGTGACATTCCGGATATCGGCATCATCGTGTCGCACCCCATAGAGCTCGAGCTCGCCGAATAATTCGCGGCAGCGGGCATCATCAAGGTGTTCGACGCGCATCCCACAGTTTGATGTCACGATTTTCAGCGCGTCCGGGTCGCTCTCCAGAAGCTTTGGAACGAACGGGCAGTTCCTCGTTTGAAGATAGCGGAGCACTTTCACTTCATTGGCGAAGCGCTCTGCAGCCTTGGGTCCGCGAAATTGTTTTGATACCTTGCCGTCGTAGCCGATGCGGACCGTGGCGCGGAGTGTGTTTTTGACCTGTTGCATGAATATCCAATGGGGATGCGAGTTCGATCCCTCTTCCAAATTTGCACATTCCTGTCGAAACCCCGAGCCTTTTCCGAAAAGGCCATCCTCCGGGTGGTCGCCGGATTTTTCTTGAGACGGAGGGCGGCAAGGGGGATTACCTTTGCGCGTGACCCTTTACCTCATCGCCGCCCTTCAAGCCTATCTGTTTGGATCCATTCCGTGGGGATTCCTTGCCGGGCGGATGCAAGGCGTCGATCTGCGCACGCAAGGAAGCGGCAGCACCGGCGCGACGAATGCGTTGCGCATCCTTGGAAAAAAGTGGGGCTACACCGTGTTTGCGCTGGATGCCTTGAAAGGCTGGCTCGCAGTGATGGTTGCTTTCCTGGTCGCCTTGAAAGCGTATGACGCTTCGCAAGCTGTGGTGATCAATGCCGGTATCTTGGGAGCTATCTTTGCGATGGTTGGGCACACCTATCCGATCTGGCTGCGGTTCCAAGGCGGTAAGGGCATTGCCACGGCGGCGGGCATCATGCTTGCGCTTTTTCCTCCGCCGGTTTTCGCATTTGGACTTTTTGTGTGGCTCACACTTTTCTACAGGACGCGCTATGTCTCAGTCGCGTCGCTTGGAGCTGCCGTCGCGCTGCCCACAGGAGCTGCCGGCATGTGGGCACTTGGGGAGGGAGATGCTTTGCGCACGAGCATCGCCGGCATCATGTGCTTACTCGCCATCTGGCGCCACAAATCGAATATCTCACGCCTTCTGTCTGGAACGGAAAAGCGTTTCGAAAAGAAACCCCGCACCACCCCCTGAACCATGTTTAAAAAAATCAGCATCATTGGCGGCGGTAGCTGGGGGACGGCACTCGCACTCCTCATCTCCGAGCACGGCCTGCCTGTAACGATCTGGGCGCACAACCCGGCCGTCGCGGAGGAAATCAACTCCCGTCACGCAAATTCCCACTACCTGCCTGGCATCAATCTCCCGGAAAACATCCATGCCACATCGGAACTCGGTGCCCTCGCCGGCTCCGACCTCATCGTGGTCGTTGTTCCTTCGAAAGTGATGAGGGAAACCGCCCGGTCCCTCGCAGCCTTGAATCTGCCGACGGGTACGGCGGTTGTTTCCTGCACGAAGGGTATTGAATCCGGCACTGGTCTTCTCATGAGCCAAGTTCTCGGAGAATTTCTTTCCCAATGCCGCTTGGCCGTGCTCTCCGGCCCGAATCTTGCACCGGAAATCGCCCGCCAAATTCCCGCAGCCAGTGTGATCGGCTCCGGGCACGCCGATTTGCTGGATCCACTGCAACGCGTTTTATCCTCCAAGGCATTCCGCGCTTACACGAGTGATGACATCACCGGCATCCAACTCGGCGGAGCATTGAAAAACATCTACGCCATTGCCGCCGGCGTGTGCGACGGCTTCGGCATGGGCGACAACGCCAAGGCGGCGCTGGTCACCCGCTCGCTTGCCGAGATGACGCGTCTCGGCATCGCCATGGGTGGTCGCCGCGAAACCTTTTTCGGCCTCAGCGGGGCGGGGGATCTCATGGTCACCTGCTTCAGCAAGCACAGCCGAAACCGGCAGTTCGGCGAGCGGCTTGGGCGCGGAGAGAAGCCTGCGGAGATCATCGCTTCTCTCAAAACCGTGGCTGAGGGGGTTCCGACCGCACTCGGTGCCTCCCAATGCGCGAAGCGACTTGGCATTGATGCCCCGATCACCGCGGAGGTTTGCGCTGTGCTCCACGAGGGCAAACCGCCGAGTGAATCCATCTCCTGCCTGCTTGGTCGACCTCCCAAGCAGGAGAACGACCCGCCCAGCGCACGCGTTTCATGAGAATCGGATTTGTTCGTCGAGGACACTCCAGCACTGGTGGGGCGGAGGCTTATCTGATCCGCCTCGCTGCCGCGCTTCAAAATGCGGGAGAGGAAACAACACTTGTTACGACCTCTGACTGGCCGGCCGAGCGCTGGCCGTTTGGAGAAATCCTCCGTTTGCCCGGGCGTACGCCACGGGAGTTTGCAGCTGCTTTTCAAAAGGTGCCCACTGGCTGTGAAATTCATTTCAGTTTGGAACGCGTGCCTGGCTGCAATGTTTACCGGTCGGGGGATGGCGTGCATGCGGCTTGGCTTCGCCGGAGAGATGCCTTTGAGCCTTTTTGGAAGAGGGCTACGCGCTGGATGAATCGTAAGCACGCCGAGATTCTTGAATTGGAGCGGTCTGTTTTCGATCCCTCAAGGACAGGTCTCGTGATCGCAAACTCGCGGATGATCCGCGACGAGATCCTGACCCGCTTTGCTTTTCCTGAGGATCGCGTGCGTGTCGTTTACAACGGCATCCATCCTCTTGGGGATCTTCCGCCGCGTGAGGTGGCACGTCAAAAATTCGGCCTCGATCCTGAGACCTTCTGTGTTCTTTTTCTCGGCACCGGCTGGGAACGAAAGGGGCTTTCAACCGCCATCCAAGCCATGGAAATGCTCGACGATGCCAGGCTGCTCGTCGCAGGTCGTGGTCCGGCGGACCTCTACCCCAGCAGGAACGCCCGTTTTCTCGGCCCTGTCACTGACATCGCCTCGCTCTTCGCTGCGGCGGATGTTTTGGCACTGCCGACCTGGTATGATCCCTTCTCGAACGCCTGTCTTGAAGCTCTCGCTGCTGGCCTGCCGGTGATCACCACAGACGCCAACGGCTTTTCTGAAATCCTGACTCCCGGGATTCACGGGGATGTTGTACCTGCCGGGGATGCGCTCGCGCTGGCTACCGCGCTCGAGGCATGGAGGGGTGCGGATCGTCGTGCCGGTGCCCGTGCTGCTTGCCTCGATCTGGCCAGAGCGTTTTCCATGGAGCGCAATGCGATGGAAACTCTTGAGATCATCAATCAATCGAAATCGTCTTTTTGAGAGCCTCCAAGCCACTCCGATTAAAATGCCATCCAAGCCCACACATCCAGGTCCTGCGGACGCCAAAATCCGAGCGAACTTTGCCTCTGTCGCCAAAGATTGGCTGGAGGAATCGTGCGAGTTGTTTCCTGAGCAGGCGAGCAAGCTAGGGTTCCGCCAATACGATGCGCTGCTCAGTCGCAACACGCCAGACATCCATCGCAAACACATCGCGCTTCTGGAGCGAACCCTTGGCGCGGTGGAAGCCTTGCCGGAAGCGGCTTTTGAAGGCGACGACTGGCTCGACCGGCGCGGTCTCTTGGCGAGGCTCCGCACAGATCTCCTTTCCGAGCGCGATCTGTTGCGCTGGCGCACAAACCCCCAGACCCATTCGAATGCCGCGATCGATGCGATTTTCGAACTTGTCGTGAGGAACTCTGGCAAACTGCGCCAGGCTCTTCCTGCGATCGAGTCCCGGCTGAAAAAAATCCCCCCCTATCTTCGTGCAGGCCTTGGCTGCATCGAGCTGCCTGATCCCCTTTGGACTTCGCTCGGCGTCCAATCTTGTGCCGGAGCCGTTGAATTTCTCCGTGGTTTGGAGACTGAGCTTTGCGGCCTTTCCGCGAAGCCGAAACAGTTGGCTTTGACTCTCAGTGGTGCCGCCAAGGCGTTCGAGGAGTTTGCCGCCGGCATCGCCATGTTGCCGGCTGGCCCAAAAGGGGGATTTGCCGTCGGTCGAGAGCTGTTTGAGTTTCTCATTCGCGAGAACCTCGGTCTTGACCTCTCGCTCTCAGAAGCCCGCTCGCTGGGTGAGTACGAAGTGCAACGTCATGAATTTCTTCTTGAAAAAGCCGCGCGCAGATATGGAAGCAAGACCGCTCGGGAGGTCATCGAGCGTGCGGCTGCGGGATGGACTCCCAAGCACCCGCTGCTGGAGGTTTATCGCCAGTCCACCTTTGAGATTAAAGCCCGACTGGAGACTCTCGGTTTGGTGACCCTTCCCCAAGGCGATACACTCAAAGTTCTTCCGGTGCCGCCTTTTTTGAAGCATCAGTTTCCAACCGCCGCCTACAGTGCGCCGGAGCCATTTTCTCGCGATAAAACCGGTATCTTTTGGGTTAATGACCTCAGTCTTGGCCAGCGGGATTCGGAGAAAAAACTTGCGGAGATTCGCCAGCACCACGGGTTGGAACTCACGGCCGTTCATGAAGCCTATCCCGGCCACCACTTGCAGTTTGTTGTTCAATTCCACCACCCCAGCCGCCTCCGCCGCTTATTTGCTCACTCTATTTTTTACGAGGGCTGGACGATGTGGTGTGAGAAACTCGCGGTCGAGTATGGACTTGTGGATACTCCTTGCGCGGAATTGATTCAACTCCACGATTCTCTCTGGCGAGCGCATCGCATTGCAATCGATTGTGGTCTGCATGGCGGCACGCTCAGTCATGCTGCAGCGGCCAAGCGTCTGCAAAATGGCGTTGGCTTCACTGCCGCGCGAGCGGCAGCGGATGTGAACTGGTACACCGCCAGCCCGACTGTCCCAATGAGCTATCTTCTCGGGCGGCTTGAGGTCGAAAAGCTCCACCGACACTTTGTGCTGGAAATTGGTTGGCCATTGAAAAAGTTCAATGACTGGATGCTCTCGCATGGGGCTATCCCCTACAGCTGGATTCGGCGGGTTTGATGCCTGAATCTGCGAGTAAAAAACAGAGACAAAAGCCTTAGTTTTTGTCTGATTAATTACCTTAAAGGGATTAAAGTCAGTTAATACCCAGTATTAAACTGGTGATCAAGCTGACTTTTTTTGCCCGATCTGCTATTTCACCTTTGGCGCTTTTTCAGGCAGCTTTTGCCTGGGTCAATTCTTCAGTGCGAAGGAGTACACGCTGGCGCATGATTTTTCCCGATGTGAATTTGACGATGGCGCGCGGTGGGATGTCCACGGTTTCAAGCGGCTTTTTGGGATTGCGACCGATACGTTTTTTGGTGAGGCGAACTTCAAACACTCCGAAATTGCGGAGCTCCACATTATTACCTGTAGCGAGTCCCTCGGTGATTCCTTCAAGTGTCAGCTGAACAACGCTGAAAACCTGTTGCTGAGTGAGGCCTGTTTTTTCGCTAATTTTCGTAACGAGATCGTGTTTTGTGAGATTTGGCATAAGCGAGTCTTTTGTAGCGCGTTTGATGATAAGCGCAATACTTTTGATAAAAAAACGACTTTTGATGTCGTTGAAACAACTCCGAGAAATCCGTTCATTCGTCTGCCGGACAAAGTGTTTTAGGCAAAAATGAGTGCGAGGTTCAAGCCCATCAAGGTCGCTCCCAAGCCACTGATCATTGAGCAAATGAGGTAGGTCGCAAACGCTAAAAAGCGCCGGTCTTGGATAAAGCGCTGCAGATCGACCGCCAAAGTGGAAAACGTCGTGAGCGAGCCGCAGAAGCCCACTCCAAGCGCAATGGAGGCTAGTTGAGGAATTGCTCCCTGCGAAAAAAAACCTGCGAGCGTCCCTATGAATAGAGATCCCATTGTATTCACAAGAATGGTGCCAAATGGAAATTCCCGCTCTGATGACAGGGCTTGATTGAAGCTTGCATGCACATAGCCGCCGAGGTGGTATCTTAGAAGCGCGCCTGCAGATCCCAATACGGCCACAAGAAGAATTTCTATCAAAGCAGGGCCTTCCTTTTATCAAGGCCAAGACATGCGCCGCCCCATGCGGCCACAATCCCAAGGACGAAGCTTGCTGTAAAATAAAGTGCGGCAAACGAGAATGCCCGTGAGCGTGCCATTTCCACCATTTCAAGGTTCATCGCCGAAAATGTTGTAAATGCCCCGCAGAATCCGATTCCAGCAAAGCAGCGCAGACGTTCCCATGCGAGGTCTCCGGCTTTTGCTCGAGCTAAAATCCAAGCCAGTAAAAATGATCCCGCAACATTGATGGTCAGCGTGCACCACGGAAAAGTGCCGTTGAGTTGCAGTATCTCGCGGGAGAAAGAATCCATGCCATATCGCGCCAAAGCACCCAGTGCACCGCCCGCTGCGATCCAGACTGAGGAAAGTGGGAGTGGATTTTTCACGGGGTATCAGGCGAGGCAAAAATGCCCTCTGCGACCTCATCATACCTTTTTACAAGAAGAGCCTCAAGGCTGATGCGTGGGTCGAGTGGGTTTGGACGGAAAGGACCTGGGACGCTTCGTTGAGGACGTATTTTTGTGAGAAATCGGCAATCTGTTTCGCCGAAGTCGTGTTAAAGAATTTGTCCGCCCCGTTTTTTCCGAAAGCGTGTCTTCCAGTCGTGGAATCGAGAAGCTGCCGGACTTGAGCTTGTTCCCTGTGATTTTCCTCACGGGCCTCGAAGAGGATCCGGTGCAAGGAGGAATCTGGATTTTCCACGTCCACGAGCGGACGCTGTATGCAAATTTTTTCATCGCTTTCCGAGGTCTGCACATAGAGGGCTTGCTCTCCGTTTTCGCAACTGAAGAGGCTTAGGCCGTTGAATTTTTCTTTTGCCAGAGAGCGAATCGTCTCTAGGCGATCCTTGCTGCATGCCGCATTGTCAAATGCAATCCCTTCTTCCAGCAGCAGTTCGATTTGACTGAGCGCGGTATCCTGCGTCTGCAGGAAGGCGAGAGATTCGTTCAGGCGGGCTTGAAAAACATGAGTTTCACGGATGGCTGCAGTGGCCTGCATCGAAAAATTCAGCTCACAGCCATCATCGCAGGCAGGCAGGGCGTGCCTGTCATTGAGTCCATGAGGCGCTTGGCGCCGTCCATGGGCATTTCTTTCCTGTGATCCGCGTGTGGCAAATGCGGAGGCAGCATGAGTGTGAATGGTAAACGACATATCCTTTGTCTTGTGGTGCGGATTCCGTTCCGCGTTCGGGCCAGAGGGTGTCTCCTTGGCCAAGGAATACCATCGGCTGAAAACCGCTCAGATTGAGGAAAAAAATCGGTCTATGTTTCGATTCTTCAGCTAATCCCAATACCTAATTAGGTTTTGAACTTTAGCGCGCCGTTTTAAGTTGTAGCGGCGTCTCTATGAGCGCCGGAGTCGTTAACCATCGGCGGCCATAGACTGCCGATAGAGTAAGTCCAAAAGCATTCAGCTTTTGGTATAATTCTTCTTCAATGGGCGCGATATCAAGGAGTGGGAGTCGGAGTGGGCGAAAAGCCTGGCACTCCGCGATTGGACAGGATTTGGCCGATGAGGTTGAGTGCGTCGGCGCTGTCTAAGCCTGCGTTGTTGGCTTTTGTAGTCAGGTTGGAGTCGTAGGTTGCAGTGGCTTTGCTGAAGCCGGCGAAGCCATATTCAAAGGTGGTGGTGCTGTTGGATGTCGTGCTATTGCTGCTGTTACTTGTGGAGGCATCGACTTGAGCGCCACTTGTCAGAAAGTAGCCTTGGAGTTTATTAGCGAGTTTCGAGCGCTTTTTTCCACCGATGGATTTGTTGGATTCGATTTTGCCAATCACCTGCAGCGCGGCATTATCTGTCCCCGAGGAGGTTCCAAAAAGGACGGCATTGTCATAGCCGGAATAGTCGAGCAATGTATCGTAGCCACCGGTAACGAGAGCTGCCGTCTGGTAGTGCGTGAAGGTGTTCGGATCGCTAAGCACTATCACCGAAGAAAATGTCGAAGCGGCCAAATCGACAACTAAATACCCACGGTCAAAAAATGTGTAATTTACGCTGCGGCCTGTTTTATCGAGGGAGAGGTCGTAAATGAGCAACTGAGCGCTGGCGGAGGAGGCGACCAGCACGAGACTCGCTAAGAGTGCAAAAAAGAAACGCGATTTCATCAGCTCATACTAAAGGCTTATTCCTAGGTGAGTCAAATTTTCCACGGATCCTTTTCCTTTTCAAATGGAGCAAACACTCGTCGCCCATTTTTTGCATTTTAAGAATCCGGAATTCGAGGGGATTGGGTAAAAAATGACTGGGAAAACCGGTGAGTGTTGGGGCGCCTGCGCCTCCAAAGAGGATGGGCGCCACGGTGAGATGAATTTCGTCGAGGAACCCCGCGGCCGCGAGTGTGCCTAGGAGGCCCCCTCCACCTTCGCAAACAAGAGATTTAACTCCGTACTCGGAGCGGAGCATGGCAAGAGCGGCGTGGAGCGGAACGCTCGGGGATTCAAAAAGATGAAGATCACAGAGCGGGGCAAGTGTCGCGCGAAGCTTTTGCGGCAGGCGGGTTGTTGAAAGAATTACAACCGGTGGGCCGGGCTGCTCGAAGACTTTCCAAGAAGGATTGATTTTCCCGGAGTTGCTGATCACCACCCGCAAGGGCTCTGGCGAGAGGCCTCTGGCTGTCCGGGCCTCACGGAGCTTTTTGTTGGTGATTCGCATCGACATCGTGTCGGTGGAGACTGTTCCACGCCCAACGAGAATCGCGTCGTGCTGAGCTCGGATTTCTCCCAGACGGGCCTTGTCTGCGGGAGAGGTGAATTGCGAAGGCGTGAGGTTTTTTGTGCTGATCTTGCCATCCGCCGTGATCGCAAAATGAGCGTGAATTTTTGGCCTCATGCCTCGGGTGGGCGTCCCGCTTCGACATTTTGTTCGATGCGTTTTTCGAGATCGACGACGGATTTTTCGATTTCGGCGAGGGGCGTGTGCTGGGTGGATCGGTAGGCGAGGTAGATGGCGCCACCGATGAGACTCCAACAGACTTGCATGAGAAATCCCGACAGGGAAACGAGGGTGGCGATGGGCTCGGGTGTTGCATAGAGGGCGCCGAGGATTTTGATGAAAAGCCCCTCGCGGAGGCCCGCCCCTCCAACGCTGATCGGCAGGGCCGTGACGGTCGCCACGATGGGCATCACACAATAAATACTCAAAAGATTGAGCCCTGCTGAGAACGCTTTTGCTCCAAACCAGAAGGTGGAGAACATGAGGAGATGGGCAGGAATCGAAACCAGAAACGCCATGCCGACGGATTTTCCCGCGCGGGAGTATTCCACAAACGCACCGGCCGCCTCGGCGATTTTGTCACGCGCTGGAAGCCACCGAGGGAGCTTGGTGGCGAGGTCGAGCCGCCCGGTGAGCCAGGCTACGATGATGAAGCCGATCGATCCTCCGAGAATGACTGCTGCCGTGAAGACGCCGTAGCGGGTCACTTCATACTTCATGAGATCATCCCAACGGAGGAGGATGACCACGGCGGAAACCGCTGCCAGCGCGAGGACGCCGACCACTCGGTCAATGAAAACACTCAGTAGCGCGCCGGCTTTTTTGTCAGGCGCCTCGCGCATGATGAGGAAAATTTTAATAATGTCGCCCCCTGTGGAGCCTAAAAGGAAGAGATTGAAAAACATTCCGATCAGGAGAATGCGCAGGCTCCGCCAGTAGGAAATGACGATACCCTGAACTTCGAGAAGGATGAGCCAGCGCTTGGCTTGCAGCAGGAGCCCTCCGCCGAGCGCGGCCAGTCCGGGCACAAGCCACCAGTTGTTGGCGACTTCCAACGCGGCCAGAAGCTTTTGATTTTGTGCTGGGTCGCGGAAAATCCACCAGAGGAGCCCAATGGTGATGATGGCCTGAATGGCGGTGAGAAGGTGACGCTTCATGGTTTATTTAAATCGTTTGTTCCATTCTTCGACAGATTTCAGAATGCCGACGGCTTCTGTGCGGGGGGACATTTCTAAAATGGTGGCGCAATTTTTTGGAAGCAGCGGCACGAGTTGGCCGAAGGGAGTTTCTCCGGTGAAAGGTGGGCAGTGGTCGCGGAAAGGTGGGCGCGTGTCGTGGATATGGCATCCAATGAGTCTCGGCGCCATTTTTTCGAGGTGCTGGGCGTGGTCGATGAGGCCAATGTTGTGCTTGATCTGTGCGTGCCCAAAGTCGTGCCAGTATCCGCTGTGGTCGGGATTCAGTTGCTGGAGAAAATCCGGAAAATTGCGTTCGAGCGGGACGGCTTCATAATACTCCCGATTTTCGATGCCAAGTTTGACGCCGTGCTTGCCGGCATAGTCCACCGCTTCGGTGAGCAGCTCCAAGATTCGCGAGGTATGGAGTTCCTCAACTTTTTCACGAGCTTGAACGGCGGCGAGTTTCCACTTGATGAATTCGCGGGTGTGCATTTTTCCTTCCTCAACCATTTTGCGGAGTCGCGCGGTGAGGTTCAGCGAGCGGATGCGACCGGTATGGACAACGACAAAAGGGGCGCCAAGTTTTTCCGCCCAGTCGATCGTTGAGAGCGTGAGGCGGAGCGCTCGGTCCCGGTCCTTTGAACGATGAGAGGTGAACTCGTAGCAGTCCGGCGAGTCCGTGAGAACTTCGATCGGCATCGGAAGGAAATTGTGAATGCTGGAGACATGGAAATCGTGGCGTTCGCGTGCTTGTCGAACACCCTCGAGTTGCGATGAGCGGATGCCGTGACTCAGCTCCAGCGAGTCGAACCCCAGAGAGAGAATCTCCTCGACCATGGTACGTCCGTCTTGATGTCGCCAAGAATTCCAGCATGTGGAAAGGGAGAGTTTCATTTCAATTTAACCACGCAGGACGCGTTTTGCTGTTTCGATACCAGAGTTCAATGCCGCCTGAATGCTTGCCCCGCGCTCCCAATCGCCGCAAGCATAGACATTTTGAGGCAGATCGGGGAACGCATTCCTTGCGGCAAATCCGGGTGGCTGGAAGGGGATCGCGTAGTGGACTTGAATCGTTTCCAAATGCTGAAGCGTACCGGCTGCGTGAGGGAAAACGGCTGCAATCTCGCGGGCCGCTGCCTCTGCGAGTTGGTCTGCCTCCAGCCCGATCGAATCAAGCACGGTAGCGGAGACAAGATGCCAGCCTGCTGGAGCGAACTCAGGAGCGACGTTTGTGATCTGAACAAAATGCCTCACGCGGAGGTTGGGCCCCTCCGGCAAAATCAGACACGGATTGGGGTAAAGGGAAGTCTGTGTTTTGAAGTAAACAACCGCCACCTGGCGCGGAGCGGCTGGAGGTGGCAAGCCTAGAAGAATCCGTAGTGAGGGTTCGTCGAGGGCAAGGATGACGCGATCGGCGTGGAACAGCTCGCCATTTTCCAGCCGAACGCAATTCGGAGTGAGCGCAGTAACGCGGGAGCCAAGGCGTAGCGAGTTCGAGGGCAACTGAGCGGCTATAGAATCAGGAAGGGCTTGGATGCCGCCAGAGGGGATCCACGCGCGGCCAGTCAGAAATTTTTTCAGATAGTAGGAAAAAAGTCCTGCACTCGTCTCAAGCTCGTTGTCCAGTAGCACTCCACCAAAAAAAGGTTGAGCGAATCGGCTCATGAACGATGTGGAAAAGCCTCTCCTTTGCAGGAACGCGCGCGTTGAAATGTCCCTTGAATCGGCGCAGCGAGCGAGAAGCCTGCTGCACGGCGTCAAGAGAATCTCCGCTCCCAAAAGTCCAAGGCGAAGCTTGTCCCCAATCGTAAAGATCGGGGATGTCAGCGCACCCAGAGGATTAGTAAACGGGCTTTCCAAGTGCGAGAGGCGTCGGCCGTCGAACGCCCTTGCTCCTGACTCAAACCAGCGCGGTTGCAGGGATTGTATGTCGCACACCGCATCGACTGTTTCGTAGGAGCTTAGGATGACTTGAAATCCGTGATCCAGAGTGAAACCGTCTTTTTGCGATGTGCGTTGACGGCCCCCAACAAATTGGGCCGCCTCAAATAATACGAATTCCTTGCCAGCGCCATGAAGTTCTAATGCGCATGCCAATCCAGACAGCCCGCCTCCGATGATCGCAATCATTCGGCGAGCTTAACGACCGGGCCATAAAAGCAAATAGGATTTGTTTTATCGCCCAGCTTAGGGTTGCTTAGGAATGCGCGCCGGGTTGTCCGTATTGTTGGGCGGGGTTGCCGTATGGTGCGGGTGGCATTTGCTGCTGATACTGTGGATCGATCTTCACGTAGCCCTGCTGATATTGCGGAGGCATTGCGGGAATGTTCGGAACAGTGTAGCCACGGTCTCGCAAAAAAACTAAAAGCGCGCGTCTAATAAGGGTACTTATTTTTCGGTCGCCTTCAGCAAGAGCTGCCCGCTCGGCTGCGTGGAGTTCGTCGTCAGTCAGCCGCACTGTGATGCGCTGATCCATTTTTTGGTCTTTGGTCATAAAATTAATCTTTATCAGATTCCTGTTAAGAAACTCAACAAAAAAGATATGCACGAAAGTCTGTCTTTTACATTAAGCTTCATTTGCACGTTATGACAAGAATCGTAGCTGTTTGACAAGCTATCTCAAGCGGGGTGAAATACTCACCCTTTGAAAATTTTGTGAAATTGCCACGCAAAATTTCGCTGGCATTTTCGAAGCGAAAAAAATCGTGCGTGAAACGGTTGTTTTCAAGTAGTGGGAGGGAGTGATCCGCTTTTGCTATAAACCCGCAGGTACGCCGCCGGGAACTCTCCGTTCGCCCGAGGGAGCGTCAGGGGTGGCTAAACTTCGATTGATCCAGTACGACTCCGAGTCCCTGCTAGACGAGGTCTTCACCGATTGGGATTCCTTGATGGCCAAATATGATCCAGCGAAAGTGAACTGGATCGATATTGATGGACTGGGTGACATTCCTTTGCTGGAGCGGGTTGCTGAGCGCTTTTCTTTGCACTCGCTCGCCGTGGAAGATGTCCTGAACACGACGCAACGCCCCAAAATCGAGCCATTCGAAAACCACTTTTTCATCGTGAGCGAGATGATTTATTTTATTGAAGGGGATGAATTGTGTTTCGAGCAGGTGAGCATTTTCCTTGGCGAATCTTTTTTGATCACAATTCAAGAAAATGCCGGGCACGATGTTTATGACGCTGTGCGTACGCGCTTGAAATCAGCTCGAGGCTATGCGCGGCGGATGAAGGCGGACTATCTGGCATACGCTCTTCTGGACGCAACGGTGGACCATATTTTTCCCGTGCTGGAATCGGTGGGCGACAGCATCGAAGAGGTGGAGGAAGAATTGCTGGAGAAGCCAGTGCGAAGCAGCTTGCGGAAGCTCTACGAGGCGAAGCGACTTCTTCTCGCCTTGCGTCGTGCGGCTTGGCCCCACCGCGAAATTTTTAGCACCCTCATGCGTGACGACTCTTCGTTGGTGACGCGATCGACGCAGATTTATGTGCGCGATTGCTATGACCACGTCACCCAGATCATCGACATCATCGAGAGTTATCGCGACCTCAGTGCGGGGTTGATGGATCTCTATCTTTCCAGTGTGGGATTTCGCACCAACGAAATCATTCGTGTTCTCACAATTGTTTCGGTGTTTTTTATTCCGCTGACATTTTTAGCGGGGGTTTACGGGATGAATTTCGACACCAAATTTGCAGCCAACATGCCCGAGCTTTCTTGGCCTTTTGGTTACATCTTCTTTTGGGGGATTTGCCTTCTGACCGCTGGAGGAATGCTGTTATTTTTTAAAAGGAAGCGGTGGCTGTAGACCGATCTCAGCGCAGCTGTGCGATGATTGCGTAACACGTTACTGATTCTTTCACTTCGGATTTTCCTTTGCTGACGGAATTCGTTTTGCCCTTGATGGTGCGAAGGGAAAGAACGCGCGCCGTTCCGGCTGAAAATGGGGCCGATCCCGAGAAAGTGCGGCTTACAAAGCGATGAAGACCCCCTTCGATCCCCTCGGAAAGCCGGATTTCGACTTTGAGTGAGTTGTTTTCCAACATGCCTGTCAAATCGACGCGCGCGGTCTCGAGCCGGGTGGAGGTCTGTAGCGAGGCGGTCGGAGAAAGCGACTGGGCGAAAAGTACGACGCCGCCATTGAGATTCGGGCTCCGAGTTATGAGACGATTGGAATTCGTCATGTCGGAGAGGATCGCACCTTCGAGTGCGGTGTTGAGTTCCTCCGTGGTTTTTACTTCTGGAAATTGGACAAGAGCGACATCAAGCTGGGCACTCAATGCGGACAGCGTTTGCAAAAGAAAAACAAGGGCAGCCATGCGGATCATGCCTCCGGATTTATTCGCGTCTTGTTAATTGGCAATGAGATTTTCTTGGACAACACACGACGGGGAATTGCGCAGTGCGCATTCATGGATGGACGTTGATTGCCGAGCAGTTGTCGCTTGCCTGCATGGGATGAATGGTTCCGGCGAACAATTTCACCCACTCCCTGCTGGAATTCCAGGATATGCTTTTCACGCGCTAGACCTCCGCGGACAAGGCAGTGATCGCGTGGCGGAGCGCAGAGGGGCGAGTCTCGATTTTGAAACCCAGATGCTTGATATCGCCGCTTTCATTGCTGCCCTGCGCCAAGAATATCAGGGCCGCCAAATCTTTCTTATGGGTGAAAGCATGGGCTCGCTTTTGGCGGCGGGGTTTGCGGGTTGGTCTAAAAAAAGGGGGGATCCCCACCACTCTGTGGATGGGGTGATTTTATCTGTTCCTGTCGTCGGCTTGCGTCGTCCCGTTTCTCCTCCTTTGCGATGGATTTTACGCCGTTTGGCGCTCATCGCACCGGAGTTCAAGCTAACCCCGAGTCGGTTTGTGAACGGCAAGTCCATTGCTCCGCCACTCACGCGGGATCAGGAGTATCAGGATTCCCTGCGCGACAAGCCTCATCATCTCCCGGGATTCAGTCTCCGGTTTTTGGTTGAGCTTTCGGATCTCATCCATCACAGCGAGCGGCTTGCGGAGGGGATTCACTCTCCCGCACTCGTGCTTGCTGCCGGCAAGGATTGCTTCGTAAAGCCCGAGCAAATCGAATCGTGGTTTCAAAAAATTCCCTCTCGGCACAAGACCCTGCGGCATTATCCGGATGCCTACCATCTGCTCTGGCACGACTGGGATCGTGATCTCGTGGTCTCGGACATTGCTGCATGGCTTGAGGAAAGAACTCGTTCCTGAATTTCCCCTTGAACCGCGTTGCCGCTTCACCGAAGCATCCTTCTATGCTCATCGATACACATGCCCATTTGGATTATCCGGATTTTGAAAACCAACTCGAGGGCATCATCGCCGCTTCTTTGGAGGCTGGGGTGGACCGCGTCATCAGCATTGGAACATGTCTCGAAAGCAGTCGCAGAGCGGTTGCGCTGGCGGAGAGGTTTGACTGTGTGTTTGCAGTCGTCGGCCTCCATCCGACCTATGTCTCAGAGGAAGTGCCCGGTTGGCTCGATGGCATCCGCACCCTGGCCGCGCATCCGAAAGTTGCCGCCATCGGAGAAACGGGAATGGATTATCATCGTCTACCCTCTGAGCAGCTTGCCTCAGCAGCTGCCATCAGCGCCCTTCAAGCGGAGACTGCTGACGACACCCAAGCAGCCATTATGGATGGAGCCTATAAATCTGCTCAAGCAGAGGCGTTCACCGCGCAACTCGAACTCGCGGCAGAATTCGGCCTAAACGTGGTGATCCACCAGCGCGACGCATGGGATGATACTGTGGAACTTTTAAAAAATTACACCGGCCGTCTTCGTGGGGTGTTCCATTGTTTTGGAAACACACCAGATCAGGCGAGGGAAATCCTCGCCCTCGGCCATCTCGTTTCCTTCACCGGCATCGTCACCTTCAAAAATGCCGGACTCACCCGCGACGTTGTTGCTGCCGTTCCTCCGGATTCTTTTATGGTTGAGACCGATTGCCCCTACCTTGCCCCCGTACCCCACCGAGGCAAACGCTGCGAGCCTGCGCACACTCTCCTTGTCGCCGAAAAAATCGCCGAACTGCGCGGTACGACGCTTGAGGAAATTGCTACCACCACGACTCGCACGGCTGAGCATTTTTTTCGGCTCGGAGCCTTCTGACGTCGCCATAATTTACCGGTTGCATTTGATTATCGGAATCCACAGAGTGCGGTCAGCATTCTTAAAACTATGAGCCAGACCAACGCACTTGACCAACTCAAGCAATTCACCACCGTCGTCGCAGACACTGGCGATTTTGAAAGCATCCGCGCTTTCGAACCTCAGGACGCCACGACAAATCCTACACTTATTTTCAAGGCCGTGCAGCAGGCGGAATACAAGCCTCTCCTCGAAAAAGCCGTCACCGACAACCGTGCCTCTTTGCTAACCGGCTCGGCTTTGCACCGCAAAGTCATCGACGATCTCCTCATAGCTTTCGGTCGTGAAATTTTATCCATTGTTCCTGGAAGGGTTTCCACCGAAGTTGATGCCCGTCTTTCTTTCGATGTCGAGGCCACCGTCGAGAAAGCCCGTTACCTGATCGGCCTCTACGAGAAGCATGGCACGCCGCGCGAGCGTGTTCTGATCAAGATCGCTTCGAGCTGGGAAGGGGCTCAAGCTGCCGCCATTTGCCAAAAAGAAGGAATCAACTGCAACCTAACCCTGCTTTTCTCTCTTCCTCAGGCCATCGCTTGCGCTGAAGCGGGCGTACGCCTCATCTCGCCTTTTGTGGGTCGCATCTACGACTACTACAAGGCAAAAACCGGCAAAGAGTACATCGGAGCTGAGGATCCCGGCGTGGAATCCGTCCAGAGCATTTTCACTTACTACAAAAAGTTCGCCTACACCACGCAGGTCATGGGAGCAAGTTTCCGCAATACAAGCCAGATTCGCGAGCTTGCCGGTTGCGACCTCCTCACCATTGCCCCTGAACTCCTCAAAGAACTCAAAGACTCGACAGAGCCAGTCACCCGCAAGCTCGACGCCTCGGCCGCGGCTTCCGCCAACGTTGAAAAAATCTCCATGGATGAGAAAACTTTTCGATGGATGCTCAACGAGGATCCTATGGCGACGGATAAGCTCGCCGAAGGAATCCGGAAATTCGCTGCTGACATCGTTCAGCTGGAACAAATCATCGCAAAAAGCTTCTAGCGCCTTCCCCAACTTTTCATGCTCAGATCCACTTTGCTTGCGTTACTCGGTCTCGCTCTAGCCTCATCATCCCCGCTGCAGGCGACCACCCGCGCGATCGATTATCCTGGCTCGGTGACACTGCTGATGGAAGTTCCTGCTGTTCGCTCAGACCTCTGCCTCAGCTCTTCCCAAATCGCTCAGATCAATAGACTGCAGCGCGAGTTGAAGTCCCACTCGGAAGCGATCCTCACCAAGTCTGAACCGGTCGCAACTGGGACCGCACCCGATCAGCGTCTTTTTGCGCTGATCGATGATAATAACGCCAAGGCGCTCGCGCTGCTGACTCCGCTGCAGTTCGTACGCTTCGGCGAAATTCAAAACCAAGTTCTGAGCTACAGCATGTTGGTTTCCCCGCAGGTCCAGAAGAAACTCAAACTTTCGCGCCAACAATCCGCCTCCATCGCAGCCCTGCGCCTTCAGGGGTTGGAATTTGTGGCGAAAACAAATCGCTCGTTCGGCAGTGGTTCCATTTCCCAAAAAAAACGTGTCGAAATCCTGCGTGACTACCGCATGCGACAGGCTGAAGAAATGAAATCCCTCCTCACTCCGGCCCAGAGAACCGCCTTTGCCGCTCTCTGCGGTAAGCCACTCAGCAAGGGCTGAAAAAAACAGAATGCGGGAGTGATTGATCCCCTGTCCGTAAGTGAATTTTGGACAGCCAAGTCATCGTGCCTCAGCTCAGTATCCTTCTCTCTCGCCCGGTAGCGGGAACTCACAGACTTAAAACTTAAGACTCCCTCCCGCCTCAGCAGGCGGCTGGCAAGCTTTGCCAAGTATTTTTCCAGTCACGGAGGGATCGCCGGAATTGCTCTCCAGCTTGTTGCATGCTTCTGCGGAGTTCCGCCATTTCTCGACGGGAAATCTCGGTTTTTCCCGCGGCTGCTGCGCGGTATTCCACGAGCAGTTCCTCCCAGCGGAGGAGGGCTTCATCCATGCGGGTGCGGGCATTTAGCACCATGGCATGGATCGAATCCGAGAGCGGCGTGGGCTGAGCGAGTAATTTTGCTTGGAGCAAGCGGTCGTGCTCGGCGATTTGAGCTTTGAGGATTCTTTCTTCCGGCACGGTGCGCAGGTTGCTCACCAGACCGACTTTATTCAGCAGCCAGATCGCCCACTTGGTGGGATCGTATTGCCAAGGTTTTACACCATTCCGGTAGTCATGTTGGAACTCATGATGGAAGTTGTGATAGCCCTCGCCAAACGTAAAAACAGCCATGAGGAAGCTGTCGCGGGCTGAGCAGTGGCTGGAATAGGGCCGGTCGCCAATCCAGTGGCAGAGCGAGTTGATGCAGAAAGTCGAGTGGTGCACCAGAACGACGCGGGCGAAACCAGAGAGCAGGAACGCACCGAGGGCAGCATTTGCGCCACCGTAGAGATACCCGATAATAGCCGGCACTGCGAAGCTCATGAAAATGGCGATCGGCACATAGTATTCATGTTGAAACCAAGCAAGGCGGTCTTTTTGCAAATCCCTCACCCACGTGAGAGGCGTATCTGGCCCGCGACGAAAGAGAAGCCAGCCGATGTGGGCATGAAATAGACCGCGCGAGATGTCGTAGGGATCCTCATCGTGATCGACAAATTTGTGGTGTCTGCGGTGGTCGGCCGACCATGCCAAGGCGGAACCCTCGAAGGCCGCCGCTCCGAAAAGGAGTGTGTAAAGCTTCACCAGCGGATTCGCCTTGAACGTGAGATGTGAAAAAAGGCGATGGTAGCCAAGCGTGATGCTCATGCCTGTGGAGAACGTGAAGAATAAAAAAAGAGCCACCTGAAAGAAATTCAAACCATTCTGCCAAATGTAGAGTGGCACGGCTGTGCAGGTGACGAGGAAGGTTCCGATAAGGAAGGCGCTGTTGGTGATTCGAATTTTGCTAAGGAACTTTTTCATGAGGCGGATAAAAAACGGGCTCGATGCCAAAGCCAGTGAGGTGATTGCTCTATTGGTTTTAAGGCGAGGCGATCTACATCCTCGCGATTTTTGGGGCATTTGCAAGTGTCGTGTCTTGCCAGATGTCGACAATGCGATATTCTTGCCCGTCCCGAATTATGAGCCAGACGTTACTCGACAAGGTGTGGGCCACTCACACCGTCCGCACCCTTCCGAATGGAGCCACCCAACTTTTGATTGGCACCCACTTGATTCACGAGGTTACCAGCCCGCAAGCCTTCGGCATGTTGCGTGACCTGAACCTCAAGGTGCTTTATCCCTCGCGGACCTTCGCCACGGTGGATCATATTGTGCCCACAGATGAAAGGGCCGAGCCCTTCAGCGATGATCTGGCCGATGCCATGATCAAGGCGCTGCGCTCAAATTGCACCGAAAGTGGGATTACGTTTTTTGACCTCCCCACTGGTAAACAGGGTATCGTGCACATCGTTGGCCCCGAGCAGGGCATCACGCAGCCCGGCACCACGATTGCCTGCGGCGATTCCCACACCTCCACGCATGGCGCATTCGGGGCGATTGCATTCGGCATTGGAACCAGTCAAGTGCGCGACGTTCTCGCGACACAGACGATGGCTATTCATAAGCCAAAAGTGCGCCGCATCAGTGTCCACGGAAAACTCAACCCCGGCGTCTACGCGAAGGACGTCATTTTGCACATCATTCGCAAGCTCGGAGTCAATGGCGGTCTTGGCTACGCTTACGAATACGGCGGCTCGACGTTCGATGCCTTCACGCAAGAAGAACGAATGACTGTTTGTAATATGTCCATCGAGGGTGGTGCCCGCGTGGGCTACGTGAATCCAGACGAAACGACCTTTGAATATCTGAAAGGACGCCCTTACTCGCCTAAAGGTGCAGACTGGGACGAGGCTGTGATTCGCTGGAAGGCCATTGCTTCCGACCCGGATGCCCATTATGACGATGTCGTAACTTTCGATGCAGCCGATATAGCCCCGACTGTGACTTGGGGCATCAATCCCGGACAGGCCATTTTTATCAATGAGAACGTGCCTTTTCCTGGCGAGGTTCCCGAAAAGGACCGCGCCACTGCTGAGGAAGCCATCGCCCATATGCTCCTCAAGCCTGGCGCTCCGATCAAAGGCACGAAAGTGGATGTCGCGTTCCTCGGTAGCTGCACGAACGGCCGCCTGAGCGATCTCCAAGAAGTCGCCCGCTACATGAAAGGTCGTAAGGTTAAGAGTGGGGTGAAGGCGATCGTCGTTCCTGGCTCTCAAGGCGTCGCCAGTGTGGCAGAGAGCATGGGCCTGGCCGAAATCTTCCGCGAAGCGGGTTTTGAATGGCGCGGTGCAGGCTGTTCCATGTGCCTTGGCATGAACCCCGACAAACTCGTTGGCGAACAACTCTGCGCCAGCTCCAGCAACCGCAATTTCAAAGGGCGCCAAGGCAGCCCGACCGGTCGCACCGTTCTCATGTCCCCACTCATGGTCGCAGCGGCCGCAGTCTCCGGAGAAATCTCGGACGCCCGCGAAGTCTTCGATATCTGCTGAACCACATTCCACATTTCGCATTTAAAAACCATGGCTCTTGAAAAAATCACCCAAGTTGGCGGGCGCGGCGTCTACGTGCCCGGCGACGACCTTGACACTGACCGCATCATCCCTGCCCGCTTCATGAAGTGCATCACATTTGATGGACTTGGCGAATTCGCATTCTACGACGCGCGTGCCTTTGCAAAAGCGGAAGGTCACACCCACCCGCTCGATGATCAGCGCTTCACTGGCGCCAGCATTTTGTTCTCCGGCTCGAATTTCGGCTGCGGCAGCTCGCGTGAACACGCCCCTCAGGCCCTCTACAGATTTGGCATCCGAGCGATTATCGCCGAGAGCTTCGCTGAGATTTTTTTCGGAAACTCCATCACGCTCGGAATGCCTTGCGTTGTGATGAGTGGCGAGGACATCCGCTCCGTTGCAAAGCTCATCGAGTCGGATCCTGCTGCGATCCTCACTCTCGACCTCACGGAGAAAAAACTCTCCATTGCGGATATGGACTTTCCTCTCAGCATCGCTGCTCACGCTCACGAGGCTCTTGTCACCGGCAAGTGGGACGCCATTGCCGACCTGCTGGAGGGCCTAGACGCCGTCCGCTCACGTGCGGCAACGCTGCCCTACATGGCAGCCAGTTAAAATCCCGATTCGCTCCGATCTCCAGCTGGCATTTTCGAGAAAATGCTGCTTAGCATCATTCTGTGGAAGCCATACGCCTTCAGGAAATGCCGATCGATGAGCGTCCTCGCGAGAAAGCCGAGCGCCATGGATTTGAAGCCCTCTCGGATGCCGAACTCCTTGCCATTTTTATCCGTACCGGGTTGCCGGGAAAAAACGCAATAGCCGTGGCCCGCGATCTGCTGAGGGATTGCGGTGGTTTTGCATACCTCTCACGCTGCACTCCGAAGGAAATCCGACGCCATGCGAAGGGCATCGGGCCTGCAAAATCTCTTGAAATGGCGGCAGCGTTCGAAATTGGAAAACGCCTCGCCCGCGGTCAAGATCTCACGCCGCTTCTCGATACGGCCGAGAAGATTTTCGATTTCTTTGGTCGGGAACTCATGGCCCTCCGCCAGGAGTCGCTTCGGGTTCTCCTGCTCGACACAAAACTCCGCCTCATTCGTGCCGAGGAGATCAGCTTGGGATCAGTCAATGAATGCGTCGCCCACCCAAGGGAAATATTTCGCCAAGCAGTGATTCATAGCGCATTCGGCGTGGCCATTATTCACAACCATCCGAGTGGCGACCCCTCGCCAAGCCCGGCGGACTATCGAGTCACCCGAAGCTTGAAAGAGGCCGCTCACCTTCTTCAAATTCAGCTCATAGACCATGTCATCCTCGGCTCGCCAGATGGGGGGCGCGTGCCATACTTTAGTTTTAAGGAAGCAGGCATCATATGAAAATTCATCCAACAGCTATCGTTTCACCTGAGGCCCACCTGGCCGGAGATGTCGAAGTCGGCCCCGGAGCAATCATCGGGGCTGGAGTCGTCATCGGCGCAGGCTGCGTCATTCAAGCGCATGCCGTTATTGAAGGTGGAGCAACGCTGGGCGAGGGCAATACCGTGGGGTATGGCGCGGTCATCGGTGCGCCGCCGCAGGACTACGCCCACTCACCCGAAATCAGAAGCTCGGTCGTCATTGGTTGCCACAACCGCATCCGCGAATATGTGACGATTCACCGGGGGACCAAAGACGGCACCGTAACGACTATTGGCGACAAGTGTTTTCTTATGGTTGGCTGCCACCTCGGTCATAACGTGCAAGTCGGCAGCGAGGTCGTGATCGTGAATAACTGCCTCCTCGGTGGCTACGCGGAGGTTGGTGACGGAGCTGTTCTTGGCGGAGGGGCTGTATTTCACCAATTCGTCCGAATCGGAAAACGCGCCATGATCGCCGGAGGCTCCCAGTTCAATAAAGACGTCCCGCCTTTCGCCATGGCCCAGCTTTTCAATCTGTTGTCCGGAGTCAATATCATCGGCCTTCGCCGTGCTGGTTTCAAAGCCGAAACACGCTCGGAAATCCGCCGCGCATTCAAACTTGTTTTTCGGAGCAACCTGCCTGTCAAAGCGGCTCTCGAAAAAGCGCGCGAGTCGCAATGGGGGCCCGAAGCGCAGGAATTTTTTGACTTTATCACCTCATCAAAACGCGGCTGTGCAACCAGCAATCAAGCCAAGGGGCAGGTGATCCCTCTCGAGGATATTGTCGAATAGAGGGCGCTTTTTCCGCATCGCTTCCTATCGCATCTTCTTCTCAGGATAGTACAAAAAGTCTAAAAAAGTCCTTCGCGTAGGGCGGCAGGTTGATCATAATTTTGCTCCTCATCATGCAAACTCCACTTTTTGACCAACACCTTGCCCATGGCGGCCGCATGGTGGAATTTTCGGGCTGGGAAATGCCCGTTCAATACAAGGGTATTCTTCACGAACACAAAGCTGTCCGGGAGGCTTGCGGAGTCTTCGACATCTCGCACATGGGAGAGTTTTTTGTCAGTGGTCCTGGTTCAACCTCCTGGCTCGACGGCCTTCTCACAAACAATCTCGCGGCAGTCCCGATCGGCCACGCTCAATACACAATCATGCTCAACGAACGTGGTGGGGTGATTGATGATCTCATCGCCTACCGTCTTGCTGAGGAAAATTATCTCCTCATCGTGAATGCTGCAAAAATCGCAGAGGATGCCGCTTGGTTTGCAAAGCACTCGACACCGGGTGTTGTCTTCGAAGATCGCAGTAATGAATTCGCGGCCCTTGCCATTCAAGGCCCAGAAGCCGCAGCCATTTTTGCAAAAATTTTCCAGCACCCGATGCCGGTCGAGCGCAACAGGGTCGTTGAAATCCAAGCAGGGCACTCTTTCATCGCCACCACTGGCTACACTGGTGAGTCGGGATTTGAATGGATCATGCCCGCAGCCGAGGCTGCCGCAGCCTGGCAGGCCGCCATCGATGCGGGAGCGATGCCCTGTGGTCTTGGTGCACGCGACACCCTGCGTCTCGAAATGTGCTACCCGCTCAATGGCTCTGATCTTTCACCGGACCGCACCCCGCTGGAGGCTGGACTCGGATTTTTTGTAGATCTGAAAAAGCCCGCCTTCATCGGTCGCGAAGTTTTGCTTGATCAAAAAGCCTCCATCCTGCCTCACAAACTCTGCGCTCTCCGCGTGATCGATAAGGCTCCCCCAGTGCGGCCGCATTACAATGTCTATGTTAACGGCGAGCCGGTCGCCGAGACCACCAGCGGAGCCCTTTCTCCGAGCCTCGGCTACGGCGTTGCCATGGCCTACATGCCACCCGCTTACTGCGACATCGGCCAGATGGTCGACATCGAAGTCCGCGATCGCCGCTTCCGCGCCCAAGTCGTCAAAAAACCCTTTTATAAAAAACCATGAACATTCCTGAAAACCTGCGCTATGCCACCTCCCACGAGTGGATTCTTGTCGAGGGCGACACCGGCACCGTCGGTATCACCGACCACGCCCAAGCCGAACTCACCGATATCGTTTTTGCCGAGCCTCCCGCGATTGGAAAATCCGTGAAAGCCGGAGATGTCGCCGCTGTCGTGGAATCCGTGAAAGCCGCCAGCGACATCTACGCTCCGGTGTCTGGCGAGGTCGTCGAACGCAACGAGGCCATCGAAGCTGACCCCTCCCTCCTCAATACCGACCCCTTCGGTGCGGGCTGGATTTTCAAAATCCGCATCGCCGAAGCAGCCGAACTCGCCGCGCTCAAAGACGCCGCCGCCTACAGGGAGCAGATCGGAGCATGACCATCGCGGAGTTCGAGGATTTTCTCGATGCAACCAAGCACATGACGGCCGTTCAACGCGCCGAGGCTTATGGCATCGATATTTCCTTGATCGACGAAAACCTCCGACTCACGCCCACCCAAAAAATCCGGCAAAACGATATCGCCCTCAACCAAGCAGAAGCCCTTCAAGCAGCCCTTAATCAAACCCGTGCCAAATCTGGAATCCATCGCCTGCCGACTTGTTGAGGCCAAGGTGGAGTTTGTGCTCTGCGGTGGATTGGCGGCCTTTCTTCAGGGATCCTCGATTCTCACGAGGGATGTCGATGTCGTTTGCAACATGGCCAGCGAAAACATCCGACGCCTTTTTGATGCGGTCAAAGATTTGCATCCGTATCACCGCATGACGCCCGGAAGGATCCCTTTCGCGCTGGAGCAACTCACAAGCCATCCCTTTCAAAATATTTACCTTGCCACCGACTGGGGACAACTCGACTGCCTCGGAAATGTCAAAGGCATCGGCGGATATGGCGAATGCCTCAAGTGGAGCGAACCCATCGAAATGGTCGGGTTCACCATGATGACGCTGACTCTGGAGGGCATACTCATCGCAAAACGCGCCATGGGAAGACCCCGAGATTTACAGGCCGTTTTCGAACTTGAAGCTGCCCGTGAAAGAAAAATCAACCCACACTAATCGCCAATCGTTACTGTTTTTCACATGACCGCATTTGCCAACCGCCATATCGGCCCCTCATCCACTGAAATTGAAACCCTGTGCGCCGCGATTGGCGTGCCTTCGCTGGATGCGCTAATCGACGAAACTGTTCCTGCGGCGATTCGCTTGCAGCGTGATTTGAACCTCCCTGCCGCCCGCTCGGAGGAGGAAGCCTTGGCCGATCTCAAGGCGATCATGGCCGAGAATAAAATCGCCACGAACCATCTTGGGATGGGCATTTACGGTACGCACACGCCTGCGGTCATTCGTCGAAACATTCTCGAAAATCCGGGTTGGTATACCGCCTACACTCCTTATCAAGCCGAGATCGCCCAAGGTCGCCTCGAGGCGCTCCTGAATTTCCAAACGATGGTTTGCGACCTGACCGGGATGCAGATTTCCAACGCGTCCCTGCTCGACGAATGCACCGCCGCCGCCGAAGCGATGGCTCTTTGCCACGACATCAAAGGTGGCGATGCAATCTTCGTAGCCGACCACGTCCATCCTCAAACCCTCGCGGTTCTACAAACCCGCGCCGAACCCCTCGGAATCCGCATCCTCGTGGGTTCCGCTGAGAATGGCCCCCAGGAATCTGTCTTCGCAGCTCTCTTCCAATATCCCGCCACTGATGGGTCGATCTGCGATCTCGAAAGACTCGTTGCCCGCACCCACGAATCAGGTGCCTTGGCGATCGTTGCCACCGATCTCTTGGCACTCACTCTTCTCAAGCCACCCGGCGAATGCGGCGCAGATGCGGTTATTGGATCCAGTCAGCGCTTTGGTGTCGCCCCTGGGTTTGGCGGTCCGCATGCGGCCTTCCTGGCCACGCGCGACGATCACAAACGCCGCCTTCCCGGCCGTCTCGTAGGCGTTTCTAAGGACGCCGCCGGCAATCCCGCCCTGCGCCTCACGCTCCAGACCCGCGAGCAGCACATCCGCCGCGACAAGGCAACGAGCAACATCTGCACCGCGCAGGTTTTACTCGCTGTGATGGCCTCGATGTATGGCGTTTACCATGGCCCTGAGGGTCTGCGTGCCATCGCCGAGCGCGTGCATCGCCACGCAGCCAACCTCGCCGAGTCGCTCAAAAAGGCCGGCCATACCGTGCATCACGCCACGTTCTTTGACACGGTGAGCGTGACTCCAAAAAGCGAATCCGCCTCCGTCATGGTCGCCCGTGCGGCAAGCGAGGGGATCAACATCCGCCTGCTCAACGACACAACACTCGCCATTTCGCTCGACGAAACCACAACCCGCATCGATTCGCTCCTGAAACTTTTTGGAGCTGCCTTTGTGGCATCATCAGCCGAAACACCCCGCCGCACCTCGCAGTTCCTGACGCATCCGGTTTTCAACACGCATCACACGGAAAGTGAAATGCTCCGCTACATCCGACGCTTGGATGCGAAGGATCTCTCGCTCACGACATCGATGATTCCTCTCGGATCGTGCACGATGAAGCTCAATGCGACCTCGGAGATGCTGCCAGTCACTTGGGAGTCCGTCGCAGCGCTTCATCCCTGCGCCCCGACCGATCAATCCCTAGGTTATCAAAAAATGGCACGCCAACTCGAGGAGTGGCTGGCCGAGATTACTGGCTTCGCTGCTGTTTCACTGCAGCCGAATGCCGGATCGCAAGGTGAATATGCCGGTCTCTTAGCCATTCGCGCTTACCATCAATCGCGTGGTGACACACACCGCACGATTTGTCTCATCCCGACCTCGGCGCATGGCACCAACCCTGCCAGTGCCGTCATGGTCGGAATGCAGGTTGTTCCCGTCACCTGCGACGCCAACGGCAACATTGACCTCGCTGATCTTCGGGCGAAAGCCGATCTCCACCGCGAAAACCTCGCTGCAGTCATGGTGACCTATCCCTCGACCCACGGCGTTTTCGAAGAAGGCATCCGCGACATTTGTGAGATCATCCACACTGCTGGCGGCCAAGTTTACATGGACGGCGCCAACATGAACGCGCAGGTCGGTTTGTGCCGTCCGGGTGATTTTGGAGCCGATGTGTGCCACCTGAATCTCCACAAAACCTTTTGCATTCCTCACGGTGGCGGTGGTCCGGGCGTAGGTCCCATCGGTGTCGCCAAGCACCTCGCCCCCTTCCTGCCGGGGGATCCGCTGAAAAAAGGCAACGCCGTTGGCCCCGTGTCGCAGTCGAATCTCGGCAGTGCGAGCATTCTGGTCATTTCTTGGATGTATATAGCCATGATGGGCCCCCGTGCCCTCCGCGATGCCACGGCCGTCTCTATCCTCAACGCAAACTACATCGCCGCACGACTCGGCGGGCATTTCCCGATCCTTTACAAAGGCAAATCCGGTCGCGTCGCGCACGAGTGCATCCTCGATGTGCGCGAGTGGAAACAACGTGCCGGCATCGAAGTTGAAGATGTCGCCAAGCGGCTCATGGATTTTGGTTTTCACGCCCCCACGATGAGTTGGCCGGTTGCCGGAACCCTCATGGTCGAGCCCACCGAGAGCGAGTCCAAAGCAGAGATCGACCGCTTTTGTGATGCCATGCTCACGATCCACGCCGAACTTGTCGCCATCGAAGCCGGCACGCTCGACCGCACCAACAACCCGCTCAAAAATGCGCCGCACACGGCTGCATGCGTCACCAGCGATGAGTGGACGCGACCGTACCCGCGCTCCCAAGCCGCATGGCCCGCGCCATGGCTGCGCCAGCACAAATTCTGGCCCAGCGTCGCTCGCATCGACAATGTCCACGGCGACCGGCATGTGTTCTGCAGTTGTCCGCCGCTTCTCGAAAGCTAAACCGGCTTAGACAGGCTGAGTGCCTTTGCAGTCGGGATATTTCGTGCAGCCCCCAAATTGCTGCCTGGCATTCTTGCAGCTTTTTGCCGTGCGAGGGGCCATGAGAGAACCGCACTGCGTGCACTTTGGGGGAAGATCAGGCGGATAGGTCTGATCGGGTGGATTCGTCCGATCTTGCTGCTTGCGGTGGGCTAGCCTTGCCGTTGCGAGTTGCTCGGAGTAGCCACCGCCTTCCACAAATCCCTTTTCGAGCGCTGCGATCTGGCGATCGAGAAGGAAGTTTGCCTAGTTGATCAGGCAGATAAGTGTGTTCGCGCGCATCGCCGGGTCGCTGCTTTCGAGCCAGCGTGAGTAAAGTGCAAAGCGCTCTTGGTCGTTGAGATCGGTCAGATCCGTCGGATTGGACTGATCCGACCGATCTTTTCGGAGCGCCTGTGGCACCCGCCGCGCGGCCATGGCCTCCTTGTCGTCGGGAGTCCATTGCGTGAGTCGCCGATGGTGCAGGAAGTCTTCCTAGTCGAGGAGGAGCTCCTCCGAACTTGCCCGGGCGACATTTACCAATCGCAGCTCGGTCTGCGATGATGTCGCCGAAGCCCGACTGCCTTCGGCAATGTTTTGCCTCCCGCTGCGAGCAGCCTGGATCATCTGGTCCACGGTGCGGGAGCGGGAATCCAGAAACTTTTCACAGAACCACACGGTTGCATCGTAAATGATCGTCGCTGTCTGAAAGCTTGCGGTGTCGCGGTAACCTCCACTTTGGCGCAATTTTTTCATGGGTTCGATTTTTTGATTTGGTAAAGTGTTTGCATGCCAGCCGGGTTCAATGAAATTATTGCAAACATATCGCTTCCAACCTCGGCTGCCCTCATTGAGGCGCTGCCGGTCATTGTTTCGCTGATCATTATCGAGGGCCTTCTCAGTGTGGATAACGCGCTCGCGATCGCAGCCATGGCGAACCACCTGCCAGGGCGTCAGAAATATCTGGCGCTGAAATTTGGCATCATCGGCGCGTATTTTTTTCGCGGCCTCTGCTTGGCTTTTGCGGCATGGATCATTGAGAATCCGTGGTTAAAAATCGGTGGTGCCGCGTATTTGGTTTATCTGATGTGCGATCACTTTCACGGTTCGGAGGAATCGATAAATGCTGATCCATCTCAAATCGCGCAGAGGGGATTTTTTGGAACGATCGTGGCGATTGAAATCATGGATCTGAGCCTGAGCGTTGACAATGTGGTTGCTGCTGTGGCGATGAGCCCTCAGCTTTGGGTTGTGTGTACGGGCGTGTTTATTGGGATTCTCGCACTGCGTTTCGTTGCTGGGGCCTGTATTCGGCTGATCGAAAAATTTCCCATTCTTGAGCATACGGCTTTTATTCTCGTCGGCTATGTCGGGTTCATTCTCGTTTACGAACTCCTGAGCGACCCTCGCACTGGAATTCAAATACTGCCGGGCCCGGTACATGTCACAACTTGGCAAAAGTTCATTGGTATCGTGATCATCATCGCTACTTCCATTTTCTACATGCGGAGCGCATTTGTGCGTGGCCTTATTCAACCAGCGCTTCATTTTGCCCGTGTTCCGATGAATGTCTTTGCTGCTATTATCGGGTTCTTTTTGAGGGGGGCTCTTTTCCCATTTCGTGTCATTTCAGGAATGTTCAGGCGCGTGTAAATTCCCGGTAAATTTGCGATGTCGGCGCTACTGGCGGATGTTTTCGCTAAGCGCATAGCATTTTGATGAGCGATTTTGTTTCCAAGGTTCCTAAAAAGAGGCTCGAGTTTGTCGTAACGGCAGCCTTTGCAGTTTTGATGGTGCTTTTTGCGGTGGATAGTTGGTTCTCCTACTCTACCAGCAAGAACCTCATGGACTCGATCATCTGGGTCGACTTAAAACACAGCCAGCTCGATTTAGCGAAAAATCTTGAACTTGAACTGAGGGATACAGAGTCGGCACTCCGTAGCTATGTCATTACCGGTAGTTCAATCAAGCGGGACGAATATCTTAAAAAGTCGGCCAGCATCATGGACGAGCGTTTCACCAATCTCATTGGTTCTGCAGCGGGTGATGAAATGATGTATCGCCCGCTTGAGCGAATCGGTGAGATGATCCGACGCCGACTGCAACTTTTAAATGATTCCTACCTGGCCTATGAAAGCGGTTCGGGTGGTCAGAATCCGATTCACCGCAAGGGAGACTTGGTTATGCAGCAGATCACCGTCGCATTTCAGGAGTTTATCACCGGACAGCTCCAAATTCTGGAAGCGCGCATCGCGGAACGGAAAAATGAGTCTGAGCGTCTGCTGAAAGCCATGGTGGCGAGCGCGGTATTGGCGGGTGGCATCGCTCTGCTTGCTCTCACGATTATTCTGAGAGACCTCTACCAACAGCGGGAGGCCGTGAAAAAAAATCGCGCCAGCCTTGAAGAGAAGGAAAATCTTTTAAAAGAAATCCACCACCGAGTTAAAAATAATCTTCAGATTATCTCGAGCCTGCTTTTGCTTCAGGCCTCAAAACTCAAGGACGCAGCCGATGCTGAAATTTTTTCCGAGTGCCGCGAGAGGATTCAATTCATGGCCCGCTTGCATGAGCAGCTTTACAACTCGGGAAATCTTCGGCGGATTGACTTTGGTAAGAATCTGCAAGAGATCGCGGAGATGCTTCTGCACACGCACACGCCTGCGGGATGCCAATTGTCGATCGAGAAAAAGATCGATCCGCTGGAGCTTGATGTGGACACTTCCCAGGTGCTTGGGTTGCTTGCCACGGAGCTTTTGCTGAATTCTTTGAAGCATGCTTTTCAAGGCCGGAAGACCGGAATCATTCAGCTCGAACTGCATTCCGGCGCCAAAAATACGATGGTTGTGAGTGATGATGGAATCGGACTTCCCCCCGGTTTTAATGGCATCAAGAGTGGTCGCATGGGAATGAATCTCGCCCACGCTCTCGCGCGGCAAATTCGGGGCGAGGTGGAAATTTCAAATAATCCTGGCGGAGGCACGCGCATGGCGGTTGTCTTCTCGATTGAACCTAACTTGAAAACCAATCTAGCGGGTCGAGATTCTTAATATGGAACCAATACGAATTTTAATTGCGGAGGACGAAGCGATCACCGCTGCCGCCTTGAAAGGTGAGCTCATCTCGCTTGGATATGATGTGGTCGGAATCACAGACACCGCCGAGGATGTCGTTCAGATCGCAGGCGAGCTGTTGCCTGACGTTGTTTTTATGGACATCACATTGAAGGGGGTACTCGATGGAATCACCGCCGCTGTTGCCATTCGAGGAAGGACAGGTGCGCCGGTTGTTTTTTTAACGGCGCACGCGGATGAAAAAACCATGAAGCGATCCGTTTTTGCGGGGCCATTTGAGTATATTCTCAAGCCATTCACTCGAAAAGAGCTTCAGGCTTCTGTGGAGGTTTCTCTGAAAAAAAGAAAAGCCGAGCTCGAGGAAAGAGCGATGCTTGCTCGATGAAAGGCGAATCGCGCGCTCGCATCAGCATTCGCTATCTCGACGCATTTTAAAATGCCAATCGATCCCATATGCGGCATGGAGGTAGATGAATCCTCCCGACTCCGCGTGGATAGAGGAGGCAAAGGCTTCTTTTTTTGCTCCGAGCACTGCCGACAAAAGTTCTTGGCTCCAGCGAGCGAAATCAAACCTACCAGCCAGACTTCCCTCTATACCTGTCCGATGCACCCAGAGGTGAAGGCAGATCTTCCGGGGGATTGCCCAAAATGTGGAATGGCGCTCGAAGCGCTGGATCCGAGAGCTGAGGGCGAGGGGAATCAAGAGTTGGTGGATATGACGCGGCGCTTCGTGGTCTCTATCGTATTTGGCTTTCCGGTTTTTCTTCTGGCCATGGCACACCTTATTCCTGCACTAGCCAGCTGGTCGAATGGAGACCTCTCGCGCTGGCTTCAGTTTGTTCTGTCCATACCAGTGGTGGCTTGGTGTGGTTGTCCGTTTTTTCTCAGAGGGTGGCACTCGCTCTTACGCAGGCATTGGAATATGTTCACGCTTATTGCCATCGGCGTGGGGGCGGCATTCATTTTCAGCGCAGTCGCGATGCTCATGCCGGATTTTTTTCCATCTCCCATGCGGCATGGAGGCAAGGTGCCCGTTTATTTCGAGTCGGCTGCGGTGATTGTCTCCCTTGTCCTGCTGGGTCAGGTCCTCGAGCTCCGAGCCCGCAGCAGAACTGGCGGTGCAATCCGCGCACTGTTGACTCTTGTGCCTCCCATTGCTCGTAAGCTTACGGAATCTGGAGACTGTGAAATTCCGCTCGAGCAGGTTCTGGTCGGCGACCGTCTGCGTGTCGTACCGGGAGAAAGCGTGCCGGTCGATGGCATCATTCTGGAAGGCCATTCGAGCGTGGAGGAGTCGATGATCACTGGGGAGTCGCTTCCCGTTGAAAAGTCCGCCGGTGAGCGGGTGGTGGGTGGCACAATCAATGGATCCGGTAGCTTCGTCATGCAGGCTGAACGCGTGGGCAGCGATAGCCTCTTGGGACGGATCGTTCAAATGGTGGCCGAGGCCCAGCGCACTCGGGCGCCCATCCAGGCCTTGGCTGATCAAGTGGCTGGATTTTTTGTTCCTGTGGTATTGTTGGTTTCGATTTTTACATTCCTCGTGTGGCTAGGAATCGGACCCGAGCCCAGGCTCGCCTATGCGATCGTCAATGCTGTGGCGGTACTTATTATCGCGTGTCCGTGTGCATTGGGCCTTGCGACACCCATGTCTATCATGGTCGCCGTTGGACGCGGTGCCAGAGAGGGAGTGCTTGTGAAAGAAGCGTCCACGCTTCAGGAACTGGAAAAAATCACCACGCTTGTGGTGGATAAAACCGGCACACTCACCGAGGGCAGGCCCCGGCTTGTCGACATTCTTCCCTCGGATGGATTTGATGCCAACGAGGTTCTCCAGCTTGCGGCTTCGCTCGAGCTCCACAGTGAGCATCCTCTCGCTGCGGGAATTATCCAAGGCGCGCAGGGGGTATCGTTTTTGCCGGTCTCCGGCTTTCAATCGTTTTCCGGAGCGGGAGTCCTTGGTGTCATTTCGGGGAGAAGAGTGCTTGTCGGAAAGGCGGAATTTCTTCGGAGTGAAAAAATACCTCACGTCGAGATGCTGGAATTGTCGGCCTCGAGGCTCCAGGCAGAGGGCAAGTCGGTTCTTTTTATGGCAGTGGATTCCCAGCCTGCTGGCCTTCTTGCGGTTTTTGATCCAATCAAACCCACGACCGCTGCCGCTTTGAGCGATCTTCAGGCATTGGGACTTAAAATCACGATGCTTACGGGGGACAATGAGCTTACGGCTGCTGCTGTTTCCAAAAAACTGGGTTTGGATTCCTTTGAGTCTGGAATCGAACCGCTCGCCAAGGCTGCCTTCATCAAAAATCTCCGCGCCTCTGGAGAACGTGTGGCCATGGCGGGGGATGGGATCAACGACGCCCCAGCTCTCAGTGAAGCCCATGTTGGCATTGCCATGGGCAATGGAACGGATGTCGCCATCCAAAGTGCCGGGATCACTCTGGTGAAAGGCGACCTGCGCGGCATCGCCCGAGCCGTGCACCTGGGCCGTGAGACGATGCAAAATATCCGCCAAAATCTTTTCTTTGCCTTCTTGTACAATTTCCTCGGAATCCCGATTGCGGCCGGGGTGCTGTATCCCTTCTTTGGTCTCTTGCTTAGTCCCATTCTCGCAGGCGCCGCGATGAGTCTCAGTTCCTTGTGCGTCATTACGAATGCTCTCAGATTGGAAAACAATCGGTGAAATTTCACCAGCTGGGGGCGCTTTCAGAAAAATGCGAAAAATAAACGAATATGTTGACTTGTCTGAAAGTTTCCCTAACTTCGGCCGTCCATCTTATGTCTAGAAAGTGCAGCATTACTGGGGCCAAGCCCGTTCGCGGATCAAAAATCCATCGTCGCGGTCTCGCGAAGAAAAAAGGCGGTATCGGCATGCACGTCACTGCCGTGACTCCTCGTTACTTCGAGCCGAATCTCAAAACCAAACGTGTCTGGGTTCCTGAGCTCAAAAAATTCGTGACTGTGAAAGCTACGGCTCGTGCCTTTAAGACGCTTTCAAAAAATGGTGCTTACAAGACATTGGCAGCAGCCGGTCTTGTTAAATAACCGACGCATTCCGCGTGTTTCATTTTCTCTCCGCGAGGCATCGACTCGCGGAGAGTTTTCTTTTTCCAGAACCATGTTCTTGAATTTCGAATGATGGCTGGTGACAAATCAGTTCTTCCCATGCCATCTTCAATTATGCCGTTATTGGAGGTTCAAAATCTGCGGACATGGTTTCCCGTGGTAGGGGGAGTGATGCGACGCAAGGTGAGTGATATCCGTGCGGTTGATGATGTTTCTTTTCAAGTCGAGGCGGGCCACACTGTTGGCTTGGTGGGTGAGAGTGGCAGTGGAAAAACCACTGTAGGTCGTACGATTCTGAAGCTCATCGAGTCCACGTCGGGACGTGTTTTTTACAACGGCCGCGATGTCTTGCCTCTCTCCGAGCGCGAATTCCGTCCCCTTCGTCGGGAGATGCAGATGATTTTTCAAGACCCCTTTGGCTCGTTAAATCCCCGCTTTACGATCGGGGAAATCGTTGGCGAGGCGCTGGAGATTCATTTTCCAACGATGACTCGTGCTGACCGTGCGGCGCGCGTAGCCGATCTGCTCGTCCTCGTCGGGCTCAAGGCGGATATGATGCGCCGGTACCCGCACGAATTCAGTGGCGGTCAGCGCCAGCGCATCGGTATCGCCCGGGCACTTGCTGTGGAGCCGCGATTCATTGTTTGCGACGAACCCGTGAGCGCGTTGGATGTGAGCGTGCAGGCGCAGATCGTGAATCTTTTGCAGGACCTCCAAGAGCAGTTTGGCATCGCTTATCTTTTCATCGCGCACGATCTCGCGGTGGTCGAGCACATCAGCGACCATGTGCTGGTTATGCACCATGGAAAAATTGTCGAGTCGGCGAGCGCCGAGGCCATTTACAACGACCCCCAAAACGAATACACGAAGACTCTCCTCGCGGCTGTGCCGTCCATCGCCTGATGCATCCTTTGCTCCGACATTTCCTGAGAATGAACTGGCCGCTTTTCTTTCTCATGGTGGCAATGCTGGCCTATGGCATCTATGCCATTCACAGCGCGACCTGGATGAGGGACCAAGCCTTTGCAAAGTCACAACTGATCTGGATCGTGACCTGTACGCCGATGTTTTTCACCGTTTCGCTCATTGATTACCGATGGGTGCGGTTTGGGGCGATTCCGCTTTATTTGGTGAGCATTCTCGGACTCGTCGCCACAATGTTTATCGGCGAAAAGCGCTACGGTGCTCGGAGCTGGCTTGATCTTGGCCCCATGAGCTTCCAGCCCTCACAGTTGGCGATCATCGGGGGAATCCTTACGCTCAGTCTCTTTCTTTCGAACACGCGGGCGATGCCGGCCTTTTTGCGGATTCTGGGTTGTGGAGCCATTGTGGGCGCCCCGTGGTTGATGATTCTGATCCAGCCGGATCTCGGCTCCTGCATTGTTTGGGTTCCTGTTTTACTGGGAATGATGTTTGTTGGTCACATACCCAAGCGTTGGCTCATTTTGATTTTGGTGATCGGCCTAGCACTCGTCCCCCTCGTTGTCCATTTCGGCTTGAAACCGTATCAGTACTCGCGCATCACAACTTTTCTGGATCCTGAAGCCGACCCGCTGGGCGATGGGTGGAATATTACCCAGTCCCTCGTTGCCATTGGTTCCGGCGGTTGGGCTGGAAAGGGCTACAAATCTCCCAATTCCCTGAATGCCCTCGGCTTCCTTCCGCACACGATTGTTCACAATGATTTCATTTTCTCTGTCATGGGCGAGCAGCATGGATTCCTAGGCTCCGTAGTTCTTATTTCCGGGCTGGCCCTACTTTTTCTTCTCATGCTCGGTATTGCGATAAATGCGGAGGACGACTTGGGTCGGCTTTTGGCGGTTGGAATCACGCTGCTGCTCTTCACTCATACCTTCATGAATATCGGGATGACGATCTCGCTTACGCCTATCACTGGTCTTCCATTGCCGCTCATCAGCTATGGCGGCTCGTTTGTCATGATCACGCTTTTGAGCTTTGCCATTCTTCAGAGCATCTGGATTTACCGGCGCTCGCCGCGATGAGTTTTTTTGGGATTTGATTGTCTCAAGGCCGGGGAGCGGATAAGTGTGCCAGATCAAATGAAAAATATTCTCGTGACGGGCGGAGCCGGATACATCGGCAGTATTTGCGTGGAAGAACTCATCAATCGAGGGTTTAAGGTTTCTGTTTTTGACAACCTCACCGAGGGGCATGCCAGAGCGGTTGATTCAAGAGCGGACTTCTTCCAAGGCGATCTTGCCGACCGTTCGGTTCTGCACCACGTGTTTGGTGAGGCCAAGCCAGATGCGGTGATGCATTTTGCCGCCAATGCCCTCGTCGGCGAGTCAATGGAGAACCCATCGAAATACTTTCGCAATAATGTATCTTCGGGTATCAACCTCCTCGACATGGCGGTGGAATTCGGAGTCAAAAAATTTGTCTTTTCCTCGACCTGTGCAACGTTTGGCATTCCCGAGTGCATGCCGATCGACGAGTCTCTCCCCCAGCGTCCGATCAACCCCTACGGCGAATCGAAGCTCATGTTTGAGACGATCCTCCGTTGGTATCGCGAGATTCATAAGCTTTCGTTTGTCGCCTTGCGGTACTTTAATGCCGCCGGAGCATCTGAAAAATTCGGTGAGGACCATCGGATCGAAACCCACCTCATTCCAAACATCCTCAAGGTGGCCCTTGGACAGCGTGAGTCGGTTGATATTTTCGGCATCGACTATCCGACACCCGACGGCACCTGCATCCGCGACTACATTCACATCCTGGATCTTGCCGAGGCTCACATCCTCGCGGTTCAGTCCGAAAAAAGCGACTTTTACAATCTTGGCACCGGTGGAGGAACTTCGGTTCGTGAGGTGATCGAAACCTGCCAAAAAATCACAGGCCGGACCATTAAAGCTGTTGAAAAACCCCGGCGCGCCGGTGATCCGCCACGACTCATCGCCGCTTCGGACAAAATCCGGACCGAGCTCGGCTGGTCGCCACGCTTTCAAAACATCCTGCCGATTGTGGAAAGTGCCTGGGCATGGCATGTGAAGCATCCAAATGGATACGGAGACTAACTCCACCCTTGATATCCCCGAGAGGGATATTTAGTCTTTGGATTTTAATGAGGAAGTTCCTTCTCAGTCTCTGCCTTTTGGTTGTGGCGCCACTTGCCCACGCCCAGTTCGGCAATTTCGGCGACTCTCCCGTGGAAATCACGGCAGACGGCAATACGCGCTTTGACCAAGGCGTTGCGATTGCTGAAGACAACGTCCAGATTTATTACGGAAAATACAGCATCTTTTGCGACTACGCAGAGTATAACCCGGACACCCGCGATGTTCTTCTCGTGGGCAATATCAGGGTCTACACACCGGATCAGGTTCTCAGCGGGCAGCGCGCTTTATTTAATTTGGAGAGCAAGCAAATGCGTGCGCTTGAATTCTCCGGTGCCCAGTATCCGATGTTTTTTCGGGCCTTCAATTTACGCGCCGTCTCACCCAAGGAGTTTCGAATCCGGGATGCATCCATCACGACTCATGACTCCTCGAAGCCGGATTTCCACGTTCGCCCGAGGTCCATGCGATTCTATCCCGACAGCCGCGTCATCCTGACAAATTCAACCCTCTACGTTGGCCAAACACCAATTTTTTGGTTCCCCTACCTCTATGCCAACTTGGACAGCAGCGGGTTTGAGTTCTTGCCCGGCTACGATTCGCGCTGGGGTGCCTACCTGCTCCTTGGCTATGGCTTTCCCGTCGCTCCCGGCGTGAATGGCAAGGTGCGCTTTGAGGAGAGAACCGAATTCGGACCCTCTGCAGGCATCGATCTCGATATGAAATACGGGCCATCGAATCGGAACTTCGGCAAGCTACGTAGTGATTATGTTTTTGAGACGCGGGACGTGACCTCTGTGCAGGCTCCGGGAGAACCGGCGGAAACCAAGACCACGAACCGCTATCGAGTCGCTTTCCAACAGAGACTTTTCATTGCGGATGACATTTACGGCACTGCCGATATCAATGTGCTGAGCGATGTCGATTTCTTGGAAGACTTTTATCGGCGTGAATTTGCCACGGATCCCCAGCCGGACAACTCCCTCTCGCTGACAAAGTGGGACGAAGTGTACACGCTGACTTTGCTCGGGCGTTGGCAGGTGAACGATTTTCAGGATGTGACCGAACGCAAACCCGAATTTGTTTTTGATTTCAAGCAGCAGCCCTTTTTCGGCCTCCCTGTGCAATATGATGGTGAGACCGGCGTGGCTTCCTTGCGCCGGGCTTTTTCAAACAACCCTTCTTTTGGAGAAACTCAGTTTCCTGATTACTCCGCCACTCGCTTCGACACTTTTCACCAATGGTCGCTCCCCTCGAAATTGCTCGGGTGGCTGAACGTGACTCCCAAAGTCGGTATTCGCGGCACATATTATAGCCAAAGTGGTTCATTCATTACTCCGGCAACCGGCAATACAGCGATCGACCCTGTCACGGGCGAGGTCACCACATTACAGCAAACCGATGGGACTAACCCGCTCAATGATCCCTCTCCAACGCTGGAAACCAAGGGCAGCGTTTTTCGTCCGATCGCGAATTATGGCCTCACAATTTCGACAAAAATGTCGCGTGCCTTCGAGCAGGTTCAAAGTCGCTGGCTGGGTTTGGATGGTCTTAGGCATGTGGTCGAGCCTTATGTGAACTACTCCGGCGTCTACAACATGGGGGAGAGCCCCCAAAATATTTATCAGTTCGACCGCGTTGTACAATCTACCCAACTTCTGCCGATCGATTTCCCCCAATTCACGGCGATTGATTCTTTAGATACCTGGAACATCACGCGTCTTGGTGTCGGCCAGAGACTTCAAACCCGTCGCAATAACACCACCTACCAATGGTTCTCTCTTAATTCATTCGTAGATGTTAATTTCGATAACCCTTACTCAGACGCCCCAATCTCAAACTTTTTCAACGTCATTCAATTCAACCCGGTTCCTTGGGGCTCTCTCGGCATTGCTTCCCAACTCCCGATGGTCACCGAGGGGTTCACCGAAGTGAATACCAACCTGAGCTTCATGCCTGCGCGTGATTTCCGGTTCTCTGTCGGGCACCGCTACATTGATGGAAATCCGGATTTTTCCGATAATAGCCAGTTCGATTTTTACGCTTATTGGCGCATCAATGACAATTGGAGTGTGAGTCTGTACGAGCAATATGAGTTTGTTTCGAAGGTCATGCAATACCAACGCTATTTCATCAACCGCGACCTGACTAGTTGGGTTGCTTCTATCGGTGCCGAGGTGCGTGACAATGAAGGCGGGGATCAGGAATTCGGTGTTCTCTTTATGATGACGCTCAAAGACGCACCCCAAATCAGCTTGCCATTCAATTTCAGCCCTGGTCCCACCGAGCAACCTGCCGGTGCGGTTAATTGATTTTTATCACATACAACAACAAGACATGAAACTCTGCATTATTGGTTCAGGATACGTCGGATTGGTCTCGGGAGCTTGCTTCGCGGAAGTCGGGCACTCGGTCATTTGCGTGGATAACAACGAAGCTAAAGTCCAGCAACTGCTCGCGGGTAAAATTCCGATTTATGAACCCGGCTTGGAGGAATTGGTCTTTCGTAACGTCGCTGCCAAGCGCCTTCAGTTCACCACCAGCATTGAACAGGGAGTTGATCATTCCGATGTGGTATTCATTGCTGTTCCCACCCCGCCCCAGCCAGATGGCAGCGTGGACCTCTCCTACATTGAGAAAGTAGCCCGCGAAATTGCTGCTGTCCTTAAGGCGGGCCAATATCGCGTGATCGTTGACAAGAGCACTGTTCCCGTGAAAACCGGTGAGAAGGTTGCTGATACGATCCGGCGCTACAACAAAACCAATGCGGAGTTTGATGTCGTAAGCAATCCTGAGTTCCTTCGCGAAGGTTGCGCCGTTCCGGATCTCATGAAGCCAGACCGCATCGTCATCGGCGGCAACAGTGAGCGCGCAGTGGCTCTCATGCAAAAAATCTACGAGCCATTCATGGCTCCCGTGCTTGTTACGGACATCAACTCTGCGGAATTGATCAAGCACGCCGCCAACTCGTTTCTCGCACTCAAAATTTCCTACATCAATGCCGTTGCCCGAATTTGTGAAGCCAGTGGCGCCGATGTCGAGAAAGTCGCCGATGGCATTGGGATGGACCGCCGCATCGGTCGCAACTTCCTGAACGCCGGTATTGGTTACGGAGGATCCTGCTTCCCGAAAGATATCGCCGCTTTCATCGCCATCAGTGAAGACCTGGGAGTTCCGTTTACCCTTCTCAAGGAGGTCGAAAAAATCAATTTCAGCCAGCGCGAGCGTTTCCTTGCCAAGATTCGTGAAGCGCTCTGGGTGCTCAAAGACAAAAAAATTGCCGTTTGGGGCCTCACCTTTAAACCTGATACCGACGACGTTCGTTCCTCCGTGGCGATCGATGTCGTCCGCGACCTCGTCTCTGAAGGTGCCGAGGTGACTGTCTATGATCCAAAGGGGACCGAGAAAGCTCTGGAGTACAAGCTCATCAATGGAGCCCGTGTCGCGCATTCCCCCCTTGAGGCTGCCACAGGAGCCGAAGCCCTGATCATCGCAACAGAGTGGAAGGAATTTACCACAGTGGACCTCGCGGAACTTCGTAAGGTCATGCACACGCCGCTCATTTTTGACGGACGCAATATCCTCGCTCCCGATACAGTGCGCGCCGCTGGCTTCCGATACACCAGCATCGGACGCAGCTAAAAAAAAGGCAAAGGCAAGCGGTGTCGTGCCCGATCGGGAAGACGACTACGACGCCAGAAACTTTTCGAGTTTCGAGCGAAGATCGTCACGCGCACGGAAGAGCAGGCTCTTCACCGAGGGAACAGTCGTTTCCAAAACGGCAGCTATTTCCTCGTAGCTGAGGTCCTCATATCTTCGAAGAACGAGGGCCAGGCGTTGCTGCTCCGGCAACGACGCAATCGCGGCCGAGATCGCATCCTGCAATTCTTTTTCCTGAAGTTCCCGCGCAGGCTCAAGCAAGCCAACATCAGGGAACTCACGAGCCGATCCATCTTCGTGCTCCATCGGAACAAGTCGGGCGCGTGAGCGGCGGCGTGTCTCATTAAAAACAAGATTGCGTGTGATCGTAAGCAACCACGTGGTGAACTTTGCGGAAGCCACATAGCGAGGGGCGCTTTGCCACACTCGGATAAAAACCTGTTGGGCCAAGTCCTCCGCCGCGCTCGTGTCGCCAAGCATTTTTGCAATCGTACCAATAACCCTCGATTGGTGGCGCTCGATCAGTTCCTCAAAGGCACGCTCATCACCCGTCGCCGTGCGGTGCATGAGTTCGGCATCCTCGGCGGGCATCATGGAAAAAATGGGCTGCGCGTTGTGGCAATTTGTGCGCGAAAGGTCTGAAAGGATTCGCCGAATTCCTCACGAACCCATTCTTCGATACCCTCGGCACCATCCTGAAGAATGGCGAAAATCGTGGAACCGGAGCCCGACATCATCGCAGCGGAAACACCGGGGTGTTCCTGCAAGCCTCTTTTCAATGCCGGCAGGACGAGGTATTTGGAAAACACGGGGACCTCCAGATCGTTCATCAGAGTGATGGAACCATGAAGCTGTTGAAAAGTTGCAGCGGTTTTTTTCGACTCCGCCCAAGCCTGATACGCCCATCCGGTTGGAATCGGAAAGGGAGGCTTCACCAGAAGAAATTCGGCTGCGGGCAAGCCTTCGAAGGGCTCGAGAATTTCCCCTCGTCCGCGACAGTGTGCGGGCTCTCCCCGAATAAAAAAAGGAATGTCGGATCCCAATGTCGCTGCGAGACGCTCCAATTTAGCTGGAGCGAGGTTGGTTTCTAGAAGGTGGTTGAGCGCTACAAGCACGGACGCCGCATCGCTGCTGCCACCGCCAAGCCCTGCTCCGTGCGGGATGTTTTTTTGAATATGAATTGCGACTCCGAAATCAAGCCCAGTGTACTCCGCAAAAGCCCTCGCTGCTCGATGGGCCAGATTTGATTCGTCGGAGGGCACACTCGGATCGCTGCAGCTCAGCCGAATGCCGGAATCCGATGCGAGACTGATATCAATCACATCAGCAAGGGTGATGGGGGCCATGAGCGTCTCGATCTCGTGGAATCCGTCTTCACGCCGCCTTAGCACACGGAGCGTGAGGTTGACTTTAGCTGGGGCCTCAATTGTCATGCGGTCCCGAACTATCTTCGAATGACCGCCTCCGCCAAAGAAAAAATCATCATCGCCGTGGATGCGCCAGACGCCGTCTCGGCTCTCCAACTCGTCGAACCGCTTTCCAACGAGGGATGTCTTTTTAAAATCGGCCTCCAACTTTTTACGGCCGAGGGACCCTCGATCGTCTCAAAACTTCAATCCCTCGGCGCGCGAATCTTCCTCGACCTCAAATTTCACGACATCCCCAATACGGCACGCGAGGCCGTTCACTCCGCCGTCCGCCTCGGTGTGGAGATGACGACAATTCACCTCTGCGGCGGGCCTCGGATGGTCTCTGAATCTGTCTCAGCCGCCGAGGGGTCAAAAACCCTTGTTCTCGGAGTGAGCGTTCTCACCAGTATGGACGACCAGTCGCTCAGGGCCGTGGGAGTTCCCAGCACTGCGGAAGAGCAGGTTCTCCACCTCGCTCACATGGGCCTGCAATGTGGACTGCGCGGCATTGTGGCCAGCCCGCTTGAGATTCATCCGCTCCGTAAAAAATTTGGATCTCAACTTGTGATTGTGACTCCCGGCGTGCGTCCGCTGGGAAGTGATGCTGGCGATCAAAAGCGGATTATGACGCCTGGTGATGCCTTGCGCGCTGGCGCAGATTACTTGGTGATCGGACGTCCAATTACCGCTGCCGCCTCGCCTGTGGACTCCCTGCGAGCGATTGCTGCCGAGATGGACGCGGCCCTCTGATTTTTCAAGGCTGCCGTGAGTGCGCGAAATGCACGCGGTGTAGAATGCGGTGCACGACCGGCGTCGCGAGAAGGCCGACGGTCACCACCACCACAAGAGTTCCGAAGAGACAGTAAAGGGAGGAAAAAATCTTCAGCGTATTTGAGGAATTGCGCTCGGTATAAAGTGGCCCCGCGCCGCTCAGCAGCATGCAACTCTCAAGAAATGCATCCACCCAGTTCAGCCCGCCAATCGTCATATAGCCCGCTACCCCCACACAGAGCGCCAATATGACTATCATGAGTCCCAGCAGAAACTGCTGAAAAACCCGGCCCGCAAAGACCCGCCCAGAGGCAAGGGGCTCCGTATGGTGCTCCCAGAACATCATTTTAACAAACCTGTGGCCTCATTTCGGCCTCTCGTCAAACGAGCGATCAGTCCAGCATCCGGAATGTGTCGGATTTCTGGATACTCCGGATAAATGCCGCCGCCAACTTGGCTGCGTTTTTGGCATCCGCCAGCGAGATCATTTCCACCGGCGAGTGCATGTAGCGGAGGGGCACCGAGATCAGTCCGCAGGCCACGCCATCCCGACTCGTGTAGATCACATCGGCGTCCGTGCTCGTGCTGCGGGAGACCGCTTCATGCTGGAGTGGGATTTTGTGCTTCTCGGCGACTTCGATGAGGCGCTGCATGATGAGCGGGTGGTTTGCTGCCCCATGCGAAATCGCAGGCCCTTTCCCGAGTTCCACGAGACCATGTTCCTTCACGTTGATGCCCGGTGTGTCGGTGGCATGAGTCACATCAAAGACAATCGCAACAGATGGCCGGATACGGTGTGCCGCCATTTGGGCCCCACGACAACCGATTTCCTCCTGCACCGCATTGACCGCATAGGTTGACGCCTGCGGACGTTTTTTGTCCGCGTGGAGATCCGCTAGGATATTCGCCAGAATGAACCCGCCGATCCGGTTGTCCAAAGCCCGCCCGACGATGAGACCATCCGAAAACTCGATCGCGTCATCGACAAAGACAGCCGGCGTTCCCACTCGGATGCCCAGCTTTTCGACATCCTTCGCCGAAGAGGCTCCCACATCGATGAAAAGTTCTTTCCACTCAGCGGGCTTATCCTTTGAAGTATCGCGGAGGTGAATAGCCGTATTTCCAATCACGCCCTGCACCGTCCCTTTCGATCCAAAAAGCCGAATCCTCCGTGCCGAGGCCAGCGTGCGGTCGGATCCCCCAATCGGGCCCACCGCAAGAAACCCCTTCTCATCAATATGCCTCACAATAAATCCAATCTCGTCCGCGTGCGCCTCCAGCATCACCCTCGGAGCCTTGGCCTCCGATCCTTCCAGCACTGCCCAAGCATTCCCATGGGCATCAGATTCCACCCGGTCCGCATGCGGCGTCACATTTTTGATCCAAAGGTGCTGACCGTCTTTTTCCCATCCCGACGGACTGGGCGTTGCAAGGATTTCAAGGAGGTTTTTCGTTTTCATAAGAAGTGAGCTTTCAATTAGCAGAACCCTCCCGCATCGCCAAACATTCCGCCTGAGCGCGGAGGAAATTATGGCGCTGACGGAGCAGCGCCCTCCACAGGACAAACGCGGCTCATTTAACTCAGCGCCGAGGCGTCAACCACCTCGAATGCAGCCATCGCGTATTTTTTTGAAAATGCACTGCGTGCCCAACGCGTGCTGAGCGATTGACTCAAGCCCTCCTTCTCAGCCTCTGAAAGCGTCTTGAATTTCACCTCGGTCACGACAACTCCACCCCCCGAACTTCTGATGGAATCAAACTCCGCTGCCGCATCCCAGAGGCGTGCGGCACCTAGATGAGCTTCCCTGCACCAATCCTCAAAAATCCCTGCCGCATGGTCCCTCAAGAGCTTGTTTTTTTCCGCCTTCGAGAGCCGTCCCCAAGCCGTCCTGTTCGGGGAAAAAACGCGGAACCAAAAGCGGATTGAGGGATCTGCGATGCGGTAGTGGATCCTTTTTGTGGTTCGCAGACTTTCTCCGTAGGGAATCTCCCGGTTCAACAGTGACGCATCGAGGAGTTGCTGGAGCACCCGCCCGAGATTCGTTTGTGCCGTGCCGAGGCGCGCCGCGATCTCAGAGGTTTTCGCAGCCCCGCGCCCCACAGCCTCCAGCACAGAGAGCGGCACGATTCCTCCTACCCGCTCGTCACGCAGAATTCTAGCAGGTTCATCCTCAAGGTATCCGGGATTTCCGAAAAAAAGCTCCTCAGCGAGGTTCAGCGCCGTTCCGCCACCCACCGCGAACTCCCAGTATTTGGGAATGCCGCCCACCAGTGAGAAGCGCGTGAACGATTCGATCTCTCCGCGCGGAAGCCCACAAGCCTCGCAGAAGGCTGTATAATCCATCGGTCGGACTGCGAGGATTGCCCTCGCTCGTTGGTAAAGTGGTGCAGACCGGTTCAAGAAGCAGTCATTCATCGCGCTGGTGCTCGATCCCGAGAGAATCAGCGTGAAGCCCTCCGGTTTCCGGTGGTCCAACCACCGTTGGATCACGCTTGGCAGGGAGGGATCCGAGGCTGCCAGGTAGGGAAATTCGTCGAGGCACAAAACGGTGCGCTCTTTCCGCAAAGAGAGCAGTTCGAAAAATTCGAGCCAATTTTTCGCGGTGATGTTCTCTGGCAGCGCACCCGCTACATCCCTCGCCACCTGCTCCAATTGGATTCCAGCCGATGCTTCAATGGCTTGACTGTAGAATCCACCCACACGACCCAACCATTCCGTTAGCAACCGCGTCTTGCCCACCCGACGCCGCCCAAAAACCACTACCAGACCACCAGCCAAGGCCGCCTTTTCCAGCGCCTCGATCTCGTTCTTGCGATTGGTAAAAGAGAGAATCACACGCACATTATGCTATCAAAACATTATGTTAGTCAAGCATAAAAAATGGAGAGATCACCTTCGCCACGCTCGCCTCCCGCTTCGCATGCCCTGAGGGCCCTCTTCGAGCTATGGAGGGACGACCTCCGTGTCGTCCGATTCTTGCGGGGCGAAGCCCCGCCCCATTCCGATCGACAAGGTCCACGCTTGCGCGCGGAAAACCACGGCGCTGACGGAGCCGCGCCCGCCAGGATTGACAAGATGCTCCATTTTTGGCATTTTTGTCGCCTGTGACCCCAGTATTTCGCGTTTTTCTGATCGCCTCTGCCGCCTTTAGCGGTCTTCTTTTGGCTGCCATTGACTCCGGAGGCGGGGTGGCGTCTCTCGCCGATGGAACCAACCACTCTTCAATCGGCGGCGCTTTGGATACGAGCGCAAGCGCGACGGGACTCATTGAAATTCTTTACCCAGAGCTTCCTGCTGGATCCGATGGGGATGCGAATGGCCTCCCTGATGCGTGGGAGACGCAACACTTCGGAGCCACAGGAACCAGCGCCAGTGCGGACGCCGACGGCGACGGCACCACGAACCTCATGGAGTATCTCGCAGGCACCGATCCTCGCAGCGGAACTTCCGTATTTCGACCTACCTCGCGCGTGGAGTCTGGCAAGCTCATCCTCACCGTGCCGACCGTTTCAGGCCGAAACTACCGCGTGTGGGGAACTGCGAATTTGCAGACGACTTGGACCGCTCAGGACACCATCTCGGGCGATGGCTCAACCATCGCGTGGGAATACCTCCTGAGCCAATCGCCACGCTACTTTCTCCGAATCGAAATCCTGATCCCAACGAACTAAAAGCACCGCTATGAAAACAGCCAACAACCTCTGGAGGGACCTGCTCCGTCAGGTCCGACTTTTCCCACTCGCCGTCCTCTTCATCACTGCCCTGCCGCTCGCAGCGCAGGTTCCTGGCCTCATAAACTACCAAGGCCGCTTGACCGATGGTTCCGGCAGCCCTGTGACCGGCAACCGCACGATGGCCGTGCGCCTTTACGATGCGGCCACGGGCGGAAATATGACCCACGAGGAAACAATCGGCACAGTAGGCGTGGCCAATGGGACCTACAGCTTCCAATTTGGAGCTAGCGGGAATGGCATCGTCTCCGTGCTGAGTGGCCAAGACTTCCTGGCCCTCACAGTCAATGGCACCGAGGAATCCACACGCACGCGATTGCTGGCTGTGCCGTATGCGCTGAAGGCAAAGGAAAGCGCCGATACCCAGACGCTCAAAACCCAAGTCACCAGCCTGAACGGAACGGTGGCCGGACTCTCAGCATCGCAGACGACTCTAGCGGGCAATGTCACCACGCTCCAGGCACAGACTCAATCCGTCTCCGAGAGCCTCAGCGGCATTTTAGCAGAGTATAAGGTCTTGGGACTCTCAGGGAATCTCACATTCGGCAACTCCGCAACCAGCGGGTTTCTTACTATTTCCAATAGCGGGTTTCGGCCCTTGACGGTGAGCGGGATTTCGTATCCAGCAGGTTTCAGCGGGAATTGGAGCGGGACGATTGCGCCAGGAGGCTCTCAAAGCGTGACGGTCACATTTACACCAACAGCAATGCAAAGCTACAGTGGCAACATTAGCGTGACCTCGGATGCTACCAGCGGAACGGAAACAATCGCTGTGAGTTGGGAGGGGACAAGGTTGGTTTCCTTGAGAGGGGATTTGGCTTTCGGAAATGGAACAGTCAATGTGCCGAACCAGCGAAACTTTACGATTGTGAATACCGGTAACCTGGATTTGACCGTAAGTGGGATTTCGTATCCAGCGGGCTTCAGTGGAAACTGGACTGGAACGATAGCGCCAGGAGGTTCGCAAACCGTGACGGTCACGTTTATGCCAACAACGGTGCAGAGCTACGGAGGAAACCTCTCGGTGGCGTCGAATGCGACGGGTGGGAGCGGGTCGTTAGCTCTCTCGGGGACTGGGCGTGCGGCAGGCCCAACGGGCAGCATGGTTGCGGTGCAAGGCGGCACGCTTCCGCAGGCGTCCGAGCTTGCAGGACAAACTGTAGCCACCTTCCAGATTGGAAAGTATGAAGTGACATGGGGCGAGTGGAAAGAAGTGCGAGCTTGGGCTGTGGTGAATGGGTATAATGATCTGGCAGAAGTTGGCGGCACACATCCATATGATGCTGATGACAATTTCCCTGTGGGCAATGTGAATTGGTATGACATCGCGAAGTGGAGCAATGCGAAGAGTGAGAAAGAGGGGTTGACGCCTGTGTATCAAGTGGCTGGAGCGACCTATAAGACTGGGCAGAGTGTGCCGACTTTGGATAGTACTGCAAACGGATACCGGCTCCCGACGGAAGTGGAGTGGGAGTGGGCAGCGCGTGGGGGGGCGTCGAGCCTCGGCTATATCTATAGCGGAAGTAATGATGTGAGCGCTGTGGCGTGGGATTACGACAATAGTAGCGATGGCACAAAAGCGGTGGGAACCAAAGCGGCGAATGAATTAGGTATTCACGACATGACTGGGAATGTGTTCGAGTGGTGCGAGGATGTTGCAAATTACTCCGACCGCCGCCTCCGCGGCGGCAGCTGGTTCGCCACTCTGGACTGCCGCCCCGTTGCCTACCGCCTCTACTGCGACCCGGACCGCCGCTTCAACTTCATCGGCTTCCGTCTGGCCCGCAGTTCGGGAAACTAACCTGCCGGAGCTAAAGAGATAGGGATGAAGGAGCCGAAGGGATGCCGTGCTTGGAGGCGGAGCCGGAGAGCTGTCAGGCCTAAGGCTGTGCCGATTTTGGAGGGACGACCGCCGTGTCGTCCGACTTTCGCGGGGCGAAGTCCCGCCCCATTCCGATCAACAAGGTCCGCGCCTCCGCGCGGGAAATTACGGCGCTGACGGAGCAGCGCCCTCCATGGCGTTCGGTTCCGCGTCACCAAATCAACGCATTCATCTCTCCCTGGTATGGCCAATCTGCGGTTCTTGCCACCAAGCTGGCCCTCACGGGGTTTTCGACCACATATCGCCACTTGTCGTCGTAGCTTTCCTCTTGTCTCAACTGGGTATCCCAGAAATCGCGCTGCCAGACTGGCACGTCTTGCGGCTTTGGCCAATGTCGCGCGGCATGGGATTTCCAATACGAAACCCACTGCTCAAGCGGTGGCCATTGAGGCATTGCAGGCGAGCAAAAAAGGTGCAGGTGATCTGGCATGAGCACATACCGGCCAACAATCCACGAATCGGCTTCACTCCATGACTCGCGAAGCAGTGTATGGACATCGTCATTTGCCAAGATCGGCTTCTTGCCATTCGTGCAAACAGTCAGAAAAACAACAATCGGCTTGTTGAATCTCTCATGTAATTCCTGATGAACCGGTTGTCGACGTCCAAGCTTCTCCATACGGCCAACTCTTTGCAACCCGCCCAACATATTTCAATAAAAAACTGGTGGGACGACCTCCGCAGGTCGCGCTTGCGCGCGGGGAATCACGGCGCTGACGGAGCAGCGCTCTCCAGTTGAGCCATGGAGGGACGACCTCCGTGTCGTCCGATTTTTGTGAGGCGAAGCCGCGCCCTCATCTAAGTTGGCGGGGTGTGCGGGGAAAATCACGGCGCTGACGGAGCAGCGCCCTCCAGTTGAGCTATGGAGGGACGACCTCCGTGTCGTCCGATTTTTGCGAGGCGAAGCCGCGCCCTCATTTAAGTTGGCGGGCTGTGCGGGGAAAATCACGGCGCTGACGGAGCAGCGCCCTCCAGTTTAGCCGTGGAGGGACGACCGCCGTGTCGTCCGATTCTTGCGAGGCGAAGCCGCGCCCTCATTTAAGTTGGCGGGCTGAGCGCGGGAAATCACGGCGCTGACGGAGCAGCGCCCTCCAATTGGGCTATGGAGGGATGACCTCCGTGTCGTCCCATTTTTGCGAGGCGAAGCCGCGCCCCATTCGAGTTAGGCGATTGGAGCTGTTTTTTCTGTGATGGAAATCCGGTGTCGGCATCTGTACTTTGCTTGGCATGAACCGCCGGGAGAGCCTCATCAATGAAGAGTCAGTGGCTAACCGCGATGCGTGGGGGCGTTGGGTGTTGCTGGGATTGGTGGTTTCCATTTTGTTGCACCTCGCGTTTTTAAATTGGTCGCGTCATTTTCAGGTCGAGCGAGCCAGCGAGGAGCCGGCGGAACACATCATCCCGCGCCAGTTCAAGGTGGAGAGGGTGGAGATCGACCCGAGTCGTTTATCCCCCGAGAAAGACGGGCCAGCGAAGGCGCGGGTTCTGCCGGTGGACGTGCCCTTGCCAGAGGAGAATTTTTCATCGGAAAAGATTTTCTCCAAGTCTCCGGATGCAAAAAATCCTCCTCGCTTGGACACGGCGATCCTGAATGAAAAGCCAACGCTGGGCGAGGCGGTGACGCAAAGTGCGCCGATTTCGAGTTCCATTCCCTTGGCGGCGGATGCCCCGATGGAAGATATGTTGAGGGAGATTCCCGCTCTCAAGAGCGATCCGCTGGCTTCTCTGCCTCAACCTGTTTCCGTCTCGCAGGCTGGAAAAAGCAGCCCAGCCCAGCCCGCTGATGGGCGAGGATTCACCAATCTCGATGAGCTTCTGGCTCAGACTGGGCCCCTCTCTCCCGAGACTGCTCCGATCCTGTTGCCTGGGGATCTGCTGTTCGACTACGACACCTACCGTCTGCAAGATGGAGCCATTTCAAGCATGCAAAAACTCGGCCAGCTTCTTTTGCGCACGCCCCGCTCGCGTTTTCTGATCGAGGGGCACAGCGATTCGTTTGGGCCGGATGACTACAACCTCCGCCTCAGCGAACTTCGTGCCGAGACCGTGAAGGAATGGCTGATTTCTTCCATGGGGATTCCCGCGGATTCCATCGAGACTCGCGGCTTTGGGGAGTCGCGTCTTGTGGCGCCTGCGACCGGCTCGATCGAAGAACAACAAATCAATCGTCGAGTGGAAATCGTCATTCGTCCACCCGCGCCATGAGCCAACCGACCGAACCTCACACCCTCGAAAAATCCGCTCTCGCACTCTCGAAGAGTGTCCGTTCCGGCAAAGGGGATCCGGTTCTACTTTTCAAAAACTTCCGCAAGGAAGAGGAGGACCGCCTGTGTGCTTGGCATAATGCGGGAGGAGGCGGGCGCGAGATTGCCCGACAGCGCTCCGATATGGTGGATATTCTTTTCCGCGAGCTTTTTGAGAGTGTGGTGCGACGTATCGGGAAAAAATCTCTAGCCGGGCGTCTCTCGGTGGCGGCCTTCGGCGGCTACGGACGTCGCGAGCTCACCCCGATGAGCGATGTGGATATCATTTTTTTGCAGGACAAAAACGTGGTGGACAAAGAAGTGGAGGAAATCATCCGCCAGACGCTATTGGCTCTCTGGGATATTGGATTCAAAGTCGGGCATGCCACGCGCTCGATCAGCGAGGCGCTCGAAAAGTGCAACGAGGATCCGATTACAAAAACCTCGATGCTCGAGTGCCGATTTCTTGCCGGGGAGCGCGAGGTTTTTAGCCGCTTCAAAGAGCTTTTTCAGGATAAGTGTGTGCGTGGCCATGCGGACCAGTACATTGCTTGGCGCCTCCAGAATCAGGCCGAGCAGCGGGTAAAATATGGCCGCACTGTCTTCATGCAGGAGCCGAATATCAAGAGCGGCACCGGCAGCCTGCGGGATTATCAGAGCCTTCTCTGGATTTCCCAATTCAAGCTAGGCATCACCTCCACTGCGAAGCTGGTTGAGGCAAAGGTGCTCCGCGACAGCGACCGGCGGCGTCTCGAGAAAAGCTACGATTTCATGCTGCGTACCCGGGCTACGATGCAGTACCTGAACGGCCGCTCGGCCGATATCCTCACGCTCCAGCTCCAAGGGCGCGTCGCCAACGAATTCAGCTACCCTCAAAAAAGCATTCTCCGCAAGGTCGAGGCCTTCATGCGCGACTACTACGGCCACGCCCGTACGATTTATTTGGTCACCGAAGGCGCACTCCGAAAAATGGAGGCCGCCCAAGAGGACAATCCCAAAACGATTCTTAGCCTCTTCGGCGTGCGTCAAAAGCCTGAGAAGTTGGATCGATTCATCCTTAGAAATGGTCAGATCGAACCCGAATCGCGCGAGATTTTTAATGATGATCCCTACCGCCTCATGCGGGCCTTTCACCATGCTCAAGTCCGTCAACTTGAATTCCATCCCGAGTTGGTGGATCTGATCCGGCGCCGCCTTCATCTCATCGATCGCACGTTCCAGTACTCGATTGCCGCGCGGGAGACATTCTTTGCGATCCTCTCGCGCAAAGGCGAGGTCGGTCGTACTCTCCGTCTGATGCATGATCTGGGTGTCCTCGGCCGATACATTCCGGAATTCGGCGCGCTGGATTGTCTCGTGCAGCATGAGTTCTACCATCGCTACACGGCGGATGAGCACACGCTGGTGTGCATCGAGAAACTTGATGCGGTCCTCTTCGCACCTGAAAAAAAACTCGCCGGCTACCGCCAGATTTTCCAGAAACTCGAAGACCCCTCGGTTCTCTACCTTTCGATCTTGCTCCATGATGTCGGGAAGGCAGCCAACACCCGCCACCATGAAGAAACCGGAGCCGTGCTCGCACACAAGGTAGCCCGACGTCTTCAGCTTACCCCCGACCGCAGGCGCATGCTCCTTACGCTTGTCGATTCCCACTACGTTCTGTCGAAAATGGCCCAAAGCCGGAATCTCGAAGACTCGGCCACTGTGGAGGAGTTTGGTCGCATCATCCGCAACCGCAAAAATCTCGACGCTTTGATGCTGCTCACTCTCGCCGATGGCATGGGCACGAGCGATCAGAATTGGTCGGATTGGAAGGAAGGCTTGGTCTGGACGCTCTACCGGCGTGCAGGGCAATGGCTGGAGGGGGGAGTCGATGCGATGGAGCAAAGTCGCCGCGACCGCCAAGCTCAAAAATCTCTATCCCTCGACTTGCTCGGAGATGATTTTCGTGAGGAGGCGGATGCCCATTTTCACTTCATGCCGCTGCGGTATTTTCAGATGTACGAGCCGCTTGAAATTGCTGAGCATTTGCGACTTTTTCGAACGTTCTTCGAAAATCGGAATGCGGATGACGCCGCCGCGCTCGCACCGTGCTTTAAGTGGGTGCCATGCCCTGAGAAGGGCTACACCGAAGTATGGGTCTGCGGTTGGGACCGTCCGCGCTTGTTGGAACGCATTGCCGGGGCGTTCTTGTCTGTGCGCCTGAATATTCTGAGCGCGGATATCTTCACCCGTACCGACAGCCTCGCATTGGACATTTTCCGGGTTGCTGGAACGAATCTCATGCCAATCACCAGCCCGCGCGACATCGTCTCCGTCGAGAAGCACCTCGTCGAAGCGTTGCAATATGAGGACTATGATTTCCGTCCACATCTCAGCAAGGAGACGCGTTTGCTGACCTATCGCCTCTCCCAGGAGTTTGATCTGCCCACGAGCATCAAAATCGATAACGAGTCGCATCCCGTCTATACGCTCATCGACATCCAGACCCCCGACCGACTGGGTCTCCTCTATGATCTCCTGCGCGCCATGGGCGATTGTGGTCTGCGTATAGAAATCTCGCGCATCACGACCGAGATGGATGTGGCGATGGATTCCTTCTATGTGTACGGGCTTGATGGTTCTAAAATCCTCTCAACCCCTGCCATCAAGCATCTTCAGGAGGCACTTCATCGGGCCGCTGTGAAGAATCCCGAATGACGCCTCGATTTGCCACGCTATTTTGGAGACAGATCCTGCGTCCGTGGGCTGCGCATCCCTTGCTGCCCATGCTGAATATCTTCGGCATCGCACTCGGTATCGCTGTTTTTCTTTCGATCCAGATGGCCAATCGCGGGGCGCTCGCAAGTTTTCAAAATGCCGTGGGACTCGTCGCCGGCCGCGCCAATCTGGAGATACGAGGTGACCTCCCTGAGGAGCTTTTCGCCCTTGTTACAAAAACTCAGGGTGTCAGCCTGGCCACTCCCCTTGTTGAGGGCATCGTGACGCTTCCTGACGAGCCGGGAGAATATTTCCGGATTCTAGGAGTTGATCCCTTCACCGGTTCCGAATTGCGTGTGTTTGAGCTCGGCGATCCCGCGGGAGGGGCCTTGGACCTGGAAATGTGGCTGCGCGAGCCCAATGTGATCGCCGTTCCTCCTCACGAGGACCTCTCCGATGAGGTGCGCGTTCTTGCGGCGGGTAGATCTGTAATGCTGCGTCGAGGATTTTACTTAAAAACCGATGATGCTGCAGTGGCCTCAGATCCCCGCATCGCTGCCATGGATATCGGATGGGCTCAGCAATTGCTCGATCTCGGTCCGCGCCTGACCTCTATCCAAATTCGCGTCGAGAATCCTCTGGCGATGGATGAGGTGATCGCGGCGCTTCGGAAAATTTCACCTCCCGATGCCGTTGTTGGACCGCCGTCCCGCCGTGGTGCCGATACCGAGCTGATGTTGGCCGCTTTCCAATTAAACCTCACCGCCCTGAGCCTCGTTTCCATGATTGTGGGGGTTTATCTCATTTACAATAGCCTATCAGCGGCTGTGGTTCGCAGGAGACATGATATCGGGATTCTGCGTGCGAATGGCGCCACGAAGCTCGAAGTGATGTCGCTCTTCATCGGGGAGGGGCTCTGTGCCGGCTTTCTCGGAACGCTGCTCGGCCTCGTTTTCGCTGGTCCGCTCGCCGCAATTCTCGCCGCACCAGTGAGCCAGACAGTCTCCTCACTCTATGCACTCGTCTCGGTGGAAAACCCCGCGCTCACCCGAGGGCAAATCCTGCTCGCCTTTGCAGCGGGTCTCGGCGCTTCGCTTGTCGCGGCATGGCGTCCGGCATCTGAAGCCGCCGCTTGTGATCCAGCAATTGTTCTGCGGACTGGATCACAGGTCGATTCGTTTGCTCGCGAGTCTCGTCACTGGGCGCCATGGGGCCTGAGCAGCCTGATCCTCTCGGCGGCATTCTCTTGGTGGGCGTTGCATGGGGGGGGGAGGTTCCTCGGTTTTGCCTCTGTGGGGCTTCTGATAGCAGGGTTTTCCCTTCTCGTCCCATCGGTCGTGAATCTTTTTGTCCGCCTCGTTCACGGTCCTGGTTGGATGGTTCGTCTTGCGTCCCAGCACCTCGGTCGCTCTTTGCATCGGAATGCCGTAACCATCGCTGCGCTTACTGTCGCCGTGGCTATGACAGTGAGTGTCTCTGTCATGATTCACTCCTTCCGTGCGAGTGTCACCTCTTGGCTTGGAGAAACACTTGTGGCCGATCTCTTCATCGCACCCGCTGCCAATGAAATTGCAGGTTTGCAGAGTTTCTTACCGCCCGCCGCCGTGGAATGGGTGAGGCGTGATCCGCGCGTGAGGGAACTTGGCACTTTCCGTGAAATGCTTGTGCCATGGGGTGAAAAAACAGCCAACCTCGCAATTATTGACGGCAGCGCGCGGGGGGAATTCGATTTCGTTGCGGGTCCAGCCGATGCCGCCAAAACGTTTCACGATGCAGGCATGGTCGCGGTTTCGGAGAGCTTTGCCAATCGTCATGGCATCAAACCCGGCGACCTTCTCGAGTTTTTATCGCCCCAAGGCCCCGCCCCGTTCCGTGTGGTGGGTATCCTGAAAGATTTCACGCGTGATAGCGGGCTCGTGATGATTGATAGGGCAAACTTTCGCAATTACTGGAGCGATGAGCGCCTTCACTCGCTCTCTATCAGCATGCAGAAGCCGTCTGACTCCGCAGGTCTCGCCGACGATTTTCGCGCAGAGTTTGGACGCCAAGGTGAGTTTTCGATTTATACGAACTCCGACCTTCGCCGTCGCGTTATGGAAATCTTCGACCAGACATTCGCCGTCACATCCGTGCTACGAGCCATCGCCGTCGTCGTAGCCATTGCGGGGGTTCTTCTCTCGCTCACCACACTCATCGTGGAACGTGAACGCGAAATCGGCATCCTGCGCTCGCAAGGGGCGTCCTGCTCGCAAATCCGTGGACTCATCTTCTGTGAAGCCGCCATGATCGGGTTTCTCGCCTCCATCATCGGCCTTCTTTGCGGTGCCTGCATGGCCATGGTGCTCACATGGGTCATTAATAAATCCTTTTTCGGATGGACCATCGAACTCCGGTATCCTCTCGATGTACTGCTTTCCACGCCGATCTGGATCATTCCTGCAGCTATCCTCGCCGCGTGGCTCCCTGCTCGACGCGCGTCACTCATCCCTCCGGCACGAGCTCTTCGCTGCGAATAGTCGCGGGCCCTCACGTCGGATTTCGAGTTGAACGAGCGATCCATTCCGGAGCTCGAAAAACAATGGGGTTTTTCTTGTTAGCTGGCTACCGCTTGCACCTCAGGCCGGCCTGTTTTGTGCCCGCAGCCTGAAGTAACGCCGTTAAAAGGGTGGACGTCTGCGCCTTCGAGTCGGCGGGCTGGTTTTGTGGCAAAATTGAAGCGCACGTTGGCCCAAGTGTCACCCGGTTGAGCATCAATGCCCAGCGCGCCGCTGGGTTCGTAGCCGCAATGGACCATGCAGTTCTCGCAGCGGGGGTCGCGGGTGATGCCATTCACCACGCCATAGTTTTCCCATGGTGTGTCGTCGAGGAGGTCGCGGTAACTGGAGTGATGCGTCTCGGTCATGAGATAGCAGGGGCCTTTCCAGCCTTTCACATTTCGCGTCGGAATCGCCCATGCGGAGCAGGTGAGATCACGATTGCCCGCCAGAAAATCCAAGTAGAGCGGAGTTCCGAAGAAGTTATATTGCTCACCCCAAGCGCGAATATTTTTAAACTTCTTCTTCGTCATCTCCCGGGTCAGAAAAAAGTTTTCTGGTTGCAGGTTCAGCCGCGTCATCATGTCTTTCTTCGCCGCATCGTAGTCATAGCCGGGAGAGATCGTGTGTCCATCGACTCCGAGCCAAGAGAGGTAGTCAAACATCCGCTCGAGTTCGGCCATGTCTGTTTCCTTGTACACAGTCGTGTTTGTGGCGACTTGGTAGCCGAGTGCCTTCGCCATACGGATGGCGGCAATGCATTCTTGAAAAACGCCCTCACGCTCCACGATGAGGTCGTGTGTGCGCTCCAAGCCATCCAAGTGAACATTCCAATACATCCACTGGGAAGGTGCGATGACATTTCCAGAAGAGGGTTTTGCGGAGCGAATTTCAGCCGCTTGCGTGGCACTGATCAATTCTTCGCTGAGGAGAATCTCGAGCTCGCGCGAGGTTTTTGCAGGATCACGCAGGAACTCGGCCGCGAGGTAGTCTCGCATTTTTTTTCGCATGAACATTCCGTTCGTGCAGATGTAAACGATCCTTCGCTGGGCCAGCAGACCCTCCACAAGGCTTTCGATCTGAGGATAAATGAGAGGTTCGCCTCCGCAGATCGAAATCATGGGAGCTTGGCATTCCTCCGCCGCCCCGAGGCAATCCTCGAGGGGCATCACATCCTTAAGCGATGTCGAGTATTCTCGAATGCGTCCACAGCCAGTGCAGGTGAGGTTGCAGGTATGGAGAGGCTCAAGCTGCAGAACAGTCGCAAACTTTTTGATGCCGCGCGCTTTTTTTCCAATGATGTAGCCCGCAATGCGCGCCGTGAGTGCGAGAGGAAACCTCATGGGCCGCATGACATAGAGCCCCGTGCCGTGAGTCAAGTCCCGCAAGCTTGACCTCGCACCTCCAAACGCCGAAATCTGTCAGTGTCGTCAAACAGCAAAAGGGAATACACACATGGAAAATATTGCTTCAAAGATCGGCCTAAACCCGCAATCCAATGTCACCGGTGCGCGGTTGAGGACATACATCAATCTCAAACTCGCCTCGATCGGATGTCCCACAGCCGAATCGGGCGAGGATGACAACGGCTTCGGAAATCTCGCGGAGTCGATGCTTGCGCACAGCCGCGAGACATCTCGCCTCCTTGCGGATTATCAGTGTCCCGCGGATTGGCGCCTCCAGCGGTTCTTGGACGAGTATCTTTATTCAACAGGAAAAATCCCGCGTTTGCCTTCACAGACGTTCATCCTTGATCGGCATGGACTCGCCCGAGCACTCTCCTTGCCTTCCGAAGGCGATGAGTTTGTATCCGATATCGTCAGCAGCTACCGAGGTCGCCAAGGCGTGTTGCACAATCCCGCCAAAGACCGCCGCACGACGCAGGGCGTGTTCCACGTTGCCGAAGGCGGACTCCCGATTCCCGATGATAAAAAATCCGTCCCTCTAGAGACATTTTCCCGCTTGTTGGAATTCGCACTCCAACCCCCAGAGGAATTGCTCAGGCTGCCATTCACGTCTGGCCGGGCGAAGGAGGCATCTTGCTTTGTTTCCCTGCTCTTGCGCCCTCTGGTCTGTCCTGCGGTGCCCGGATTCACCAGCGAGAAGCGGATGGAAATCCGTTTTTTTGCACCTGGCAATCTTGTGAGCAATCTCGACTTTGTGGAGAGCATTTTCGGCAATGCAGGCGATCCTTACCTGCCACAGAACGATGCTGGCCTGGATCCGGAGCACTGGAGTGGCCATAGCGGTTGCGTGATTCTCGCTCCGCATCTCACAACAATCACAAAATCGGCCGCCGGACTTCCGAAGTGGGATGCGGCCAGTGAACGCCAGCGCCGCGATGGCATGTGCTGGAAAGACGAAAGCGAACTCTACAACGACGGATCGGCTTTCAAACTCACCGCGCGCAATGAAGCGGGTGTGATCGTAACGCTCATCGCGGATAATTATTTCGGCTACTGCAAAAAGGAGGTAAAAACCCAGATCAGCTTTGCAGCCAACTTGCTCGGCCGGGCCGAGGAGGAGCATGCAGGAGGAGCTTTGGTTTTTCCTGCTTATGATCTTGGCGAGGAATTTGACGGCGCACTCCACGTCAAAAATCGCGGCCACTCATTTGCGGAAGCCTCCCACCTTTTCGCCGATGTGATGGAGGTGAAGCCCGGAGGTTACGGCGTGGATAAAACGCATGCTGGGATTTTTTATGTTCCAGAAGATGTCAAAGTGAGCCTCCCCAATTTGCGCCTCAGTTGGCAACATGACGACGGCTCGGAGTCATCGCTCAAATTGCTGCCAGACCACGTTTACATCCGCCCATCCGGGTATCGTATCAGCCTTGTAAAAAGCGATGGCGGGCGCCGATGGCGTCTTGTTGGGGTGCGTGCCGATGCCACCTTTTGCCATAAGCCTTGCACTGTGTCGGGCGGTGGGAAATCAGAAATTTCCAAGTCCATCTCGGACGCCATTATTCACGGCCCCGTCTATGTCGCGGACTACAATAGCGATTTTCAGCAGGTGGATGAATTGATTGCGCGCGATTACTCGAACCGCTTTCGCGATCCCGAGAGAAATGGGAAAGATTTCCGCCCGATCTTGAGTTCCGAGCGCTCCTTGGGCTCCGTGATCAAACTTTTCACGCCCGCAAAACGGGAGTACTCGGAGGACTACAATCTCTGGCTTAACACCATTCCACAGCACGTGAAGGAACTGCTTTTCATCGTGAAGCGATTCTATGACATCTCGTGGGGGGGTGACTGGCGATCCCGTTTTGGGGTGGACAGCGTCAACGGCGTTCCTGGTCATGAACTGAAATTCCGGAGCAAGCTTCTTTCCACTGACTTTCTCCGCATGGGGTATGAAGCCGACGGTTCATGGCGGGTTTTCAGTCTTCGACAGGATTTCTTTCCGGCTGCAAAGTTGCAGATGGAGGACGATATCACGGCTTCGATCATCGTGCCTCGGTCAGCCCTAGAAAATCCCCCGGAGGATTCGCCTGGCAGCTCGCTCAAGTTCGCTGAGAATTGCGAATACCGGCTCTTCCAGCGTCCCGATGACGCCATTCATCCGGGCTATGATAAGCAAACCGAAAGGGACTTTGCCTCGGAGGGTAACTTTTTTTCCAATTATCAGCCGCTCCATTCTGATGAGGTGCGCGAGCTTTTTGAGGATGCTGTGAGCTTCTCCAAGTTCACGCCCGCCATGCAGGAGTCGATTCGCGGAGCACTTGCGGACGGGGACGGGATTTTTATTTCCAACACCGCCCCACGACTTGTTGACGGAAAACCTTCTAAAAATCCGCGCTACCTGCAGATGCGTCAGGATCTTGTTGAGCCCCAGGTGGCGTATTTATCCGAAGTCACACAACGTCTGCAGCGTCGTATTCCCTATTCTCAACCGCTGCATGCACCGGTCAGCGCCATTTTGCCGGGTCGTCGGAATAACCCCGCCGAGGCTGGCATTCGTTCGTTGGCTGTTTTCAATCCCATCCACCTCCTCGAACTTCCCGAGCTATTCCTTGAATACATCTGCTCGCTCACCGGGAAGTCCCCATCCACGACTGGTGCAGGAAGTGAAGGGGCCCTCACGAAGAGTCCATTCAACGCCCTGCCACCGATCATTGACCTGAATGCCGCCCTCGTCGGCTACATGCTCACTCGACAGCCGGTCTTTGTCACCGCCGCTGGTTATGTGGGGCCGACTGCCCGCGTTGACCACGATGTGAGTCTCCTGGTCCCGGAGGTCTGGTCACGGATGACGCATGAGGAGCGTACGCCGGAATACCTCATCCAAAACGAATGCCTCGAGCGCGTTTCCGACATCGCATTCGACGGGCGCTTGCTGCCATCCAGCCGACTCGGCTGGCGTATCAATAGCCGATTTGTCCGGATATTCTTCGGCCGTATTTTTAATTATCCCCATCGCGTCTTCACCCCGGAAATGCTGCAGCCCGAGCTGCAAGGCTTGGCCGATTTTGCGGATGGCATGGACAATATCGTGACCACTCAAAAGCACGTCGCGGAGTCGTATTTTGCTGATGGCAGCGTGGACATGGCTTGTCCACCGCTCTGCGCCTTGCTGCACATTATGCGTGATGGGCATTTCAAAAACAAAACACTCAACGACGCGGAGGTCCGCAGCCTCTTTGATCCGGATTCTGCCCTCGCCAGCGACTGGTACCAAAAGCGCCTCATGGCTGCGGCCGATGTGGATCGTGATCTCTGGCTCCGCCATGTGAAGAACCTCGAAACCTTCACTCGGCGTCCACACAATGAGGAAACGGTCTCAAACCTGGGGCTCAAATCCCGTTTGGAATTTGCGCACAAGATGCTTGTGGCGGTGCGCTCTACTTCGTATCCCGAGTCCTTGCGCGGTACGATCGGCACCCAGCCTTTGGGTTTATGAGAAGCCTCCACTGCTGTATTTTTGATTTAATACCAATGCCATACGGTGTTTCCCGGATCTTCGTTTGTTGGTGATTGGAAAAAAAGGGGTAAATTGATCCGAAAACATTAGTTTAAAATCGGCGTGGCTCCGGTCGAGTTTCCTGCTATGCAAGTACCAGAGTCAGCATATGAAATCATCAAAACTCACTTGTATTGAAATTTGTGCTGGGGCGGGTGGCCAGGCATTGGGATTAGAATCTGCGGGCTTTAACTGCTTGGCTCATGTTGAAATTGATCCTCATGCTTGCCAAACCTTGAGGACAAACCGTCCGAATTGGAGAGTTTTTGAGCAGGATGTGCACGACTTTTGCGCCAAGGAATACAGAGGAATCGATCTTTTGGCCGGCGGCGTTCCTTGTCCGCCATTCTCTAAAGCCGGCAAACAGCTCGGGGGTTCTGATGAGCGCGACCTCTTTCCTGAGGCGCTTCGAATAGTTGAAGAATGTCAGCCCAAGGCTGTCATGCTTGAAAATGTCAGGGGTTTTTTGGACGCCATTTTTGAGGATTACCGTTTTAACCTTAAAAACCAACTGGCAGATTTGGGTTACGTCGCCAACTGGCTTCTTTTGAACGCTTCGGACTATGGAGTTCCGCAGTTGCGACCGCGCGTGGTCGTTGTTGCGCTGCGCAAGAATCTCGTCCGTGGTTTCTATCCTCCAATGCCTCTCCTAGATGGAAAGCGGCCGCCGACCGTGGGAGAAGCTCTGGTGGATTTGATGTCTTCGGATGGCTGGGAGGGATCCTTTGAATGGGCGCAAAAGGCGAACGAAGTCGCCCCGACTCTTGTGGGCGGCTCCAAAAAACATGGCGGTGCCGACTTGGGACCATCCAGAGCAAAAAAAGCATGGGCACAACTTGGTGTGGATGGAAAATCCCTCGCCGACCATGCTCCGCAGCGCGGATTTGTTGGTATGCCAAAACTCACAGTTCGCATGGCGGCGCGCGTTCAAGGATTTCCCGATGAATGGGAATTCTCTGGTGGAAAAACCGCAGCTTATCGTCAGATTGGCAACGCATTTCCGCCGCCAGTAGCCAAGGTCGTGGCAACAAAAATCAAAGAATCGATCCATCCTGAAAAAAATGCAAAGTGTGCTTGAGAAAGCTCGTCGCGGATTCTTTCAGGAACTCGCCGCAAGGAATCTTCTAACCTTCGACGACTACAAAGCCCAGCGCTCGACAGTCCGTGCCATCAGCAACGCGGATTTCAGCAACAGGGCCAGTGTTGCGATCTCCAACGCCGTTGCTCACAAAATTGGTATTCAAAAAAACCATAAAAAGTTGCCAGGCCAGTCACAGGGAGATTTGTTTGAAGAATTAGTCTGCAGTTTTATCGACAAGACGTTTTGCGCTCTGGGCCACTTGAGACCCGGTAAGTGGAATGTGCAACGCATAACGGCAAGGGATGATTCGGCGATCTCGCTGTTCGATCAGTATCGCCACCTTGCTGACCTTGCCCGCTTCTGTTCGGAAAATAGAGAATTGGCCTCCGCCTTGGGAAACGACTATGCTATCAGCCCAGATGTGGTGATTTCCCGATCACCCGAAACAGACGACTGCATCAATGGTGTTCATAACTTTCTGGGTGGCGATCTGGCTGGTCGATCACCTCTTCGCCAAGCGGTCAATCTTCATCCCATACTGCATGCATGTATCTCCTGTAAATTTACCTTTCGGAGCGATCGAGCCCAAAATGCCCGCTCGGAGGCTCTTAATCTGATTCGCAACCGGAAGGGAAGGGTGCCGCACCTGGTTATTGTTACAGCCGAGTGTCTCCCGAGCCGCTTGGCTTCCGTTGCCCTCGGCACCGGCGACATCGATTGCGTTTACCACATCGCGCTTCCTGAGTTGATCGAATCGGTGGACAAAGACGAGTTTCCCGATGCCTATGAAATGCTTCAAACCATAGTGGGTGGACGGAGACTGCGCGACCTGACCGATCTGCCGCTTGATTTGGCTGTTTGAATCAAACCATGAGATTCGCAATCACCCTCGTGGCTTTGCTTTTTTGTGTGGGCACCACCTTTGCTGAGGAGCCTGCGCCCGAGGCAATTCTCGCCGCTGCACGTATGAATCCCATGGGTTCAGGTATCACTCTGCAAGCCCAGCTGCGTGCAGGGTCGGTGAAGGTCCCATTTCTCATCGAAGTCGGCGCCGGCGCTGTGCGCTATGGTTTCACCGAGCCGCAGCAGGACATCCTTCTTCACCTTGGCGAAAACGAGTCCTCCCTCGAAGAACGCCGCGACGGGACAAAAGTACCCGTTTCCATTTCCAAATTCGACGATTCCATCCGAGGCGGACTCATAACCTATGAGGATCTCGCCCTGCGTTTCCTCTACTGGAAAAATCCCCGCCTTCTCGAGTCCGAGACCGTTCGCTCGCGCGATGCCTGGAAAATCGAAATTCCCGCCCCACGCGCCGCCTCTCAATACGGCGTCGTCCGTGTTTGGATCGACAAACAATCCGCCGCCCTCCTCCGCATCGAAGGCTACGACACCACTGGCCGCCTCGTGAAACGCTTCGAAGTCATCTCCGCCCAGAAAATCGACGACCAGTGGATGCTCAAACAAATGCGCGTCGAACGCATCGACCCGGAATCCCGCAAAACCACAGGCATCACCTACCTTGAAGTCCTCGGGAAAAAATAATCGCCCAACCCAATTCGTTGGCTCTGGTTATTATTCCAGCTGATTGCGAGTAGACGTCCAGAAGCTGCAACTCGGGCAGAGTAGAAGGTCCCATGCCAGTAAACGCAACGAATCTCAAGGCCTTCATCCCTTTGCCATCGGGATTGATCTTCGGCGATGGGGCTCTAAAGTCTTCGTCATGTTGAAAGTCATACTCGGTTCGAAAATCCACCGTGCCATTGTTACCGATGGGGATGTGAATTACGAAGGTAGCATGGCGATTGATGAGGATTTTCTGGAGGAGGCGGGCATCACGCCGTACGAAAAAATTCTTGTGGGCAATCAGACGAACGGGAACCGCTTTGAGACCTATGCCATTCGCGCGCCGCGTGGCAGCCGGAGCATCGTGCTGAATGGAGCGGTGGCCCATCTAGGGAAGACTGGGGATCGCCTAACGATCATGACTTTTGTGCATCTCACGCTTGAGCAGATCAAGTCACACACTCCGAAGGTCATCGTGCTCAACGATGACAATGAAATCATCAGCCGACGCGGGATTTAGTCGTCTCTTTTTGAGGCAACTTGAGGCAAAGGAAAAAGGTCAGCAGCAGAAGTCCGGAGGCGACCCAAAATGGAGTTTGGGCATAGGCCTCGATGTTTTTGTCGAGATCAAAGGTGAGGAGCCATCCTCCTAGGACTGGTCCGATCCAGCGGGCGAGGCTTCCGGCGGATTGGAGGATTCCGAGGGCGCGGCCTTGCCATTCGGCGTCCACATTTTGTGAGGCGATACCGGAGAGGGTGGGGCTGAGCAGGCTATTGCCAGTTGCGATCCCCGCGCAGGCGATCAGGAGCATGGGGACGCTGGCTGTGAAGGGCATGGCGAAGAGGCTCGCTGTCAGGATGGCGGCTCCCAAAGTGGCGAGACGGGCTTCGCCAAATTTCTTCACGAGGCGGCCGATGAGTCCACCTTGGATCACCACGCCGATGATTCCGAGCATGGCAAAAACATAGCCGGTTTGCGCGGTATTGAATTCATAGCGGTGCGCAACAAACAGCGCAAAGACTGCGGTCATGATTGAGAAGCCGGCGATGAGAATAAAATATGTCACAACCGTCGTGAAGTAGGGCTTGCTTCGGACGTGATGAAGGATCGTTGGGAAGAGGCGGTCCTGCTTGGAGCCGCGTTTATCCTGCGGGAGCGACTCAGGGAGCACAAAAAAGATGAGTGTGGCATTGATGAGTGCAAGACCACCTGCAACGTAAAGTGGGGCGGACTCGCCGAGCCAAGCGGCCGTTGCGCCTCCTAGTGCGGGACCGAAAACAAAACCCAAGCCGAACGCCGCGCCGATGAGTCCCATCGCTTTTGATCGGTTTTCGGGGGATGTGATATCGGCGACATACGCCTGTGCGGTTCCGATGCTGCCGCCCGAGATGCCATCGATAATCCGTCCAACAAACAACATTGCTAGCGAGTGTCCGGCTCCCATGATTGTAAAACCAAGAGCCGTGCCGAGTGTGCTGATGACGAGTACAGGTCGTCGGCCGATGCGGTCCGAGAGTTGGCCAAAGAAGGGGGCTGCGAGAAATTGGATGAGTGAAAAAATGCCGAACAACCAACCGATCTCCCAAGGCGTCGCACCGAAACGCTCGGCGTAGAAGGGGAGGACGGGTATCACGACTCCGAATCCCACCATATTGATGAAAATGGTAAGAAAAATAATGCCGAGTGCGGCGCGGTTGTTTTTTTGCATCAGGGTTTTTTTGTCTCCTCCTTATCGGCGGCAGAATTTTCGGGGGCCTCAAGCGCATCGCGCAGGCGGTTGATTTGTACGTTCAATTCTGTTGGGTGGGCAGACTGTTGTTGTTCCACTTTATGGGCAATGGCTAGGACAGTTTTTTGCATCCTTGCAAGAGCGGGTCCGCGGAGGATTTTTGCCATGCCTGAACTCGGTGTAACAAGGTTTGTGTATCGGATCACGGATTCGCCGGTTTCAAAAGGTTCGATGCGAAGGTTGCCCTCGGCGGCTTTTGTTTGAAGGGCCCGGAGGAGAACCCACGAAGCCTGATAGCCGCCCTCGAAAGCCTTCATTTCGTTCCGCGCCGTGTAGGCCTCGTCTTTCAGAATCGGAACTTCCACTTCGTAATCAACCTCCAGCACGCGGGGTGAAATGGTTTTTGAGATTTTGGATTCCAGGAGGTCTGGGATGTAGGTCTTAGCCTGATTGTAGTCGAAAAAAACGGCCGCGACTTCTTCCGGGGTGGCCTTGATGCGTTTGTAGATTCGAATTTTCGGCCAGGGTTTCCCCAAAATCTCCTCTTCCAGTACCACCGATTCGCCCTTTGCGACGACCTCTTGCTGCGCCTGGGACAAATCTGCCAGCAGGTTGGCTGAGGCGGGCGGCACAACCAAAAGGAGTGTCACCAAGCATAAAAAATACAAACGGGCCGAAGTCATCTCCTCACATAGAAGGCTGGAGAGGGGTTGCAATCAAGGATGTGATAAGAAAAATCGCTTTTGCAGGCTGCCAAGGTGATGTTGAATTAAAAGACACAAGGGCAATGGCAAAGCAGCAGACGATTCTTTTGGTGGACAGGGACACTGACTTTCTGGATTGGGCGAAAAACCAACTTCAGAGCAAATCCGCGCGCGTTCTCATGGAGGAATCCTCCGATGCGGGCTACAAGACTTTCTGTTTAGAGGAACCCGATCTGGTGCTGGCAGAGATGAATTTGCATCCCTTCACCGGCATGGAACTTCTTGCGCGAATTCGTAAGCACTCGCCGAATGCGATGGTTATCCTCACAAGCGCCTTTGGCACCACGCAGTCCGTGATTGAGGCCATGAAAATGGGGGCCTTTGATTTTGTGCGGAAGGAGCAGCTGCCTTTCAATCTCAAGGTCGTGGCAGACTCCGCGCTTCTCGCCGCCTCAGAGCTTCGCACGGCAAATACCTTCAAACCGCAGCTCACGGTGGAGCAGCACCGAGATGATATCGTTGGTCGTTCCGAGGCCATGCAGCAGGTTTTTAAAATGGTGGGCCGCGTGGCAGGTAGCGATGCCGCCGTGATGGTCACCGGTGAGAGTGGTGCGGGCAAGGAGCTCGTTGCCTGTGCGATTCACAATTACAGCTCTCGCAGTAACAGAAGCTTTCTGGCCATCAATTGCGCTGCCATTCCCGACAACCTGCTTGAGAGCGAGCTCTTCGGTCACGAAAAAGGCGCATTCACCGGGGCCGCCACTCAGCGCATCGGGCGGTTCGAGCAATGTAATAAGGGGACGCTTTTCCTCGATGAGATCGGCGAAATGCCCCTTCAGGTTCAAAGCAAAATCCTGCGTGTGCTCCAGGAGGGGGAGTTCTCGCGCGTGGGCGGCAACGAAACATTGCACACAGATGTTCGGATCGTCTGCGCGACGAATAAAAACCTAGAGGATGAAGTCTCCAAACGCACATTTCGTGAGGATCTTTTCTACCGTCTCAACGTTGTACGAATCCACATCCCTCCCCTCCGCCAGCGTGTTGAGGACATCCGTCTCCTTGCGGAATATTTTCTTCAAAAAATCGCCAACCGAAAACACACGCCGCCGCTCAAGCTATCCGAGGAAGCCGCGCGGGTTCTTGAGTCCTATCCATGGCCTGGAAACGTGCGCGAGCTTGAGAACACCTTGCAACGTGCTGCAGTGCTTTCCACAGCCGATATTCTCCTGCCCAAGGATATTCCCCTGGGTGTCGCTGCTCCTGAGGCCGGGCATCAAGAGGGAGCCACTCCAATCGAACTCCTGCCGAAAGACCGCGCCGTGGAAGTTCTGTTCCAAGCCGCTTCCGAAGATGCCTCCCTTCGACTCCTTCCATGGATCGAACGGGAATTCACCATCCGTGCCATGCAAAAAACCGGCGACAACCAAGTCCGTGCTGCGAGGCTCCTCGGGATAACTCGTGCGACTCTCCGAAAACGCCTCGACCGCAACAGCGGTGTGGGATTTGAGGAAGACGAGGAGTCGGAATTCATCGAACCCATCCCAAAGTAAAATCTGCCATCCATGAGTGCAGAGAATCTGAGCAATCAATCCGGCGACCAGTTTCAAAGCCTCAACCTCACGACCCACCCGAAGCCCATTTGATTACTGCGTTTTTTCACGGCCCTAAATGAGAACTTGGCAATTGATTAAAGATAATTGGTGGCCGTGTTGCTCGCTGCCGCTTGCGGATCGCGGGTTTCGTTATGGGATGAGCGTCTTTGAATCCATCGCCGTCGTGGCGGGGCGGCCGCTTTTCTTGGAGGAGCATTTGGCAAGGCTTGCTCGGGCGGGGGGCGACTGCGGGGCGCATTTGCCAAGGCTTCCAGATTTTGATTTTTCGGAGCTCACGTCCGGGTTGCTGCGGATTTATTTCACGGCAGGACCGGGAGCCGTGGGGGATTCTTTTGCTGGGAGTGTGTATGCACTCTTTGATCTGGCAGAGGTCGGGTGGAATTTACCTGGAGCGCGAGTGATGTCTTGCGCTGCGCCGTATTTGCCGAGGCCCGGGGGGTGGAAGTCGGGGAACTATTGGCAGAATATCGAAGCGCTGGGCATGGCCAATCGCGGAGGGTGCGATGAGGCCTTGGTTTTCAATCCGGCGGGAATGCTAGTCGGAGCTGCGATGGCGAATATTTTTTTGCAAAGGGATGGAAAATGGGTGACGCCTGCGTTGGAGACCGGTGCGCGTGATGGTGTGGTGAGGTCATGGGTTTTGCAGTGCTTGGGAGCTGAAGAGGGCATTCTGGAAAGTCAGGATGTGGCGCAGTGCTCGGCCGCTTTTCTTACCAACAGCCGCGTGGGAATTCGCTCCGTGCGGGAACTTGACGGTCGCCCGCTGGAGGATGGGGCGGGCGGGATTCAGCAAAAATATTGCCATGACATTTACTCCGCTTGAGGAATTTTTAAAACAGGCGGAATCGGGCCCTGCGGTAGCCAAGACGCTGAAGGCTAAGGTGGGATCGCTTATTCCCGAGGTGGCGGAGGCTGCCCAGCCTTTTGTAACTGCGCTATTGGTTGGCAAAATCAAAGGTCGAGTGTGGGTCGTCTGCCGGGATGTGAAGAGCCAGGAGGAATTCGCCTCCGAGCTAGCGGCTTGGTGCGGGCGGGTACGGCTATTCCCTGATCTGGAAGTTCCGAATGCCGAGGCGCTGCCCGACGTGGAGACTGAGTCCGAGCGTTTGGATTTGCTTCGAACGCTTGCACGGGGCGACGGAGATGAAGTGGTGCTGATTCATCAAGGGCAGTGGGAATCTGCCACACCTGCCTTGAGGTCTGTGACGCGCGAGATTTTTACGTTGGAAAAGGGCCAGAGCATTTCGATCGAGGCTCTCGCCACTCGTCTCGATGAGGCCGGTTACGATGCGGCGCCACAGGTGGTGGCCCGTGGGCAGTATGCTCGGCGGGGGGGGATACTGGATGTATTTTCTTGGCAGCAGCCACGCCCCGCACGCGTCGAGTGGTTCGATCTCGAGGTTGATTCGTTGCGGGAATTCGACATTGATAGCCAAGGCTCAGTTGGCGAGATCTCGCAAACCGAAATCTACACCGGGCGCTCAGATGCCGCGAGGGGGACGCTGCGTGATTATTTTGGAACGAAGGATCGTGTCATCACCATTGAGCCTGAAGAGAAGTTTGAAGGCATCAGTATCTCGAGCGGCGGCGAGAGCCTCAAAGGCGCTGCGGTGTTTTATCCCCCGCCATTCGGCGATCTGGGTGCGGGCGATCTGGTGCTCAATGAAACCAAGCGCGACCGGTTTTTCAATCAGCTCCACAGCTGGGCAAGTGATCGTTGGACGATTGCCTTCGCCTGCGTGAACGAAGGAGAGGGCGAGCGTTTCCGCGAGATGGCGTCGGATTTTGATTTTGATACTTCCAGTTTAATCTTCCTCACTTCGCGTGCGACGAGGGGTTTCGTATGTCCGCAGGCGAAACTTGTGCTGCTTGCAGAAGCCGAGGTGCTCGGCCGATCGGCCAGTCAGCGGGCGCACCGGGCTGCTCTCCGCCGAGAGCGAGTTCGCACGGGCCGTGCGGTGATGGATTTTTCAGAATTCGAGGCGGGCGACCTCGTCGTGCATCTCGACCACGGGATCGGTCGCTACGAGGGGCTGGAAAAATCCCCCGATGGGACGGGCGATGTATTAGTGCTCGAATTTGCGAATAGCGCGAGGCTCTACGTGCCGCTCGACCAAGCTTGGCAGGTGGCTCGTTATGTGGGGCTCGGACGCAAATACCCCGATCTTTCCGAGCTCGGTGGGGGGCGCTGGAAAAAGGCCAAAGAGAAAGCCACGCAAGGAATTTATCAATATGCTGCCCGTATGCTCAAAGTGCAGGCTGAACGCGAAACGGCGGAGGGCCACCCCTTTCCTCCCGATTCGCACTGGCAGCAGGAGTTTGAGCGCTCCTTTGTTTTCACCGAGACGCCGGATCAGTTGAAGGCGATCCGTGAGGCCAAGTCGGATATGGAGTCGCCTCGGGCGATGGATCGCCTAATCTGTGGCGATGTAGGCTTTGGTAAAACCGAGGTTGCCATTCGCGCCGCTTTCAAGGCTGTGACGAGTGGCAAGCAAGCGGTCATCATCGCTCCCACGACAGTCTTGGCGCAGCAGCACTGGCAGAATTTTCGCGAGCGCATGAGCGAGTATCCCGTAACGATCGAGCTGCTCAGCCGCTATCGCTCTGTCGCAGATCAGAAGAAGGTGATCAAGGCTCTTGGCCAAGGGAGTGTGGATATCGTGGTCGGGACGCATCGGGTCATTTCCTCTGACGTGGTGTTCAAGGATCTCGGCCTTGTGGTGGTGGATGAGGAGCAGCGTTTTGGCGTGAAGCACAAGGATGCACTGAAGGAAAAATTCCGCCTTGTGGATGTGCTCACGCTCTCTGCTACGCCGATTCCTCGCACTCTTTACCTCTCGCTCATGGGGGCGCGCGACATGTCGGTGATCGAGACGCCGCCGCCGAACCGGCAGCCTGTGGAAACGATTGTTTGCGGCTACGACGAACGCGTCATACGCGATGCGATTCATCGTGAACTCGCACGGGGTGGGCAGATTTATTTTTTGCATAACCGTGTGCAAACGATCCAGCGCGTGGCTTCGCGGATTCGGGAGCTCTGCGAGGGGGCCCGAGTCATTGTTGGCCACGGGCAGATGGAGGAAAAGGAGCTCGAGGGCGTCATGCAGAGTTTTGTCGGAGGACAAGCGGACGTCCTTGTTTCCACCACTATCATCGAGAGCGGGCTGGATATTCCCAATGCCAACACGATCCTAATCGATCGCGCCGATCGATTTGGACTTGCGGACCTCTACCAATTGCGTGGGCGCGTCGGGCGCTCTGGAACAAAAGCCTACGCCTACCTGCTTCTGCCGCGCGAATTGATGTCTGTCGGCGCGGCACGCAAGCGCGTTTCTGCAATCAAGCAATACTCGGAGCTGGGCTCGGGTTTTAAAATTGCCATGCGCGATCTGGAGATTCGCGGTGCGGGCAACCTCCTTGGCACAGAACAAAGCGGGCACATCATCTCTGTGGGTTTTGATCTCTACTGCAAAATGCTTCGCCGTGCGGTCGATTCCGTGAAGGGGCAGAAGGCTTTTGGATCCACCACCGTATTGCGTTTTGATTTTCTCTCGACGGAGGAGGGGGCTTTCATCACATCCGGGGGCGTTCCGTCCTTTGTTCCGAATGCCTACATGTGCGAGCCGAAGCAGCGTATCGAAGCCTACCGCCGGTTGGCGGAGCTTGGTACGCGCGGGGAAGTCGATGTGCTACGCGCGACTTGGCGCGATCGATTTGGTCCACTACCTCCCGCACTTGAAAATTCCTTAGTCTGCGCAGCCATCCGTATCGAAGCCTCGCGGCGACGTATCAGCCAAGTGGAAGTAAGGGATGACAAACTCATGCTCACACGAGGCGGGAGTTATGTTCTGATTGGCGGACGGTTTCCCCGCTTGACGGTTTCAGACCCTGATTTTAAGCTTCACGGCGTGATGAGCTTCCTCGAAACGATGCAAAGCCGATGAAACGACTTTCTTCAATTTTTGCAATTTCCCTTGTCGTACTCTTAGCCGTGCCTTTTTTGCGGGCCCAACAGGCTGAAGTCATTGATGGTGTCGCCGCGATCGTGAACAGCGACGTCGTCACAATTTCTCAAGTGCGTGAACTCGTTGGAGCGCGCGAGCGCGCTTTGCGTGAGGCTTACCGTGGACCGGATCTCGTAGATAAGATCAAGGAAATGAGACTTGCTGCTCTGAAGGATCTCATCGACCGCCAGCTCATTCTCCAAGAGTTTCGCAAAATGCAAGAAAAGGGAGCCAACATTCCGGACTATGTTATTGATGACCGGGTGCAGACAATCATCCGCGAGGAATTCGGCGGCGACCGGGCGGCCTTCGTGAGGACGCTTCAAGCGCAAGGCTACACGCTCACGCGCTTCAAGGAGATTGAAAAAGAAAAAATCATCGTGCAAGCCATGCGCCAGTCCAAAGTCACCGATAATTTCGTTGTCTCCCCCAAGCAGGTTCAGGCTTACTACGATAAAAATCGCTCGGCCTACTCTCTTCCGGAGCAAGTAAAATTACGCATGATTGTGCTGCGCGAGGGGAACAGTGACGACATCGGAGCTGGCGGCGGCGGCGATAAAAAGCAAACGGCGGAGGAGATACGCCAAAAATTGCTCGGGGGAGCAGAATTCGACCGTATGGCACAGATGTATTCCGAGGACGAGAGCACTAGCGATAGCGGTGGCGACTGGGGATGGATCGAACGCAATACGCTCAATGAGCAACTCACGCAGGCCGCTTTTGCCCTCAAAGCGGGAGGCATCAGTTCGGTCATCCGCATCGGCGATTCGTTTTATATTCTTTACGTTGAAGCTCGCAAAAACTCATCGGTGAAGCCGATGGCTGAGGTGCGGGAAGAAATTGAGCGCAACCTCATGCAGCAAGAGCGTATGAAGGTGCAGCAACGCTGGCTCGACACACTGCGGCAAAAAGCTTATATCAAAATCTTAACTTGATTCCACTGCGCCGCCCCGCTGATTAATCTTCAAGGTCAATGACAATAAAACCTCAGAAGCCAGCTGCAAAAATCCCAGTCCGCGTCGGCGTGAGAAAGTTTACGGCCGAGCGGAAACTTGAAGAGTGGGATTCCAATGATCTGTTGCCAATCACTTTAGCGGATAAAATTTCTGAATATATTTTAAGGATAGGCGACGCTAATGCATTTTGTCTTAATATTGTCATTCAATTACTTACAAAAGGAAAAGTGCGCGTCGATTTTCGGGATTCCTCTGAACGCCTTCAACTAGTTAATGAGAAGGATATCGTTTCTCGAGTCGAAGCCGTTCTTGTTTTTGATCATTGGGTCGCAGAAAACCAAATAAAATCTCAGCCGCCTGATGCAACGCAGAGAATCATGATGGAGCCTCCGAGGATCAATCTCCCGAAAGCAAGCTAGAGACCCTCGCTGAGGCGGAGAATGGCCCGCTCTCTCTAGACAAATTTCCCAGGATTCAAGAGGCCGGCCGGGTCGAGAGCTTTTTTTAGTGTTTGGTGGAGGGCGCGCGTTTCGGGTGATAGGGCCTGTGGCCACCAAGGTTTTTTAGCGATGCCGATGCCATGTTCGCCTGTGATGGCTCCCTGCCATGCGAGGACTTGGGCGAAAAGTGCGTCCAGCGCTTCGCCCGATTTTTTTTGAACTGCGGGATCGTCTGGGTTTTGAACCATGATGTTCACATGGATATTGCCGTCGCCCGCATGGCCGAAGCAAGCGAGCGGGAAGCCGTATTTTTTCTGGAGGCGTGCCGCAAATTTCATGAGTTCCACCAAACGGCCTCGGGGGACAACGATGTCCTCGTTGAGTTTTTTCAAACCGGTGGCTTTGAGGGATTGTGAGTAGAGCCTACGCAGGCCCCAGAGTGCTTCGCAGCCTTCGTGGGTCGTGGCTTTTTGGATGCCCAATGCGCCGGAATTTTTAAGCAGTTTTTGGAGATGCGATGCTTCGGAGCGAACGCTCGACGGCTGGCCATCGACTTCGATGATCACCTGTGCGTTACCGGGTGGAAAATGAGCGCTTGGGCTGAAGGCGCGGGCGGCGTTCAGCGTGAACGAGTCTGCCACTTCCAGAGCGGCTGGAAGAAAGCCTGCTGCGAATACGCTCTGGATCGCATTCGAGGCAGCCTCGATTGATACAAACCCGGCAGATAGCACCGCGCTTGCAGGTGGCAGGGGGAGTAAGCGGAGGGTGGCTTGTGTGACAACTCCCAGGAGCCCCTCGGATCCTGTGAAAAGCCCAATCAAATCGAAACCGGTTTTATTTTTGTGTGTACGGCCACCGCATTCAACAATTGTTCCGTCTGGCAAGACAACCGTGAGTCCAAGAATGTAGCTGCGGGTGACTCCATATTTCAGGCAGCGCGGCCCCCCCGCATTGGTGGCGATGTTTCCTCCTATGCTGCAATTTTTGAGACTTGCAGGGTCTGGTGGGTAGAAGAGGTTTTTCTTTCGGACGGCTTGTTGGAGTTTGCCGGTAATGACTCCGGGTTCGACGACGGCGATGAAATCCCGATTGTTGATCTCAATAATCCGCTGCATGCGTTCCATGCAAAGAACGATGCCGCCTTGGACTGGAGTGCAGCCTCCAACGTAGCCGTAGCCGGCACCGCGCGGGGTTACAGGAACTCCTGCGCGGTAGGCTTCGCGAAGGACGAAAGATGTTTCTTCGGTGTTCGAGGGAAAAACAACCGCGCAAGCCTTGCCTTTGGTGAACCATTTATCAGATGCGTAAACCGAGTCGGGCTGGTCTAGAACCCGGTCGGCACCCAGCTTTGTTCGGAGTTTTCGAAGGAGTGCAGTGCTCATTTTTGGCGGTCAGAGTAGAAAAAATGCCAAGCCTCTGCCACACCTTCCGCTGCGGGTTTTGATGCCAAATACCCGCCAGCAGCTTGAACGATTGAACAAACCTCCGGAATGGCATTTGATGGGCAACACGGGTGGGCCGCATAGCGTCCATCGAGCATCGAGATGTCGTTGAAGTGGTCTCCGGCGGCTAGAACGTCCAGCGGAGAAATCTGCAAAATTCGGCATAGTTCTCCCAGTGCGGAGCCTTTGTCATAGTCGCTGTGGGCGAAGCGGAGATAAATCGTGTTCCTCTGATAGGAAAATGTTGGCATCGCTTGGCACTCGGACTCAAGAAAGGCAACAAACTCATGCATGACGTTCTCATCGGAAGTGATGACTCCGGCTGGCTTGCCATTTTCTTCCAGAAGATTGATGCCTGGATGGCCCTCGGCCAGATTGCGAATGCGGTCAAAAATATCGATCGATTGGGCAAAGAGGTCGTCGTGTTTTTCATAACACGTCTCGTTCCATGCATGCTCTGGCACCCAGCGACCATCTGGAGTTCTGTGAAAAATTTCCCGCTCGTTGGTGAGCAGGAAGTCCGGCTGCACGGGTGGTTGGAATTTTTCTATGCCTTCGATGGCATGCAGAAGACTGCGACCCGTATTCACCGCCCAGAGGCCACCGGATTTTTTGTGTTCAACAAGCACGCTGGCGAAGTCCGGCACGCACCGGCCATCCGAAAAGTGGCTGATCAGCGTTCCATCGAAATCCGTGCTTAAAAGCCTAAGGTGTGACATCGCCATCTATTAAACACTCTGCAGGCCGTCCCCGCAATTTTTCTGTGTAGAGGATGGAAAATTTGTTACATTGCATCTATGAAATCTGCCTACGAACTCGCCATGAGCCGACTTGAGAAATCCTCTCCAGTCATTCATCTCACCCTTGAGCAAAAGCAGCAAATTGCGGAGATCGACATTTCGATCAACGCGAAGATTGCTGAAAAGAAAATCTTCCTCGAAGACCAAATCACTAAGGCCACGTATCAGGAACGCGAAGCGCTCGAGCGCCAACTCGTGTCCGAAATCGCCCGCCTCGAAGAAAAACGCGAACGTGAGAAAGACAAAATCCGAAACCCCTCGACCTCGGCCGAGTAAAATAATGATTGACCTTTTTGTCGTTTTTTTTACAAATGGGTCCAGTGATGCAGGTGAAAACCTGCGGAGCTGATTAAAATAATACACTATGAAAAAACTCACACTCGCACTTCTTACTGTTGCTGTCTCAGTCACAGGCGCCTTCGCTGGCACCTCGGCCAAGACCTTCAAACAAACAGTAGCTCCAACTCCGGAATGCAAATTCCGCGATCAAGAACTCCAAGTCGACGCATTTGCCGCCGGCGCTTTCTACAACCAAGGCCGTCCAGGCTGGGGTGGTGGACTCGGAGTGAACTACTTCTTCACCAAATTCATCGGTCTCGGTGTTGAACAAGACGTCCTCGGCCACCAAGGAGCTCCCGGCGAATGGATTACCGCAGGTAACCTCTTTCTCCGCTACCCAATCTGCTCCCTAAACCTCGCTCCATACGCCCTCGTGGGTGGTGGTGCGGCTTACGGCTCAGGTCGCCGTGGTCATGGTTTCGGTGACGTTGGTGGCGGTCTTGAATACCGCGTGACCGACAACGTCGGTCTCTTCTCCGATGCCCGCTGGGTCTATTCCTCCGAAGAGCCAAAGAGCGGTCTACTCGGCCGCGCTGGTCTTCGCTTCGCGTTCTAATTAAACGCCGAAGTCTTACTTAAACCATGAAGCCGACTCGCAAGAGTCGGCTTCTTTTTTTTGTAGAAAGAAATCGCTTGTCTATGAGAGTGATAGGGTGATCACCCCACTTGACGGTGCGGGAAGATTTTTCAGCGAAGCCTGTCCATTAGTTAACCATAAGCTACTGCATTTCAATTTGCAGAATCCGGCGAGCTCATCAAAGGGTTCGCAATTATTTAAAATGCTCAAATCATCTCGCTTCTTTCACGTATCATTTCATTCGCTCAGTTGCTTTGATTTTTTGGATTTGACGGATCATTTTATAAATGGACTCGGCATCCCTCAATTTTAAATTGCGCTGCGACTATTCGACAAAGCCTAGCGCGTCGGTATAGGATGTGGTCATGTCGTTTGTTCATCTGCATTGCCACTCCGAATTTTCGCTCCTGGACGGGGCCGTGCGCTTGGATGAGTTGGTTAAAAAGGCGGTGGGTTTTGGTATGCCTGCTGTGGCGGTGACGGATCACGGCAACTTGCATGCGGCTGTGCCATTTTATCAACAAGCCGAGAAGGTCGGTATCAAGCCGATTATCGGGTGTGAAATGTACGTTGCACCGGGCTCAATGCTCGATAAAAATGCCTCGTCGGCAAAGGATGCAGCATTTCATCTCACGTTGTTGGCAACAAATGAAGAGGGTTATCGGAATCTCGTCAAACTCTCCACCGCGGGGTATCTCGAGGGATTTTACTACAAGCCTCGTGTGGATCGGCAGCGTCTGGCTCAACATTCCCAAGGCATCATTGCCCTCAGCGGATGCTTGAAGGGTGAAGTCGCTTCGCTGCTGGCGTCGGGTCGTTTTGAGGAGGCTCAGTCCACAGCTGCGGCGTACCGCGATATTTTCGGTGCTGAAAATTACTTCATCGAGTTGCATGATTTTGGCCTCGATGCACAAAGAAAAATCAATCCTCAACTTGTAAAAATTGCTCGTAATCTGGATATTGGAATAGTCGCTGCGAACGACGTGCACTTTCTCGAGAAGTCGCACCACGAAGCTCACGACGTCCTTATTTGCATCGGCACGGCCTCGAATGTTGTGGATGAAAAACGGATGCGCTATAGTCCGGAGCTTTATTTCAAGTCGCCGGAGGAGATGCGTGCCCTTTTTGCCGAGCTTCCCGAGGCATGTGATAACACGCTGCGCATTGCCGAGCGGTGTGATTTCAAGATGGAGTTTGGCAAGCCAAAATACCCAAACTTTGATTCCCCTGATGAGCGCACCCGTGAGCAATATCTTCGGGATCTCTGCCATGAAGGTCTTTGCAAACGCTTCGGTGCGCGAGTGGACACGGACTCCGAGCTCAACAAGCGGCTCGATTACGAACTTTCTGTGATCGAGAAAACTGGCTTCATCAGTTATTTTCTCATCGTGTGGGATTTTATCCGGCACGCCAAAGAAAGTGGCATCCCCGTCGGCCCCGGGCGTGGTTCGGCAGCGGGTTCCCTCATCGCTTATGTCCTTGGCATCACGGATATCGACCCGCTTCGATACGGGCTGATTTTTGAAAGGTTTTTGAATCCTGAGCGCGTGAGCCCGCCTGACATCGATGTGGATTTTTGCATGGAGCGTCGAGGTGAAGTGATCGAATATGTGCGTCAAAAATACGGAGAACGCTCTGTTTCGCAAATTGTTACATTTGGAACTTTAGGTGCGAAGAGCGTGGTTCGCGACGTGGCTCGAGTGCTTGGGTGGAGCTATGCCGATGGCGATCGTGTGGCAAAAATGATCCCAAACGAGCTCAACATTGACCTCGAGAAGGCGCGCGAAAAAAACCCTGAGTTGCAGACTGCCATTGAGAACGAGGCGCCCGTTCGCCAACTTTGGGACTATGCGATTTTGCTCGAGGGACTTAGCCGAAATACCGGTATCCACGCCGCCGGTGTGGTGATCGGCGACAGGCCGCTCGATGAATTCATACCGCTCTCTCGTGGTAAGGAAAACGAAGTGGTCACGCAGTATGCCATGGGACCGCTTACCGACCTCGGCATGCTCAAAATGGACTTCCTCGGTTTGCGCACGCTCACGATCATGCAGGAGGCTGTGCGACTTATTCATGCCAAGTGCCCGGATTTTAATATTGATAATATCCCTATTGATGACCGCGCCGCGTTTGACATCTACAATCGGGGTGAAACGCTCGGCGTTTTTCAAATGGAAAGCGGCGGTATCACAAATTGTTGTAAACGATTTGATGTAAGCTGTATCGAGGATATCATAGCGATCGGCGCGCTCTACCGTCCGGGCCCCATGCAATTCATTGATGACTACATCGAGCGCAAAAAAGGCATCAAAAAAGTTGAATACCTGCATCCGCTCCTCGAAAAGGTTTGCTCGGAAACGCATGGCATTATCGTCTATCAGGAGCAGGTTCAGATGGCTGCTAGTGTGCTCGCAGGTTACTCCCTTGGGGAGGCCGACTTGCTCCGCCGCGCGATGGGCAAGAAGGATGCCGAGAAGATGGAAAAGGAACGCAAACGCTTTGTCGAAGGTTGCGGCACACACAATCATATTCCGCCAAAGGTAGCGGATGCCATTTTCGGCTTTATCGAGAAATTTGCGCAATATGGATTCAACAAGTCCCACAGTGCCGCATACGGATGGATATCTTACCAAACAGCTTATCTAAAAGCTCATTTCCCCCGGGAGTTCATGTCGGCCATGCTCACCTTTGATGCAAACGATACCGACCGGCTTGCCGTCGTCATCACCGAGTGTCGCCGCATGGAGATTCCCGTCCTACCGCCTGACATCAATGCCAGCGCGCTGAAGTTCTCCCCCGATGCGAGTGGTCCTGGTATTCGGTTCGGTCTCGCTTCCATCAAAAATGTCGGCGCGGGGGCGATGGAATCTGCCATTGCTGAAAGAGAAAAAAGCGGATTCTTCCGCACTCTAGAGGATTTTTGCTCCCGCCTGGATTCGCGCACGGTGAACCGCAAAATTCTTGAGAGCCTTGTCAAGTGCGGGGCTTTTGACGGTTTGGACAGGAACCGGGCTGCATTGTTTGCGGAAATCGAACCTGCCATGGGCGCCGCTGCATCCCTGCAGCGCGACCGCGCGAGTGGGCAGATTTCCCTCTTTGGAGATGCCCCACTGGCGCTGCCAAAGAAGTCCGCCCATACTGCAATAATCGAACCCTGGTCCCAACTCGAAACGCTTAAGTATGAGAAGGATCTCCTCGGCTATTATGTGAGCGGCCATCCGCTCGACAGCTATGCAGGAAATTTTGACTCTGGAAAATACAACACGATCGCCCAAGCGCGCGAGGCGACCGAGCCGGGTACTTTCAAGCTTGCCGGATTGATCATGTCCGTCGAAAAGCGCTTTTCTAAAAAGGACGGCAAGCCCTTTGGAATCATGATTCTTGAGGACTTTACCGGCTCACTCGAAATCACGGCTTGGGATGAATCCTTCTCAAAGAATGCCGCTCTGTTTGTGGCCGGTATGGCTGTCTCGATTAACACACGCATCACCCGCCGCGACGAAGCGATCCGCGCCACAGCAGGCGCCGTCGCTGCCCTCAAAGAAAAAACTTCCCTGCGCCCCGTCCGCCTACGCCTCGCCCGCGAGCGGCTCGATGAACCCGCCTTGCTGAAAATCCTCGCTGCCGTTCAAGCCAATCCCGGCCCACGCCCCCTCATTCTGGAATTCATCCTTCCCAACGGCTGCTCACTCGAAATGCCTACCGGCGAGGAATTCTCAATCGGTGACGAACGTGCGCTGATAGCCGCAGTGAACGGACTGCTTGCTGCTTGAAGCAGAACCGGACCACTCTTTCCTAAGTCCAAGCACGAAACATACCCAGACATAAAGTCAAAGAATCGCGCTCAATCGCTAAAAAGACGTGCTTAACGAGATTGTCACCCCCTTCAAAAAAGTGTGGAGGAGCTTTCTGGATATTCAGGTTCACGGGTCAGGGGTATTTGCAGTTTGGTTTGCAATTATAGCCGCATGCCGTTTATCCGCCCAAATGCTTTTCAAATCCAAACATCTCTTGTCTCTGCAAGCCGACCTGCTATTGTCAGACGTTTTAAGTTGACCTAACGAAGACCGCAATTTAAAATCGGCTTCAAGTATTTTTACATCAAAATGCTTAACCACGATTTTTTTAAAAAGCAGCATTGGCTTCAGCAAGAAATGATCCTTTTACGACTACACATAGCCTGCATACTGTGCTTTTTTGCTGCCTCCACGCAGGCGGCGATCGATTCTGGCGGTGGTATGGCCTATGTTGGAAACCTTCAGGCCCATGCCTCTGTGGGATCTCCCTTTTCGACGAGTGCTGTGACAGCTGGAGCGGTTGACATTTTATATGCACTGGAAAGCAGCCCCGGGACAACTCCTGTTCTACCTTCTCCAATCACAACTCCAGGGAATGCTCCGACTGCGGCAGCGTCTGGAGTCACGAGCCCAGCGGCTAAAAACGGTTCTGCTAAAAAATCTAAGAAGATCTCTCCAAATAAAACCCCAGCTAAAAAAACCAAGAAGAACTCTTCTAAAAAATCTAAGAAAAAATGAAAACTGCCCTCACGCTGTTGCTTTCCGCCTTGATCACGCTTACGGCAACTTATCCTCTCTTCTCTCAAACTCCCAGCCAGATCCATTACCAAGGTCTTCTCGCAGATGAGCAAGGGAAACCAGTGAATGGCAATAGGAATATTGTGATCAAACTCTTCCCTGTCGCCAACGGTGGGAATGCAACTTATGAAGAAAACATCGGAGCAGTGGCTATCACCAACGGCATTTACAGTTTCGCATTTGGCGCCTTAGGAAATGGAATTGCGCCCGCACTGACTTCCTCAGAAATTTACCTCGCCGTTTTTGTGAACGGAACGGAGCAAGCACCCCGAACAAAAATCCTCGCCGTGCCATTTGCGCTCAAAAGTGCAGACGCACAACTGCTCTCAGCCAATATCACAGCTCTTGGCACATCACAGACAACCCTAGCGGGAAATGTCACGTTGCTTCAGTCTCAATCCGCGACATTCAGCTCAAATCTCACAGCCGTTAACGCATCTCTGGCGGCATTGTCAGCTAATCTGACTGGGCTTAAAAACCAACTGGAGAGTGCTGGATTGGGAACTACAGGAAACTATACCACTTCCTGCATCGTATCGACCTTGGCGGGCTCCGGCTCCAGCGGTTCAGCCGATAAAACGGGAAATGAAGCGAGCTTTTCGGACCCGACAGGAGTAGCAGTCGATGTTAGCGGAAATGTATATGTTGCGGATAGATGGAGTCGTAAAATCCGAAAGATCAGTCCAGTAGGAGTGGTGACGACATTAGCGGGATCTGGGGGCTTAGGTTCAGAGGATGGAACAGGAACTGCAGCGAGCTTTTGGAACCCGACAGGAGTAGCAGTCGATAATAGCGGAAATGTATATGTTGCAGATGATAACAGTCATATAATCAGTAAGATCACTCCAGCAGGAGTGGTAACAACACTAGCAGGCGGTGGTGGCGGGAATCCTAATAGCCGTCAAGGTTCAGAAGACGGAACAGGAGCTGCAGCGACCTTTAATTATCCCAGCGGAGTCGCAGTTGATAGTAGCAGAAATGTGTATGTTGCTGATCGCGCAAATAATAAAATCCGAAAGATCACTCCAGATGGAGTGGTGACGACATTAGCGGGATCTGGGGTTGCAGGTTCAGAGGATGGAACAGGAACTGCAGCGAGCTTTTCGTACCCGAGCGGAGTCGCAGTCGATATTAGCGGAAATGTGTATGTTGCTGATGGCTCAAATAATAAAATCCGAAAGATCACTTCAGATGGAGTGGTAACGACATTAGCGGGGTCTGCTCGCAAGGGTTCCCGAGATGGAACTGCAGCGAGCTTTAATTATCCCCAAGGAGTCGCAGTTGACGGTATTGGAAATGTGTATGTTGCTGATGGCTCAAATCATAAAATCCGAAAGGTCACTCCAGCAGGATTGGTAACAACATTAGCAGGATCTGGGGTTTCAGGTTCAGAAGATGGAACGGGAACCTCAGCGAGCTTTGATTATCCCGCCGGAGTCGCGGTCGATAGCATAGGGAATGTGTATGTTGCGGATCGAGGCAACAACTTGATCCGCAAAATTACCATCTCACAGTAATCTCGTCGAGCTGCCCTCATGCAACAGGGGCATAATTTATTGACATCGCTCTATGCTGCTAAAAAGCAGGTTAAAACCCTTTTAACTTAATCAGCGCGCGAAGCGGTCTACTCCGTTTTCGCCTGCTGGGGTGAGGATATCTCCGCTCGGAGCGGTGATGATAGAGCTCAGGTTTAAGGCCCGATCCGTTTCCCACTGGATCGGATAGGCCGGGAACGAGGCAATAGGAACAGAAACAACATGTTGGATATCGCCTGCCAGCATGCTTCCTCCTGGCAACGTCGTGATGGCGGATGGAGTCCAATCGAGCGGGAGATCGGTAATTTTTTCAAAAACGCCGGTATCATTCAATCTATAGCGTTTGATGCCAGAGGAATCGGAAAGAAAGATGTCCCTGTTCCATACTGCAAAGGCTCCAGGAAGAGCGATTGTTGTGACATTGTAAACATCCTCCAGATCGCAGGTGCTGACTTGGAGTTCCATGGCGCCGGCTGTTTCGTTCCAAGCATCCGTCCATATGAGAAATCCTTCGCGAGATAAATCCGAGGCCACTGCGAAGCGACCTGGCAGGTCGATACTCGGGCGGAGGACGGGAGTTGCAGGAATTTGTACATCGAGAATACCCAATCGGTGGGCATGGCTTTGGAGGTCGGCAGAAATATCCTTGCCGCTTTGTCTGCCGTATCCAAAGACCACCAGACCTGAAGCTGCAGTGGCATTCATGATATCGACGGCTTCATTTTCGGTGATGGCAATCGGAGCGGAGACGGTTGGGGAAGCTGAATTTTTGAAATCAAAAACCAAGCCTCTCGCGGGTTGGGTGACCTTGGGTTTCCACCATCCTTCCCAGCATGGTGGCGCAGTGTCGGTAAAAGCCACAGCCGTTTTTGAAGCCGAAGCCATTGGGAGGGGAAGATCGACGCCACGCCATACGAAATCTGGATGGGGCTGGGAGATGAGAACCGCCGAGTCTTCGGATGGAAACAGCAGACGGCTTGTATTCCATGAAGTTTCGTTGCCGGGCAACTCTGCCTTGGTAGTTCCCAGAAGCGTGAGGGCTGGAAGTTTGGAGACATCGTACACATCCACCGCAAGCGCTGGGGCGCTGTTATCGTTGCTTGATGAGGCGTTGGCGACACGAAGAAGGGGCATGTAGCCGAAACCTCGACGCATTCCGATTTCCCTCGCCACGAAGAGGCGTTCGCCTCGCACAACGGCATCCGAGATGCGGCCGACAGGAACCGACACCTCCTCCAAAACCGAGTCGGGGTCTTGCATGGTGGCAACGCGGATGCAGGATTGGCTATCCCACCAGGCACTGCCATCTGCGATTTCAAGTAGGAAGTCGTCTTTGAGAGCCAGGCGGTTCACTGGCCAAGCCAGAAGGAGATCGGCAAGAACCTGTGGGTTGTCCCGGTTGCTGATGTCGGCCGTGATGAGTTGGTGCTGGGAGATGGATGCCAGCGCTCCGGCGACGATAGCCGAGCGTCGAGGCTCGAATTCGTGCTGGATCGCCCCGCGCTTGCTAAGCGTCTTGGATGCGAGATCCCACTCTACGAGCTGAATACTGTGTGCGGCACCATCAGTCTGTCCGTAGCTGCTGAAAGGGATGAGGGCGAGATTTTGATCGGCGAGGATTTTCAGGGCCTTCTCGTTGTAGAGGGCCTCAGAGTATCCCCAAGACTGCGAGAGTTGGATGCGACTCGCGAGGGTGGGCTTGGCAGGATTTGCCACATCAAAAAGCGAGGCCTCCACGCGACCGGAATCCACGCCGATGGCAAAGAGCAGGTCGCCGAGCGGCTCGATGTAGGTAGACCATCCTGGCACCTCAATGTGACCGGCGATGCTCGGCTTGGCGGAGTCCGAGAGATCTATGACCCAGAGCGGATCAGTTTGTCGGAAGGTCACGGCGTAGGCTTTGTCGCCCGCGAAGCGTGTGGCGTAAAGATTCTCGCCACGAATGATTTCGAAGCTCGTAAGTGCATCGCCAGCGGTGCTGAAATTTTCCAATTGCGTGACTTGGGTTCCCCACCATGCCCATTCTCCATCGCTTCTCTGCCAACCCTGCGAGATGGCCGTGAAGACGCCATCTTTCACCTGCATTTTGAATTTGTCGTAAATACGGCCGCTTGTCTGTATCGCTGAAGCGTTCAGTTTGGTGAGGCCATTTTCATCGAAAGAAAACAACGCCACATCCGACTTGTTCCAGTTTGCCGATTGGCTCGTCGCCACTGCCATCCAGCCTGCCCCGGCGGAAATAACCGGCCAGCCTCCCGTGATTTGGAACTCCGCCGACTGGGCCAGAGAGCCTGCAACGGCATCAATGGAGACTTGGGTGAGGATTGCCTGTTCGTTCCATGTTCCATTTGTGGATGACCAATTTTGCGTGGCCAGATAAAGATTGTTCCCAGCCATGCGACTGTCGGTGAGCCATCCGGCGACTTTGCGCGATGCCACGACAGAGGGCTTCCCGCTTTTTATGTGCACCAACTGCACTACGGTGGATGACCAATCATTGGAATCACGGGTCAGGAGAACAGCGTGGAGATCCGTGCCTGACTGGGGCAGTATGTAGAGGTCTTGACCCACGGCTGGAAGCCGCATAGTCGAGATGAGACAGGGGTTCGCCGGGTTTGAAAGATCGATGACTTGGAGGCCTCGAAGCTGGTTGAAAAAATAAACAGTAGTGCCATCCGTCTTCCAGATATCGGCTTCCACCGGTGCGGAGCTTGCGGAGGATTTCGGGCTGTCATTGACCGCCGTATCAGCCATGGCAGGAACGCTCCCATTCAAAGCGCGCATTTGGGCATCTGAGGAATCCACATAGCCCGCAGCCGCTACTGCATCAAATGAACGAGCCCCCTTGTAGAATGCAGCTGGGTATTTGCGCTTAGCCGTTGCTTCCTGTGCGTGAACTTCCACTCCGCTACGCCAATCGGTAGGGGATGATTCCGGCAGACCCACGACCTTTGTGGTGCCGGATTTTGCCCGAGCCGAAAGCCTGGCCGATAACTTGCCATTGCGTCCCTTGATCTTTACAGGGAGCTTGGAATTTTTTTTCGGAGTAGCCAATGACGCCGCTGTCGACTTCTGAGAAGTGCTTCCCTGCGCCAAGCGGGAGGAAGAGTAAACCTTTGGCTTTGCCTGCAAAAAACCAATGGGCAAAAGAATTGTTAAAACGAGAGCGGGGAGAGGGAAAGCTTTCAAGTGCTGATCAAACCTTTTTTATACGACAGGAGGTGAGAGTTTGCAAACGATTGTTACATTCCAATAGGAAATCCCCCGGGAAGGAGAAAAGCCAAGACTCACTGGTCACGAGGGAGGCGGGGAGCTTTGCGTAAGCAGTCCATTTTTGATTTGCGGTGTCGATTTTCACACGACTCGACCAAGGGGTGCGGAGTCGGGGATTAGCTTCGGCTGAGCGGATCGGCAAAGCCGATGAAACAAGCCCTGTAACACCAAGGAACAGGGCCTGCAGCGTTCGCAGCGCTTTTTAGAATGTCACATTCATCTGAGCACCCAAGACGAGGGCGTTCGGAATGTTCCCCGTACCTGCGGGATTGATGATCCATTGCAGGTTGGGTTGCACGTAGGCAAACTTCGTAATTTGGAAACGATAGCCGGCCTCCAGAGCGATCTCGTAGGAAGGCGTACCCGCGCCGGTTGCCGAGATGGTCTCCGCGTAATCGTCGCTGAAATTGCCGTAAACGAAGCCGAGCATGGTGATGTCGTTGTCACGCATAGGAACAAGGCCTTTGTAAACAATGCCTGAGTTCACTTGGAACGGGAGCTTGGAGATGTTTTGTTGTGGCGAAAGAACGAAGGCCGACCAGAGCGTGAGTCCTTGGTCGCTGCCGGCGGCTTCCTGCCAAACCATCTGGTCGGCATGCCAGTAAAAGCCGTAAGAATTGGATGCGGTCTCGGTAGAGCCGAATTGTGCATACTGCCAAGGTGAGTAGTAGGCACCGAACCAGTAATGACCGAGAAGGCCCTGCATATCAGAATCTCTTGAAGCAGGCCGCACAGTTTTGCCTTCGGCGAGGGTTTTTCCAGAGGCGACAGATTTTCCATCGGATGGTTTGGAAGCTGCAACAGGTCTCTTGCAGAACTCGGGAGTCCAACCCACTTGGCCGATCATGAGAACACCGTCGGAATTGTTCATGCTCCAGTTCAGTCCTTGGTCGCGATAAAGATTGAGGTGCGTGGCCTGATAGACGCCGCCCATGGCGAACCAATCTGGCGAGGGGTCAACGCGCAGGCGGGCACCCCAGACCGATCCAGGATAGGTCGAAAAGGCAGTATTCACCGGCAAAGACTGAGGGTTGCCGTCGATGCCATTGTTCATGTAGAGCCAGTAGAGGGGTGAGGAAGCGAAGTCATCACCGGTTGAGATCCGACCGAGCTTGATGCCGATCTTGTCTTCCAGGAGCCGCTGCTCCAGGATGAGGCCGTAGAAAACCGCCGTCTCAGTGCCGTAAACCTGCTGAACAGTAAATTGGTTGCCGATATTACGCGCAGACAGGTTGCTGCCATTCCGGTCAAGGCCGCTGACGGTGAGCGTGAGGCCGTGCCATTTGAAGAGTTTCTCGAAGTCGAGTTGAATGCCAAAACCGAAGTTGTCCGCGTAAGCGAAGCTTTGGGAATTCCCCCCAACGGGGTTGCCTGCAATGTTGTTCGTGTAGCTGGCAGAAATTTCAACGCCGCTGTCATCCAGCATGTTGCGGACACCCCACCAATCTCCTGTGAACGCGTTGCCGCCCACCCACTCGCTCGAGCCGATAAAATTTGAAGGATAAGGATTATAGTACGACCAAAAGCGCGAGTAGCCGAACATCTGGTCTTGAGAGTCATAGCCGATGGGAGTTCCCAGCGTATCGCCAGATTCCGGAGCAGAGAATAGAACACTATGGCTTGCTAAAAGGAGCAGGGGGAGGAGGAGCTTTTTCATAGGAATCTTTTTTTTGCCAGATGCAAATCGGTGTTACAATTTCTTTTTTTGGAGTTTGAATAGAGTAATCGCCTTGAGATGGGGGCTTGGCATCGGCGGAGGATTTTCCAGCGAAAATGCCTGCCAAGCTGGCATGGCCTCCGCGCTGACGATGTGGAGATTCACCTTGTAGCGTGTTATCGCATAGGTCAGGGAGCAGATGGGGTGCGCGGAGGATTCCGCAGGTGGAAGGAGCCATAGTCCCTTCCAAGTCGGACCCGAGGATTGAATCAGAAAAATCCTGCCTCGACGAATGCTCACGGCCCGCCAGTCCTCAAGGTGAGTAATGGCTTTTTTTGGCGGAGTCAGCGGGAGCATCGCAGGATCCGTGGCTTTGCAAAACGCTCGAACTGGGCATGCCGTGCAGTCCGGTTCCCCGGAGCGACAGATTGTGGCCCCAAGATCCATCATTGCGGAAGCGTGGTGGCGACCCTCATTTTCCGAGAGAAGCGAAGCTGCTGCCTGATGAAGAAATTTTTTTCCCCCAGCGGTGGCGATGTTCTCCCGGAAATCGAAAAGCCGGGCGATGACGCGTTGGATATTGGCATCCAGCACAGGCACCGAGTGGTCGAATGCAAAAGCTGCAATGGCCGAAGCCGTGTAGGGTCCGATTCCAGGCAATGCGCGGAGGAGGGTCATGTCGCTGGGAATGATGCCTCCAAACTGGGCCACGATGGCCTTTGCCGCACGATGGAGGTTGCGCGCTCGGGAGTAGTAGCCTAAGCCCTCCCAGTGTTTCAGGACTTGTTCCTCGGTCGCTACGGCGAGGGATTGGGCATCGGGAAAGCGCTTCATCCATCGCTGAAAATATGGTTTCACCGCGGCCACGGTGGTCTGTTGGAGCATAAACTCGGAGACAAGCACCTCGTAAGGTGAAGGATTGCTCCGCCAAGGCAGGACGCGGCCTTGAGAGCTGAACCATCCCTGCAGTGCTTTGTTAAAATCCGATGCTATCTTTTTGTCTATCATCTCGACACGCCGGATGAATTACGCGCAAAACTCCCGAATGTCTTCCGCAAAACCTCTGAATTCCCATACCGTGCCACTCACCACCGAGCAGGCTCAAACGCTGCGGGGCCACCTAGCAGGAGAGGGGTATGAATTTGAGCAACGTCCCTACATGCTCTACTTCGCGCGCGGACCGAAGCTCACCGTGGCTGTGTATGAAAAAGGTCCTAAAGCCGTGATCCAAGGAAAAGGAATCGAGGATTTTATTCTCTTCACCCTCGAACCTCGCATCCTCGGCACCGCATCGTTCGGTCAAGAGGAGGAGCAAAATCCCGAGCTTTTCGAACCCCACTTCGGGATCGACGAAAGCGGTAAGGGCGATCTTTTTGGCCCACTCGTTATCGCAGGCGTTTATGTGAATCCCGAGATCGCTCGCATCCTGAGGGATGCCGGAGTGCAAGACAGCAAGGCGATCGGGAGCGATAGAAGAATCCGTGAACTTGCGATGGCCATTCGCAAAGCGCGTGTGCCGGCCAGTGTCGTGACCGTGGCCCCGCCTCGCTACAACGCCCTCTACCGCAAAATCGGAAACCTGAACCGTCTTCTGGCCTGGGGTCACGCGCGGGTGATCGAAGATTTGTGCGAGCTTTGCCCCGACTGCCCGCGCGCGCTTTCCGATAAATTCGCCAACGTACAAGTCTTGGAGCGTTCCTTGATGGAAAAAGGACGTAAAATCCAACTCGACCAGCGGACCAAGGCCGAGTCGGACTATGCCGTGGCTGCCGCATCCATCCTGGCTCGTGAAAAATTCATCGACTGGATGGAGGAAAAAGGCAGGGAATCCGGCATCACGTTGCCTCGCGGCGTTTCGGCCCAAGTGAAGCAAGCTGCCATCGCTCTCATTCAAGCCAAAGGCCCCGAGGCACTCGAAACGCACGCAAAAATGCATTTTAAGACGGCATCCGAGGTCCTTGATTTAGCCAAGGATGGCTCCTCTCCTGCCTGAACGCGATTGCCAACCCCGCCGGACTCGGGTTTCCTACCGCGACAAATTTTCTATCATGACATCCGCCCAAATTCGCCAATCGTTCCTCGATTTTTTCCGGGAGAAGCAACACACGATCGTTTCGTCTTCAAGCCTCTTGCCCGATTCCCCAAACCTTCTTTTTACAAATGCTGGCATGAACCAGTTCGTGCCATTTTTTCTGGACCAAAAAGCCCCCGATGTCTCGAAGTGGGCAAACGCACTTCCGGCATCTGATCTTCGTGCGGCTGACACGCAGAAATGCATACGCGCCGGAGGCAAGCACAACGACCTCGATGACGTGGGCCTCGACACCTACCACCACACGATGTTTGAGATGCTCGGGAATTGGTCGTTTGGTGACTATTTCAAAAAAGAGGCCATCGAGTGGGCCTGGGAGCTAGTCATCGGTCGATGGAAATTTCCGCCTGAACGCCTCTATGCCACGATCTACCATCCCGCGCCGGGCGATCCTTCATCGCGCGATACCGAAGCCTGGGAAATCTGGGCGGAAAAATTCCGAGCCGTCGGCCTCGATCCTGATGTCCACATCGTTAATGGTAACAAGAAGGACAACTTTTGGATGATGGGTGAAACCGGCCCGTGTGGCCCCTGCTCGGAGTTGCACTTCGATCTCACGCCTGCGGGCGACACGCGCGGCGCACTGGTTAACAAAGGCTCGGCCGATTGCATTGAAATTTGGAATCTCGTTTTCATTCAATTTAACGCGAATCCCGACGGCACATTCTCCTCACTTCCCGCCCGCCACGTGGATACCGGCATGGGATTTGAACGTGTCACATCAATCATCCAAGGCACAAAAAACCTCACTGATTTTGCCAATGCGCGCATCTCGAACTACGAGACCGACATTTTCCGCCCGATCTTCGATGAACTCGAAAAACTCAGCGGAAAATCCTACACGTCATCCCTGCCCGTCGCGGGCTCCACAGGCGACACGGAACAGGAAAAAATTGATGTCGCCTTCCGGGTCATCGCCGACCATATCCGCACGCTCACGTTTGCGATTGGCGATGGCATTCAACCCGGTAATAGCGATCGGAACTACGTATTGCGGCGCATCCTCCGTCGTGCCGTCCGCTACGGCCGCGCCCTTGGTTTTCGCACGCCATTTTTCCACAAGCTCGTGGATGTCCTCGCCCGCACAATGGGAGATGTTTTTCCGGAAATCCGTGCCAAGCAGAAGCACATCGAGGATGTCCTGAAACTCGAAGAGGAATCCTTCAACAAGACCCTCGATCGAGGTATCGAGCTTTTCAACGAAGAGGCGACAAAAGGCGACATCTCTGGAGCCTTTGCTTTCAAGCTCTATGACGAACAGGGTTTCCCTCTCGATCTCACCGAACTCATGGCTCGCGAACGCGGCCTCATGGTGGATACCGAGGGATTCAACACCCTCATGGAAGCCCAGCGCGCCCGTGCCCGTGCAGCCCAGAAAAAGCAAGTGATCACGCTTTCCGAAATTGAAACGACCACGCCGACACTTTTCACCGGTTATGACGCGCTCACGGCAACAGCCCGTGTTCTGGAAGTCCTCACGATCAAAGACCGCACGGCTGTGATTCTCGACCGCACCGCTTGTTATGCTGAGATGGGAGGCCAAGTCGGTGATACAGCCGAAATCACAGGCAGCGGCCAGCTTTGGCGCGTTACGAACACCCAAAAAACGGGAAATACCTGGCTTCACCTGCTGGATTCCACCGATGCCCCGAATGCTGGTGACGAAGTCCACATCGCGGTCAACGCCGCCCGGCGCGCGGCGATCCAACGCCACCACACTGTCACTCACCTCCTCCACTGGGCACTGCATGAAGTGGTTTCTCCCGACGCAACGCAGAAAGGCTCCGCCGTCTCACCCGAAAAACTTTCCTTCGACTTCAACAGTGCTGCACTCACTCCGCAGCAAGTGCGCGATATTGAAAAGCTGGTGAATGAACGCATTCTTCAAAATGCTGCTGTGACCTGGACCGAAGTCCCCTATGCCGATGTGCGCGGTCGCCCCGACATCATGCAATTCTTCGGTGACAAATATGGCGACACCGTCCGAGTCGTTCAAATCGGTGGATCGGAAAAACTCGACGGCTACTCTATGGAACTCTGTGCGGGGACTCACTCGCGCGCCACCGGCGAGATCGGGCTTTTCCGCATCCTCGCCGAATCTGCCATCGCCGCGGGAGTACGTCGCATCGAAGCCGTTGCCGGCCTGGAAGCGGCTGCCCTCACAACGAGTGACGCCCAGCGCCTCCATGAAATCGCCGGTCTCCTCAATGCCCCGGCGACAGAAATCGAAAAGAAAATCGAAGCCCTTTTGGCCAGTCAGAAGGAACTCGAAAAAGCCCTCAAAGCCGCCCGCGCCAAGGAAGCTGCCGCACAGGCCAAAGACCTCGCTGCAAAATCCGAAAGCCTCAATGGGATTCCCTGTCTCATCGCCAACCTCGGCGCAGTCGATGGCGACTACCTCCAAGCCGTGCTGGACGCACTGAAGCCATCCTTTGATGGAGTCACAGTACTTGCAGGTTCCGCCAACAGCGCCGTCGCCCTGGCCTCCAGCGTCTCTCCAACGCACACCTCAAAATTCCAAGCCGGCAAAATCATTCAGACCATCGCGCCGATCGTCGGAGGAAAGGGGGGAGGCAAACCCGACTCCGCACGCGGAGGCGGCAAGGATACGTCGAAAATTTCCGAAGCCCTCGCAGCAGCAAAGAACATGCTCGCAGCTGTGTAATGCCCGCTTTCTCTAGAGGATATGGATTTTTAACGGTCTGTGGTTCGCAGGCGAGGTGCCCGCTGCAGATTGCAAGGATCTGTTGATGACTCGCGTTCTAGGGGGGCTTTTATCGGGCCAGCAGGTCCGGACGTCTTTTTTGTGTCGCTTCGAGTGCGGTTTCATATCGCCATTTTTGGATGGCTGCATGGTTGCCTCCGAGGAGAATCTCGGGGACTTTCCAGCCTTTGTATTCCGCGGGGCGGGTGTAGTGGGGGTGGTCCAAGATGCCTGATGAGAAGGAGTCTTGCTGTGCGGATTGCTCGTCGCCGAGTACCCCGGGGATGAGTCGCACCACCGCGTCCGTGATAACGAGCGCGGGCAGGACGCCGCTGGTGAGGACATAGTCACCGATGGAAATTTCCTCATCGACGAGGTGGTCGGCCACGCGCTGGTCGATGCCTTCGTAGTGGCCGCAGAGAAAAATGAGATCGGGTTCCTTGGCAAGTTCGCGGGCGATGGGGTCGGAAAACTTTCGTCCTTGCGGCGTGAGGAGGATGACTTTGGATGCGGGCGAGCGGATTTCGGAGAGTGCGAGGTCGATCGGTTCGATCTTCATGACCATGCCGGGGCCGCCGCCGTAGGGCGCGTCATCCACCGTGCGGTGGCGGTCGTTGGTCCATTGCCGGAGGTCCACTGCTTCAAGACTGGCGAGATTTTTTTCCTGCGCTCGTTTGAGGATGCTCTCCGAGAAAACGCTCCGGCATACGTCGGGGAATATGGTAAGGATTTGAATTTTCACAGGTGGTCAGTAAGATTGCGTGTCGGATTTCTGTGCAAAATGCTTTAATCCGGAACTGTGCCCAAGCCCAAATCCAGCAAAAAGCCGCGCCGCGCTGTGAAACCACTCGCAAAGGAGAGCCGCAGGAAGAGCCATGGGCTGCTTGTTTCGCTGTTGAAAATCGGCATCGTTACCGTGTTGATTTGGTCGCTCGTTGGAGCCTGCTATTACGGTTGGGCGCATTTGTTCAACCTGAAGGAAATCCACGAAATGGACGAGCGCTCGGTGGTTTACGATCACGAGGGGAAATACTATTCCCGCCTCGCTGGCGAGAACCGCGTGGCTGTGCCGTTTGACAAGGTTTCGAACGATTTCTACAACGCGCTCATTAGTCGAGAGGACACGAGATTTTACAAGCACCACGGCATTGATCTGATCGGCATCTCTCGCGCTGTCGTGCGCAATCTTTTCCTTGGCGGCTTCCGCGAAGGCGCGAGCACGATCACACAACAACTCGCAAGGAATAGCTTTCCGCTCGGGGGGAAAAATCTTCACCGCAAACTCATCGAAGCCGCGCTGGCCTTCCGAATCGAGACTGAACTGACCAAGGAGGAAATCCTCGCAGCCTATGTGAACCGCATCTACTTTGGATCGGGCACCTACGGCATCGAAGCGGCAAGCCAGACCTACTTCGGAAAACCGGCATCAAAGCTCAACCTGCCGGAGTCCGCGACCCTCGCTGGCCTCATCCGCAGCCCGAATCGCTTTTCGCCACTAAATAACCCCGAGGGCTCTCTGCGCGAGCGCAACACCGTGCTCGGACGTATGCGGGATCTTGGTCTGATCACGAGCATCGAATATGACGAAGCCTCTGCCAGTCCCCTTCTCGCTATGCCGCGCATCAAAACTTCGCCCGAGGACAATTGGGCGATGGATGCCATACTTCGCGAGCTGGAACTGGTCTTGGAGCCCGGCCAGATGAACGAGGGGGGGCTGAAGATTTACACAACGATTGATGGTCCGCTCCAAGCTGCTGCCGAGCAGGCCGTGCGCGAGAGGTTGCAGGCTGTCGAGGCCCAGCCCGGCTACCCGCACAAGCCGATGAGCGATTTTAAAGATGCGGTTCTCGATGGGGAAAAAGGCGCTCCCTACCTGCAAGCTGCCGCGATTGCGTTGGACAACAAAAGCGGTGGCATCCGTGCAGTTGTCGGGGGGCGCGATTATGAGAGCAGCAAGTTCCACCGGGCGCTCTTTGGAAGAAGGCAGGCAGGTTCAATCATCAAACCTTTTGTTTACGCCTGTGCTTTTGAGTCTGGAATTTCTCCCAACGAATCGATCTCGGACGACCGAATTCAGCCAGGGGAAATCCCCCGCAAGTTTGGTTCCTATGATCCCTCAAATTCCGATGGATCCTACCGAGGGCTTCAGCCTGCGGGGGAGGGGTTGATTGAATCCCGTAACACAATGACCGTGCGCCTGGGGCTGCGTGCGGGGCTGGATCGGATCGCCAATATGGTTGTGAAGGCCGGCATCGCAGCGGATCCCCCGCGCTATCCCGCCATTTGCCTTGGAGCGTTCGAGACGAATCTGAGGGATATCACCTCCGCATACACTGCTTTTGCCACTGGTGGGGTGAAGCTTCAGCCCTACCTCATAGACCGTGTCTTCGATGCGCGTGGAAATGTTCTCTACAAATCCACGCGAGGGCGGATTTCGCTTATCAATCCAGCCGCCGCCCGTATGACGACTTCACTTTTGGAGGATGTCGTAACGCGTGGCACTGCCGCGCGCGCAAGGGAGTTTGGCCTCACAGGAAAAGGCGCTGGAAAAACCGGCACGACGAATAACTACCTCGACGCTTGGTTTATTGGTTTTGACTCAAGTCTCACCTGCGGCGTCTGGGTCGGCTTTGACAAACCCCGCCCAATCAAGCCCGGCGGCTACGGCGGCGCGCTGGCATTGCCGATCTGGGTTGATATCGTTGAATCGGCCAAGCGTTGAAATAGAGGGATTGCAAGTGAAAGTGGAGCTCTAGCAAAAACAGACCGTCCATTCTGTTATAAAAAAGTCACACCATCTTAGCTCGGCGGATTAGAACTTCTGCGGCAAGGCTTAGGTTCCCGTGGCGCTCGGCAAGGCGCTCAAGTTTTTCTCGAACTTCCGGTGCGAGTAGTAGTGTGGTTCGGACATGAGGCCTTGCTTTGCGTCCAGCCCCTGGGCGGTATCCGCCTCGCATCGACGCAAGAGCCTCGCTGGCCGCTTGGCGAATAGCCTCAATTTCTTCTGTTTTCGAATTGGAACGCAGGGGTGAGATGTTGTCCTCGATTTCCTGCTCGTCAGAGGTCAAGGGAACGCGCAGGGATTTTTTAAGGTTGTATTTCATGGGTGGTAAATTTTTTGGAGTTTACGGGAGGGAAAGGCTGTGATCATGCGCAAGTCCGGATCACGGAATTCACACGGCACAGCATGGATGTAGCCCATTATATTAACAACAAGCACAATTTGTCCCCGCTGTGCCGAGTCAGGTCTAATGTCCAATAGGCCGCCTGTTTCAATCGCCTCCAGGACCATTTCCCACGTGAGTCCGCGATCCTTTAGACTCTGTTTATTTGGGTCCCCCGGCAGGATGCGCATTTGAAAAAGTTATCACTTTTTCAAATCATTGCAACCGCACATTAAACTCCAGTTTCCAGCTTTCGCTGGAGGCAGGGTGGAGGAAGTGGAGTTCGAGGTTGCCGAGTTCGGTGACTCGGGCTTCGAGGCGGACGGGGATTTCCTCTCCAGCTTGATGGCCTGTGGGCGGGGGAATTTCGATCCTGAGGCGGGCAGACTCTTCGAGTTCGTTGGCATTAGGGAGAAGTTGGCCGACTTGGTCGCCGGCGCGGACTTCGGATTGGAAGAAGCGAAATTCCGATGATTCGCCGGTGTAGAGAAAAAATTCCTGCCCCGAGACGGCGAGTCGGCTTCCCTCTTCCATGCCTTGCGGGGCGACGCACAGAGCTTTGGTGGCGGGGAGGCGTCCAGGGACGGCCATTCCAGAGGATTCCATGCCGATGTAATAGGAACGGGCTGTGCCGGACTTGATGCGCAAACCGTCGCCTGTCGCTCGCAAACGTGCATAGACACAGGCTCCGAGGGCTACTGCGTGATCCGGGCGCGAGCCTTCCAGCTCGCGGATTTGTGTGCCGGCCCACTGGCTGAGTTGCTTCAGCACGCGCTGGCGCAGAGCGGCGGCGTTGAAGACGCCACCATTGAAGAGAACGGCATCGGGCAGGAGAAGTGGAGAGCGGTTGAGGCGTTCGCTGCCTCCAATGACTTCGATGAGCTGAGGCGAGGACGTGGCATTGGCTTTTGCGCGTGAGAGGAAACGGGCGAGATGCTTTGAAATGGCAGCGTCTGCCGCATAGGGAAGGCCGGATTCTCTGAGGCCTCCCGCGCGACGGAGGACGGGCATTTCTTCGGGGCCGACGATGGGGAAAAATCCATCAACCGCGATGTGTTGAACATCTTCTTGTGATAGCGATGTGCTGATTGTCGAGGCGATGAGCTTGCGTCCACGAGAGGGAATCGAGATCGGCGTCTCTTGGAGCGAGGGATTTAAAAGGAGAGCTTCCTTGCCGGCGCGCACGGCTTGGACGAGGGCGAGGAATTGCCATTCGTCGAGATTGGTTCCCGCTGTGCTGAGTTTTTCAGAAACGGCGTGTGCCAGGGCGAGGTCCATGTTGTCGCCGCCGAGCAGGAGGTGTTCGCCCACGGCGATGCGTTCCAGCGCGAGGTTGCCGTCTTTTCCTGTCACGGCGATGAGGCTGAAATCCGCCGTGCCGCCACCGACATCGCAGACGAGCAGAAGGTCGCCGGATTTGACCTGCTTCCGCCACTCGGTTCCTTGATTTTCCAACCAAGCGTAAAATGCCGCTTGGGGCTCTTCGAGGAGCGTGACCTCGCCCAGACCCGCTTGGGTGGCGGCTTCCAAGGTCAGCGCGCGTGCGGCTTCATCAAACGAGGCAGGGACTGTAATGACAGCGTGCTCCAGCTCAGTGTCGGGATTTAATGAGCGGAGGTTTGCGAGCAGGTGGGAGAGGAGGTGTCTCGAGACTTCGAGCGGGGAGAGTTTCGTTTCAACTGTCGTGCTACCCCATGGAAGAATCGGGCCGCGTCTGTCGGCATGCGGATGGCAGAGCCAGCTCTTGGCGGAGGCGATGAGGCGGTCGGGTTGCAAGGATCCTTGGTCGCGCGCGAAGGTGCCGAGGAACGAGGATGTCTCTCGATCTTGCCAAGGCAACTGCGGGCCACCTTCCGGAAACTCACCGCTGGCGGGAAGGTAGAGCGATGAAGGCAGGAGTTGGCGCTCCCCGATGCCGCTGGCATTGATCACCTGCGTGATGGGGAGGATTTCCGGCAGCCCGGCATCCGTCGCCTTGGCCATGGCGCAGTTGCTGGTGCCGAGGTCGATTCCGAAGTAGTTGCTCATTTTCTGATGGCTCAATTTCCGTTCACTTCGACTTCAGCCGGGGCCAGAACTGGCCAGGGGCGTTTCTCGTTCGTGTCAGTGATGCGGGGGAGTTTCACGCTCTGTGCGATCCAGCCCGGATGGAGAAGTTTGCCTTTGTAGGGAGGATGCTCTGGGACAGATCCGAGAAGTCGGTAAGCGGGGGCGTCGTAGCCTGCCTCGAGGGTCAGAGATGCTCCCTCCTCGGCATTTTGAAGGGGGGTGATCTCAAAATATTCGTCGAGAATCTTGCGGCATCCGGCGTGGACGACGCGGGCTGCGGAGCCGATTTGAGCATCGGATGCAGATGCGATGTCCTCCTTGGCGAAATCCACCAGGCGCCCATGCTGCTGGAGGAGTGCCAGAAAAGCCACGATCTCAGCCTCGGCGCGGGGAGGCTGTGGAAGTGGCGCGGAAGGTGACGATGGCTTTGGCTCTTGGTTTGGCTGAGGGCGGATGGCAAGAAACACGAGAACCATTCCGATAGCAGCGGACGCCGTCTGCGCGGCAAGCGTGAGATTTTGAGTCGGCAAATAAACTGATGCGGCGTTGAGACCGAGCAGGACGATGCCACATGCGATAAGGCTGTTTTTCATACGGGGCGGGATAGTGGGAGATGATGCATTTCTTGGCAATGGTGATTCTGCCCCATTGGTGACGGGTTTTGCGTTTGATTTTTCGGTACCCTTGGCGGATGATCCATTCATTCAGCACCCGTAGCTCAATTGGATAGAGTGACGGTCTCCGAAGCCGTAGGTTGTGGGTTCGACCCCCGCCGGGTGCAAATTTTCTCCATCTGGTTATTTTGGTATTGCGCATGCGACTCGATGCTTTACTCTACACGACCTGCCTTTTCCGAAGCGTTGAAAACCCACCACGTTGCGAAGAGGGCGAAAAACCCACAAACCCTTTTGCCAGGGTAGCTCAGAGGTAGAGCAGGGGACTCATAAGCCCTTGGTCGGGAGTTCAATTCTCCCCCCTGGCACCAACACATTTTATGGCCAACACAAAATCAGCAGAAAAAAGCGCCCGTCAAAGTGACAAACGTCATGCACGAAATACTGGCGTCATCACCGCAATCAAATCTCGCCAGAAAAAGCTTCGTGCCGTCATTTCCAGTGGCGACACAGCCGCAGCGAAGGTCGAATTTGACGCTCTCTCCTCCGCTCTGGACAAGGCAGCGAAGCGTGGAATCATTCACCGCAACGTCGCCAATCGTCGTAAGAGCCGCCTTAACAAAGCGGTCATCACGGCCAAAACAGCCAAAGCGGCTAAGTAATTTTTTTGATTTCCCCCTCCTTCGAGCGGCGCGATCCGATTGTTGTCGGACGCGCCGTTCGATATTTTTTGCCGTGCTGATGTGTGTGAGATTTGCTTGATTCAGGAATGGCATCCAAGCGGCCAGATCCCGTAAAAAAATCACGCCGGTCCCTTTATTCCACGCTTACTGGCGTGGAGTTTGGTTATGTTCCCAAGCGTTGGGTGAAGTTTCCGACCGGGGTTCTATTGCTTTTTCCGTGCTTTGTTTTAACCCTTACGTTTTATGGGGCCTTTTTAAAAAGCGCAGCCCAGGGCTGGTTTTTTGGGAGTGCGGAGGTGCAGGGCTTCGCACTCGGCGGCCTGTTGGGATTGCTGTGGTTTTTTGCCTTCAAGCCGCTGCGCTTGCTCTACGTGATGGGGCACGAACTGACTCATGCCTTGTGGGTTTGGTTTCACGGTGGCCGTGTGCATGACTTTCATGTTCGAGAGAATGGGGGACACGTCGTTACGGACAGAACCAATACCCTCATCATTCTTGCGCCTTATTTTTTCCCATTTTTCACGCTTGTTTGGGTAGTGGCCTATGGGGTTTCCGTATTCGGTCTTGGGTTGGATGGGTTTCCAAGCCTCTTGTATTTTGGCATTGGTTTTACTTGGTTTCTTCACCTCGCCTATACCGTGTGGATGATTCAAAAAGGCCAACCGGACATTGAATACGGAGGTGGTTTTTTTTCCCTCACGCTCATCTACCTTGCCAACCTTTCGTTCATCTCCGTGTTGCTCGTGATGGCCTCCCCTTCCGTGACGGGATGGATGTTTTTCGGCGACCTCCTCCATAATGCCACTGAGGTATCAGCAGCGATCGTGCGGGCGTTAGAAATTCTCGCACGGAGTATTTTGCGATTACTGTAAGGCTGGTTGAATCAACGAACCTTCGCTCGAAGATCGTCGCCTTCCCATTCCAGCAGGGGGTGGTGGAGCCTAGGGGATTCGAACCCCTGACCTCCTCAATGCCATTGAGGCGCTCTACCAACTGAGCTAAGACCCCGCTAAAGAGGGATCAGGTTCTCTGAAATCTGATTTCAGATCAAGAGGGAATGTTGGTGAGGCATGCAGCTCCGATGATGCCAGCGTCATTGAGCATTTTGGCTGGTTGGATGAGGACATCGGTCTTGGCCGTGAGGTAGGGGAGAAATTTATCAGCTTTTTTGCTGATGCCTCCGCCGATAATGAAAAGCTCCGGGGAGAAAAGTTTTTCAAGGGTCTCAAGGTATTCGCTCACGATCTTAGCCCATTTTTTGAACGACATATCCTTTTGTTCCCGGATGCGTTCGGAGCAGCGGAGTTCGGCATCTTTGCCCCGGAGTTGGATGTGGCCGAGCTCCGAATTCGGAAGCAAGATACCGTTATGAAAAATGGCCGAGCCAATGCCTGTGCCAAAGGTGAGCATGATGACAACGCCTTGTTTTCCGTGTCCCGAGCCGAATCGCATTTCTGCGACCCCGGCGGCGTCGGCGTCATTGACGACTGTGACCGGACCCCCGAGGTGGCGTTGAAAAAGTTTGGCGGCGTCCACCTGAATCCATGAGGCATCGACATTACTGGCTGAGTAGATGACGCCTTTTTTAACCATGGCTGGGAATGTGACGCCGGTTGGGCCTTTGTGCTTGAAGTGGCTGGCGATCTGCTCGACGACATCAGCGACAGCGTTGGGCAGTGCGGGTTGGGGAGTCGGAATGCGGAACCTCTCAGCAATGAGCTTGCCTGTATCAATGTCGACCGGAGCGCCTTTGATCCCCGTACCGCCGATATCAATGCCAAGAACCACCATGAGATTTTAAATCTCGGTGCCCACGATTTTTCGGAGTCGCACCATGCCACGGTGGATGCGGGCCTTGACAGTGGAGATGGGTTTGCTGATCCGATTGGAAATTTCGTGTTGGGAGAGGCCTTTAAAGTAGAGCATCTCGATCACCTCGCGCTGGTCGTCGTTAAGTTTCATGACTGCAGAACGGACGAGATCGCTTTTCTCGTTGGCGCGGGCCGAATGGACGGGTGTGCGGTCATCCATCGTCTCCAGGTTTTCGAGCCGCACCTCATCTTGGAGGCGCATGCGGCGCTGATAGGAGCGAAGACGGTCGATGGCTTTGTTGCGGGTTATGGTTACGGCCCATGTCACCGGTTTGCCTCTGGAGGTATCGTACATCGGGGATTTCTCCCAAAGCATGAACATGACTTCCTGAGCGACATCTTCCGCATCCGTCTCGTTGTTCAGAACACGGTAAGCCGTCGAGTAGATGATGCCGATATGCCTGTGGTGAAAAATAGAAAATGCCTCCGAGTCGCCTATCCCCATGCGCTGGATCAATTCAACGTCGCTAATTTCTACAAGAGACTCGTTCACTCTTCCCAAAGTTAACCTCGTGCGGCCCGTCTGGCAAACTTTTGTCTCAATTTCTGAATCAATCCTGATCAATCTTGATCAAGCATCGCGCGGAGGCTTGCAAAAGAAGCCGCCATGTCCTCTGCGGCTACGGGACGGGACATGATCTCTTCGTGTGATTCTGTGAGGACGGTATCTCCTTCGATCTCGGTGAGAAATGGGCTGGGTCGGCAGGACATGGCGGAGCCGAATTTCATGCGGTTGCGGCAATGTGTGATGGTGAGTGATTTCATTGCCCGGGTGATGCCGACGTAGAAGAGTCGGCGTTCCTCATCCACGGTACCTTCCGATTTCGAGCGCTCGTGAGGGAGGAGTCCGTCCTCGGCGCCTATCAGGAAAACATGGGGAAACTCAAGACCTTTGGCCGCATGGAGCGTGATGAGTGTGAGACCGGCGGATTCTTCTTTTTTGTCCTCCTCGCGCTCTCGATTAAGCGATAGCTCATCGAGAAAATCCTGAACGCTACCGCGCTTTTTTTCTTGGTGGGAGGCTAAGGCATTGAGGATTTCCTTGGCGCCGGATTCCCGGTTGAGAGCCTCTTCAGGAGTCTTGCAGGAGTTTTTGAGATCTTCAAAGTAACCCGTCTCGGAGAGGTAGCCGTTTACGATCGCGTAGGCGTCAGCCCCAGGCGTGAGCAGGTGGATGCGCGCGGCGGCAAGATCTTCGGCAAAGATGCGGATTGCCGCAGCGGTCTTGCGTGTCACCTCCGACTCAAATGCGGGATCGGTGAGCGTTTCAAAAAGGCTGCGTCCCGCCTTTGCGCTGTGCTCGAGAGCGACTTCGACCGAAGTTGCACCGATGCCACGAGGTGGCGTGTTGATGATGCGAAGGAGGGAAATGTCATCCTGCGGATTGATGAGGCAGGTGATGGTTGCCAGAACATCCTTGATCTCGCGTCGGTCGAAAAAACTTTTCCCGCCGACAAGTCGGTAGGGGATTTTCATACGGCGGAGGTTTTCTTCGAGGAGTCGGGACTGTGCGTTCATGCGGTAGATCACCGCAAAGTGCTCCCAAGGGAGCCCGCTGGCGTTGCGGATGGCCCCGGCCTCGCCCACCACAAACTCCGCCTCGGTCTTGTCATTTCCGACAGCCACGACATGCACGGGGTCGCCCCCGGGAACGGCGCTCCAGAGGTTCTTCACGCGGCGGCGGGGGTTGTTTTTGATGAGGCGGTTGGCCGTGGTGAGAATCGGATTCGTGCTGCGATAATTCTGCTCGAGGCGGATCACCTTCGGGTTCGGGAAATGTTTTTCAAACTCGAGGATGTTCGAGACCTCGGCCCCGCGCCAGCCGTAGATACTCTGGTCGTCATCGCCCACCACGCAGATATTGGGCGGGTTGCCGGCCGCGAGCAGGCTCACCAGATCGAGCTGGAGTCGGTTTGTGTCCTGAAATTCATCGACCATCATCTGCGTGTAGCGGGCGCGCCACTTGTCCCGGACCTCCGGGTTTTCATTCAGAAGGCGCACGGCCTGGACGAGAAGGTCGTCGAAGTCCATCGCATTCAGCGCATGAAGTTCCCGGTTGTAGCGTGCATAAACCGCGCCGATGACGGTCTCATCATCCTGTGGGGCTGCCCAGCCGTTGTTTTTGGCCTTGCTGATCAGGTTCTTCGCGAGGCCGGGATCGAGTTTTTCGTCCTTCGCGGTGACGCGGTTGATGACCTTTTTGATGAGGCCGAGTTGGTCGCCCTCGTCAAAGATGGTGAAATTATTTTTGTAGCCGATTTTGTCGGCATCTGCGCGGAGGATCCGCACGCAGAGGGCATGAAATGTGGATGCGGTGATTTCATCCGCTTGCGCCTCCGTGAGCATTCCCCGGATGCGCTCCTTCATCTCGCGGGCGGCCTTGTTGGTGAAGGTGACGGCTAGGATTTTTGAGGCGGGGGTGCCAGTCGAGACGAGCCAGGTGATGCGGGCTACGATGGTGCGGGTTTTTCCTGTCCCTGCGCCCGCTAGAATCAGCAGTGGCCCGTTCTCATGGGTGGCTGCGCTCTGCTGTTCGGGATTGAGGTCATATAGGCGGAAGCTGGACATTGAGGGTCAAAAGTAGCCCGTGAATCTGCCACGCGCCGCCCAAGCTCTCAAGGATTGGATTTTTTATGAGATGTTTCGTGCAAGGCGGAAGCCCAGCACGCTCAGGCGGCTGTCTGGGCTGTGGCTGACGTGCAGCCGCGAACGGCCCCTCTCCCTATTATCATTGAGCGCTCCGCTTCGAATCCGGTGGGCTGTCTCCACATTGTCGTGATCCCAGCACCATTCCCAAATATTCGAGGTCATGTTGTAGATGCCCAGTTCGTTGAAGATCGACTCCCGCGCAGTGCGCCAGTCACCGATACTGCTTTCGTTCCTTGGTGTATCCACCTGCGATGGGATTTCTTGCGGCCTGAGGATTCCTCCTAAGGCGGCCCACTCCCATTCCGCCTCGAGGGGGAGTCGGTATCCCAGGGAATTTGTTTTTCGTTGGATGATCTTTGACCCGCTCGGGCCGAATTCGCCTTTCCGGTAGGTTGCGCCCTCGCAAGCGTAGACTGGCTCGAGGCCCTCGTGTTCGCTCTTGGCGTTGCACCATTTTACGGCGTCATACCAGTTCACATGGGTCACTGGAGTGAAGGATCCATTAGCCTGTCCGCCACCGAGATCGTAGCCGTTGCAAATTCCCCACACGCGCACCCACTCCCAGTCATCCTGCAGCACCATGTGCTTGCCGATCAGGAAGGTATCCACCACGCTGCCTTTCATTTCAGATTCCTCCGACAGCACTCCGCCTCTTACCTCGACCATGGTGTTACTGGTTATGCCATTAAAGAATATTTTTTGAAAAATTGTAATGAGCCGTTTGCGGTCGCCCAGGCGTGTTACGCCAAGCTGGGTCAGATCCTCCTCTTTGAGTTGATCGAGGATATCGTCGCTTATGCCCTCGTCCGCGAATTTCTGGGCGAGTCTTTCCAGTCGGGTTGCTTCGAGTGCGGCCTTGAGCCGTAAATTGGATGTTTCCATAAAATGTCAGGGGTTGCGTGCGAGGCGGAAGCCGATGACCCCATAGCGGGTCTCTGGGCTTCGACTTATGCGATAGCGTACGGTTCCGTGGTCCGCATGGTGGTTCCAGCTTCCTCCCCGGATGCGGTGGGCCGATCCGCTTTGGTCCATATCCCAACACCATTCCCACACATTCCCGCTCATATCGTGAAGGCCGAGTTCATTTGCGTTTTTGAGGCCTACGGATTTCGTAGCGCCGTTCGAATTTTTTTCATACCAGCCCACATCCTCGGGTTTGTTGCTTCCACTGAATTCGTGACCCCGGCTCAGAGGACCGCCGCGCGCGGCCCATTCCCATTCTGCCTCGGTGGGTAGCCGGTGACCTCTGGCTTTTTTGTGCCAGGTGATGAGCCCCGACCCGTCGGGGCCGAACTCGCCGTTTCGATAAACCTTCCCGTCCATGTAATAGACGGGCTCCAGAAGCTCATGCTCGCTCTTGGCATTGCACCACTTCACGGCATCATACCAGCTTACATGCGTGACCGGGTGCGAGTTGCCCGTGGCATGGCCGCTCTCGAGCTCATAATCCTTCGCCAGTGCCCACAGGCGCACCCATTCCCACTCCTCCTGCATGACCGGGTATTTTCCGATTTCAAACTCCTCGATCCGCAGCCCGCTAAGCTCCGAGTCGGTCGGCATCACGCCGCCGCTCACGGTGACCATCACAGTGCCCGAGAGTGGGATGTCCCTGTGCTGTGTGAAAGCGCTCAGGAGTCGCTTTCGCTCGCCGAGTTTCTCCACGCCCAACTCGTGCAGATCGCTGTCCAAGAGTTGATCGAGGATTGCATCCGTAATGCCCTGCTCATCGAATTTTGGGGCGAGGTGCTCGAGGTGTTCGGCTTCTAGTATGGATTTGAGTTCTTTTTCCATACCTCCAGAATGAACGGGCGGTGAGGAATTGTAAGTGGGGTGGTGCCCTACCGTGTTAGAGTCCCCCGGAAGAAAACTCCCAACGAAAGGCTTGCGATGGAGTTGCTGAAATTCCAGCAGGCAGGATTCTCACTCACCGCATGCCTTGCGCAGAAGATTTCTGGCCTTTGGTCGGAACCTGCCCGGGGCTGGGAGCCTGGGTATTTTTTAAAAAAAACCCGGCTTGGCGAATCGAGCTAAGACTTCGGGATAAAGCTGGTGCTCGGCCTCCTGAATGCGTGCGTGGAGTGTCTCTGGAGTGTCTCCCGGATAAATGGGGACCTCGGATTGGGCGATGATCTCGCCGGTATCAATTCCTGAATCCACAAAATGTACCGTGCAACCGGTGGTGGTGGCCTTGGCCTCGAGCGCCTGTTTCCATGCTTCAAATCCAGGAAACCGGGGAAGGAGGGAGGGATGGATATTGATGATGCGACGCGGGAAGGCATCTAAGAGCGGGGATTTTGCGAGGCGCATGTAGCCTGCAAGAACGATCAGATCGACGTCGGCAGCACGCAACTCGTCGACCAGAGCGGATTCGACATCCTCCGAGAGTCGGGTGCGGTATTTTTCCTCTCGGATCACCATGGTCGGAATGCCCAGATTGTCGGCGAGTGTGAGGATGCCCGCGCCGGGGACATCAGATACGGCGAGGACTGGTCTCACAGGGAGATGCCCAGACATGATTGCGGAAAGGATGGCACGGAAGTTGGATCCTTTTCCTGAACCTAGAACGGCAATTTTGATCTGAGGCATTTGGTGCCTATTCTGCATATCAGGCCCTGTTGAGGGGAGTCTTAAGTTTCGAGAATTTTGTCACTGGAGTTGGGTATTGTCCGAGGCGCTGGCGGGAACTATGTGTCGCACTCGTTGATTTTTTAATTTCCTCGCTCATGAATGTGAAATCCCGCCTCGCCACCCTCCACAAAAAAGTGGATTCGGCTCTGGACCGCTGGCTGCCTTCTGCGGAAACAAAGCCTAAAACCCTGCACTCAGCGATGCGTTACAGTGTGTTTGCAGGCGGTAAGAGGCTGCGACCCGCGATGTGCCTTGCTGCGGCGGAGGCTTGTGGCGGTCGGCTTTCTGCAGCGATGCCATCAGCCTGCGCGATTGAGTGCATTCACACGTACTCTTTGGTTCATGACGACCTGCCTTGCATGGATGACGATGATCTGCGACGCGGGCGTCCCACCACCCACAAGGTCTTTGGCGAAGGGGTGGCCGTTTTGACAGGGGATGCCCTTTTGACAATGGCATTTGAAATTCTCTCCCGCACGGAGTCGACTGAGCGGTATGAAGTGAAGGATTTCTTGAAAGAGTTGGCGATCAGTGCAGGGAGTTTGCAGCTCATCGGAGGCCAAGTGGCGGACCTTGAGGCAGAGAATCAAAAGGTAACCCCATCGGCTTTGAAATTCATTCACCTGGGTAAGACCGCAGCAATGATTTCCCTGAGCTTGCGTCTTGGAGCGATGTCGGCCAACGCGCGGCCTGCCGACTGCCGAGCCCTCGCGAAATTTGGAACCCACCTCGGCTTGGCGTTTCAGATTATTGATGACATCCTAGACATCATGCAAACGAGTGAAAAACTCGGGAAAAGTGCTGGTAAGGACGTTGCCGCCGGCAAGGCTACTTACCCGGCGGTTTTTGGATTGGACAAGTCTCGGAGTGAAGCGGTCCGCCACACAAAAATTGCCCTTCAAGCTCTCAATCCTCTCGGTGGCAAAGCGGATTTTCTTCGGGGAATTGGGGATTACCTCTTGGGGCGCGAATTCTAATGGGGTCACGTTTCTTTTGGCTTTCGTTCGGGGGTGCGCTTCTCATCACTTCGCTATCGGCATGGGCGGCTTGGGAGTTTTTTATCAAACCGATGCATGCTGCTGTGCGCACGGCAAACCTCCTTCATGAGAAATTTCAAGGAGCACTGGGTATTTCTCCAAGGATTTTAGCAAACGCCGGCGTGCTCTTTTCTCAAAAAAGCGAACTCGAGTCGCTCGTTCTCTCTCAGGGTGAGGTTAGCGTGCGCGAAACATTCGAGGGCCAGAAACCAGGTGGTGGAGATTTTTCAGCCGCCTCGGTTTTTCGTGCCGAGGGGGGATTCTTTTTCCGCGATACCTTTCAGATCAACGTTCGGCGAGGTGGGGCAGTCGCTGATGTGATCCTGCCTCAGATCAAAATCCTCAGCATTGAGATGACCTCGCCCGTTATTTTTGATCCCAAGGATATGACCTGGGACAATCTTTCCGAGCGTTTGCAAACAAGGATTTCCCGTTCTCTCGAGCGGCGGGCCAAGGTCGAGCTTTTGGAGGGGGGGCTTTTGAAGCAGGCTGGAGATGAGTTGCGCGACAAGGTATTCAAGATTGCCGCCCAGGTCGGGTGCGAGCTTGTTTTTTCGCCTCCTCCGGAAGGGAAATAATCAAATCCCTCATCGTTGACGCCGACTCGCTCGGAAGATAGGTTTTCCGCCTTGCAAGATGACCACGCTTGACCGCTATGTTTTGCGGAAATTTTCCGTTCCATTTCTTTACTGCTTTGCTGGGTTTGTAGGCATCTGGTTCATTTTTGATCTGGCCGATAATCTTCAGGACTTCATGCAAGGTCATGCTACTGCTGAAGCTTTGCTGGATTATTATGCTTCGCAGGTTCCTGAGATCATTGTCATCGCCTTGCCTTTGGCCACCCTCCTCGCTTTGCTCTACTCCCTTGCAGGGATGTCCCGTTCCAACGAGATCATTTCAATGCTCGGAGCCGGTCGCAGTATTTTTCGGATTCTCACGCCCCTGCTCGTGGTGGGTTTGTTGCTCTCGGCGATTACCGCTTTTTTTAATTATGAAGGTGCTCCTCACGCCACTGGCATGAAAAAGGTCATTGTCGGAGACATTAAGCGCGGAAGGAAGAGCGATAAAACCATCAAAGGCCACCTCTTCCGCAATCGTGAGGATTTTCGCACCTGGTTTGTCTCTCGCATGTCGCTGCGGGGAGAGCGCATCCAAGACGTGCAAATCATCCAGCAGGATGCCGAGGGGAATATTTCTCAAAAATATTATGCGAAGGAAGCCGTGTTTGACCCAGTCATGTCACAATGGGTTTTGAGGGGAGTAAAGCACGTCGTCACAGACCCCGAGGGGAATATTTTGAAAAGCCAAATGCCGGGCGATATCACGATCGATGGGTGGTCTGAAACTCCTTGGCGTATTTCAAGCTCCATGTTGAATGCCGACTTTCTCTCTGTGCCGGAGTTGAATGATTACCTCAAATACAACGCTGACTTTCCCGAGAAGCGCCTGGCCGCATACCGCACGCATTGGCACTACCGATGGGCGATGCCTGTTGTCTGTTTTCTTGTGGTCTTCGTGGCTGCGCCTTGCGGGATTGTCTATTCGCGTCGCGGGGTGCTTGGAGGGGTGGCTCTTGCGATCGGCATGTTCTTCTCACTTGTTTTCTTCAGCAGCCTTTTCATAGCTCTTGGTAAGGGAGGTCGTGTGACCCCCTTCACGGCCGCTTGGGGGCCAATGATCGCATTTTTCCTAGTTGGCCTCCTCCTTTTGTGGATGAGGTCCACAAATCGCGAAATGCCAAAACTCAAAATACCCGGACTTTCATGATGCAAGCTGATTGGGAGATTAAATCACGTGCTCACACTTGTGCCCATACGGGCTACGAATTCCAGGAAGGCGACTTTTTTTATACTCTGCTCATCCGAGAGGGTGATGGATTTCGCCGCGAGGACTTGTGTGAATCAGCTTGGAAGGAGCGTAATCCGAACATCCAGCCTTTTTCTTTCTGGCGTTCAAAATACGAGCCTCCCGCTCCTCCCGCTCCAGAAGCGTTCGCAAAGGATGACGCCGAAGGCTTGCTACGCCGTCTGATCGAGGAGAATCATCCCTCTCGTAAAAACGCCTGCTATATTCTCGCGCTCATGCTCGAGCGCAAAAAAATGCTGCGTCCCGTAGAGAGCCGCGACGACGATATGCTCGTTTACGAGCATGTTGTGACTCGTGAGACGATCGTCATTGCAAATCCCCGTCTGAGTTTTGACCAGATCCCGGATGTGCAGCGCGAGGTCGGTGCGCTCTTGGAGCCTGGAGCTTGAGATGCCGCGCGAGGCGCTTCTTTTTCTGGCTCCGATGGCAGGTGTCACGAATACCGTTTTTCGCAGTCTTTGCAAAGATCTGGGAGCGGATGTTCTGACTACCGAGTTTGTTTCAGCCGAGGGGATTCTGCATCGCAATGAGCGCACGCGCCGCTATCTGGATTTTCAGCCCATGGAGCGTCCGTTGGGCATCCAGCTTTTCGGAGCGGATCCCTTACGCCTTGCGGATGCCGTGAAGGCGGTGATTGACTGGGCCTCTCCGGATTTTATTGATCTCAATTTTGGTTGCCCTGTGAACAAAGTTGTGGCGCGTAATGGGGGGTCGGCATTGTTAAAGGACTGCCCCTTACTCGCCAGCGTGGCCCGCGAGGTGGTGCGTGCTGCAGAAACATTGCCAGTCACCGCAAAAATCCGAATCGGCTGGGATGCGCGTTCGGTCAACGCCTTGGAAACAGCCTCCATCCTCGAAGGTGAGGGGATTTCTCGCCTTGCAGTGCATGGTCGCACGAAGGAGCAAGGCTACACTGGTGAGGCCGATTGGCAGGTCATCGCATCGGTTGCCAATGCCGTGCGAATCCCCGTGATTGGCAATGGTGACATCGACTCTGCGGCGGTTGCCTTGAAGAGGCTCAAGGAAACGAATGTCGCCGGGCTCATGATTGGACGCGCTGCGATGTGCCACCCTTGGATTTTTCGTGAAATCCGAGCTGCGCTCCAAGGGGAAACAGTCTCCGAGTCGGTCACATTGAAGATGAAGTGGGATTTTATTTTTGAACACACTCGCCGTGAGATTGAGTGGTGGGGAGGCCGTGAGGAGCTGGCCATTCGATCCATGCGGGCCCGATTCATGTCCTACACACGCGGCTTGCCCGGAGGGGCCCGTCTTCGTGAAAAGCTCCAGCAGGTCATCTCTACAGAAAGCCTTCGCGAAATTGCCGCCGGGCACTTGCTTGAATATGGCGATTTGCCAGTCTCCTCTATGGCCTGAGGCATCGACTAGGGTGAATGCTTGTAAAATTTGTTTGCTTGGCTAAAATGTATCTCCCAGAAAAACGCATGGGTAACTGGGTCTTTCCTCAATGAAAATCTATATAGACGGCGAATTTTACGATAAGGAGCACGCAAAAATCTCGGTTTTTGATCATGGTTTGCTCTACGGCGATGGGGTCTTCGAGGGGATTCGCTTCTATCACGGTCGCGCCTTTCGTTTGGATCAACATATTGATCGGCTCTTTGATTCGGCTCGTGCGATCTGCCTCGACGTCGGCCTCGACAAAGCAGCCCTCACCGAGGCGACATTGGAAACCATCCGGCAAAACGCCCTTCAAGATGGTTACGTTCGCCTAGTTGTGACGCGAGGGGTTGGTGACCTGGGTCTCAACCCCGCCCTATGCCCCAAAGCCTCCGTTGTTATCATCGCCTCGAAAATCACGCTTTATTCACCCGATAAGTACGAGCACGGACTTGAGGTCGTGACCTGTGCGACGCGTCGTATTCCCCATGGCGCCTTGAGCCCCATGGTCAAATCCCTGAATTATCTCAACAATGTGCTCGCCAAGTTGGAAGCCCAGAATGCTGGAGCTGGCGAGGGTCTCATGCTCAACGAGCAGGGATTTGTTGCCGAGTGTACCGGTGACAACATTTTCATCGTTAAAAATGGCGTCATCACTACCCCGCCTATCGCCTCTGGGGCCCTTTCGGGAGTGACTCGTGCCGTGGTTTTTGACCTCGCTGCCGAGCTCGGGATTCCAATTCACGAGCCTATGATGACGCGTTACGACATCTATACCGCAGACGAGTGCTTTCTAACCGGAACAGCGGCAGAGGTGATTCCCGCAGTGAAGCTCGACACACGCAAAATTGGCGATGGACATCCCGGTCCTGTCACGAAAAAGCTCATGACTCGTTTCCACGAGTTGACAGCATCCACCGGCACGCTGATTTATAAGTAACAAGATGCAGTGTGACGTATGCCAGACCAAAGAGGCCAGTGTTTTTCTAACGCAAATCGTCGATGGAAAAATGCAAAAAGTGAACCTCTGTGAAGCTTGCTCGAAAGAGAAGGGAGTCAATGATCCGACGGGATTCGCTCTCGCCGACCTCCTTCTTGGCTTGGGGGCATCCCAAGAACTTGAAAAATCTCCCGCTGCCATGAAATGCCCCGTTTGCGGGTTCACTCAAGCAGACTTCAAAAAAACTGGCCGTCTTGGTTGCAGTCATTGCTACACGGTTTTTGCCGACGGTATTTCACCGATGTTGAAAAACATGCACAAGGGGACCGACCATACGGGAAAAACACCTGCCGCTTTTCTCAAAATTCGCGAACACGACGAAAAAATCAAAACCCTTCAGTCCAATCTCAACAAGGCCATCGAGGCTGAGGAATTTGAACTCGCAGCCAGCCTCCGTGATCAAATCCGGCAAGTGGAGACGGATCTCACCTCATGAAATTTTCCCGTATCATCGCAAGTTCCGGTGAATGGCTTTCTGGTGATGGACCGAACAGGCAGATCGTTGTTTCAAGCCGCGTGCGTTTGGCCCGCAATCTGCGTGACCAGCCATTTCCGGGCTGGGCCAAAAAATCCGAGCGCCTCGAGGTGATGAACCTCGTCAAGCAAGCTGTGGAGCATCTCCCGGAGATGGCAGAGTCGTATTCTGAAAATCTGGAGGCTCTCTCGCCGCTTGAGAAACAAGTCCTCGTCGAGCGCCACCTCATCAGTCGCGAGCATGCGGCAAAAGGCGTCGGAAGCGCTGTCGTGATGAATGCTCCCCAATCACTCAGCGTGATGATCAACGAAGAGGACCACCTCCGCATGCAGGCCATTCGTTGCGGGCTTCAATTGGATAATGTTTTTAAGATGATCGATCGTGTGGATTCCGAACTCGAGGAGAGCTTGGAATTTGCCTACAGCTCGAAGCTCGGCTACCTCACCGCCTGCCCGTCGAATGTCGGCACCGGCATGCGCGCTTCTGCCATGCTTCACTTGCCTGGGCTGGTGATGAGTGACCAGATCAACAAAATCATCAATTCTGTAAACAAAATCGGCCTTGCCGTGCGAGGGCTCCATGGCGAGGGCACGGAAGCAATGGGCAATCTTTTTCAGGTCTCCAACCAGACGACCCTTGGCGAAGCGGAAGAGGAAATCATCGGGCGTTTGAACCGCGTCATTGAGCAGGTTATCGAGCACGAGCAGAATGCGCGGGCTCTTTTGGCGCAGCGTAAAGCCATCACTCTCCATGACCAGATCGGTCGTGCCTATGGTTTGCTCTGCCACTCCTATTCGATCAGCTCCAAGGAGGCGCTCAATCTCCTTTCGATTATCAAACTGGGAATCGACCTGTCCGTTTTTCCCGACGCACACCGATTTCCAGTGGATGAGCTTTTTATCGAAACCCAGCCTGCCCACCTTCAAAAGGACGCCCAAGTCGTTAAAATGTCTTCCGAGGAAAGGGACGCCTTGCGCGCTTCCATTATTCGGGCGAAGCTCTCTCAGGTGCCGCAACCGGATATTGCGCGCCTCCGGATCGCTACACCCGCTACAACCGAAAACCAATGATGAATAACTTCACTCCACGTGCCCAACAGGTTCTTGCCCTCGCCCGTAAAGAAGCGGATCGCTTCAATCACAACTATGTGGGCACCGAGCATCTCCTGCTGGGATTGATTAAGCTCGGTCAAGGTGTTGCCGTGAATGTTCTTCAAAAGATGGGGCTCGATCTGGAGACGGTCCGAATGGAGGTCGAAAAGCAGGTTGGCTCCGGTCCCGAGACAAAAATGGTGGGCAATATCCCCTACACTCCCCGCGTCAAAAAGGTTCTCGCACTCGCTGGGAAGGAAGCCAAAAGCCTCCAGCACTCGTATGTGGGCACGGAGCACATCCTCCTCGGCCTGCTTCGCGAGGGCGAAGGCGTCGCTGCGCGGGTTTTAAAAAACCTCGAGGTGGACATCGAGCGTACCCGCAACGAAATCCTCAAGGAACTCGATCCCAATTTTGCTCCCGATGAGGATAGCGATACGCTACCTGCCGAGGCAGCACCCGCTGGCAAGGCATCGGGAAAAACCCCCGCTCTCAAAGCCTATGGACGTGACCTCACCGAGCAGGCCCGTAAAGGGGAGCTCGATCCTGTGATTGGTCGGGCCGACGAGATCGAACGCATTGTTCAGATTCTTTGCCGCCGCACCAAGAACAACCCAGTCCTCATTGGCGAAGCCGGCGTCGGCAAGACCGCCATCGCTGAGGGCCTCGCCCAAGAGATCATCGCGGGCAACGTTCCCGAGATTCTCCGCGACAAGCGCGTCATCACGCTCGACCTTGCCCTCATGGTCGCCGGAACCAAATACCGAGGCCAATTTGAGGAACGTATCAAGGCTGTGATGGATGAGATTCGCAAAAACAAAAACATCATTTTGTTTATCGACGAACTCCACACGCTCGTCGGAGCAGGTTCCGCTGAAGGTGCCATGGATGCCTCGAATATTATCAAACCAGCTCTCAGCCGTGGGGAAATGCAATGTGTCGGCGCTACAACCCTCAACGAATACCGCAAATACATCGAGAAGGATTCGGCGTTGGAACGTCGATTTCAGCAGGTCAAGGTCGAAGCCCCCACGGTTGACCAGACCATTCAGATTCTTCATGGCATCCGTCCAAAGTACGAGGCCCATCACAAAGCCAAGTTCCTCGACGAGTCGCTGGAAGCCGCTGCCAAACTCTCAGACCGCTACCTCACTGGCCGATTTTTGCCTGACAAGGCGATCGATCTCATGGACGAAGCCGGCTCCCGCGCGCGTATCGCCGCAATGACCCGTCCGCCAAACGTCAAGGATATCGAAGCCGAGATCGAAACCATCCGCCTCGACAAGGAATCCGCCATCAAGTCCCAAGATTTTGAAAAAGCTGCATCGCTTCGTGATGTTGAGAAACGGGCCAAGGACAAGCTCGACGGCATTCTTTCGGAATGGCGAGCGAACAAGGAGGAAAAGGAAGTCATCGTTAGTGCGGAGGAGATCATGCAAGTCCTCTCCAAGTGGACTGGAGTGCCGCTTTCCCGGATGGAGCAGCAGGAAACCGCCAAGCTTCTCGCTATGGAAGGGGAACTGGAAGGCAAGGTCATCGGGCAAAATGAAGCTGTAGTGGCAATCAGCAAAGCCCTCCGCCGTTCCCGCGCCGATCTCAAGGATCCGAAGCGCCCGATCGGCTCGTTCATTTTTCTTGGCCCCACAGGTGTTGGAAAAACCTTCCTCGCCCGTACGCTGGCGGAGTTCATGTTCGGATCAGGCGATGCGCTTATCCAGATCGACATGAGCGAATACATGGAGAAATTCAGCGCCTCTCGCCTCATTGGCTCGCCTCCAGGCTACATCGGCTACGAAGAAGGCGGCCAGCTCAGCGAGGCCGTGCGCCGCAAGCCCTATGCGGTTGTGCTTTTCGACGAAATCGAAAAAGCCCACCCCGACGTCATGCACCTTCTGCTGCAAATCCTCGAGGAAGGAAAAATCACGGACTCGCTCGGCCGCAAAATCGATTTCCGCAATACAATCATCATCATGACCTCGAATGTGGGTGCCGAGTTGATTAAAAAGCAGACCACGCTGGGTTTCGGTGCGCCTGTGGCCGGAACGGATAATTACGATGCGATGAAGGATAAAATCCTTGGAGAGGCAAAGCGTGTCTTCAAGCCAGAGTTCATCAACCGCCTCGATGATCTAATCGTTTTCCACACACTCGAAAAACCAGACCTCATCAAAATCGTGGATCTCGAAATCAGCAAAGTTGTGGAGAGAATCAAGACGAAGGACATCCACCTCACCCTCGACTCCACCGCCCAAGAATTCCTTATTTCCAAGGGATATGATCCGACCTATGGAGCCCGTCCCATGCGCCGTGCCGTGGAAAAATACATTGAAGATCCCATGGCTGAGGAAGTTCTCAGGGGGAACATCAAGCCGGGTGATGCCGTTACCGTTCAACGTGATGGTGAAAAACTCGGTTTCGTCATTGCCCACAAAAGCGAGCAACCGGTTGCAGAAGCCTCCGCAAGCGAAAGCATCTAATTCCTGCCATTTTCATTTGCCGTGTCAGCAGGAGAGATCGTCGTTCTGCTACTGAATAAATCTCATGGCCCAGCCCAGCCAGAGAGGGATCGTGATGAGGCTGGCCAGCGATGTGGCAAGGACGATTCTCAGGGCGGTGCTCATATCGCCACCGTTCATTTTTGCCAAGACGACCGGAAAAACGCCGGTCGGCATGGCGGATTGCACAATGAGAACCGCCCGCAGATCCCTATTGATCGGGAGCCACACTGCGATCAGGAGGATCAAAATCGGAAGGACTCCAAGTCGAAGAATGAGTCCGAGAAAAATCGCGTCCCAGCCACTTCGTACTATGCCCGGTCTCATGTGGTCGGCCAGCACCGCACCGGTGACAAGAAGACCAACGGGAACAGCGCAGAGCCCGAGCATGTGCCAAGCGGCATCCACTGATTGAGGAACCCAGTGAGCAGTCCCGATGGCGTTGAGGGTGATGGCTGCGGCAACGGATAGAATGGGCGGGCTGAGCAGGATTTTTTTCCAATTCCCACCGGCTCGTCCGCCTGGCATGAGAGCCACGCCCAGCGTCCACATGGCAATATCCACTCCCATATTGAATGCGAGCAGCACACCGACCACATCCCGATCAAAGAGCGCGATACAAATCGGAAGTGGTATGTAGCCGTAATTCTGAAGTCCCGCAACGGATGAAAATGTGCGCGCAATTTTCGGGTCGCGCAGAACCAATTTTCCAGCGATGAGGCAGACCCCATAACCAAGTGTTGGAATGAGGAAGCCCAGAAGTGGCGGCAAAATCCAGTTCGAGGGGTGTTCGAGAGCTTCATTGCCAATGATGACGTCCAACGCGAGGCAGGGAATGAAGAGATTGACCAGCACCCCGAGCAAAGAGCGATCCCCCTCTTCCGTAAAAACACCGGCCCGGCGCAGGGCGTAGCCGGAAAGGATCACCAGAAAAACCGGAAGGATCAGATGGAGCAGATTGGGAGATGCGCTCATTTCAGTCTCAAATCGGCATGTGGTTTCCAGGCAGGATTAACATGCCGAGCGGGATTCCCTGACCTCAAATGGATTGGTGGCGGGCATGATTTTACCCGCAGAGTTGCCGGAAGGCCGTCTCGTCAAGAATGGGGACACCGAGTTCGCGAGCTTTATCAAGCTTGCTACCTGCATCCTCCCCGGCAAGCAGGTGGGTGGTTTTTTTGCTGACGCTGCCGGTGACTTTGCCGCCGAGGAGGCGGATCGTCTCGGCCACTTCCTCACGGGACTGGGAGAGCGTTCCCGTAAGCACCCATATGGTTCCCTCCAGGCGGTTACTCGTGGCGTTGGTTGGGGTATCAGCTTCGCCAAAGTTGAGCTTGCCAGCACGGAGGGATTCCAAAAGCGCGAGGTTCTCCGGCTTTCGAAACCACGCATGGATGGCCATGGCCATGATCTCGCCGATGGAGTGGATGCTGAGAAGTGTGTCCACTGTGGCCGTGGAGAGGGTGTCAATCGTGTGAAAGCGGTTGGCGAGATCGCGGGCGGATGTGATGCCAATGTGTGGGATGCCAAGGCCGTTGAGCAGCCTCCAGAGCGGGCAAGATCGGCTCTCTTCTATGGCCGCGAGGAGATTTGAGGCGCTCTTTTCCCCCATGCGCTCCAAGTGGAGAAGGGCTTCCCGTTGTAGGGTGTAGATATCGGCGATGCTTTTCAACAGGCCTGCATCAACGAGTTGGGAGACGAGTGCTTCGCCGAGCCCTTCGACATTCATCGCCTGCTTCGAGGCGAAGTGCTCGATGCGGCGGCGAACCTGTGCACCGCAAGAGGGGTTGGTGCATTTCCAAGAAACGCCATCCTTCGAAACGAATGAGCCACAGGACGGACACTGTTTTGGCATTTCAAAAATCAATTCAGAGCCGTTGCGGAGGCCCTTTCTGACTTCCACAATCGCAGGAATCACTTCGCCGGCTTTTTCAACGAGTACGGTGTCACCGATCCGTATGTCCTTTCGTTGGATCTCCTCTTCGTTGTGGAGGGTTGCACGGGAGACGGTACTGCCGGAGACCAAGACTGGCTCAAGCTCCGCAACTGGGGTGAGTGTGCCGGTGCGGCCGACTTGGATCGTGATGTCGAGGAGCTTTGTCTCGGCGCGCTCGGGTTCGTATTTGTAGGCAATGGCCCAGCGCGGGGCCTTAGCGGTGGAGCCGAATTCGCGACGGAGGGTGAGGCTATCGAGCTTCACGACAGCGCCATCAGTTTCGTAGGCAAAATCATGGCGCAGGGCGCCCATTTGTTGAACGGCAACGTTTACGGAATCCTCATCCGAGCCTTCCAAAATTCTTTCAGAAATCGGAAGACCCCACTTCTGCAGGGTAGCGAGCATTTCGCGGCCTGTGGCGGGTTGTTCGCCAGTCCAGGTACCGATTCCATAGAAAACGGCCGAAAGGCGTCGGGACGCAGTGATGGCGGGGTCGAGCTGCTTAATCGAGCCGGCGGCGGCGTTGCGGGGATTTGCAAATGGCGGCAGCCCGTCATCATCCCGCTGCGTATTGAGTTGTGCAAAGACAGCTTTGGGCAGATACACCTCGCCACGAATTTCGACTTCCGCTGGGACCTGTCCATGAAGCTTGTGCGGGATATTCGAAATCGTGAGAACGTTTTGTGTCACGTCATCGCCGGTTACCCCGTCGCCTCGCGTGGCGGCGCGCATGAGCCGACCTTTTTCGTAAAGGAGGGAAATGGCCACGCCATCGACCTTCGGTTCCACGGTGAAATGAATCGGGCGGCCTTCGGCGAGCTTGCGCACTCGCGTCACGAACTCCCGCAGTTCCTCCGCGGAGTACGTATTATCCAAGCTCTGCATCGGCACGATATGTGTGCTCGGAGCAAATTCTTCGAGCGGCTTTCCTCCGACCTTGCGGGTTGGAGAGTCGTCGCTGGCCAGTTCGGGGTGGGCCTTTTCGAGGTCGGCAAGTTCGCGCAGAAGGGTATCGAACTCGGAGTCCGAAATTTCGGGCATGGCATGCTCGTAATAAAGGCTGTTGTGCCGTTCGATTTCCTCTCGCAATGCCCGCACCCTTACGGCGGCGGGGAGGAGCGCTTGGTCAAATAATTCCAACGGCCCGGAACTTGGCTTCGACATGGCGAAAGTGGCGGTCAGGTGCGCAGGCGTCTTCGATTTCCTCTGCGGAGAGGTGTGCGGAGACGGTTGGTTCCTCGGCAAGATTCTTGGCGAGCCCGCCCTTCTCTCGCCAGGTCCTCATCGCGGCTCGTTGAACCGCTTCGTAGGCGTCTTTGCGCTCCATCCCTTTTTCGGTGAGCATGAGAAGCGCGGACTGGCTGGCGTAAAGACCACCGGTGAGGTCCATGTTGCGACGCATGTTTTCGGGATAGACGATGAGCTTTGAGACCAGCTTTGTGAGTGTGACCAGCATGTAGTCGAGAAGGGTGCAACTATCCGGAAGAATGATGCGCTCGACCGAGCTGTGGCTGATGTCGCGCTCATGCCAGAGGGCGACATTTTCGAGGGCGGCCATGGCATTTCCGCGAATCACGCGGGCGAGTCCGCTCAGGCGTTCGCCGGTGATCGGGTTGCGCTTGTGCGGCATCGCACTGCTGCCCTTTTGTCCCTCGCTGAAATACTCCTCCACTTCGAGCACTTCCGTGCGTTGCAGATGCCGGAATTCCGTCGCCCAGCGGTCGATGCTCGAAGCGATGAGTGCGAGATTCGTCATGAATTCCGCGTGGCGGTCGCGTTGGAGAATCTGTGTGGAAAGTGCAGCCGGTTTGAGATTCAGGCGTTCGCAAACACGGCGTTCTACCTCGGGATCAAGGTGGGCGTGGGTTCCCACCGCGCCGCTGATTTTTCCAACTCTTATGCGCTCGCGCATTTCGCGGAGACGCTCCAAGCTACGAGTGAATTCATCATACATGAGAGCCATCTTGAGGCCGAAACTGATTGGCTCTGCATGGATGCCATGGCTGCGGCCGATCATGGGAGTGAACTTGTGCTCCGTGGCGCGAACGGCGACGGCCTCGCGCAGCGCGAGGAGATCTTTTTCCAGAATGTCGCAGGACTCGAGCATTTGGACGGCCAGCGTGGTATCCAGAAGGTCCGAGGAGGTCAGTCCCTGATGAATCCAGCGTGCCGCTGGGCCAACGCGGGATGCGACATCCTCGATAAAAGCGATCACATCATGGTTTGTGCGTTTTTCGATCTCGCGAACGGAGTTGATGTCGAAGGCGCCTTTGGAGCGGATCGTGGCGGCGTCCTCCTTTGGGATTGTTCCGAGCTCGGCCATGGCCTCGCAGGCCAGGGTTTCGATTTCGAGCCAAATTTCGAGTTTGCGCTGTTCGGTCCAGACGGACCTCATGCCGGGCAGTGAGTAGCGTTCAATCATTGTGAAGGAGTGTGATTAAATCCGAGGAATCACCCGCACGCAATCCGCCCGTCAAAAATCGTGCCGGTTTTCATTATTCCACTTGTGGCATAGCCAATCGCGGTGGATAGAGGGGGTATGTCCAAGCCCCCCTACTCTTTACTCCTCGTGCTTTCCCTTGGTCTGATCTCCTGTAATACCAAGGAGCGCTCTGCTAGTAATCATCAAGCCGCCAGCGCATGGCTCGCTGCAAATCCTCCTTCAGGAAACACTCGTGTTGCAGGAAATTGGAAGTCTGAAGACCCAGCTTGGGGGTCCGTGAAGCTGAAGCAATCGGGAAGTCGCGTTACAGGATCAACGGGAATGCTGACTCTGGAAGGGCACGTCCAAGGCGAGGATCTCTATTTCGTGATCTCGGACAGAGGTTTTGCCCGCTACTCAGCTGTCCTAAGAAAGAAAGCCCAGACGCTCTCGGGATTTTACTCCGCTCATCTGCCATTCAGTACAAAAGATCAGAAGAAACTTTTGCTCAAACGGTCGGAAAGTTAGTTTTCCGCCCCCGAGATTCCGGCATCTTCGCGCCGCTGCATTGCCAATATGGGCCAAACTGTTTGGAAATCTTTGTCGGATCTCATGTTTCGAGGACCTGACCACGGAGCCTGAATGGCAAAGAGAGTATCCGCGAGGAAATAGGCTGGTTGATAGTAGTGCGATCTCAACTTGCAAAATGTCCTCCATGATTCCTCTCGGTCTTTTCGGAGACTGATTCCATTATCTGCCATGAAAGCCATTGCCCAGTCCCACTCGCTTCGGCTGATGCCTGGTTCTTGTATTGGCCCTGTTGAATCCGATTTGCTGTGGAGGATTTCGGACTCGATGCGCCAAGTGCTGAGGCCTTCCGTATCGAGTCGGGCATTCGTGCGCGCGATTTCGGCAAGTTTGATCGCGTGGAGAGTCTCCGCGCCTTCCGCAATGAAGCGAATCAGCCTTAAGTCGGGTTCCTCTTCCATGACCGCAAGACGGATTGCCGCTGCATCCAGCATGGTCAGAAGTACAGTGACCCAGTGCCTCTTTGGAATGGGCGAGCGAAAGTGACTAAGGATCGAGTAGATGTAGTGCGTGACGCGCAGTGTGCACATCCAAGTAACGAGTTTGTCTGTGGATATCGTGTCTAAGGATCCTTGGATGAGTTTTAGCCGGACGAGAAACTCGGGCCCCCAAGCCGGTTCGCCGCAAAGCAGGGCAACTTCGCTCATAAGGGACTCCCTCGCCGTGTAGGCCGAGTAGAGGGTGAGGAGATAGCCGATAAAAACAGCGATCACCGTGCTGCCCATAAAGGCAGCGGCAAAGACGACTGCTAGGCCTAGTGGACCTAATGCCTCTGTAATACCGAGGGTCGTCAAACCCGAGCCAGCTTGTAAGAGGGCTTGAGGAAAAGTCAGGCCGCTGACGCCATAAAAAAGTAATGCGAAAGCGCCCACAAAGATTCCCAGAAAAACGGCAAGGAAAAGCAGGACGGTCGATGGTCCTTGAGCCGCCAGAAACCTATCAATCTGCCCATAGTTTTTCATGCGCGATGCGCAGAAGTGAAAGAAAAGATGCAGGCTCTTGGCCAGAATCCGTGCGAGAAACCCTGCCGAGGGCCTTGGTACCAACATCACCCCGACAGCTGCGGTGATCGCGGCCCAGAGAAGCCAGATGCCTGCAAGCAAAGAACCCAAGCGCGAAACGTCATTCAACCAATCACCTCTCAATGAGTATGCAAGAGGGAGCAGGAGAGGGAATGGTCCGGTTATTGCATGCATGCCCTCAAGAAACGCAAAATAGACCCCGCTTATCACGAAGAAAAAAATTCCTGATGGAATTGCATTTCCACATATATCGCGCTTAATTTCTCTTTAATGATTCCTCTACTCATAGCAGGCGGTTCCCTCATCAGCACATTCTCAGCTCCTACGCTGCCGGATTTTATGAATCATACCTTAAATGGAACGCCCGTTAGAGCCGCTGAGGTCGTGTGCCGCACGCGCTGGGGCACGCCGATGATGCCGGATGGCAAGGGAAGCTATAACCTTACGGCGGCACCAAATGCGATCTACATCCAGAGGAGCCTCATCCAGCCCCCAAAGACCGATGCTCCAATTTTCCGCCCGGGCACTCCCTATCCCTTACCCTTGCAGACTGCAGCCGCAGCCCTCACGCAGCCCGTGCTCCCATAGGGACTCTGCTAGGACCTGCTGGCAGCTTCGACTTGCTTTTTACCGCACGACTTGAAAAAGCCGATCACACCGGGTGTTTTTAATGTTCACTGGTTTTCGCTTCTTAATGCTGTTTCGTTCCAGATTATTCTCGGAGCGCCCATTATTCTTTACGCCAAAAGTATTGGCGCCACATCCACTGCGGTCGGGTTATTGGCGGCTTTCACTCCGTTAATGACGGTGCTCCAGTTGCCGGCTGCAAAGTGGTTGCCGGTTTATGGCTACAAGCGTTTTGTTTTGATGGGGTGGGGGCTTCGGACCATTTTCATCTTTGCCGTTGCGGCGGTGCCCCAGTTGTCATTTTTGAATGATGTGGCCAAGCTCGTGCTTCTGGTTGCAGCTCTCTTTGTTTTTAATTTCCTGCGCGGAATAGCATCCACCGCTTGGATGCCGTGGATCGCCGCTTTGATTCCAGAGGAGGAAAAGGCGAGATTTTTATCGCGCGACCAGATTTTTATGTTCTGCGGGTCTCTCATTGCCTTGCTGTTTTCAGCACTGCTTATGGCGGGGGATGTGGCATCCTCGGAATACTCGCTCGCATTTCTTGTGAGCGCACTTGCCGGAACTGCGGCGCTTTATTTCATTAAGCGAATTCCGGACGTCTGCGGCAGCGAACAGATGAGGACATCGTCGGAGCCTGTTCCTTGGAGGAAAATTCTTTTTTATCCCCCGTTTTTTTCGCTTCTGCTCTTCAATCTTCTCTTTGTGATCGTTGTCGGCAGCTTGGGCGTCTTCACCATTGAGTATCTGCACGAGTGGCCTGGGTTCAGTGTCTCCCAGGTACTTTATTTGAGCGGGTTGTCGTTTATTGGGGCTTTGGTGAGCCTTCCATTTCTTGGAAAACTCCTCGATCGCTTTGGCAGTAAGCCGGTTCTTACTGTGGCGCTGATACTTTTTGGTGTCGTTATTGGAGGTTGGTTTCTTCTCGCTGCAGGCCTTATTCCCTGCCAGAAGCGGGTCGTTTGTCTTTTGAATTTCGCCTCGGGAGTCGCTGGGGCTGCCTTCAATATTGCGAATGCGAGGATCATTTTTGCGACAATGCCCCAGATGGGTCGCAATCATTTCTTCGCTCTCTTCACCGTCATCAGTAGCCTTGGGCTTGGTGCGGCGCCAGTCGTGTGGGGTATCTCGCTAGACTTTATCGGAACTTATGAAGCCGTTACTGGCAGCCTGCATTGGAAACGGCACAGTATTTATTTTGCAGTCCTCTTTCTTCTGAACCTTTTGACACTTCTCCAAGTCTCGAGGCTTCGCGAACAGCGCAACTGAACCCGGACTTTGCAAAACCCCCGAGCTATTTGGTGTTCAGGGGGATATTTTCTGATCTAAAATTCGAAGTGTGTGCCGAGGCCCTGACCCGAAAAGTTGGCTTAGCGGTAGTAGACTGCTGTGTGGCCGACTTGCTGAACGAGGAGCGAGTTTGTCTTGGAGGCGAGGTCTTTTGAAAGGGCTTTGCGTTCCTCTTTGAAGCCTTCGAATCGGATTTTCAGGAGATGGTGCAGGTTGAGTTGTTCCTCCAGAGCGGCAACAAATTCGGGGGTGGCTCCTGCTTTTCCGAGTTTAAGGACAGGTTTGAGAAGCTGGGCGCGGCTTTTGAGTTCGCTCAGGCGAGGTTCGGGTGACATAAAGCGTTTAGCCCTGTGGAGGCGAGGATCGGACGGGACGTTTGCGGATGGTGATACGTTTGACCCGGGCGTCATCGGGGGGGCTCCAAGTGGTGAGTTCGGGGTCATCCTTGAAGACATTATGCACGATGCGGCGGTCGTATGAGTTTAGAGGCGCGGTTTGCATCGCTCGACCGCTGGCACGAACGGCATTCGCGAGTTGTTGCACTTTTGTAGCAAGGGCATCGTCACGCATGCTGCGATAGTGCTGGACGTCCACGATCACGCGTGGTTGGGGGGGATTTTGAGCCGAGAGAATGCGGTTTACAAGATACTGGAGGTCGTCCATCACTTCCTCCTGGCGACCTATGAGGCGCTCGGTCTCGTTAGTGAGAATCTGGAGTGTGGTATTGCCGTCGTGCTCTTCTTGTTTGATTTCGGCTACGAAGCCTAGGTAACCAAGGAGGGTGTCAAGAATCTCAACGGGGGTCGCATTCATGGGCTATGGCGATTTTTACTTTTCTTTTTTGCCTCGGTGGCGGCCCTCTTGGCAATCACGCTTTTTTTCTCAAGCGTGGGAAGGGGCCTGTTCCGCGTGAGGTACAGCTGAACGATAGAAAAAAGGTTTTGCGTTGTCCAGTAGAGGGCGAGGCCGCTGGCGTAGTTATAGCAAAAGACCAAGAAGATCAGCGGCATGAAATAGAAGATGCGTTGCTGCATGGCGTCGCCCGTTTTCGGTGTGATGAACATCTGCCACACCATAGTTCCGGCCATAATGATTGGCAGGATGTTGATCGGGAAGCCGAGGACGTGCGCGATGGTATCGGGCTGGGAGAGGTCGCCAATCCAGAGAAATGAGCTGTTGCGAAGCTCGATGGCCGTGCCAAGCATGGCGTAAAAACCGAAGAAGATCGGAATCTGGATGAGCATGGGTAGGCAGCCGCTGAAGGGATTCACACCATACTCCTTGTAGAGTTTCATGGTTTCCTCATTGAGCTTCTGCGGGTCGTCTTTGTATTTCTCCCTCATCTCGGTCATCTTAGGAGAGAGGAGCGACATCTTGCGCATTTCCCTTGTGGCTTTATTCTGAACCGGCCAAAGCAGGGTTTTGATCAAAAGCGTCAGCACAATGATTGCCGCCGCGTAGTTGCCGAGCAAGGAATGGAGATTATTCATTGCCCAGAGTAGAAACTCGCTCACAAAGCCAAACATTCCGAAACTCATGACCTGATCCTGAGTGGGACCGAGGGTGCGCAGTTGCGGGATTTCTTTTGGTCCGGCGTAAATCTGGAAGGTGCGCGTCTCGCTCGTGGCAGGGGCGAGTGCGAGTCCGCCTTGAATGAGCCCTCCTTGGATTCCAAAAACCGCAGTTCCATTAAATTTCGCTGCATCGAAGCGTTTCGCCCAAACAGCTTTCGTGGTTGAGCCGGCTTGCGGAGTCAAGACGGTGCAGAAGTATTGGCTGGCCACGGCCGCCCAACGGATGTCGGCCTTGCTTTCAAGGTAGAGGGGACGTTCGCCATGAAGCGGGATTCCCAGGATCGGCACGGAACCCGCAGAGAACCAATTGACGTCGACATTCGACATTTTGGTTTCGTGGCCCCAGTCGAAGCGGGTGTAAAGCGGGAGGTCGCGAATGTGGATCGGGGCGGCTCCTCCGGTGGATACAAAGAAGTCTGGAACCTGAATGGCGGAGGATCCGGGATTGGTGAAGGTAATTTCGAGATTGAGCGTGTAGGGCGATTTCTTGTCGCTAGCGGATGGGAGTGAGAATTTCTTTGTAATCTCAAGGCCATCCGGTTGAGTGCGCTTAAAAAGAACTTCACCCTTCTCCCGGTCGGCCGTCATTTCAAATCCACCGAGCACCTCCCCAGCATTGAATCCGAATGCGCCAATCGGCATCGAGCGGCTTCGGTTCAGGGCGACGTTATCATGGTTCTCGCCGAGGTGCATTCGAAGGATGACTTGCTCGATGCCTCCGGTGTCATTGTTAAAGACAAATTCCGTGCTGTTTGTCGAAAGGCTCTCGGCTCGCGCCGTCATGGATGGTGGTGATGCGGGAGCAGGAGTCGCCGTGGGCAAGGCAACAGGAGCTGATGGCGTCGCACTTGCTGTAGCTGAGGCTGTGGTCGGCTGCGCCTCGGGTTTGTAGTATTTGCTGACATACCATTGCCAAGCAAAGAGGCCGATGAGAGAGAGAATGATGGCGATCCAAGATTTGCGGTCCATTAATTTATAGAGGAAAAAGGTTTAAATGCAGGTGGGACGGGGTCGTATCCCCGACCTCCCCATGGTTGGCAGCGCGCGATGCGGCGGAAGCCGAGAAGAATGCCATGCCAAGTACCGTGCTCCTGGAGGGCTGAAATAAAATACCGTGAACAAGAGGGCTCGAAGCGGCATCCGCAACCAGGTCCGCAGACAACTTGCAAAAACGGAGAAATCCCCAACCGGTACAAGTGAATCAAAGCAATGAGCAGATATTTCATTCCAGAGGCGGCAAAATAGAAAGTCGGCGCGCAAGAAGCAACCATTCCGCTTGTAATTGTTTGAATGGCACTTCGGCAGCTGTGGATTTCGCGATGATTACCACCAGGAGCCCGGCCGGGATTTGCGAGATACACGTCTTGAGTATTTCCCTGAGACGCCGGCGCACTTTATTTCGAACCACGGCGCCTCCAACCCGGCGGGACGTGATAATTCCCACTTTGGCTGGTTGGTCTGCTGCGGTGCGAAGCAGACCAATACGAATGAGCCGAGACTGCGAGGTTTTCCCGTGCTCGCGAACTTTTGCAAAATCCTTGGTCTGACGGAGCCTGGCGGTTTTTGGAAAACGCTGACCGACAGAATCAGGCTTCTGTGTGTCTTGCGAAGTGGACCTCGACACCTTTAGGAAGTAGGCGTTTGCGGCCATGGCGGCGACGACGGTTTAGAATAGCCCGGCCGGCTTTGGTCTTCATCCTGGCGCGAAAACCGAACTGCTGCTTGCGCGTGCGCTTGGATGGCTGGTAAGTGCGTTTCATAATCTCAAAAGTGGAGGGGAGACGCTACAGGCGAAAATCAATGCGTCAATCCAAAAGATTTGCCACGCATTCGATTTCGACATCAAAGTCGCCCGGAAGTTGTGCCCCGATTGTGGCGCGAGCTGGCGCCGACTCGCCGAAGTAACGCGCATAGACTGCATTCATCTCTTGGAAATTTTCCTTCGTCAGGTCAGAGAGATAAACGCGGGAACTCACCACATTTTCAAATCCCGCTCCGGCCGCAGCGAGGACTTTTTTGATGTTCTCAAGGACGAGTTCGGTCTGGTGCGCGATTGATCCGCGCTCGATTTTGCCTGTTGCGGGATCCCATGGGGTCATGCCTGAAACAAAGACGAATTTCCCCTCGGCGACCACGCCAAGAGAGTAGGGGCCAAGGGCCGGCGGAGCGTCGGGAATATCGCGGAGTTGCTTTTTCATAGCAGCCATCTGAGCGGATGGACCGAGCCGACACAAGTCTTGCATCCGAAAATCCGTCGTCAGAGAGACTCGAAGAGGATAGTCTGCCGCGATGGATTTTATCGAAACCCACGGTTCGCAGTTGCTGCGAACCTACCATCAGTTGACTGGACGCCACTTGATCGAGCCCTGTGGTGATGTACGGCACGAGGCAAGGATGCTTTTTGAAGCTCCTTTTGCTGTGGTCTCCGGCGGATCCGAGGACGACCAGATTTTGAACTACGGCAACAAGACGGCGATGAATCTTTGGGAAATGGATTGGCAGACGTTTACGAGAACGCCATCGCGCCTCACGGCGGAGCCAATGCACCGTGACGAGCGGGCCGAATTCTTGAGTCGCGTGCGGGAGCGCGGTTTTATCGACGACTACTCTGGTATCCGCATTTCGAGCAACGGGCGCCGGTTTCGCATTCGCCAAGCCACAGTGTGGAATGTCAGCGACGCACTCGGCAATTACGCCGGGCAGGCCGCGACTTTTTCGAATTGGGAGTTTTTGAACGAAGAGGGGGCAAACTCATGAGCGGCGTGATTGTTCGTCCACGTTCGCAGATTCTGCACGGGCACGATTGGGTCTATGCCAGCGAGATTCAAAAGTCCTTTGGATCGCCTGCAGACGGGGATGTGGTTTCCATCAAGGATGGCCGTGATCATTTGCTTGGTGTGGGCATTTACAATTCCCGCTCGCAAATCGTCGTGCGACGATTCTCGCGGCGCAGGCAGGACTTGGATGCGGATTTTTTCCGCCGTCGCATCGAGCAGTCTCTCGAATACCGTCAACGCATCGGCTGCCGGAGCGACTTGGGGCGTTTGGTCTGGAGTGAGAGCGACGGGCTCCCGGGCGTGATTGCCGACCGATATGGGAGCATTGTCGTTCTCCAGACTCTCACCGCTGGCATGGATCGTCACAAGGAAACCATTGCCGCCATTCTCATGGAGAAAACCGGCGTTGCATGTGTCATTGAGCGCAATGATGCTCCCGTACGCACGGCGGAAGGATTGCCTCCCGTCACAGGTGTTCTGGCGGGGCAGAACCCTGGCGAGGTCGAGGTCGAAACAGCAGGTGTGCGATTCCTCGTCGATCCGCTCGCGGGCCACAAAACCGGCCTCTACCTCGACCAACTTGAATCCTACGGAATTGTTGCAGCGCTCTCGTGCGGCTTGACCGTGCTGGACTGCTTTTCCAATCAAGGCGGCTTCGCGCTTGCCTGTGCCAAGGCGGGAGCAGCTCATGTCACCGCCGTGGAGTCCGGCGCGGAGAGTTCCGCGCGCCTCCGGGCGAATGCGGCGCGCAATGGGCTGCGTGTTGAAACCAGGCAGGCGGATGTTTTTGATTTCCTCCGTCGTCCCGACAAACCTGAATACGACCTCATCATTCTCGACCCCCCGTCGTTCACCAAGGCGCGTGGAAAAATCGGCGAAGCCCTACGAGGGTATCGCGACTTGCACGCTAGGGCGGCCGCATTGCTTGCAAAAAACGGAATGCTGATTTCCTTCTCCTGCTCGCACCACGTGACTTCCCATGAGTTCGAGGGCGCAATTTCTGAGGGGCTTCACGATGCGAAGCGCAATATGAGGCTCATCCGCCGCATCGGCCAACCACTCGACCACCCTGTGGTTCTCGGCCTTCCGGAAACTGAATACCTCAAAGGCGTCGTGCTTCAGTCCATGCCGGGCAGGTGAACCTGCCGCACGCGGTGCTCCAGCGCTGTCGTTTGATTCCAACGCAGACTCTCTTCAATGGCTCGTGTGATGTATTTTTTCGCATGCCCGACGGACTCGGAAAGCGTCAGACCGGCTGAAAGGAACGTCGCAATCGAAGCCGAGAAGGTGCACCCAGTGCCATGGGCGTCGATGTTTCGCCGAAATGGAGCGGCAAAGATTTCAAATCCGCCGGGTGTGGCCAATATATCTGTCGCCGTCTTCTGGCGGAGATGCCCCCCCTTGAGCAGAAAGGCGCAGCCGTGTCGGGCGACGAGCATCTCTCCCGCCGCCTTGATTTCATCCAGATCGCGGCATGGCATTCCCGATAGAATACGCAGTTCGTCGAGATTTGGAGTCACCAGAGTGGCTAGGGGAAAAATCAGGTCGCGGTAAGCCTTCACCGCGGAGGCCTTCAGCAGCGGGTCACCACTGGATGCGACCATCACAGGATCGACCACAAGTGGGGGAAGCCTCTTTTGAGCCGCAAAAACCGACGCCACCGCACGGATAATCGGAGCCGAGTAAAGCAGGCCAGTTTTTACCGCAGCGATCGGAAAGGCCTCGAAGCTCAACCGGATTTGGGAGGCGACAATTTCTGGACGCACAGCTTGTATCGCTTCAACTCTTCCGGGAACCTCCGCCACCACGCATGTGATGGCCGTTTGTCCATAGCCACCTAAGGCCGTGATCGTCTTCAAATCAGCCTGAGCGCCAGCTCCGCAGGAATTATCGGAACCGGCAACGCTCAGAACCACGGGTGGATTTTTCATGATTTTAGTCTAGATAGAATTTAAAAAATTGCTGAATCGAAGAGTTTTGAAGACTGATCTGACTGACAGGCGCTCTCATGGGATGAGAGGGGCAAAGATATTGATGAGGTCTTTGGCTGTATCGATGACATTGGCGGGCACGGCGTCGAGTGTTTTGCTGCTGTTGTTGAGCAAAACTGCGCTGGCGAAACATTTAGCGAGGCGGGGAGAGAGGTCCTCCCTAGGATTGGAAACTGTGCCTCCGAGTTGGACGGGTGACCAATACCAACCATTGCGCGAGGTGGGGAAGACTGTCTCTCGTGCGCCTGGGAGGAATTTCAGCGTGTTGAGATCGAGGCCCAATGCGAGTTGTCCAGAAAGATCGCCGTCTTGAGCTATGCGCACGCTGCCTTCGATGCGAGCGAGGCCTGCGGATTCGATCACCAGATTTGTGAGCGTGAGGTTGCCCGCAGAGTATTTGAAGTCGGCGCTAAGTTTTTCTATCGGGGGATTGCTCCAAGACGAATCCTGAAGAAAGGAGGCTGCATTTTCTAACAGAGGCAAATTGCGGAGACGGGCGCCAGTAAAAGTGATGCTCCCACGCCAGGCCCCCTCGGCCTCGCGTGTTGCCGTTCCCCGGCTTGTGCCATCGAGGTATTTTGCCAATTCGGGAACGGGAAGTGAGGCCACTGGCACGCCATCCCAGACGAGGTTCAAACGCGCTTCGGCGCCCGAATTTCCCGATGCGACAAGCGATCCGGTGTGAGGAAGAAAAAAACGGGAATCGTCGAGGTAATAGATGCCTCCTCGTTCCCGAATGCGACTCTGCGCATGAGCGAGGGGCGGCAGACCGGGAATCAAAAGCGAGCCCCCCCGGGCCTCGATGTTGTATCCCTCGCCAACAGGCTGCACCTTGAGGGTTTGGCCCGTACTTTGAATGTCTCCGAAAAGCAGATCGGCCTTCTGCACATCGAAGCTTCCGAGTTCGAAACGAGAAGGAAGCCAAGAGGGCAAAAATGAGGTCGAGGGTGTGTTCTTGCCAAGCTCACGGGAGCGGGTATCAGGAGTGGCTCTAGGTTTCAGGTTGAATGCAGCTGAGAGACTCTGGATTTCAACATGCTCGATTTTCCAAGCGTTCGAAAGCAAGGCACGCCAGTTCCACTGGGCCCGCAGAACTTTGGCATCCAATCGCTTCAATGCGGCTGATTCTCGACCAACCAGTGTCAAACTCTCACTGCGTGCTGAGAAGCCTTTCCAGCGCAGCGGTTGGAGCGTGGCCTCTGCTTCCAGTACCTCTCCAGCATGGGATGCAATGAAGTGCGAAAAATCAGCACTATGGACGAATCGGCTAACCTGAATAGAAACGATCGCCATCACGCACGCGATCAATGCGCTCAAAAATAGAAGCATCATAACTCTTCGAAAAGAGTTTGAAGGGTGCTTTGAGCCGCGCACGGCCTAATCGTTAGCTGAACGACAGCTTGGTTACGCCTGAAGCCGAGGCGGCGTTCAGAACGTCCATGACTCGCTCGTGCTTGGTCATGGGATCGGGACGGAGGATCACAGGATCCTTATCCCCGAATTTTGCGATTGTTTCTTTCAGCCAAGTTCGGAGCTCTGGAAGTTCTCTGCTTTGTGGGGAATCGTAAACTTTGTTGTTCATCTGAACTTTTCCGTCTGGCAGGATGTCGATGATGATTGGCGTCGTTGGCACTGCTGCAGCTGAGTTGGCCGAGCGGCCGCTTGGAAGGCTTATATTTAGTTCTTTCTCAATGACCTGCGAGCCCGCAGAGGCCATGAAGAACAAAAGCAAAACGAAGACCACATCGACCATCGGGGCGATTTGGAAGCCTGGATCTCCGTCTTCTGATACACCACCGCCTCCCATGGCTTAAAGAAGACCTCCTAAAGAAGGTGTTTGAGCAGATTTTTTTTGATTTGTCATCGGTGTGTTTATGAGGCGTTTGAGGGGCTGGCGTCCTTGTCCACCACGGAGAATGTGACATTGCCTACGCCAGATTGTCCAACTGCCTCAAGAATCTTTCGCACATAATCGTAACGTACCTCGCGGTCGGCCCGGATGAGGACTCGAACGAGAGGATTGGCGGTTACTTTATTTTGAAGGATCGGCACGATTTCCGTTGGCATGGCGTAGTTGCGTTGATCAACCTCGATGGAGGTCATGTCATTCATCGGCGTGTACGAGACATTAATGATGACTTGGCCAGGGTTGTCCTTCGCTTCCTTGGCTTCTTTGGCAATGGGAAGGTTGATTTCCTTATTGGACTGCAACACCTCGGTCGAACTGATCGACATGAAAAATACCAGCAAGACCAGAAGAATATCGATCATCGGAGCGATCTGAAATTCTGGATCTGGCTCGTGGTCTGGTTTGCGGACATTTTTTTTCTTTCCGCGGGGATTTGCTACTTCTGACATCTCGAGATTATGTTCCCCAATCAATAGCCGAGTTGCAATGTGGGCAAGGGGTTTCTCCAACGGCAATGGCGCCATTGCAAACTGGGCAATTTGAGTCGGCTGCGGATTGTAGATTCTGCGAGGGACGGGTTTGGGCCGCTGATGGTGTAAAAGAACCTTCAGAGCCTTCGCCTATTTGGATTCCATGGAGTTCCTCGTAGGGGATATCTGCGACAAGATGCTGAAGTTTATCGTCCGAGAGGCCAATTACGATTGTGGCCAGATTCCGAAAGTAGTAATAAAAAATGAAAGCTGGGATGGCAATAAACAGACCGCTCGCCGTAGCCATGAGCACCTCGCCGATTCGCAGTGCCAGACCGCGTGGATCGGCGACCCCGGATGAGCCCAGCACTGCAAAAGCGCCCATCATTCCGATAACTGTTCCGAGCAACCCAATCATGGGAGCAATAACACCGATAACCGAGATGTAGCTAATTTTGGTTTTGATTGGCTGAGACTCGCGGAGTCCATACTCGATGAGCGCACCTTGCACGGCATCCTGTCCTCTGCCCAAGCGCTCAAGTGCCCCTTTAAGAACCTTCGCAGCGTAGGCTTTGTTGGCTTTGCAGGTTTCCCAAGTCTCTTGGTAGTTTCCGGCGTGTACGGTTGAAGTGAGAGACTCCATGAGGGCTTTTGGCGCGAGATTTTCCGCTCGAAGAGTCATGAATAACTGAATGGAGAATGTGACCAAAACCATGGATGTGCCAAGGATGCCAAGCCAGATCATCACAATCAGCGGCCCGCCGTGGAGGATTGTCTCAATGATACTCATTTGGTCTGGCGGTTTATCCGCAGCGAAACTGAGTGAACCAAAAGCCAGCAGGAGCAAGACAGGCAGGATTCGATGAAGGGTTGAGTTTGTTTTTTGCATGGTGGTTAGTCTAGTTGAGGAGCAAATAGTAGAAATCAGGGAACGACGACCTTTTCTTTTTCCAGAGCGTCGGCACGAGCTAGGGACTTGGCGAGGGAGGTCGGGTCGTTTTTGAAAATCGTTGCCACGAGAAGGTAATCCTCAAGGGCTTCAGATTTTTCACCGGCGCTCTCTTGGATTTCACCCATCAAGCAGAGAGCCTGGCTCATGGTAGGGGCATTAGGTCCAGCCGGGAGTTTGGTTTCTTTGACGGCAGCAAGAATCGGAGCAAGCTTGGCGCGGGCTGTGACGAGGTCTTTTTTGGAAATGGCAAGCCGAGCGAGAAGGATATCGGACGATGAGGTGGAGCTTGGGTAGAGTTTTTGGAAATTTTGGAATGCGCTCTCCGCGTCGCCGGCGCGGCCCTGTGCTAGGTACAATTCAGGGAGGAGTGAGCAGGAACGCTCGGCCCATGGAGTCGGGAGGCCGCTGAATGTTTGCACGAGGGGCTCCAGCTTGGCAAGGGCGCCAGCTGCGTTGCCTGTCTGCCACAATTCGTTCGCCGCTTGGAATTCGCTAGGCTCGGCTTTGGACACCAACGCAATGTTTGCGATCGGAACAGCCGTTTCTGCAGGACCGATTTTGATACGAACAGCATTAGCCTTCACGCCTAAAATTTCACCTTCTCGACGCTGACCGTCTTTTTGAACGACCAAATCCTGCGTGTTCGCCTTGACTAAAGGGACCATCAAAAAATGCACTGCCACGAACCAATGAAGGGGGATGCTTGCTTTCATTTGAGGCAACCTTTAATAGGTTCCCTTCATTTAATCAATAATTTCATCAAACTTTTATGATCCAGATTCTCAGAAAAAATCAACGGGTACTCATGCTGGTTGTGGCGGTTTTAACAATCGTGGCCTTCATTTTTCTCTACAACACAAGACAGCTCGACGAGCTGGCCACAGTCAAAAATCCTACGATTTACGGGAAGGCGCTGACGCCTCTTGCGATTGACCGTCAGGTGAAAAATTATCAACTCACCCTTGCGCTAGGGCAGTACGAGCTCATGCAAAAACTCAGCGGGAGCGCACAGGATCAGGATCGGGCGCTTACGGAGTTTGTTTGGAATCTTCTTGTGATGAAGCATCAGGCCCGCGAGCTCGGCATCGAGCCCACTGACGACAAAGTGGCAAACCGCATCAAAGAAATCCCAATTTTTCAAGAGGCTGGCCGATTCGATCCCACAAAGTATGGGCAATTTGTTAGTGAGCAACTCGCTCCGCGCGGGTTCACCGAACGACAGCTTGAGGATGTGATTCGGGACTCTCTGCGAGTTGAGGCTCTCAGCGCAATTGTTGAATCCCCGGCTGCTCTCGGTGAAGGGGAAATGAAGATGATGGCCCGTGCTTTTCAACCAGTCACTGCAAGCTACGTGAGGTTTGAGCGGAATGCGAAAACCGAAAAAATTGAGATCACCCCTGAGGAATCTGCTGCAGTGTACCAACAAGTTCAGCAGCAAACCCAATCCGCCTTATTGACGGATGAGACGCGCGAGGTGCGCTGTGTGGTTTTCGCGCTTCCTGCTGATTCCAAGCTCGAGGGTAAGGCAAAGGTCGATGCACTTCAGAAACTCGCAAATTCGGCCAGTGAGTTTACCGACTCCGTAGCCAATGCTGCGGCTTCACTGGATCAATTGGCTGAAAAATCAGGAGCAAAAATCTTGAAACTCGCCGCATTTGATCGCTCGGGCTCACCCGCTCCACAATCTGGTAATCTCACAGCGGATACCATGACGCGCATCGCCCCCCCAGCATTCCTGCTCGCGAAGCCGGGTGCTACAAGTGATGTGATCCAGGCTGGTGATGCCTTCTATGTTCTTGAGCTTACCGCAGTGAATGCCTCCCGTCCCCTCACGCTCGAAGAGGCTCGTCCGCGCATTGAGTCCCAACTTCGCTCCCAAAAAGCCGAGCAGATTTTTACCAGCGAGTCCGCCTCTGCGGCCAATGCACTCCGATCCGCTCTGGCTTCGGGGAAAAGCTTCGCAGATGCCGCAGCCGCACAAAAACTCAAAGTCGAGACACTCACAAACGTTGTCGTCGGAGCTGAATCCACGTCGCCCGAAAATCAAGCCATCGCTGGGGCCACTTTCCTGCTCAAGGATGGCGAAGTCTCCAATCTTGAGCAGGCACCCTGGGGAGCATTTGTAGCACAACTTCAGTCCCGGGGGCCTCTGGATCAAATGGCCTTCGGCTCCCGCGAAAAACAGATTCGAGAAAGCCTCCTTCGTACCAAACGCGATTTGCTTTTTATGGATTGGTTGCGCGTGAACCGCGAAGCCGCACGCATCACCATGCCAGACCCAAGACAAGGCTGATGGATCCTAGCATCGAAGAGATTTTCGATGATGCAACGGGTGACATCGCCGTGGGTGATCTTGAGGCTGCGATCGAAAAATACCGGCGCTGTGTTGAGATCGACCCGGATTTTTTTGAAGGTTGGCACGCTCTCGGAATGTCCCTGATGAAGAACGGCCGCAACGCCGAGGCCGTTGAAGCTGGACTGCAAGCCGTGAAGTTGCGACCGCAGGACATGCTTGCTTGGTCCAGCCTCTCGCTCTTCCATGTCCGCAACAACCAGATTAAGGAGGCCGAGGCCGCGGGCGGTAAGGCACGTATCCTCTCTTGGGGTGGAAAAATCAAAACCGATTCCTGACATAGCATGCCGAACACATTTTTTATTACCACCGCGATCGATTACACCAATGGTGCACCGCATATCGGCCACGCCTACGAGAAGGTCCTCGCCGATGCCATTGCCCGTCACCAGCGACTCGCTGGGCGCGACGTATTCTTCCTCACTGGGGTGGATCAACATGGTCAGAAGGTGCAGCAATCCGCGCAAAAGCGAGGCGTTGAACCAGCGGAGTTCGTCGCAGAGATAACCGCGCTCTTCGTGGAGCTCTGGAAAAAGCTCGATCTCAGCCACGATGCCTGGGCCGCCACAGTGGAGAATCTGCACAAAACTTGCGTGCAAGGCATGCTCCAGCGACTTTGGGATGGAGGTCAGTTCTACAAAGCCACTCAGAGGGGCTACTACAGCGTGCGCCAGGAGCAATTCCTCACGGAAAAAGAACGCGGACCCGACGGCGAATTCGGCCCCGAGTGGGGTGAAGTCGTCGAGATCGAGGAGGAGAACTACTACTTCAAACTCGCAGAACACCGTGACTGGTTGCTCAACCTCATCGACTCGCGCTCGCAAGCCGGGAATCCTCTGGTCGTTCCCGATTTCCGCGTCGCCGAGCTTCGCAACGCCGTGGAGAAACTCACAGGCGACCTTTGCATTTCCCGTCCAAAATCTCGCCTCACTTGGGGCATCGAGCTTCCGTTCGATCCCGCCTTTGTGACCTATGTCTGGTTCGACGCTCTTTCGAACTACATCAGCTTCGCCGGCTACGACGCCAAGCCGGGAGCCGATCTCAGCCTCTTCAAATCCCGCTGGCCTGCCCTGCATGTCATCGGCAAGGACATCCTCATCCCGCCGCACGGCATCTACTGGATGATCATGCTGCGGGCCCTCGGTTTCTCCGACGCTGAAATGCCGACCCTCCTCGTTCATGGTTGGTGGAATATTTCTGGTGCCAAGATGAGCAAGAGCGTTGGCAACATCATCGATCCAGAGGCGCTCGTCGCCCGCTACGGACAAGCCGCCGTGAGGTATTACCTGCTCAGCGACATCTCCACCGGGCGCGATGCCGATTTCAGCATCGAGCGACTCGAGCAGCGCTATAATGCGGAACTCGCCAACAGCCTCGGCAACCTGCTGAACCGCACCCTCAGCATGGCCAAGCGCTATCGCAGCGGCATCCTCCGTCGCATGGAATCTCCACTCGCTGCCTTCGTTCAGGAAAAAACCAGCGCCTACGATGCGGCCATGTCATCCTATCAAGTCCAAGCCGCCATCGAGGCCGCGATGGAAATCGTGACCCGATGCAATGCCTATGTCGAGGAAACCGCCCCGTGGAAACTCGCCAAAGACCCTGCCCAATCCGATAAACTCGACGAAGTCCTCTACACGCTCTCCGAATCTCTGCGCATCATCTCGATCCTCATGTCACCGATCATCCCCCGCGAAGCCGAGGCCATACGCGCCCAGCTCAACTGGCAGGTTAATGCCTCCCTCGCAGCAGTCCAATGGGGTGCTTTTGAGGACGGCCACCAACTCGGTGAGCCCATTCCTCTGTTTCCCCGTATCGAGCCGGCGAAGGATTGAAGGGCTCAACGCCTATGCCGCGTTCTCGCGGCGCTTGTCGAGCCAGGCTTTGAAGAATTCCCACGCGATCGGCAGGACTGAGACGACGATGATTCCGAGGATCACGAGTTTCATGTTTTTCTGCACGATTGGCAGTCCGCCGAAGTAATAGCCGCCACCGAGGAAGAGGCCGACCCAGAGGATCGCGCCGATCACATTATAGAGGGCAAATTTCGAGTAGGTCATCGAGCCTACCCCGGCCACGAAGGGCGCGAAGGTGCGAACGATCGGAACAAAGCGGGCCAGAATGATGGCACGAGCTCCGTATTTTTCGTAGAAACCATGCGCTTTCATGAGGTGCGCCTTATTGAAAAACCGGCTCGACTCGTAGTGAAAAACTTTTGGCCCCAGCCATTTTCCAATCGCATAGTTCATACCGTCTCCAAGAATGGCTGCGACTAGGAGAAGCGGTGCGATGATCCGCACATCAATCAAACCTTTTCCAGCCAGGGCCCCCACTGCAAAAAGCAAGGAATCTCCGGGAAGAAAGGGCGTCACAATAAGGCCCGTTTCGCAAAAGATGATCGCGAAAAGCAGAGCGTAAATCCAAGTGTTGTAGTTGGAGATAAACCATTCCAGATGCTTTTCGGCGTGCAGAAAAAAATCGATAAATTCGCTCATGGCGTGGTTATGCTCGGGAGCAATAGGCAAGGCAATGGAAATTTCATGGGATTACTTCTTGCTCGAGGCATTTTGGCTTGCGCGCATTTGCAGGAGTTCCACCAGCAAGGCAAAGCCCATCGGGAGGTAGAGTAGTTCTTTATCCACATGCTTGTGCAAACCCTCAAGAATCAGCGTCATTCCAATACAGATCAAGAAAGACAAAGCGAGGATTTTCAAGGCAGCGTGACGAATCACAAATTCACCGATCGGTCTGGCAAAAGCCAGCACAGCAGCAAAAGAAACCAGTACGGCTAGAATGATGACCTGCATGTGGGACGTCAAACCAACTGCCGTGATCACCGAATCGATTGAGAAAACGGCATCCAGCAAGACGATTTGAACGATAGCCGAGGCAAAGGAAGATTGCACGGCCCCTGCAACCGATGAAGCATCGTGGGCATTGGGATGTTCCACGCAGTGGTGAATCTCCTTCACCGCCTTCCATGTCAGAAAAAGCCCTCCGCTCAGAAGAATGATATCCTTCACCGAGAGGCTAAATCCTAAGAGCGAGGCAACCGGATCGCTCATGCTCACAAGGATGCTTGCTCCGGCAAGCGCAAAGAGACGCAAGACCAAGGCCAGAAGGAGACCAATTGTCCTAGCCTTATCCCTCTGGTCAGGATCAATACGCGCTACGGCCAGCGTGATGACCAAGATATTGTCAATGCCGAGCACCAATTCAAGGCCCACCAGAAGCGCCAGTGTTGCCCAAGCTCCAGGGATTTGGATCCAACCAGCGGACCAGTCTGCAACGAGCGCTGCGTTTGAAGGCTCCGCGCCAAAAGCACTTCCGCAAAGTAGTAAGACGAATAAAGAAAAAAGAAAGGGCATCCTCATGGCCGCACCATGACAAAAGTTCGAAAAAATTCCAAACCCCGAGTCGATTTTTATCAAGCAGGCGCTTTTTGGCTTTATGCCTGAGTGGAACTCATTTCGCCGCCTCGATTGCAGTTGGGTTTTGCAAAATTTACAAAAATGCTCGCGACAAAGAATTCCTTGCTGACAGCGCAAGTCAGCATATATTGATGGCATCATGAGTCGGATTCGCCCACTTGCCCGACTGTCAGTTCTGACAATTTTGGCTCTGGCATGGTTTTTGGCATCAAACCACTGCGCAATTGCCTCACTGGTAGGGTGGCAACAAAATAAACACATTTGTTGCAAACCGGAGTCCGCCGCAGATAACAATAAGCGTTGCCCTGAAAAATGTTGCAAGGGTCTTTCTACGCCTTTGCGATCTGTTGAGACCACGCCATGTCCTCATTTCTTTTTGGTGGCAACTTTATCCGAGGCACTGGATTTCACAGAGGATTTAGCTGCGTTTCATTTTTGCGGAGGCCTCCTCCCCGTAGAGCGAAATTCCTCATTTTTTGTCGAACGCGTGGCGGGGGAAAGTCAGCGTTCGAATGCCCCGCCGCTTTCTTTGATCTGAGCAGGCTGCGCCTGAATCTTACGGGAGACGCCATGTGTCGTCGGTTCCGCGTACTAATTTCAACAACAGAAAATATCTTATGAAAAAATCACTCTTCTTTCTATTCATCGCCGCGGGGCTCGCCTTTGCAGCGGAATATCCTCTCACGACCTGTGTGGTCTCTGGAGAGAAACTTGGCGTAATGGGCGCACCCTTTGTGTTTGTCCATGAGGGGACAGAGGTCCGGCTCTGCTGTGACCACTGTAAGCCAAAGTTTGACAAGGATCCTGCAAAGTATCTGGAGAAGCTCACCGCAGGCTCGAAAGCCGCGAATTGATGTGACGCGCGGCGGCAGTTTTTTCTGCCGCCGCGTTTCAACTCCAACAAATATGAAGTCATTCTATCCGTTTCTGCGGATTCCTGCTCTTTGCCTTGTCGCGTCCATGTTTTTTGGCTGCGCAAAGCCGATCGAAAGCGAGCGCAAGCCGAAGTTTTATCAAAGCCCGATGCATCCATGGATCCGTTCCGACAAGCCGGGCAATTGCACCATCTGTGGGATGGCTCTCGTGCCTGTTTATGAGGGGGATTTCGAGCCCGCGCCGAACATCATTGCGCTTCCGGCAGCGACTCTGCAAACCATCGGGGTCGCAACCGCTCCAGTCGAGTGGGGGTCGCTCAAACGCAGTTTGCGATTCGCTGGTCGCATTGATGACGATGCTGGTCGCCACCGATTTGTTTCCGCACATTTTGACGGAAGGGTCGAGCGCCCGTTCATCGAGCAAGTGGGTGAAGAGGTGCGCCAAGGCCAGCCCTTGGCCAAGATTTATAGCCCTGATTTACTTTACGTGGTGCGCGAATACCAAGGCGCCATCGCGACAAAAAATAAAAACATTTCGGACGTCTCAGCTCGCAGACTCATCCAGTTTGGACTGACACCGGGGCAGCTCGATGCGCTTGCCACCCAGTCCCACAACCAATTCGGCGTGGATATCCTTTCTCCCATAACCGGAACAGTGATCACTCGCTACGTAAATTCTGGGCAATATGTGAAAACTGGTGACCCGCTTTTCGAACTCGGTGACTTCTCAAAAATGTGGTTCTTGGCCACCGCTTACGAGAGCGACTTGCCATTTCTTCATCTCGGCCAGACCGCAAAAATCACCACACCGTCCGCACCAGCGCGGGTTTTTGAAGGTGTTGTGACACTGATTGATCCCAATTTCGACCCTCGCACGCGCAGCACGTCGATTCGAATTGAGGTGCTCAATCCCATGGTGCGGACTCCCTACGGCGAGCGTCGCGAGTTGCCTCATCGAGCTTTTGGTGAGGCTTTGATTGAATCCCAGAGCCCAGATGGCCTTCTCGTGCCGCGATCAGCTGTGCTGAATACAGGAGATCAATCCGTCGTATTTGTTCAAAAAAATGAAGCCTCATTCGAGCGGCGGAACGTCCCTGTGCAGGCGTACGGCGACCACTTTGCCCGCATCTTGGATGGCCTCTCGCCGGGGGAGCGTGTGGTGACAAGTGGGAATCTCCTCATGGATGCCGAGTCGCAGATGAAAAACTCTGGCGCCCCTGCAAGCCTGCCGACGCCTGTTGTTTCATCCAAAATACCTGAGGCAACACCAGCTGGCCCTGATGCGATGGCGCCAATCCTTCATGCCATTGCCGCTGTGGGCCAAGCCCTCTCAAAAGACGACTTTCCCGCTTACGAATCCGCTGCCAAGCAGCTCGAAGCGGATTTTCCAGCGCCTCCGGCGAACGCCGCCCCGGATGTGCAGGCCGCATGGGCGGCAGTCAACAGCGTGCGCCATCTCCACGCGGGCGAGGCCTCTCTCGCCTCTGCCAGAGCGGCCTACTTGCCGCTCTCCGAAGCGGCTGCTGACCTTGTTCAGGCACTCAAAAAGGCGGGCGAGGGAGCTGCCACCATGGATGTTTTTGCTTGTCCCATGACGCAATCGGCTTTTCCCGGCGCTCCCTCCAAGGCGCGATGGATTCAATCCGGTGGCCCGCTTCGGAATCCTTGGTTTGGTCCAGAGATGATCCACTGCGGAGCAAAACTTCCGATCGAGGTTGCGCCATGATTGCTCATCTGATCGCGTGGTCTCTGAATAATCGTTTTCTCGTCCTCTGTGCCTTTGCACTCCTGATGGTTCTTGGAGTTCGTGCTCTTAGGGAAACTCCGGTGGATGCGATTCCTGATCTGAGTGAAAATCAGGTCATAGTTTTTGCAGACTGGCCAGGGAGATCTCCTCGTGAGGTCGAAGATCAAATCACCTATCCCCTCAGCACGAGTCTTCAAGGCCTTGCCGGAGTAAAAACCGTGCGGGCGACTTCGATGTTCGGATTTTCCATTCTCACGATCATTTTTGAGGACTCGCTTGATAACTATTTTGCCCGGACGCGTGTGCTCGAGCGCTTGAATTATCTTGGGGCTCAGCTGCCACAAGGAGTCATTCCCCGAATTGGGCCTGATGCAACCGGCCTGGGATGGGTTTTTCAATACCACCTCAAAGTGAACCCCAATCTCGCACCCTCGGGAGGATATGATCTTGGCCGCCTGAGATCCGTGCAGGATTATTTTGTCCGGCTGCAATTGAATGCTGTGCCCGGGGTCGCTGAGGTTGCATCCGTGGGTGGGTTCGTGAGGCAGTATCAAGTCGAGGTCTCTCCCGCAAAAATGCGCGCCGTGGGGGTTTCTCTTGCCGAGGTCATGGATGCCCTCGGCCGCAGCAATCTGAATGTCGGGGGAAAGGTGATTGAGGAAAATGGCATGGAATTCATTCTGCGTGGCATTGGTCTGATTGAATCGCCTGCAGATCTTGAAAACATTGCTGTGTCAGGGGGAGGGGAGACTCCTCCTGTACTTCTCCGCGACATTGCGACTCTTCAAATCGGCGGGGATTTCCGACGTGGTGCGCTGGATGTCAATGGCTCGGAAGCGGTCGGCGGCATTGTGATCATGCGGACAGGGGAGAATGCCAAGGCTGTCATCGAGGCGGTCAAGGCGCGCATTACAGAGATCGCCCCGAGCCTGCCTCCTGGAATCACCATCGAGCCTTTTTACGACCGCAGCGATTTGATTGATCGGACGATCGGCATGCTTCGGCGGGCCCTTTTTGAGGAAATCCTGCTTGTTACGCTCGCTCATATTATTTTCCTGTGGCACTTCCGAAGCGTTCTGATTGTCACGATTCCTCTTCCCGCGGCGATTTTGGTGTCGTTCATTCTCATGAGGGGCTTCGGCATCACGTCGAATATTATGTCCCTCTCCGGCCTCGCCATCGCCATTGGTGTCCTCGTGGACGCGGCCATCGTGATCGCGGAAAATGTGATTCGTCACTGCGAGAAAGCGACGAATGACAAGGGCTCTCCCCTCACGCGGCAGGAAACCTTTCGAACGACGCTCGAAGCGTCCACCGCCGTTGGACGTCCTGTTTTTTTCGCCATGGCGATCATCATTCTCGCTTTCCTGCCGGTCTTCGCGCTTGGAGGGCAAGAGGGGAAGCTTTTCCATCCCCTGGCTTTCACCAAAACCTTCGCCATGGTGGCCGCGACACTGCTTGCCGTGACGGTAGTCCCGGTGCTCTGCTCGCTTCTGGTGCGGGGTCCGTTTCACCCCGAGAGCCGTAATTGGGTGATGCGGCCTCTGCTGAGAGTCTATGCTCCGATTCTCCACTGGGCCCTTCTGCATGGCCGATTGGTGCTGGCCCTTGCCGCCTTGCTGCTTTCCTCTTCACTCATTCTGGCTTTTGGCGTTCCTGACAGCATCCGCAATTCTGTTCACAAAATTGCGCCTTCTGTGAGCGCCTACTTGCCCGTCGGTCTTGGTAGTGAATTCATGCCGCCGCTGGATGAGGGGAGCCTCCTTTTCATGCCGGTACTTCTTCCCAGCACCTCGCTCACCGAAGTGAAACGAATTATGGCGTGGCAAGATACCGTGATCAAATCCGTGCCTGAGGTCGTTTCCTCCGCAGGCAAGCTTGGGCGAGCCGAGAGCGCCACCGACCCCGCTCCGGTTGAGATGATTGAGACGACCATCCTTTTGAAACCGCATTCCCAATGGCGCCACGGAATGACAAAGAATCTCCTCGTCAACGAACTCAGTCAAAAACTCACCGCGGTGCCCGGATATGTTCCAGGATTCCTCCAGCCCATCGAAAACCGGATTCTGATGCTCAGCACGGGCATTCGCGCGCAGGTGGGAGTAAAAATTCTTGGTTCTGATCTAGATATCCTTCAGCAAGTGGTCTTCGATGTCGAGCGCATCGTGCGTGAGGTGCCGGGTGCAGTGGGCGTGGCTCCATCCCGCGTTTTGGCCAAGCCGTATTTGGAGGTCATTCCGGACCGTTTCCGGATCGCCCAGTTTGGACTCAGCATCCGAGAGGTATTGGACTACGTCGAGACGGGCCTCGGCGGCGTGAATGTGACTTCCACAATCCAAGGTCGCGAACGATTTCCCATCCAACTCCGCTTCCAGGCAGCCGACCGCTATGACATCGAACGCATCGGGGATTTGCCTGTTAATTCTCAATCCGGAGCCTCCGCTCCCTTGCGAGAACTCGCATCCATCCGGCGTACGATTGGCCCGAGTGAAATCTCGAGCGAAAACGGGAGCCTTCGCCTCTTTGTTCAGACCAATGTGAGCGGGCGTGACCTCGTTGGCTTCGTCCGTGAAATCCGTGATCGCATCCAGCACCAGCTGAAGCTTCCGCCTGGAGTGACCATCGAATACAGCGGCCAGTTTGAACATCAGGTCCGCGCCGCAAAAACCCTTTCCACCATCGTCCCGATCGTTTTGCTCGTGATCTTCATTTTGCTTCATATCAGCTTCCGTTCTTTTCTGGAAGCCGCTCATGTGCTTCTAGCCGTCCCATTTGCTCTTACAGGAGGTATCTTTCTTCAATGGATTCTTGGATACAATTTCAGCGTCGCCGTGTGGGTTGGTTATATCGCTCTCTTTGGTACGGCGATTCAGACTGGCATTGTGATGGTCACTTATCTGAACCAAGCGTTGGAAACAAAACGGCAAGCTTGCGGATCGGCATTCAGCCATGCCGATTTACTTGAAGCCGTGAAGGAAGGCGCCCTGCTCCGACTTCGCCCAAAGGTCATGACTGTCTCGACCGTAATCGCTAGTCTTTTGCCTGTTATGTGGAGCACGCAGACGGGAGCTGAAGTCATGAAGCCGCTGGCCGCCCCTGTGATCGGAGGCATGCTTTCCAGTCTCATTCATATCCTCATCATCACGCCGGTGATTTTTACGTGGCTTCACTCGAGGCAATTACGCCTTGATCTGATCAATGAATCCCCGACCCGCCGGCCTCATGGAGGGGGCTCGACTAAAGTGTAAAATTCGACAAGCATCGAATTCCCATGAAAAAATCTTCTCTCCTTCTTCTGGCCACTGCGACTGCCCTCCTTGTTTCGGCCTGTGGTGGCAACCGTCTCATGCCACCGCCGGTGCGCGCTGCTATGATGGCCGGCCGCATTGTCTCACATGAGGAGAAAAAAAGTGACGACGATTCTATCCCCAAGAGTGAAGTTCCGGCAAATATTCTCGCCGCCGCTCAAGCTAAAGTTCCCGGATTCACTCTCGAATCCGCCGAAAATGACCGCAAACTGATACGCTCCAATTGGGAGCTCAGCGGCTATGCCCAAGGTCAGAAATATAAAATCACGGTCAATCGCCTTGGATTAGTGACAAGTGTCGGCAGCCTTTAACCAGAATTTGGTTTGGCGTTAGATGGGGCCTCACTTGCTTGGCAGAAAAAATTCTGCATCCTCCCGAAGTGGGCGTCCCTTTTTACTGACGAGAATCTGCCACCAAGCGCCGGCATTGGCTGAGACGATGAGGAGGACGAAAACAAGGAAGGCGGCTGTGACAACGCTGTTCACTTGATTATTCACGAGTTGCTGGTGCCAGGTGGCGATTTGTGTGGCGCTGCCTCCAGCGGCGATTTTTGCGGAGAGATCGCTTGCGGCGCTCAGGAATCCTAGACGCGGATCCGCAGCGAAGATTTTTTGAAAGCCTGCGGTGAGGGTCACCGACAGCAACCAGGCGAGCGGCAGTACGGAAACCCAGACGTAGCGAAGCTTGCCCATCTTCAAAAGCACGGTCGTGCCGAAGGAGAGGGCGACCACGGCAAGAAGTTGGTTGGCGATGCCAAAGATCGGCCAAAATGAGTTGATGCCGCCGAGCGGATCGACAACGCCTTGATACAGAAAGTATCCCCATGCTGCCACAAACGCGACGCTCGCCAAGATGTTGCCAAAAATCGACTCTGTGCTCCCGAGGGGCTTCCAAATGTGGCCCAGCAAGTCCTGCACAAGGAACCGCCCGACACGGGTTCCCGCATCAATCGTTGTTAAAATAAACAACGCCTCGAACATGATGGCAAAGTGATACCAGATCGCGATGGCTGTGGGATTGTCCACGAGTCGGGAAAACATATTTGCCATACCCACGGCAAAGGTTGGGGCCCCACCCGTACGGCCGATCATAGATTTTTCACCCACACGCTCGGCGAGGGTTGCCATTTGCTGCTCGGTGACAGGAAAACCGAGGTCGGTGATCTTTTGCACCACGGCAGCCGGCTCTCCCTTCATGTTGATTGCGAAATACTCCCCAGGAGGCAGCGTGCAAGCGGCTACGAGCGCCATGATGCCGACCAGCATCTCCGTGATCATAGCTCCATACGCAATCAGGCGGATGTCCTTCTCCCTCGCCAGCATTTTGGGCGTCGTCCCCGAGGAGATGATCGCGTGGAAGCCCGAGACCGCCGCGCAGGCAATAGTGATGAAACAGAATGGAAAAACCGCTCCTGCGAAAACCGGGCCCGAACCGTCGATGAACTTCGTGATTGCAGGCATCTGCAGCGTCGGGCAGATCACGAGAATCGCAACCGCCAAAAAACCCACAGCACCGATTTTTAAAAAAGAACTCAGATAATCCCTCGGCGCCAGCAAGAGCCAGACAGGCAGCACAGAGGCCAGCAGGCCATAGCCCATGAGCAACCACGCGAGGGGAACTTCATGAAAGTGAAACCAAGCTTCAAATGGCGTTCCTTGAATCCATCGCCCGCCCAGCACCGAAAGAAGAAGCCCGACAACTCCCAGCGTGCTGATTGTCTTCATTCCCGCCCATTGGAATTTCATTCCCAACCCCATCGCCATGGCCAGCGGGATGGTCGCCGCGATCGTGAAGAAACCCCACGAACTCTCAGCCAGCGCTTTCACCACCACCAAGGCCAGCACCGCCAAAACAATGACCATGATGGCTAGGATGCTCGCCAGCGAAACAAAACCAGCAAACGGCCCGACTTCATCGGCCACCATGCGCGGCAGGGATTTTCCGCCCCGCCGGACAGAACAAAACATGATGATGCTGTCATGCACCGCCCCGCCCAATGTTGCTCCGATCAAAATCCAGAGCGTGCCAGGTAAAAAGCCGAACTGCGAGGCGAGTACCGGGCCGACCAGTGGACCCGGGCCAGCAATCGCCGCGAAATGGTGTCCGAACACGACCCACTTGTTTGAGGGTACGAAGTCCTTGCCATCATCCAAGCGCACGGCAGGCGTGACCCGCGAGTCCTCGAGAGTCAGCACCTTTGCCATCAACCAAGCCGAGTGGAACCGCCATGCCAACGCAAAGACACACACTGAGGCGATGACCAACCACAGCGCGCTCACCTGCTCGCCCCGCTCAAAAGCGACAAAGGCAAGGCAGCCAATGCCTATCACGGCGACAAGCATCCACATCAAAATGGCAGGCAGTGAAAGGGGAGAAGGATGATGATTTTTTTTCATATCCCAAAAACACCATCGATCTTGCTCTCAGGAAAAAATCGCAAACCTAAAGTAGCCCCAAATCTAATCAGACTGCTTTTTATAGTTTTCAAGGATGCTGGGGGCAGGCTCGTGTTTCCTGATCTGGGTTCAAATTTGCTAGGGTCATTTTTTCTCGCCTCGGGGGGGTAATGACTCTCTTAAAGAGCCAATCATAGTCAGAACTCCCGCATCCGGCAAGTCAGCTCCGTAGTGCGAGAAGGCTCTTTCGTGCCGAATGCGAGGGTTCATATGAAAAAGGCTTGTCTCCGGTTGATTCAACAAAGGGGCGCACTATCGAGCCTGTCATCTTGTGATGCCGGAATCGAATTGGAGCGTTGGAATAAATTTTCCAATCGGTATCAGGCTCACGGAAGCGCCTCGGATGGTAAACCGTTTGAGCGTATGATATTTTTTCAAACAGGGTTTGAGCTGCTAAATACCCATTCCGGTATGTTACAAGTTTTTTCAAAGCTTACAATCGTGAAACTTGTAACGCTTTATTCTGCAGATAACGGAGAAAATCAGGCGATAGAAAATATCTCGCGTAGTAAGACTTAAAAAATATCCCGTGAAAGTCTTGGGATCACTTTAAACTACAGCAAAACCACCAAAAAATGAGTGCCGGGGATGCCGGCAGCTCATTGATTGTGAGATTACAGGGAAGAAACCCCTTAATCAAGACTGAGCCGCTACCGCCATGTAAGCAGGCTGGTGGGAGTATACCGATGGCTGTTCGCTCATGTAGAATCGCGGAGCCTGACCTTGGCGCTCAACTTCGCGTTCAAGAAGTCGCTCAACCAGCTCGGAGAGGCTGCGTTGTTGGGCGTCGGCCAAAGATTGCGCGGCTTTTTTGACTTCAGGGTGTAGGGTGATGTTTGTTTTTTCTCTCATGCGAAAAACATAACACCTAAGTATAAAAACGCGCAATGCTATTCTTGTAAATGAGTTGTATAGCGTGCCTAGTATTGGCCAAGTTTTGTTATAAAAAACTAATAAAAAGGTGTTTGTGAAATATTTGCAATAGCCAATTTTTTTCTCAAAATATGTAAAAATCTGAGTAAATTTTCGTCTAATTGGTAGAAATTTTTTTTACATTTCAGTTTTTTGGGCCTCGTCGAGCGAGCATCTATTCACCAACTTGGCAAATTTTTAGCAGGGTCTAACACTGGATGGCCAAGGATGTCGTTGAAATGGGTACCATCCGTGAGCACCCCAGCTCCTAGTGAATTAGCGCATGTGTCTATGAGAATGTGCTGTATCGGTAATATGATGCCACAACAATCAAATGGGTACTCAAGGGTTGTGGCTCATACCGGTTTTTACCATTTCCATCAGAGATTTCTAAGGTCTCCGTCTTGCTGGTGCAGGCGAATTTCTCGATCAGCCTATCGAGTAAATCCTCAACAATATGCTTTTCCATTTTCATGCCATACTCGGCATGGCAATTATTTCATGCTTTCAGTTGATGTTTTACTTTATTCTTGGCCGACGAACCGCCTCGATGTTGAGAGAGTATCCCAATGCGCCATCAAAGGGCGCAACTATACCCTTTATTTCAAGCACTGGATGCCGGATTGTTTCCAATCCAAATTTTCTAAACGGGCGGGCAAACATTTCCGTTTCGATCAGACCGGAGCGGTCGCAGAGAGTCATGAATTTCATAAGTTCTCCGTCGGATTGGTGGTGCGTACGCTCCGCGACTACCAATCCGCAGAGTGTGACGCGCTGGCCAATGCACTCTGGCAAGTGTGACACCTGACAGTATGTGTCCCAAGCGATGTCGGGCCAGAGATCGAGAGGGTGGCTTGATACAGTAAAACCCAGAAGTTCAAATTCGTCGCGGAGCCTCTCCAGCAGGGGGGGGGCGGCAGTGAGTTTGCAGTGTTTTTGGGTCGAAAACATCGAGCTTCCATACTGTGCAAGTTGTCTCATATCCCACACGGCTTCGGTACGGGAGGTGATAAGCGAATCCAGCGCTCCAACCCGCAGAAGAAGGTGGAGAGACGTTTCGGTGGCCAATGTGCGTTCGTAAAAATCGCGAAGGGATTTGAACGGACCGTGTTGGCGCTGGGTGGAGATTTTCTCCAGAAGAGCCTCGGGAAGATTGGCTATCGCTTCGAGCGGGACACGGATGAGATTTTTCGTGTCCACAAAATAACGCCCTCGCGAGGCGTTAACATCAGGCGGGAGAAATCCAATGCCCAGACGGCGGCACTCGAGCGAGTAAAGGAGGCGTGAGTAAAACCCTTTGCCGTGTGTGAGCACGGAGGCCAGGAACTCGGCTGGATGGTGTTTCTTGAGGCAGGCTGCCTGCCAAGCCTCAAGGGCGTAGGCTGTCGAGTGGGCCCGGCAGAACGCGTAGCCGCGGAACATGTGCACGAAATTCCAGACGGCTGCCGTCTCCGTCTCGCTGCGTCCATGAGAGCGGGCGCAGGCCTCAAACTCGCAACGCATTTTTTGGATTTCCGCATCGTTCATTTTAACGAGTGCGCGGCGCAGGATATCCGCCCTGCCTGGGGGCATGGCAGCGAATGCCTCGGCAATTTGTAGAATGTGTTCTTCATAGGCTATGACGCCGTGCGTGCTGCGCAGCACTGGTTCAAGCGAAGGGTGGGGGTATGTGGGCTTTTCAAGGCCTAAAGCGCGCCGAGCAAATGTGGATTTCCGCAGAGTATTAGCAGCTCCGGGGCGAATCACGGAGACGATGGCGACAAGCGAATCGATGTCGCGGCAGTCGCACATTTTTGCAAGATTCGTCATGGCGGGACTCTCAATGTGGTGGACCCCTCGGGCATTGCCGGTGGCGATCATTTCCCACACCGAGGTGTCATCCCACGGGCCTGCGAAGCTTGATGAAATCACGATTTTGCGCGAAGCGAGTTCCTGTCGTGTGTCGCGGAGCACAGCCAGTCCGCCCTGAGCGAGGATGTCGAGCTTCACGAGGCCGACATCCTCCACGGCATTCATGTCGAAATGTGTGGTTGGCCAACCCTTGTTACTTTGAAAAGTGGGAGTGAAATTGTGGATGGGATGGCGTGAGAGAACGAGTCCACAGGGATGCATTTTTGCGTGTCGAGGGAGTCCTTCCAAGCGGGCTGCGAGTCTGAGTGCCGTGAGTGCGGGTTCTTCGTCGAAGAGGCCCTGCGCCTTGGCCGTGGCGGCGGCGTTCTCCGCTTCCTCTGCCCTCGCCAACCAAGGAAAATGCTCGGTCAATCGCCGTACCAAGCGCTCCGGCATTCCAAGCACCTTTCCGATCTCGGCGACGGCAGACCGAGCGTGAAAAGTATTGAAGCCTCCAACCACAGCGACATGGCCTGCCTTGTGAAGGCTGAAGACTTTTTCGACAACCTGATCCTTCCTGTCGTGGGGAAAATCCAGATCGATATCCGGGAGTTTTTTCAGAGCCATGCGGTCACGGTTGAGGAATCGTTGGAAATAAAGCTCGAAGCGCACGGGACAGACATCGCTGATTCCCAGACAAAAGCAGACCAGCGAGTCGGCGGCGCTCCCGCGTGTGATCCACTCGATGCCATCGCGGCGACAGTGCTGTAGGAGTTCCCAAACGGTTAAAAAATATGCCTCATATCCGACTTCGGCGATCATCTGCAGTTCGGTGTCGAGCTGCGACCGGTGGCGCGCGGCTTGAGTTCCGTAGCGCTCCGCAAGCCCCCGCACGGCCAGGCGGGTGAGAAACTCGCGGGGCGTGCAAGACTCGGGAGGATCAAAGTGCGGAAAGGAGAGGACGCCAAATTCAAATGCAAAGCCGCATTCTTCGGCGATCCTTTGTTCATCAGGGTGGGTCGTCGCAGTAAAAACGCCCCCGCTGGATTTGCCGGGGTGTTCTTCATTCAGCAGAGTGAGAGTGCGGATGCTTTCCAGAATGCGGAGGTGCAGGAGGTCCTCTCCGCTTTGGCAACGGATGAACGGAGCGTTGCAAGGCGATGCAAGCAGGCCGTCCCGGTGCTGCATCCAGAAGTCGCGGGTTATTTTCGCCTCGGAAAGAAGGCGGCAGAGGTTTTGGTATCCGGTCTGGTCTTTGGCATAGAGCCGGCGCAGACGCTTGTTTACGCTGAGTTCCGCGCCGATGATGGGCTTGAGACCCGCGGCCTGTGCAGCTTGGAAAAACGGTACGGCCGCATGGAGGTTGCTGTCGCAGATTCCCACAGCCTTGCAGCCTGCCTCTGCGGCGATTTGGACGATCCGCTCGGGCGTGAGCAGGGATTCCATGAAGCTGTAGCAGGAGCGGAAGTGCAGGATGGCTGATGGAGCTTTCGTCGCACGTCTTATCAGCGGTTGCGATGGTTTTTTCGCATCGCTCGTGAGTCTTGGATGCTCGCGCAGCCAGAGGTCGTGCCCGCGCAGGATGGCTCCGCTGCCATGGCGCGTCCGGATTTCATCCACGGCCATGGCGGCGCGGTGGAGCGTGGCGGAATTTTGTGTCGCGGGTATGAGTGGCAGTTCTGTGAAGAAAGCACCTTTGTAGAGATTCGAGAGTTTTAGCGAAACAAGGCGGAGACTGACGCGGCGCTCCCAAGCCTTTTTCAGCAGTGTGGCGATCGGACCATAGGTCGCCGTCTCCAAGTCGGTCGGTTCATTGAGACTGCAACTTCGCAGACACTCTTCGAAATCGTTGTATCGTACCCGTACCGAAATCGTCCTCGCGGCCTGCCCCTCTGCGCGGGCCTTGGCAAAGAGCCGGTCGGCCATGGAGCGCAGCACGGCCAGAACAAATGTCTCGTCGGCCGTGTCAGCCTCAAAGGTTTGTTGCTCGGAATACGATTTCGCTGCGGGGGCCTCCGCAACGACGGGGCGCTCGTCGATGCCGTGGGAGAACTCCCAAAGAGTGCGGGCATTTTTTCCTGCAAAAAGCGAGAGTTGCTCTGGCGATGTTCGTGCAATATGCCCGACGAGTGGAAGGCCGGCGCGAGTGAGCGTGGCTGCGAGCTGCGGGCCGATGCCGGGTAGCCACTTGTTTTCCAGAGGCGCCAGAAACTCCCCTTCGCAGCCGGGGGCGATTTGCGTGAGGGAATCCGGTTTTTTCCATTTGCTGGCGATTTGTGAGACAAGCTTGTTCGCAGCGACTCCCTCGGAAAGCGTGATGCGGAGCGTTTCCCGCACCACCTTGCGGATGGCTTCAGCGATCTCGCCGGGCTTCTTTTTGGTGTTTCCCCGCAGGTCGGCGTAGCCTTCATCGATCGATCCCACCTCGACCATCGGCGTGAAGTCGTAGGCGTAACTGAACATCATGCGTGAGAAGTGCTCGTATTTTTCGAAGTCGCCAGGCACCACAATGAGCCTCGGACACAACCTCCGCGCCTGCGCCACCGGCATAGCCGAAGTGATCCCATGCCGCCGCGCCTCATAAGAAGCTGATGCCACCACGCCCCGCGCCGAACCTCCCACCGCCACAGGCTTGCCCCGCAGGCGCGCATCGGCAGCTTGTTCGACCGAGGCAAAAAACGCATCGGCATCGAGGTGGAGTATCATGGTGTTCAAATGAACACCTTTTTTTGATTGAATACAACCCGATTGAGCGTTATTTGGGTAAACTCGGGAACTTGCGCGCCAAGGCCCGCCCGGCAAACCAACGCACAGGAACAAAGTGCCAGAGCTGGCAAAGGGTGCTTGTGGACGGCTTCACACGAAGCGAATCAAAACTACGCGCGCGAATTTGCCATCTGATCCTCACCAAAAATAATTAAGAAAAAAATTTCCATCTCCCAGCGGATGTCCAACCGGCCTTGTTAGGCTCCCGGTGAAATGATCACCAAATCCTACACTTCATCCAGTCGGCACTGCTCCACCTTCGTCCGCAGAACAACTCCAAATGGGCTTTCCAATCGCAACTTGAATTCCGGTTTTGATCGCGTCGCACTGTATCCGCCAAGCCGTATGAAAAATGATCTGATCCACAATCCAACATTCAAAATCTAAAATTCAAAATTTGCCTTCCTATTCAACCACCTCGTCACGCCGGAGTCGCGAAGCGCGGAGGAGGACCGCCAATCCAAAATCCACAATTCAAAATCCATCATCCCCCGTCCTGCTAATCCTGTAAATTGACTCGCTTCCGCTCACCCTACGGGCTGCTTCCAGCAGTCATTCTTCACTACGCTTCGATTCTGTCAAAATGATGCTTTATAAATCGAAAATCTCATGCACCGTAAGTAGCGTTTTTTATACTGAAACCGATTCGCAGTTTATTGAATGTCAATAATTAATTCCTGACCCCTTTCACCTTTCACTTTCACTCCAAATTAATAAATCGTTGTTTCTGTTCCATTGGTAACTCATTTTTCCAGTGCATACTCCTCAGTCTATGTGTAACCCATGTCCTCGGTCAGTTTGTAACCGATCTCCTCGGTTCATACCGATTATCGGAACTGGAAGTGGGCTTGGTTTTTCCTTAGAATCGAGTTCAAGAAAGACCGCTTCGACTTGCCTGCGCCCAACGCCAGGGAACCACTACCTTTGCAACCACGGCATCTTTGCTGTTACGCATAAGGTAATTGCCTAAAGTTAGACCTGCAGTTCTACCGATTCTTTTGTTGTAATTCGCAATCAACTCAAAAAACGCCGTTTTGCGAACCTAAAAACTGGGCACATTCACAATGAAGCACCTTTGAGCAGGGACCAGGTCCGAGCGAGCATGATTACTGTGCCGAGGATTGCAATGATAAGCCCCAGGGCTCGTCGTAGTTGGTTCGTCTCTGGTTGTATTTTTGAGAAGGCAAAGATAAATCCTGCCGTGGCGAGGATGATGCAGATCTGTGCGCCTTCTACGCCAAGATTGAAGCCGACCAAAAGTTTACAGATGTCGGCTTTGCTAAGATCTTGAAGTTTGTCCGCTGCGGCCGCTGCAAAACCCAGTCCGTGGATTAATCCAAAGACCAGCGGCAGCAAAAAGTAGGCCGTCTTGGCGGGCTTTTGTCGGTAGGCTAAATAGCCGCCAGCAGCAATCGTCGAAGCAATAATGGGCTCAATCCATACAGTGACAGGTGGCAGAGTGGCCGTTACGACAAGAGTGAGGGTGATAGCATGCCCGACTGTAAAAATCAGCGAACGCTTAAGGGCTTCGGTGACCGTGGCTGCAGCCAACACCATTGCCACCATGAACAGGCAATGATCCCAACCCTCAGGGATGACGTGCCAGAAGCCATCGATCAAGAATCCACTCAGAGTAAAATGGACCTCACCGATTTTGAATTTGCCTTTCTCACCCGCTGGAACTGACATCAGGACTCTTGATTCTATCCCCATTCGCAGGTTTGTGAGCACTGGGCCAAGTTCTTTTGGAAATATAATTTCGAAGTTGGCTGTGTCGCTGGGAATCTTGGCTCGAAAGTGGGCATCCATGAGAACAGGGTAGCGATCATCCTCACCTTGTTTCGTAAATTGGGCGCGGACATCTGCAGCTGTTGGAAAGCTCACTAACTCCAACGGAATTGGGACGCCATCAGCGTAAATACGCAATCCGTGGAGGAAATTGTCACGGGCCTTGTTTTCAGTTGCTTCCAGTCGGCCTGACTCGAACATGAATTCATCAAGCTCCTTAGTGGATGATTCTTTGGGGAGCTTACCGCAGTAGTATGGCGGCACATCAAACTTCACGCTGCAATCGAAAACGGAATCGCTTTCGATCACGCCGACACAATAGGTCTCCGTCCAATTGGGGTGTGCATGAAGCGATGGCGTGAGCAAAACCATGGCGCAAAAGACATAAATAAGGGGAGTTCGAAGAGACATATTTATTTAGAGCCTTAGCAAATTTATAGCGGAAAGCGATTTTCGTCTTAAAGAAAGGAATGGGATTATGATCATGTCGATGCTTGAAACTTTGTTCCAATTTCTTGAGGTGAAGGAGGTATTTTGTTTGCCTAAAAAACATTGATTGATATGCCAGTGCATGAGAAGGATTGTTTCATATTAAAATTCGCTTCTCCCAATCTTTACCTAAATTCTTTTCATTTGCCCTTATTCTCACAATCGGAGGTGGGCATCTCTTGGCTCATATGGGGATGATCGATTTCAGGAGAAACGAGATCATCTATCCAATTGGAGTCAGCGAGAACTCTAACGGAACAATGGCCACAAAAGCTTTACAGGATGTCACAGTGATGTGCCCGTCGACTGAGACGCTGAAATATAGCGGAAACACAATAGTAATCTCGAATTCAGGGGTGCTGACATGGAGTATCTCTGGAGCGAGCGTTTTGCCTCTGTCTCCGAAAATGCTCACAGTAGCTGCGGGGACGCTTCCACAGGAATCTGCTTTGGCTGGGCAAACTGTGTCGAGTTTCGAGATCGGGAAATGCGAGGTGACATGGGGAGAATGGAAGGAAATGAGTAATTGACTGGTCGCAAATAACCGGTTTTGAGTGGGACTCGGGTAATGCTTTAAAGAGCATCGACAAGCACGGTGTCTCTTGCGACGAGGCAGAATCTGTTTTTGCTCAGAATGAAGTGTTGGTTTTAAAAGACGAAAGACATTCGCAAAGGGAGATGCGCTGGCATGCATTTGGCGACTCGAATCGGAATCGGTTGTTGCGTGTCACCTTCATAGTCAGGGAAAATTTGTTGCGTGTGATTTCGGCTAGGCCGATGAACAAAAGAGAAAGAAAAACCTATGCGCTCGATCAAAGATAAAAAAGTAGCTCGTGAAGAAGAAGCAAGCACCGACCATCTGGATTTGTCCAACGCGGTTCGAGTTTCGATGCCGAACTTGAAATTTTCCACAGAGACGATTTCACTGCGGATGCCGGTCTCGTTGCTGGGGCGCATCAAGCAGGAGGCCAATCGAAAGGATGTCCCCTATCAAAGCCTGATTAAAATGAGCCTCGCAGAGAAGTTCAGCTGAAGCGGCGAAAATGACGATTCTAATAGAAAGTCAGAACGAGTGTAAAAGGTGTCAGGAATTCATTCCTGACATTTGGCCAATTCGAAGCACGCGAATCATGTTTGGTAAAGTGAGGGAGCGCCAATGAACCTGAATCCGGCGATCTCAGTTTAATCGCCGGATTCGGCTTTAAAATGAAGCCTGCTCGCACTACTCGCCGATAATTTTTACCAGCACACGCTTGCGGCGCAGTCCGTCGAACTCGCCGTAGAAAATTTGCTCCCACGGGCCGAAATCCAGCGCGCCGTTGGTAACGGCAACCACGACTTCTCGCCCCATGATGGTGCGTTTGAGGTGGGCGTCGGCATTGTCTTCGGCTCCATTGTGCGCGTATTGGGCATGCGGATGCTCAGGGGCGAGTTTTTCCAGCCATTTTTCGAAGTCGCGGTGCAGGCCGGATTCGTCGTCATTGATGAACACACTGGCCGAGATGTGCATGGCGTTCACCAGACACAGCCCCTCGCGGATGACGCTTTCCGAGAGGCATTGCTCGACTTGTGGGGTGATGTTCAGAAACGCGCGGCGTTTGGAAATTTCGAACCAGAGTTCTTTGCGGTAGGATTTCATCTCTGAGAAAAACCACATTTCCGCCGTGAAATGCAATCGTTGGACTTGTGGTGAGCTAAAAAAGGTGGTCATTTGATCACCATGGGGGAAGCTCTCACATCAAAACAACAGGCCGTAAGGGATTTTATCGAGGCTTACCGACAACGCGAGGGAGTGTCTCCCTCGTTACGGGAAATCCAGAGCCACTTTGGCTTTGCGAGCCCCAATGCCGCCGCCAAGCACCTCGCCGCCCTGCGGCGCAAGGGCGTGCTGCAACGCTCTGCCGGCCGCGCAAGGGGGCTGGTTTTATCGGAATCCGCCGATCGCCTGATCAGCGAGATTCCTATTCTAGGAGCCATTCCCGCAGGGCAGCCCCTTGGCGAGAGCGAGCAGCGCGAGGGCTGCGTGCGTGTGGATCTCGACACGCTGGGAATTCCAAAAAACGCCCGCACCTTTGCGCTCAGAGTGCGTGGGGATTCCATGACCGGAGCGCATATCCTGGATGGCGATATCGTGATTTTGGAACTCAAGCCCCCATCGCATGGCCGTGTGGTCGCCGCTCTCATCGATGGCGATAGCACGCTCAAAACTTTTCTCGTCCGCTCCGGCAAGCCGTATCTGCGCGCGGAAAATCCGAATTACCCTGACCCCATCCCTGCGCAAGAGCTCGTCATTCAGGGCGTAATGGTGGCTTTGCTACGGCAGACCTGATCTTGGAAACGCAGGAAGCTTGCTGTTTTGCACAAGCTGGAGAGTTTGCTGGAATGATTTTTTCAAAAACGACTCCGTTCTTGCTGCTTCTCTGTCTGATGCTCGGGGGCTGTGCCTCGGTGAGTGTTTCCCGTCAGGAGTGGGGTAACAAGGTCTGCGTGCCTGACAGGATTTTGGTCCGTCCTTTTACGGTGGATCGCGAAAAATTCCGTGTAGATCGGGACGGGGTGGAACTGGATGCGTTCGAGAAAAAATTCTCGGAGGAGTTCGCGGATCGCCTTGCGGAAAGGCTCACAAAGCATGTCAGGCCCGCGATGGTGATTTCTATGAATGAAAAAGTGAAGGATCCCAAGGCTTGGTTGATCGAGGGGCATTTCACAAAGGTGAATCAAGGAAGTCGCGCGCTGCGTTCCCTAGTCGGCTTCGGTCTCGGGGCAACAAAAACCGAGGCCCGCGTGGATGTGTTTCAAGTCGGAGCCAAAGGTCGACTCATACGAATTGCCCAACTGGAAACGACCGGTGGATCAAACGCAGAGCCGGGTGCGCTTTTTGCCAGCCCATTCGGTGCGGTGCCCCGCCTGATTACAAACGCTACCACCTCCGGACTCGCTGCCGATGCACGAAGAACGGCTCGAACGATCACTGCGGTTGTCTCCGAGAAACTCTCCGCGCAAAATGCGGAACTCGCGGGACGCCCACTCCGCGCTAAGCTACTCGGTAGCCTGCCCTTGCAGTCCGATCAATCCACCCGGTAAAAACGGAGTGCTTCGACGGGTGGCGGGAAGTCACTCAAAAGCGTCAGCCCCGCCCTTCCTCCTTCGCCGGGGTCTCGCACGATGTATTCGAAGCCGCGCTTCCCGCAGATGACGATAAAATGGGTGATGCCACTCGGGTAGCGCACGCGGGCAATCACGGGGTTGCCGCGCAGGAGATTCCAGTCGATGAGGAAGTGTGATGGCGCATCCTCGTAGTGAGGCAGTAGTGTGCCGACCCGCTCGGAATCTATCTCTACCGCCTTCTCCCAATAGATCCAACCCTCGGGAGTGTAGCCACCCTCCGTTTTCTGCAAAAAGGCATTCAGCCGTCCCGGGTCGGTATCGACTCCCCGGGATGCCAGCGCCATGGCGGCCGAGGCCACTGCACAGCCGACATCCGCTAGGGAATCGGATGTCTGGGCAAGGGAGTGTCCGCCCCAGCGCGGGTCGCCCTGCAGAAAGTGCGGACCAGGAATTTCCACCGCCACTGGAAAGTAAAGCCCGCCAGACATGGTCAGCGGGTGTTTTGCCATCCAATCCTGAATCCACAACGCCCCGGCCACAAAGGCCGAGAGGACAATGAACAGAATCAGAAAAATGCGTCTTGCGGACATGTGGAAATTCGCGTTGTTGAGGACACATGAAACTTGTTCTCCTGTCAGTCCTCATGCTGCTCTCGAACGTCACTCTCCACGCGGCGGATTTCAATGCCATTGTGCTGGAGCAAATCCGCAAAATGCCCGAGGGCGGCGGCTATGCCACCACGCGCGATGCCCACCAGGCGTTGAATAGTGCGCTCGATGTGTCCGCACTGGGCCTGCGTATCGAAAGCTCCAAGGCGCAGCCCAGTTACTGCTCGGGCGCCACTTATCTCCTCTTTCTGAAAACCCTCGTCGCAGCTGAAAAACAAGGACTTTGTCCTTCAGGCCTTACTGCCTCCGAATACCTCCTGCCCAAAGCCATGCCCGATGGAGTCGGCATCTGGGGACGATGGAATGCCAATGGTCCCGGCACGGCGCGCCTTTTCCATGAACTCGGCTTGGGAAAAAATTTCACCTCTTGGGATCAGGCCCGCCCTGGCGATTTTATGAAAATATTCTGGACCGGTGAGGTCGGTAAAAATGAGCGCGGCCACTCGGTCATTTTTCTCGGCACCGAAACGAGGGACGGCGTGGACCATGTCCGCTTCTGGTCGAGCAACAAGCCTGGCGGCTATGGCGAAAAAAGTGTTCCGAAGTCCAAGGTGGCGGCCGTTATTTTTTCTCGTCTGGAAAACCCATCGAACATCCAGCACGCCGCCGCGATGCCAAAAAAAGATGCCTATCTCGCGAGCCTGCTCACCCATGAATCCAGTTTTGCTGAGACACTCCAAAAATGTGGCATTCACACGCCTTGAAGTCCGCTTACAATGGTAATGTCTGGTAATCGAGGCAGAGATAAATCCCCATCTTTCTTCCATCAGGCAATTTGAGGTTGCGCAGCGGCCTCACTTCAGCAAAAGCTCCCTTGATCGTCTGTGGCAGTTCCATTCCCATATAGAGTGCATTGCGCCCGAGGAAGGGATTGTAACCCTTCTGCTCTGTAAAAAACTCGTCCGCTGACTTCTCGGTTTCGATAAACATTCCATACGAGGGCCAGACGCCGAACTGGCTGGTCAGGGCAGGAGATTCTGGAACAAAGACCGGTGGATACTCCGAGCGATCGGTGGATTTAAAATATACAGCCATCAGGGATGCGAGATCTGCGGTTTCGGCAATGAGAAAGCCGCCGCCTTCGCTCGCCGGCATCTCCGCCGTGGCGGCATGCATCTCAGCAGCCAGAGTTTTCCATATGGCACGGTTGAGACCGGTCTCATGCAGGAGAAGCCCGCTGGAGATGAGTGCGATAAGAACCAATCCGGATCCGGCCGCTCCCATCCAGCGCGAGTGTGCGGCGATGGCTGTCAGGAAAATTACGAGCGGCACGGTGGCGATCCATGATGCGGTCGAGAAGTCGCGGCCGATCAGGAATTGGTAGAGAGCCCAGATTGAGGCTGGACCGCCGACAACCAAGAGAAAGCGTGCGCGTCCTTGTTTTTTCCAACCTGTCCACAGAAGCCCCCCCAGAGCGACCGGCAGCGCAAGGCCGATTGCGAATGAGAATTGGCGGAAATATTCCACAAGATCCTGCTGCCATCCGCTCGGGCGTGGCCGCCACCACGTCTCGAATGTTCCGCCAGCGATGGGAATCCAGTCGAGGGCCGCATTCCATGCCAACGGAGCCCAAAGCGCTGCGACCGGAAGAAGCACCAACGAAGCCAGAGCAATAGCATCCGGCTTTTCTCTGAGTTGAAGCACCGCCAGCACGGCCACAAGCAATCCCAACACAACCAGCACAGCTTCGTAGCGAAAGAAGGAGGCCAACGCCAAAAGCGCTGCCGCAAGGAGCCAGTCCTGACGACGGCCTTCCACAGCCGAGTAGGCCGCAAGCATTCCCGCCAGAGTCAGAATCATCACGGGAATACCAGGCCCAACTGTGACGCACTGCTCGTTGAAGAAGGGCAGCGAATTGAGGATGACCAGCGTCCATCCTGCAATGCCATCATTATATAGGGTCCTCGCCAGCAACCATGCCAGCCAAGCGGCGATAAACCCGAAAAGGGGCCAAGCCAAGCGCAAGATGTCGAGCGAATCGCCAGTTATCGCTCCGATCAGATGAACCAGAAGGGCTGTGCCAGGCGGGCCATCAAAAAATGCCGCTGCGAGTCTCGTTCCGCACACCCAATAATAGGCCTCCTGAGCCGATACTCCCTGAATCGCCAACCAGATTAAGCGCAGGAGCGTGACAGACGTGAGAAAAATGAAAGCGGCACGTGGTTTCATTAGGCGAGAAAATGGGGATGAGATTGATGGAGCTTAGGAAAGATATGGGGACCAAAGCGCGCCCAGAGGATTTTCAAGGCAAACACAACGCCGATCGCGCAGGCGCAGCCTATCAGGCATCCCGCTAGGACATCGCTCGGCCAGTGGACACCCACGTACACCCTGCTAAACGCTACCAACCCGGCCGGAAGAAATGCTATCCACCCACGCCTTCGGTAAAAGAGGAAAATCACTGTCGCCAGGGCAAAGCAGTTTGCCGCGTGCGAAGAGGGGAAGGATTTTCCTCGAGAGGCTGGTTTTTGGACATTTGAAATTTTAATGTGCAAGGGACGCGCCACAGCGAGCAGTCGCGGTGTAGCCCGAGCGAGATCAATCATGCGAATCCCTGAGACGGTCTCACCGGGCCTCGGTCGTGCAACCGTGCTTTTCAAGGTGCGGCAGACTAGACCATCGTTGATTCCGACTGCTAAAATGGTCGCTAGGAGCATGGCTCTTGCGTGAAAGCCGCCGAGAATCAAGGTCAGCATCCCGGCAAGCAAAGCTATGGGCCACCATACTGCCCAACTGGAAAGTGCCGCCATGGGCGTATCCAGAATCGAGGTCGTGAGCCGGGTATTGATGAATTGAAAGGCGGCTTGGTCCATTGTCCTCACATCGGGCTAAGCCCAGTAGCCCTTAGTGGCAAGTCCGCAAAGCATCTGAGAGGGCATCTCCTATGGGATGCGCGCCGTCCCCGCCAAGGCGCTCGTCAATTTCCAGAAGTCGGTGAATCAAGTGCAGGACGTCCTTGCGAGCATACGGACCTCCAGCTGCTGCGCAAAAATGGGTGCGGCAACCAAAGGGGCGGTCTTTATAGATGAGGCACCGGGATGAGAAGGCATCAAGCATCGGGCAGGCCCCATCAGAGCGCTCCGGCTGCGATTTTCGCCCCGAGGCACGAAGAGCCTTGGCCGCGATAAGCGCCTCGCCACGCGTCAGGTGGGGCGTTTTTCCAGTGAGGCGAAACTGGCAGCACTCCGTGCGCAGCGAGCAGGAGCGCTCGATAGGCTGTGCCGCAAGCTCGGAGTAGATGGTTTTCACCTCGGTAATGGCATTCCGCTTCAAGGCGGCTTCGGGATCGGCGGCAGGCATGAAAATTAAAGGGAGATCTTTTTCGCACGTGGCTTGGGCAGCATCGAGAGGAAAATGCGACGGGTTTCCCGGATCGGCGAGTCATCCACAAAATAGGCGATCGCGGCACGGCCAATTGCATAAGTGCCGGCTCCAGCCACAAAGCTGGATATGGCATTTCCCCAGAATGGAATCACCCGCACAGCGGCCCTAGCCGCTTCACGGAAAGCGAAACCCGCTCCCACAGTGAATCCGAGAGCACTCAGGAACTCTCCAATAAGCCTCAATGTCACCGGGCGTCCCGTAGTGTGAATGATCAGGCCGACCATCAGGCTTTGCAGAGCAGCAAGAATTGGCAGGTCAGCGAGCGGGATTGGCTGGAGGGCAATCAGGCCACACACCGCACTGAAGGATTTCAACAAGGACGAGGCAATGAATGCTTGCGCCCGACGCGCGTTGGTCAGACGGGCGAACTCAAGCTGCCCCGGCGCCGGGAGAGCTGCGCACAAAGTTTCCAAAAATGCCGGATCCTGGATGGAGCAAACAGCTCGTACCTTTCCACTCAGCTCGGGAGTCTTTTCCAGGCGAGTGGCTACCTCCCCCGCAAGCTCTGGCGATTTAGCAAGGGCTATAATCAATGCGCTAGATGAACCTGCTCGCTGAACTGCCTTCTCCCACTCGGCAGAGGGCAGATCGCCTTCGTACAGGAAAAGTACGATATCCGGCGTCTGGGCGCTTATTCCAGCTTCCCAATGAGTATGCGGGGCATCATTCCGAGCATCTAAGATCCAGGCGGCAGCTCCCGAAGGGCCACCCTGGTAGGAGCGCCACCCCTGCTTCGCATCACCACAGTGAATCTGAGAGGCTCCCATCGTAGACAGCAATAAGGGAACGCTCTCGAGGGTTCCTCCCATCAGGAGAATGCGCGGAGACCTCTGCTCAAGGAAGAGCTCCCGTATAGGAGTGAGCTCGCTGAGGATTGGCTTCTGGAGACCTCCAGGAAGCTTTTCTATAAAACCAGTCAGACGATCATAGAGCGCTAGCAGAGTGCTGGGTTCCGAGTTCATAGATTTTTTAGAACAGCCTCAGCATGCGCCGCTGGTTGGATTTTGCGGTGAATCGCACGGATCGTTCCATCCTCCCCAATCACAAAAGTCGAGCGCTCCGTGCCCATATACTTCTTACCATACATGCTTTTCTCCACCCACACACCATATGCTTGGACAACTTCCCGCGATTCGTCGCTTAGAAGCGGAAACGGCAGGGCGTATTTCGCGATGAATTTTGTATGGCTCTTAGAAGAATCCACACTCACGCCGAAGACCAACACGTCTTTTGACACAAAGGCCGAGTACCTATCCCGCAAGTCACACGCCTGCGCCGTGCAACCGGGAGTGTCATCCTTCGGGTAAAAATATAGCACCACAGCACGCCCACGCAGGGAGGAAAGACGGAGTTCCTCACCATCTCCATAACTGCCGCCTACGGCTCTAAGAGTGAAATCAGGTGCCAAGTCGCCAAGTAGAAGCTCGTTTCTCATAAGGGAAACACATTCCCAAGTGATGGGATTTTTCGCAAGCAGAGCGCTAAATATTCGGTTATGAAAAAAATAAAAATTTTTTTTCGAGAGCAATAATTTTGATTGACGACCTGGGATGCCCATAAAGGCTGGCTCTGGCGTCCACTAAGTAAAAAATAAAAACAGCTCAAAAGGAGTGTTTGAAAATATTTCTTAAAAAGCTGTTGACCATTTTTGAGTCTGTAATATGGTCTTCATCCCGCTGGCACTACTGCCAAGCGAAATTGATCTCAAGCGAATCGTTAGAATAACGCAGTAGGTAAGTCTCTAGAAGACTTCGCCGACACGGGTTCGATCTGAAACAGATATTTGAAAGTCCAATTCGAATTTTGCCGCAGTCGGTAAAATTCAGAACGCAATATATAGAATATATAGAAATGACAATATACAGCAATTGCTGAATTGTGCGTTTCTCGTCGATTTTGTTTTTTTAAGCTTCGACAACATACTGCAGCGCCTGTCTCACAGGACTGCAAACATGATTAGTCAGAAAAAATTTCCTTCGTTTAGCGCGAAGGACAAACTTTTCAACGGAGAGTTTGATTCTGGCTCAGAACGAACGCTGGCGGCGTGGATAAGACATGCAAGTCGAACGGGGTTAAGTTTGTAGTAATACACGCTTAACTCAGTGGCGAACGGGTGCGTAACACGTGAGTAATCTGCCGAGAAGTGGGGGATAGCTCGCCGAAAGGCGAATTAATACCGCATATGGCAAGGGAAGACATCTTCCCGAAGCCAAAGTCGCAAGACGCTTCTTGATGAGCTCGCGGCCTATCAGCT